>Ga0307477_10000170_pt1 | contig 91877 bp, 86 predicted proteins | sample atmos_gasesECM2C_FD_203316 | JGI IMG/M metagenome (GOLD analysis project Ga0307477, IMG submission 203316) | Hardwood forest soil microbial communities from Morgan-Monroe State Forest, Indiana, United States - atmos_gasesECM2C_515 | ecosystem: Environmental > Terrestrial > Soil > Temperate...
ACAGCCCCAGGTTCTGAGCCCGGCCCTCGTCGACGAGGGCCGCGCGATCCCCGTCGCCCGCGTGCAGGCGATGCACGAGGGCAAGCGACGCGCTCGCGCGCGTCGCACTTGAGGTCGCAGCTACTGGAGTGACGCGTCGAGGCTGATCGGGACTCCGGCGAGCGCCTTCGAGACCGGGCAGTTCGCCTTCGCATTTTCGGCCGCGGTGCCGAACGTGCTCGCATCGATCCCGGGAACTGTGCCGCGCACGCTCAGGTGGATCCCGGTGATGCCCTCACCGCCCTGAAAGGTGACCTTCGCGTTGGTGGTGAGCAGCTCGGCCGGATGACCGTCTTTGGCGAGGCCCGCCGCCAGCGCCATGGAGAAGCACCCCGCGTGAGCGGCGGCGATGAGCTCCTCCGGGCTCGTTCCCGATTCACGGGTCTCAGCCCGGGCTCGCCAGGTGAGGCCCGCGTCGTGGACCACGCCGCTCGCGGTCGTCACGCTGCCGCTGCCGTCGGTGAGCCCTCCCTTCCAGGTCGCATCGGCGCTGCTCTGCACTGGCATCCCGGCCTCCTTTTCTTCTGCGCGAACCGCCCAGCGTAGTGAGTGTCATCGAGGCGGCGATTCACAGGCGAGCGCCAGTCGCGAGGCTAAGCTGGCGCTCGTGGATCTGGGCCTCGACGGCCGCGTCGCCATCGTCACGGGGGCGAGCCGCGGCATCGGGCTTGCCACAGCCGTCCTTCTGACTGCCGAAGGCGCCCGGGTTCTTGGCGTCGGGCGCACTCCTGCTGAGCAGTCGTCGCCCGGCCTGGCGCACTCCTGCTGAGCAGTCGTCGCCCGGCCTGGCGCACATCCTGGCCGATGTCCTCGACGAAAGAACTCCAGCCATGCTCGTCGAGCGGGCCATGACCCGCTACGGGCGCCTCGACGTCCTCGTGAACAACGCTGGAACCGGTCGCCTTCGTGAAGGCTATGAGCAGACGCCGGAGCAGGACTGGCTGGCCACCTGGGAACTGCTCTTCATGGCGACCGTTCGGATGACCAACGCCGCGCTGCCGCATCTGCTTGCCGGCGACCCCGGAGTGATCGTCAACGTGTCATCACGAAACGCGCGAGTGCCGGTGGCCAGCGTGCCCGACTACAGCGCTGCCAAGGCGGCGCTCAACAATTACTCGAAGGGGCTGGCACGGCAGCACGCCGGCGTGGGCCTTCGCGTAGTGACGGTATCGCCAGGCCCCGTCTCGACGGCGCTGTGGCTGGGACCGGATGGCGTCGCCGTTCAGGCCGCTGCAATGGAGGGCAGCGACCCCGAGACCGTGGTGCGCGAAACCGAGCAGGGGATTCCCGCGGGACGGATGGCGCGACCGGCAGAGGTGGCCGACTTGATCGTGTACTTGGCGAGTTCCCGAGCCGCGATGATCACCGGCGTGGACGTGCTGATCGACGGCGGCCTGACTCAGTCACTCTGAGGGCGTTTCGAGCATCGGGCGTCGGGCCGCGCCCCACGTGCCATGCTCGCCCGATGATCGACGGGCCGATCCGCTACGCGCGTAGTGGCGCCGTCGAGATCGCATATCGAACGCTCGGCGATGGACCGATCGACCTGGTATTCGTACAAGGCTGGCTCACGCATCTGCAGGTGCTCAGCGAAGAGCCGGCGTACCGTCGCCTCTGCGAAGCGCTCTCCGGCTTCTGCCGTCTGATCTTGTTCGACAAGCGGGGCATGGGTCTGTCCGACCGGACCGAGGTCGGAACCCTCGAAGACCGGATGGACGACGTGCGCGCGATCCTGGACGACCTGGGCTCCGAGCGTGCGGTGCTGCTCGGCGTCTCCGAGGGCGGCCCGATGTCGCTCCTGTTCGCCGCTACGTACCCCGACCGGACCCGCGCCGTGATCCTTTGCGGCAGCGAGGTCAGGGAGGAACGTTCGGAGGACTGGCCGTGGGGCGAGTCGACTCCCGAGCAGCATCACGCATCGATGGAGCGCGTGCCCGCGGCGTGGGGAAGCGGGTCGATGATCGAGTACATCTGGCCCAGCGCCAGTGGCGACGAGCAGCGCTATGCCTGGATGCGTCGCCTTCAGGTCGCGGCCGCCACGCCGCGCGTGGCGGTCGCGTTCATGGATATGGCGTTCGGTATCGACGTCCGCGACGTGGCGCCCGTCGTCAACGTACCCGTACTGATTCTCCACTCGCCCCGCGACCAGGTCTGCCACGTCGAAAACGCGCGCTTCCTCGCCCGCACCATTCCCGGCGCCAGGTACCTCGAGCTGAGCGGAAGCGACCACGTTCCGTGGGGCGACTGCCTTGAAGAGATCGTCGCAGAGATCCGCGAGTTCGTCACGGGCACGCGCGAGGCGTCTGAACCGGATCGCGCGCTGGCGACGATCCTCTTCACCGATATCGTCGACTCAACGCGGCGTGCAGTTGAGCTCGGCGATGCGCGCTGGCGCGATGTTCTGCAACGTCACCACGACACCATCCGTGGGCAGTTGGCGCGGTTTCGCGGGCACGAACTCGACACCGCTGGTGACGGCTTCTTCGCGAGCTTCGACGGACCCGCGCGGGCCATCCGCTGCGCGACCGCGGCCGTCGATGCCGTCCGATCCCTCGGCATCGAAATTCGCGCAGGCGTTCACACGGGAGAATGCGAGTTCATCGGCGACAAGCTGGGCGGCGTCGCCGTGCACATCGGCGCCCGAGTCGCGGCCTCAGCCGGTCCCGGTGAGGTGCTGGTGTCGAGCACCGTGAAGGATCTCGTCGCCGGGTCCGGCATCCAGTTCGACGGCCGCGGTGAGCATCAGCTCAAAGGCGTCGCGGAGACGTGGCGGCTCTTCGCAGTGACGTCGTCGAGAACTGGACAGTGATTGCCGGTGAGACCTCGCGCGCTCAGAATCAGTGCGTGGTCCGTCTGCATTGACATGAAGCTCACTGTCCAGACGTTCCTGACCCTCGACGGCGTGATGCAGGCCCCCGGCGGACCGGAGGAAGATCGCAGCGACACCTTCACCCACGGCGGCTGGCAGGCCCCGTTCCCGGACCCGGCCGTCGGCGAGTTCGTCACCGAGCTCAACAGCCACGCGAGCGCGTTCCTGTTCGGTCGCCGAACGTTCGACATCTTCCGCAGCTACTGGCCTGATCAGACCGACCCCGCCAACCCCATTGCCTCGGCGATCAACTCGCTGCCCAAATACGTCGTGTCTTTCCGCTGGTGCTCGGCTCCGGTCGCCGCTTGTTCAACGACGGCGTCCTTCCGGCGACGATGCGCCCTGTCGACCTCAAGGTGACCGATCTCGGCATCGTCCTCGGCACCTACGAACCGGCTGGTCCGGTCCGCCACGGTCATATCTAATCGACGGCCGAGCCGCTTGGCGCCAGGACGGATGTGGTCAGAGCGGTTGGAGCCGGGTGTGCAGGAGGCAGAATTCGTTGCCTTCCGGGTCGGCCAGGACGTGCCAGCTCTCGGTTCCGGTCTGGCCGACGTCGGTGGGCCTGGCGCCGAGAGCGAGCAGTCGTTCCAGCTCGGCGTCCTGGTCGCGATCGGTGGCGTTGACGTCGATGTGCAGTCGAAGCTTCCCGGTCCGAGGGTCGCTGCTGGGGCTGAGGACGAGGGTGGGCTGCGGGCCGCCGAAGCCGGCGTCGGGCGGCCCGATCTCGATGCTTCCGTCGTCCTCCCGGCCGAGTTCGACATAGCCGAGGACCTTGCTCCAGAAGGCGGCGAGCCGGTCGGGGTCGGCGGCGTCGATGACCAGCTCACTGATGCGGCATGCCATGGCCGTCAATATATGGCGAGGGCCCAAGAGGGTGTGCAACCCACGGCCGAGTTCGCCATTGCGCCCTGGCCCACAAGCGTTCTCTTCTGCAAGCAGGATCGAGCCGCCGCCTAGCGCGCCCGATGGCGAAACGTGTAGAACCGAAGGGTCGCAATCGGACGCGGCGGTCGAGCGCGTGAGAGGTGGCGTGATAGAAGCGAGCTCAACCGTTCTGGGGGGTTTGCTGTGATGACTATTCGGATACTCGCCTTCCGTTGCTTCCGGTTCCTGCCGGCGGCGCTCATGCCGCTCGCTGCTGCAGCACTGGTCGCCCCGCCCGCCGCCCGGGCGGCCTCTTCGTCGGTCGGGATGCTGTACGCGATGACGAACCAGACGGCCAACCAGATCGTCGTGTTCGCGCGCGGGGCCGATGGATCGCTCGGCGAAGTCGAGCGCGTCAACACCGGCGGAACGGGCTCGCCGAGCGGAAACCCGCCGTTCCCCCAGAACCACCTGGACGCGGACCACGAGATCAGACTCACCGCCACCGCCAGTGGCACGCTGCTGTTCGCGGTCAACGCCGGCGACAACACCGTGAGCTCGTTCCGAGTCGATCCGCGGGGTCTGCTCACGCTCGCGGACCGCAAGTCGTCCGGCGGCGTGCATCCGGTGAGCCTCGACACGTACAACGGGCTGCTTTACGTCGTCAACGAGCTCGACCCGAAAGGCCACGACATCTCGGGGCTGAGGTACACGGCAGCGGGCATCCTGACACCGATCCCGGGATCCACCCGCTCGCTCGCGACGCCGTTCACGCTGAACATGCCGCCCGGCTTCTACGGGGAACCGCTTCCCAGCCAGGTGAGCTTCAGCCCGGACGGGCGGGAGCTTGTCGTGATCGAGCGCACCAGCAATAACTTCCAGGGCCAGCTCGACACGTTTGCGATCGCACGCAACGGCAAGGCGCGGGACGTTCAGGTCAACGCCTCCAACGCGCCCATACCGTTCGGTCTGGCGTGGGACAACAACGGTCACCTGATCGTCGCCAACGCCGGACCCCCGCCACCGCCGTTCGCGATGTCGTCGGCCTCGAGCTACAGCTGGTCGGGAACCACGCTCACGCCAATCGACAACCAGTCCTCACACGCGAGCGCCAGCTGCTGGGTCTCGATCACCAACGACGGCAGCTACGCGTTCATGAGCAACCAGTTGTCGAACGATGTCGCGCGGTTCGCGCTCGGCTCGAATGGGCAGCTCACCTGGCTCTCCGGCAACGCCCCGACCTCCGGGCATGCGGCCGACACGGCGCTCAGCCCCGATTCGCACTACCTCTACGTCCTCGACGTGCTCAACGCCAACGGGTCGGGAGGCGCGCTCATCGACTCCTACAGAGTGAGGCCGGGTGGCAAGCTCTTGCATGTCGCCACGACCGACCCCGGGATCCCCGACGGCGCGTCAGGACTGGTGTCCAGCTAGGCTGCCGCGCGCGTAAGGGGCGGCCGAACGCCCCGCCACGCGTTGTGCCGGGTTGCTCCCAGTCCTGGATATGGCGTTGCTCCCAAAGGCGCCACTTCAGGGCCTGGCCGGCGTCAGCCGAGTGGTTTGGACCTGCGACGGCGGGGCAGCCCAGCAGCCCCGGCGAATATCGCCAGCGCGCCGACTGCGATCAGCGTCAAGCCCACCCCTGGAGCCTCATCGCTTGGCGCTCCCGTCGCGGGCACCTTTGGCGCCGATGGCGCGGGTGTAGCAGTGGCCGTTGCCGCGATCGCGAGCACCTGGCTGGCGACCGCACGCGACCCGCAGTTGCGCAGCACTGTGGTGCCGGTGAAGACGACCGTCGTCGACGTGCCGCCGGAGCTGGTCTCCGTTGTCGAGATGGCTCGGCGACGCCAGTGCCCCATCGACGACAATGCCAATAGGCAAGAGGATCACCCACTGTCCGCGAACCTCTCTGCACGTTGATCTGAAACCCTTACAGGTCCCAACCTCGAACCACGCTGTTGACGGGAAATCTGTATGTCGCAAGTTCGGGTGCACAATTTCTCGGTGTCGCTGGATGGTTTCGGCACCGGTGAGGGCCAGAGTCTCGGGGAGCCCTTTGGACATGCCGGCATGCGGCTGCACGAGTGGTTCTTCCCGACACGTACCTTCCGCGCGATGACCGGCGCAACGGATGGAAGCACCGACGTCGACGATGAGTTTGCCCGTCAGTGGGATGCGGGCGTCGGCGCCGAGATCATGGGGCGGAAGAAGTTCAGTCCCCAGCTCGGGCCGTGGCCGGATCACGACTGGAAGGGCTGGTGGGGTGATAACCCGCCCTTTCACACCCCCGTCTACGTGCTGACGCATTACCCCCGGCCCTCGATCGAGATGCAGGGTGGGACGACGTTCCACTTCATCGACGCTACCCCGGAGGACGCCCTGAAGGCGGCTCGCGAGGCTGCCGGTGATCTAGACAGCATCGGCGGCGGCGTCTCAACCGTCCGTCAGTTTCTCGCCGCGGACCTGATCGACCACATGCACATCGTGATCGTGCCCATCCTGCTTGGACGGGGGGAGCAACTGTGGCAGGGGACAGAGGGACTCGAGGAGCGCTTCCGCGTGGAGTCGGTCGGCTCTCCCAGCGGCGTGACCCACCTCACCTTCACGCGGCGATAGCCCGGGGCGGCCAGGCCGCAAAAGATTGCAACTGGCAACTGTGGCCGCCATTGGCCGGGAAGACTCCCCGGTATTCGAACCACCAAACGACGCGGTCGCGTCTTTACGCCTTGGCTCTAGCGATCTAGGGGCTCCGGCATCGTTTCGCTTACAGCGTTCCCCGCTACCGGCAGCACGTATACCTCCACGCCCGACGGCTGAGCCGAGGAGCGGACAAGGCTTTGCGTGGCCGCCTTGAAATCTTCCCGCGTCGCGGTCGGGATGTTCACGAAGGTCTGCGGATTCCGGTCCATGACCGGGAACCAGGTGCTCTGCACGTGCACCATGACGCGGTGGCCGCGACGGAACACATGGTGGACGTCGGGCATCGTGAAGCTCACCGCCTCGACTCTCCCCGGCTCGAACGGCTCCGGCTCCACGAAGCTGTTCCGGAACTTCCCGCGCAGGGGCCAGCCGCGCACGAGCTGCTGGTACCCGGCGAGCCTCACCACCGGCGGGGGGCCGACGTCGTTGCCGCCTCCCGAATCGCCGTCAGCGGGCTCGCTCCGGTCCGGCGGGTAGACGTCGATCAGCTTGACGACCCAGTCGGAGTCCGTCCCGCTCGTCGACACGAACAGCCGCGGTGACACCGGACCGGCGACGGTGAGATCCTCCTCGAGGGGTTCCGTGACATAGACGAGCACGTCGGGTCGCATCGACGCAAAGCGCTGGTCCGACACCATGTACTCGTCGGGGATCGTGGGTGCCGTGTAGCCCACCACCGGCACGGGTTTCGCGGGATCGCTAACCCAGGCGTCGCTCGCGTCAACCTCCGCAGGCGGCTCGAAGGCGAGGCCGCCGCCCTCGCGAAAGTAGAGAACCTGACGCGTCGCCTCCGGCGGGGGCCACGCGGGGTAGCGGCGCCAGGCGTTGGTGCCGGTCTCGAACACGTACGCCTGGGGCGGTTGTGGATCCCCCACATCCTTCAAGTGGAACTCGAAGAACGGGAGGACGACGTTCTCGCGGTAGTGCGTCGCCGTGTCCGCGGCGAAATCGACGCAGCCCAGCCGCCGGCCGTCGTGGCGCCCCCAGCCGCCGTGCACCCACGGCCCCATGACCAGGCTGTTGCTGACGCCTGGATTGTTCGCCCCGATGGTGCGATACGTGCGCAGCGGTCCCATCAGGTCCTCGGCGTCGAACCAGCCGCCGACCGTGAGCACCGCGCAGCGGATGTTCGTCAGGTGCCTCCAGATCGCCCGCGACTGCCAGTACGCGTCGTACGTGGGATGCGCGATCGTCTCGTCCCACATCGGGTTCGGAGCCGGGAGTCGCGCGGTGGTATTGGCCAACGTTCCGAGCTTGATGAAGAACTCGTAGCAGTCGGACGTGCCGTAGTCGAAGGGGACGGTCGCTCTCGGCGGCGCACCCGCCTCCGGCCGGAAGCCGGTCGCCCCCTCGAAGTTCTTGGCGAGCTGGAACGCTCCGTTGTGATACCAGTCATCGTCGAGGAACAGGTCCGCCACGGGTGCCTGCGGCGACGCCGCCTTGATCGCCGAATGGGTGTCGATGATCCCGGCGATCGTAAAGAAGCCGTCGTAGGAGATGCCCCACATGCCGACGCGGCCGTTGTTGTTGGGGATGTGATGCAGCAGCCACTCGACAGTGTCGTACGTGTCCGTGCTCTCATCGACGTCCGCAGTGGTCCGCTTCTGCGTGCGATGCGGTGTCACGTGCGTGAACTCCCCCTCGGACAGGCCGCGGCCGCGCACGTCCTGTCGCACCCAGATGTAGCCTGCCTTCAGAAACGCCTGCGTCTGACGGGACGCCGTGGCGTACTCGTCAGGCCCGTAGGGCCCCATGTTGAAGGGCGTGCGGTCGAGCATGACCGGGTACGTGGTCGATGCGTCCTTCGGCACAAGCACGGACGTGAAGAGTCGCGCGCCGTCGCGCATCGGGATGCGGTATTCGTACTTGGTGTAGTGCTCGCGAGCGTCGAACGGTGGCGGCAGCGCTTGGCCGTCGCCGGCTGATCCGGTCAGCAGCACGCTGTCACGTGACGCGTCATCGGCGCGGATGCTAGCCGTTCACCCATGTACAGCGCGCCGGTTCGAATACGGAGAGTGAACTGGGGAGGAAGGATTCGAACCTTCGAATGGCGGATCCAAAGTCCGCTGCCTTACCACTTGGCGACTCCCCAACGAGTTGCGATCGTAGCTCCGCTCAAGGTCCCCATCGCGCGAGTCAGACGGCGAGCGCCGGCGTCGACTGCGTCTCCTGCAGGTACCACGGCTGTCTCTGCAACCAGCCGCGCAGGCTCGCGAGAAACGCATCGGGCGTTTCCAGCATCGGAACGTGCCCGGTGTCCTCGAGCACATGAAACTCCCAGTCGGGGCGCAGATCGGCGGCAGCCTCCGCCGCACGAACACTCACGACGCGATCGCGCTCTCCGTGCACAAGCAGTGTCGGCACGACCAGGCTCCTGACCCACCCTTCGACGACGTCGCGCTGCGCGAGCAGCAGCGTCAGCGACTGCGCAGCCTCGCGAAGCGACTCGTGCCAGCGCGGGTCCTTCACGCGCTCGACCTCCAGCGCGATGTGCGCGTCCACGACAGCCGGATCCAAACGCCCAACATCGACGCAGCAGTCGGCCAGCACACGACGCACGAGGCTCTCAGCGCCACCACTCGCGACGAGGCGTCGCACGTACCAGGCGAGCGCGCCTGCGAAGTGGGACAGGATCAACTCGCGGAGCCCGGCCTCCAGCTTCAGGCCCTGCCCTCGGGGGCGGGGCAGCGCCGCGTCGACCAGCACGAGCCCGGCGACCCGTTGGGGATGCATCGCGGCGACGCCAAGCGAGATCAGGCCTCCCATGGAGTTGCCGACGAGGATCACCGGCCCCGCAGAGAGCCGACTTATGCTCTCGGTCAGCGCGCGAGCGTTCGCCGGGATCGTGCAGCGGCGGCCGGCCGGCGGTGAGAGCCCAAAGCCGGGCAGGTCGAGGGCCAGCACCCGATGGTCCTCGGCCAGGCGGGGGGCGATCGACAGCCAGTTGAGGTGCGACCCACCTAGGCCGTGCACCAAAACGACCGTCGGGCCACCCGTGCCGAAGCCTGCGACGTGCATCGGTCCGCGGACGTCGATCGTGAAGGACCTCACGAGCAGATCCTAAGAGGCGGCCGGGGAGCTTCGGAGCCGAGGTCAGAACGGACCGTATACTCGAATCGACTGATGCCTGAGGCTCCCCGAGCGGTGATCCTCGCCGCTGGGCAGGGAAAGCGGATGAGGAGCGCGATTCCCAAGGCTCTCCACCCGCTCGGAGGCCGGCCCATGATCCTTCACGTCGCGGCCGCGCTGGCAGAGGCGGGCATTGAGCGGCCCATCGCCGTGGTCAGCCTTGCGCAGCCCGATGTGGAGCGAGCCCTCGAGGGCAGAGCCGTGTGCGTTCCCCAGACGGAGCCGCTCGGCACGGGGCACGCTCTGGCCAGCGTCCCGGCACACCTTCGTTCGGACGGTCCGCTGCTGGTGCTGGGGAGCGACGTTCCGCTGCTCAAGCCCGAGACGCTCGCCGCGCTGCTGGCGCTCCACTCGGTCTCCGAAGCCGCCTGCACGCTGCTCAGCTTCAGCCCACTCGATCGGTCGGGGTTGGGGCGAATCGTCAGGGACGAGCGCGGCCAGGTTCAGCGCATTGTCGAGGAGGCGGATCTGCGCGACACTGTCGAAACGCCTGTGGAGTGCAATGCGGGGGTGTACGTCTTCGACGGCTCGGCTCTCTGGCCGGCCCTCTCCCGCCTGCAGCGGGACAACGCGCAGGGCGAGTACTACCTCACCGACGTCGTCGAGGTCCTGGGCGGACCCGTGCAGACCATGCACCTCGACGATCCGGACGAAGCGATGGGCGTTAACGACCGCCGCCAGCTCTCCGAGGCCGAGGCGATCCAGCGGCGGCGCGTCGTCGACGCGCTCATGCTGGCGGGCGTCACCATTCGGGACCCGGTGACGACGTACATCGACTCGACCGTCGACGTGGGCGCCGACACCGTGATCGAGCCGATGTCGGTGCTCCGCGGCCGGACCGTGATCGGGGCCGGGTGCACGATCGGCCCCATGGCGCAGTTGCGCGACGTGCGAGCCGGCGACCGTGTGCACATCGGAGCGTCGCACCTCGAGGAATGCGTCCTCGAGGACGACGTCAAGGTGGGTTCGTACGACCGGGTGCGCCCCAACACGGTGTTGGGGCCGGGCGTCGAGTTGGGGACGCACGCCGAGGTGAAGAACAGCACGGTCGGCGCCGGGACACGCATCGGCCACTTCTCGTGCGTGCTGGACAGTGACGTCGGCAGGCACGTCAACATCGGCGCCGGCGCCGTGACGTGCAACTTTGACGGGGCGAGCAAACACCGAACAGTCATCGGCGATCGCGTCTTCGTCGGTACGAACGCGACCCTCGTCGCTCCGGTCCGCCTCGGCGACGGCGCCTACGTGGCGGCCGGATCTTTCATCGACAGTGACGTCCCGGCAGACGCGCTCGCCGTGGGCAGAACCAAGCAGCGCAACGTCGAACGCTGGTCGGCGCGACGCCGAGGGGACGGGGCGTGAGCGAGGCCTACGGAGAGCTGATGCTCCTGTCCGGCACCGGCAATCCCGATCTCAGCGAGCGGATCGCCCGCGAGATGGACCTGCGGCTGGCCGCGATGGAGATCACGCGCTTCGCCGACGGCGAGTTCGACGTGAAGATCGGCGAGTCCGTCCGCGGACACGACGTCTTCCTCATCCAGCCCACGTGCCACCCGGTCAGCGAGAACCTCATCCAGCTCTTCATCATCCTCGACGCGCTCCGCCGCGCCTCGGCTTCGCGCATCACCGCCGTGATCCCGTACTACGGGTACCAGCGGAAGGAGAAGAAGACCCAGCCGCGCGATCCGATCAGCGCGAAGCTCATGGCCAACATCATCGAGCTCGCCGGCGCCAACAGGGTGATCTGCGTCGACCTTCACGCCGAAGCGATCCAGGGCTTCTTCGACATCCCGGTCGACGCGCTGACGGCGACCAAGATCCTGGCCCGGCGCGTGCGGGAGCGTCACGGCCGCGAGGTCGTGATCGTGTCGCCGGACACCGGCGGCGTGGTACGTGCGAGAAGGATGGCGCGCATTCTCGACGCGCCGATCGCCATCATCGACAAGCGCCGTCCTCGCGACGACGCGGTGGAGGTGCTCCACGTCATCGGTGACGTCGCGGGCCAGCGGTGCGTGATCGTCGACGACCTGGTCTCCACGGGTGGCACGCTGGCCACCGCGGCGCAGGCGCTACGCGACGCCGGTGCCACCGACGTCGACGTTGTGGCCACGCATGCGGTGTTCACCGAGGGCTCGCTCTCGAGGCTGCACGCCGCGCCCGTGGACGAAATCTGCATAACGGACACGATCCCGTACCCGAACGGACAGCGCAGCTTCGATGACGCACCGAGGCTGCGGATCCTCAGCGTCGCGCCGCTGATCGCGGAGGCCATCGTTCGTGTGCACGAGGGCCGCAGCGTCAGCGAGCTCTTCCGATGAGCGGGTCAGACGCGCCGCCGGAGCGGCGCCCGACATGACCCTCCTCATCGCCCTGGTCGTGATCGGCCTCGTGTTCGCCACGTTTGCTGCCGCCGCGGAGACCTCGCTGACGAGTGTGAGCCGCATTCGGATGCGCTCGCTGGCCGACGAGGGCAATCGCGCCGCCAGGATCGTGACCCGGCTCCACGGCGATCCCAACGCGTACCTGACGACCATCCTCAGCATCAACACCGTCGCCGTGATCGTTGCCTCGACGGCGGTGGCGGTGCTGGTGGACCAGTATTTCCATTTGTTCCCGCAGGCGGTAGCCACGATCGTCCTCGCCCTGGTGGTGCTCATCTTCTGCGAGATCGCGCCGAAGTCCTTGGCGCTGCGGTTCAACGAGCGGTTCGCACTGGCTCTGGCCGGGCCGGTGTCGATGGTGACGACGGTGCTGCGCCCACTTGTCGGCGGACTCACCGTGTTCAGCAAGCTGCTCGTGCGCGCAGCGACTCGCGGGCGGGCCAAGACCGGGCCGTTCGTCACCGAGGAGGAGCTGAAGATGCTCGTCTACGTCGGCGAGCAGGAGGGGGTCGTCGAGCAGGAAGAGCGCCAGATGATCCACGGGATCCTCGAGATGACGGACAAAGCCGTGCGCGAGGTGATGGTGCCGAGGGTCGACGTCGTCGCAGCGCCCGCCTCGCAGACCGTCGCCGAGATCATCAAGCTCATCATCGACACGGGTCACTCACGGATACCCGTCTACGAGGAGAACATCGACAACATCGTGGGCGTCGTGTACGCAAAGGACCTGCTCCGTCGCGGTGTGCGCAACGAAGACCAGAGCCCCGTGCGGGGGCTCGCGCGGGAGCCCTACTTCACGCCGGAGACCAAACACGTCGGTGAGCTGCTCAACGAGATGCAGCGCAAGGTGCACATGGCGATCGTCGTGGACGAGCACGGCGGTACGGCGGGCATCGTGACGTTCGAGGACCTCATCGAGGAGATCGTCGGTCCGATCCGCGACGAATACGACACCGGCGAGACCGACGAGCTGCAGTTCCTCTCGGACCACGAGGTCCTCATCAACGGGAACTTTCCCATCGACGACATCAAGGAGATGCTCGACGTGGACGTCGGCGAGGTGGACTCGGACTCCGTCGGCGGTCTGATCTACGAACGGCTCGGGGAGATACCGAAGCCGGGCGCGACGCTGACACTGGGCGATGCGACGCTCGTCGTGGAGGACGTCCGCCGACAGCGCATCCACACCATCCGCGTGACCAGCTCCCGGCCGTTCGTCCTCGACGCCGCGGCGCGAAACGGCGAGGTGTCCGAACTGCCCAGGAGCGCCGACGCCGATGCCCACGTACACGGATGAGGGCATCGTTCTTCGCCGTATCGACTACGGCGAGACCGATCGCATTCTCACCGTCCTGACCCGCGACCACGGAAAGATCGGCGTCATCGCCAAGGGAGCGCGGCGTCCGCAGAGCCGGCTCGCCGCGCGCACCGACCTGTTCGCCCGCTGCCGCATGCAGCTCGCCAGCGGCAGGGGAGAGCTCGAGGTGCTGACCCAGGCCGAGTCCGTGAGCGTGACGCCGCCGTCGCGCGACGCGCGTCGCTCCGCGTGCGCGGCCGTGTGCGCGGAGCTGACGGACCGCGTGTTGGAGCCTGCGCACCCGGACGGAGAGATCTTCGCGCTCGTCGCCGGCGCCATCGACACCTGCGCCGACCCGAATCGCGATCCGCGTGCGGCGGTCGTGTGGTTCGCCAGGCGCATGATCGACCGCCTCGGCTACGCGCCGCAGCTGTACGACTGCGCAGGTTGCGGGCGCGTGCTTCCGGAGGAGACCGCGCACTTCAGCGCCGTGGCGGGGGGATTGCTGTGCTCGACGTGTGCCCCGCAGGACGCCGGCGCCGTCGAGTGCCCGGTGCGGGCCATCAAGGTCCTGCGCACCGCAGCGGCCGGTGACGCCGACCTCTGGTCCAGCCTGCGGCTCGACCCCGCGACCCTGGCCACGCTGGAGGCGGTGGTGGAGGAGGAGCTCGCGTTCCACCTCGACCGGCGCCTTCGCTCGTTTCACGTGCTTCGCGCGATCGGCGGGTAGAGTCCGGAGCCGTGCCCGAACCGGCCGCGCCCCCCGCGGATCTTATCGACCGTATCGTCTCGCTGTGCAAGCAGCGTGGCTTCGTGTTTCCGTCGAGCGAGATCTACGGCGGCCTCAACGCCGTGTACGACTACGGACCTCTGGGTGTTCGTCTGCGTCGCAGCATCCGCGACCGCTGGTGGCGGCACATGGTCGACCTGCGCGACGACGTCGAGGGCATCGAGACGGCGATTCTCATGAACCCCGAGGTGTGGGTGGCGAGCGGCCACGTGCAGAGCTTCACGGACCCGCTGGTGGACTGCACCGGCAGGTGCAGGCGCAGGTGGCGCGAGGACCACCTCGCCGACGAGCGCAGGGCCCGCGGAAAGCCCGCGGACGCGCCGGGGTGCCCGGAGTGCGGCGGCGCGTTGACGCCGGCCCGGCGGTTCAATCTCATGTTCAAGACGTTCATCGGGCCGGTCGAGGACGACGCTGCGCAGATCTGGCTCCGGCCGGAGACCGCGCAGGGGATGTTCGTCAACTTCGCCAACGTGCTCAACTCCTCGCGGCGGCGCCTCCCCTTCGGGATCGCCCAGATGGGCAAGGGCTTCCGCAACGAGATCTCGCCGGGAAACTTCATCTTCAGGCTGCGCGAGTTCGACCTCATGGAGATGGAGTGGTTCTGCGCGCCGGGCACGGACCTGGAGTGGCACGAGTACTGGTGCACCGAGCGGATGCGGTGGCACGTGGACGTGATGGGTGTGCGTGCCTCGCAGCTTCGACTCCGTGCTCACGGCAAGGAGGAGCTCTCGCACTACAGCACGGCCACGAGTGACATCGAGTACCTGTTCCCGTTCGGGTGGGGCGAGCTCGAGGGAATCGCTGATCGCACGGACTACGACCTCAAGACGCACATGGAGCACAGCGGACGGGACCTCACGTACTTCGACTCGCAGACCAACGAGCGCTGCGTGCCGTACGTCATCGAGCCCGCCGTGGGCGTGGACCGGATCTTCATCACCCTGCTCGTCGATGCCTACGCCGAGGAGGAAGTGCGGGGCGAGAAGCGAGTCGTCCTTCGGCTTCATCCGGACGTCGCTCCGGTGCAGGTGGCCGTGCTGCCGCTGTCCAAGAAGGCCGAGCTCACCGAGCCCGCGCGGAAGATCGAACACGACCTGCGCGAGCACTTCGCGACCGAGTACGACGAGACTCAGTCCATCGGGCGCCGCTATCGCCGCCAGGACGAGATCGGGACGCCGCTCGCCGTTACCTTCGACTTCGACTCGCTGGACGATCGCTCCGTGACGATCCGCGAGCGCGACGGCATGACGCAGGTGCGCGTGGCGATCGACGGTCTGACCGACGCGCTGCGGGACCAGCTCGAGCGGTCGCGGCGACAGGCGGCGCAGCGCGCCGACCCGGCAGCCTAGCCCGACGCCTCCTCGTACGCTCATCCAATGACGTGAGCAGCCGCGCTGGTCGAGACACGGTTGGTCGTGACGTCCTGGAGCTGCTGGCGCTGGGTGACGACCCCGACCTCAACGTCGTGCTGGAGCGCATCGTGCACACGGCTCGGAGGCTGATGAGGGCGCGGTACGCCGCGCTGGGCGTTCCCGACGGGCGAGGGGGGTTCGCGCGCTTTGTCACGTCGGGCATCAGTGAGAAACGGGCCGCCCTCATCGGTGAGCTCCCTCGCGTGCACGGCGTCCTCGGCGTCCTGCTGCACAGCGGTCCGATCCGCATCGACGACATCCGCACCCATCCGAAGTTCGCGTACTTCCCACGGCACCATCCGTTGATGACCGACTTCCTCGGCGTGCCGATCACGCATCGCGGCGACATCGTCGGCAACCTGTTCGTGAGCGGTCACCGCAGCGGGCGCTTCTCCGCCGGCGACCAGCGAGCGATGGAGAGCCTGGCAGCGTACGCGGGCGTGGCAATCGTCAACACCGACCTGTACGCACGAACGCAGCAGCTCGCCGTCGCCGAAGAGCGAGCGCGCGTTGCGCGCGAGCTGCACGACGCGGCCACCCAGTCGCTCTTCAGCCTCGTGCTCTCCGCACGGGCCGCCGCTCTGTCGACGGATGACGAGCGCGCCAGGCACGAGCTGGAGGGGTTCGAGCGGCGCGCGAGCGCAGCGCTTCAGGAGCTGCGCGGCCTGGTGCACGCGCTGCGGCCCAAGAGCCTGGAGCGCGACGGCCTGGCACGAACGCTCGCCGATCACGCCGAGTCGCTGCGGCGAAGCGGCGCCGACGTCGTCGTGGAAGCCGACGACGGCGTTCGTCTGGCGCTCGACGCCGAGCACGCGCTGCGCCGCATCGCGCAGGAGGCGCTGCACAACGCCACGCGGCACGCAGCAGGTGCCCGGGTGCACCTGAGCCTGCGCCGCGAGGGCAAGTCTTTGGTCATGCGGGTCAGCGACAACGGGCCGGGCTTTGACCCCCGAGCCGTCGCTCGCACCAACCGTGGTCTGGGCCTGTCGACGATGCTCGATCGCGCCGCTGCGATCGGCGCCGAGTTCGCCGTCAAGAGCGCGGTCGGCGAAGGCACAACGGTGTCCGTCCGTCTGCGCTTGCCCCGCGCGCATGCCTGATCCGATCCGAGTCCTCATCGTCGACGATCACGCGGTGGTGCGCGAGGGGCTCCGTGCGTTCCTGCGGCTCCAGGAGGACATCGACGTGGTGGGCGAGGCCGCCGACGGCGACGAGGCCGCGCGGGAGGCCGCGGCGCTTCAGCCGAACGTGGTCCTCCTCGACCTCGTCATGCCGCGCGGCGACGGCATCCAGGCGCTGCGCGCACTGCGTGACGTCGCGCCCACGGCGCGAGTCCTCGTTCTGACGACCTTCGCGGACGACGCGCAGATCTTCGCGGCGATGGCCGCCGGCGCCGCGGGCTACCTGCTCAAGGACGTCGACCCGGACGAGCTCGCGGAGGGCATACGCGGAGTGCACGCGGGCCGTCCGGCGCTGGATCCGCGCGTCGCCACCACGCTGATGCGGCGTGAACCGGAGCTGCCCGGCGGCGCACACGACCTCACGGCTCGCGAGCGCGGCGTGCTGCGCCTGATGGTCGAAGGACTGGCCAACAAGGAGATAGCACGGCGACTCGGCATCGGCGACAAGACAGTGAAGACGCACGTGAGCCACGTGCTCGCCAAGCTGGGCGCGTCCGATCGGACCCAGGCTGCGGTGCGGGCCATTCGCGAGCGGCTCGTCGACTAGCAGCGCCCGGCATCCGCCACATGGCGGAGCCACCGTTCCGACCGGGGGCCGATGCGCCGGCGTGGGAACACGCTCACGATGGATTGGTGGGCGCACTGGACGGCACGACCCTGCTGATCACCGGGGCATCTCGCGGCCTCGGCCGCGCGCTGGCCGAGGGGGCGGCGCGCGCCGGCGCCTCGCTCGCGCTGTGCGCCCGGGGCGACGACGAGCTCCAGGAGTCGGCGGCCGCGTGCCGGCGCGCGGGAGCGGACGTTCTGGCGGTCGCCGCGGACGTCGCCGATCCGCGCGACGTGCAGCGACTCGTCGCCGAGGCCCTGGACCGCTTCCATGTTGTAGACGTTCTTGTCAACAACGCCTCGGCGCTCGGCCCGACGCCGCTTCCGTACCTTGCCGATGCGGAGCCGGAGGCGCTCGCCGAGGTCATCCAGACCAACGTCGTCGGTCCGCTTCGTCTCACGCAGGCGCTGATCGGCGGCATGCTGCTGCGGGGACGCGGGCTGATCGTGAACATCAGCTCCGACGCGGCGGTCACCGGGTACCCGGGGTGGGGCGTGTACGGCGCATCGAAGGCGGCGCTCGACGCGCTCACCAGGTCATGGGCCGCCGAGCTCCAGGGCACCGGCGTCCGTATCGTCAGCGTCGACCCCGGCGACATGGACACGGCGATGCACCGAGCGGCCGACCCCGACGCCGATCCGTCTCAGCTGGCGCGGCCCGCCGACGTCGCCGCCCGCATCCTCACGCTCCTCGTCGGCGGCGTGCCGGCGGTGGACCGCCTCGAGGCGGCGTCGCTCTCATGATCTCCGTAGCATCGCCGCCCGAGCAGCGCGCCGCGCTCCCGGCGGAGCTTCGCGGGCTGCGGCGCGACCAGGCCCGGCTGTGCGTCGTCGAGCGATCCACGGGGCGGATCACCCACACGGTGGTGGCGCGACTCGGTGACCATCTGAGCAGCGGCGACCTGCTCGTCGTGAACAGCAGTCGCACGCTCCCCGGCGCACTCCACGTCGAACGCTCCGGGGGCGATCTCGTCGAGATCCGCCCCGCCGTGATGCGACCGCTGCGCTGGGACGCGCTCGCGGTCGAACCCCGGGCGCCGCATCGCAACGTCCGGCTGACGCCGGGCGAGGAACTGCGTGCCCCGAACGGCCTGCGGCTGCGGGTCACGGGTGTCCGGCACTCGGCGCCGCTGCTCTGGCGCATGGTGATCGAAGCCGGGGAGCCGCTGGACACACTCCTTCGTCACGGGGAGCCGATCCGCTACTCGTACGTGCCGGAGCCCGTGTCGCTCGAGCACTACCAGACGGTCTACGCGGGCGTTCCGGGCTCGGTCGAGACCCCGTCGGCGGGTCGCCATCTCACCTGGGAGCTGCTCGTCGGCCTGCGCCACCGCGGCGTTGACATCGCGGACATCGTGCTGCACTGCGGGCTCAGCTCGCTGCAGGACGACGACACGGACGCCACCAAGCCGCTGATCGAGGAGTGGTTCGAGGTGTCCGAGCCCACTGCGCGCCTGGTGAACGCGGCGCCTCGCGTCGTGGCGGTCGGCACGAGCGTCGTGCGCGCGCTGGAGACCGCGGCATCGCGCACCGGCGTGCTCGCGCGGCGAGGGTGGACCGACTTGGCGATAACGCCGTCGTCGCCGCTGCGCAGAGTTGACTGCCTGCTCACTGGGCTCCACGAGTCGCCGGCGACACATCTCGACATGCTGGGCGCGTTCATCGACGAGGGTCTGCTGCAGCGCGCGTACGCCGAGGTCAGAGACCGCGGGTACCTCTGGCACGAGTTCGGCGACGCCATGCTGATCATGTGACATCCAGGGGGACACCCGCACACGGTCGAGCGGCTCGAGGGCATCCCGAACGCGAATCCTAGTAGGCTGCGTTCCCACTCATGGCCGTCGGAACCAAGCGCCCACGGTCGCAACCGGCGACATCCGTCCGCGCCGGCCGCTCCGGCGGCAACGGGGCGCGGCCCGCGCGGCGAAGCGGCGCCCGCCCCAAGTGGGTGTACCTCTTCGAGCAGGGCAACGCGTCGATGCGCGACCTCCTCGGCGGCAAGGGCGCGGGGGTGGCCGAGATGACGCGCGCCGGGCTGCCGGTGCCGCCCGGGTTCACGATCACCACCGCCGCCTGCAACGCCTTCTACTCGCGCGGACAGCGTTTTCCCGACGGGATGTGGGAGCAGACCGTCGCCGCGCTGCGAGTCGTCGAGCGTCAGACCGGCAAGAAGTTCGGCGACGCGCGCAATCCGCTGCTGGTGAGCGTGCGCAGTGGTGCCAAATTCTCGATGCCCGGGATGATGGACACCGTCCTCAACCTGGGCCTCAACGCGCAGACGCTCGACGGGCTGGCGCGCCTCACCGGTGACCGACGCTTCGCACTCGACGCGTTCCGGCGGTTCATCCAACTGTTCAGCAAGATCGTCCTCGGCATCGACGGTCAGCTGTTCGAGACTGCTCTCGGGCGCATCAAGCACGCGAAGCGCGCGAAGTCCGACGCTGACCTCGCGCCGGCAGCGCTGGAGGAGCTCATCACCGAGTACCGCGACATCGTGCGCCGCAACTCGGATCGGGAGTTTCCCGAGGATCCGGTGGAGCAGCTGCGGCAGGCGATCGGCGCGGTGTTCCAGTCGTGGAACAACAAGCGCGCCTTCGACTACCGCAACTACAACAGGATCCCGCACGACCTCGGCACCGCGGTCAACGTGCAGTCGATGGTGTTCGGCAACATGGGCGACGACTCGGGAACCGGCGTCGCGTTCACGCGCGACCCGTCCACGGGCGAGAGGAAGCTGTACGGCGAGTACCTCACCAATGCGCAGGGCGAGGATGTGGTCGCCGGCATTCGCACGCCGAGACCGATCAGCGCGATGCAGCGCGACCTCCCCAAGGCGTACCGCGAGTTCGAGCGCATCGCCCGCTTGCTCGAGAAGCACTACCGCGACGTGCAGGACATGGAGTTCACGATCGAGCGGGGGCGCCTCTACATGCTGCAGACGCGAAGCGGCAAGCGCACCGCGGAGGCGGCCGTGAGGATCGCGGTGGACATGGCGCACGAGCGGCTGATCACCCGCAAGGAGGCCGTGCAGCGGGTCGAGCCCGGCCAGGTGGACCAGCTCCTGCATCGCCGCATCGATTCGCGCGCTGACGTCAAGGTGCTCGCCACCGGGCTCGCCGCCTCGCCGGGCGCTGCGTACGGTCAGGCGGTGTTCGACGCGGATCGTGCCGAGGCCATGGCCAGAGACGGCGCCCAGGTGATCCTCGTGCGCATCGAGACCAACCCCGACGACGTGCACGGGATGATCGCCGCGGAAGGCGTCCTCACGGCGAGGGGCGGCCGCACCTCACACGCGGCCGTCGTTGCGCGCGGCATGGGCAAGCCGTGCGTCGCCGGGGCGGAGTCGGTGAAGGTCGACCTGGTGAAGCGCCAGTTCACCGCCGGCGGGACCACGGTCAAGGAGGGGCAGCCATTCACGATCGACGGCTCCACTGGGCGCGTGATCGAAGGGCGCGTTCCGATGATCGATCCCGAGATCTCCGGCGAGCTGGAGGAGCTGCTGCGCTGGGCCGACTCCTTCCGTCGCTTGGAGGTGTGGGCCAACGGTGACTACCCGCACGACGCCGAGCGCGCGCGTCAGTTCGGCGCGCAGGGGATCGGGCTGTGCCGCACCGAGCACATGTTCATGGAGCAGGAGCGCCTCCCAGTCGTACAGCGAATGATCCTCGCGAGCGGCGGGGACGAGCGCCGCGCCGAGCTCGCGAAGCTGCTGCCCTTTCAGCGCGAGGACTTCCACGGGATTCTCAAGGCGATGCGCGGGCTGCCGGTGGTCATCCGCCTCATCGACCCCCCTCTGCACGAGTTCCTGCCGTCGCTCGAAGACCTGCTCGTCGAGGTCACGCGGGCGCAGGCCGCGGGGCGCCCGGAGTCGGAATGGCGGGAGCAGGCGCGGCTGCTGGAAGCCGTCCGCGCGCTGCACGAGCAGAACCCGATGCTCGGGCTGCGGGGATGCCGCCTCGGGCTGCTCTTCCCCGAAATCATCGAGATGCAGGTCCGGGCCATCGCTGAAGCCGCCGCCACCCTCACGTCGGAGGGCGTCGACGTGCGCCCGGAGATCATGGTGCCGCTGGTGGGGACTGTCGAGGAGTTGCGCCGGAGCCGCGAGTACATCGAAGCGACGCTCGCCGCCGTCTTCAGCGAACGGAACGCGAAGGTGCGCTGCAAGATCGGCACGATGATCGAGCTGCCTCGCGCCGCGCTGACGGCCGGGCAGATCGCCGAGTTCGCCGAGTTCTTCTCGTTCGGCACCAACGATCTCACGCAAACCACGTTCGGCTACTCACGCGACGACGCGGAAGGGAAATTCCTGCAGCGGTACGTCGAGGAGAAGATCCTGCCCAACAACCCATTCGAGACCCTCGACCGCGACGGCGTCGGCCGGTTGATGCGCATAGCCGTCGAGGAGGGAAGGCGCGCACGCACATCGCTCGAAGTGGGCATCTGCGGAGAGCACGGCGGCGACCCGGATTCGATCGCTCTGTGCGAAGAGCTCGGCCTGGACTACGTGTCGTGCTCGCCGTACCGCGTTCCCGTCGCCAGGCTCGCCGCGGCGCACGCACGGCTCAGCGCGGTGGAACGCGATCGCTGAAGGAGGCTCGCGGGCGGCCTCCCCCGCGCGGACATAATGCGCGGGGCATGCCCGAGCACGTCCGCGTTCGCAAACTGTCGACCCGCGGCGGGCGCCCCACGATGCTGGAGGACGGTCACGTCGTCGAGGGCGACGAGATGAACCCTCCGACGCCGGGCGTGCCGTACTCCGTCCGGCGGACGGTGGTCGAGCACGATGAGGCGCCGGAGGTCTTCGAGACCTCCCCGGTTCGGGCCGTGATCACCGACAACACGGGGCGTATCGTCCTGCTGACGGACAATTCCCGGTACGCGGTGGAAGTGATCGGGCGCTGAGCCCAATCGCCGCAACCATTTGGGCGCGGCCGCCATCGCGCTTTTCGCCCGCACTCGCTACTCTGTGCGCAATGTCGTCGACGCCAACCGATGCCGCGGCGGACAAAGCGGTCAGCGACGAGGCGTACCTCCCGATCGAGGAGGCGGCCAAGCGGCTCGACCTTCCGCTCGGCGTGCTGATCGGGCGGGTGGAGGCCGGTGACGTCCCGGCGCGGCGCAGCGAGGGCCCGGACGGGGCCGAGTACAGCGTCCGGCTCAGCGACCTTGGCGTGAGGGCCGAACCGGAGCAGGCAGAGGCGAGCGCCGCACCCGAGGCCAGCGCCGAGCTGGTCGGCACGATGCCGAAGTCGTGGCCCGACAAAGTCGTCCCCCCGCCGTCCGAGGAGCTCGCAGCGATGTCGGCTCCGGGCCCGCGCGACGCCGACAGCCGCCCCAGCCGGTCCAACGGCCGCGAGGCCCGCGAGGGCCGGCCGGAAGGCGCGGGCAGGGCTGCGCCCGCCCCACCCGCCGGCGCGCCGGGCGGGCAGCAGCGCTACGCGCTGGTCAACGGGTCGCCCCGGAGCGAGGTGGCCAACATGGCTCTGGACCCTCGCGAGCTCGTCGCGGGGCTCCTCGACCGCTGGGAGCGCACCCTGGAGCAGCGGATCTACGCGGAGCAGCGCCAGCGCTTCGAGACGGAGCTGAACGCTCGGCAGAACCTGCTCAAGCAGCTGCAGCTCGAGCTGCAGGCCGCGCGCGCCGAGCACGCGGCGGCGCAGGCCGACAAGGACAGGCGCCTCGCAGAGCGGGAGCGAGAGCTCGCCGACCTGGAGCGAGATCTGGCGGCGGCCCGCGAGGCGGGGCCACGCAAGCGCGGATGGTTCCGCTGGGGGTGATCCCCGGCCTGATCACGCTCTAGAGGGGTTTGGTGGCGGACGCGTTTGCCGAGGTCAAGGCGCGGCTGGACGTCGTCGAGGTCATCGGCGGGTACGTCCAGCTGCAGCGCGCCGGGAGGGAGTTCAAGGGGCTCTGTCCGTTCCACGCCGAGAAGACGCCGTCGTTCCTCGTGAGCCAGCAGAAGCAGTCCTGGTTCTGCTTCGGATGCTCGCGGGGCGGCGACATCTTCAACTTCGTCGAGGAGATCGAGCGCATCGACCGCGGTCAGTCGCTCGTGCTCCTCGCCGAGCGGGCCGGCGTCGAGCTCGATCGCGGCCCGCGCCAGGCCGGACAGGCCGGCAAGCGCAAGCGGGCGCGGACCCTGGAGCTGAACGCCAGAGCCCAGGCCTACTACGAGCACGTGCTCTGGGCGACCGACGCCGGGGCAGCCGGTCGAGCGCTTCTCGAGGAGCGCCGCGTCAGCGAGCCCTCGGCGCGGGAGTTCGGCGTCGGTTTCGCGCCGGCGGGCGGTCCTGGGGGTGACGCGCTCACCCGCTACCTGTCGACCAAGGTGGGGGCCGCGCACGAGGAGATCATCGAGGCCGGGCTCGCCCATCCGCCGCGCGGCGGCCGCCCGCGCGACCGCTTCCGCAACCGGCTCATCTTTCCGATTCGCGACGACCACGGCGCGACGATCGCGTTCGGAGCACGGAGCCTCGGCGCGGCGCCTCCCAAGTACCTGAACTCGCCGGAGACCTCCGCCTACCGGAAGTCTGCCGCGCTCTTCGGCATCGACCGCGCCCGGGAGGCGATCACCGCGGCCGAGAGCGCCGTGGTGGTCGAGGGATACTTCGACGTCATGGCCGCGCACGCGGCCGGGGTGCACAACGTCGTCGCCAGTAGCGGCACATCGCTGCAGCGCGAGCAGGTGCGGTACCTGGCGCGTCACGCGAAGACGATCACGCTGTGCTTCGACTTCGATGACGCGGGCCGCGCTGCAGCCTCGCGCGCGGTCGACGCCGTCGCCGCCGAGGGCCTGCAGGTGCGCATCGGCACGGCCGACGGCGACGCGAAGGATCCGGACGAGCTGGTGCGTCGAGATCCCGCGGCGCTGGCCGCGATGGTGGCAGCGGCGCCGCCTGCCTGGCAGGTGCTGCTCGACGCCGCGATCGGCGGCGCGGAGGGAGGCAGCGTGGACGTGCGCCGTGCCGCCGCCGAACGGACGGTCGCGCTGCTTGCGCGCATCCCTGAGGCGGCGACGCGCGACCTCTATGCGCAGCAGACGGCGCGCAGGCTCGGCGTGGGCTCAGCGTCGCTGCTCGAGGACGTGAAGCGGTCGCTCCGCGAGGGTGGCGGCCGGCCTGCGCGGCTCGTCGTCAAGCAGCCCGCCGCGCCTCCCGGCGATGAAGGCGACTCGCCGGTGGCCGACGACGAGCCGGCGCCGCCGGTCTGGGAGTCACACCTCGGCGCCCTCGTGGTCAATCGTCCATCGCTCGCGCGAGAGCTGGTGGACCGCCTCGGGCTCGACGTGTCCGAGCTCGTGAGCACGTCGGTGCGCCGAGTGCTCGCGGTCGCGCAGGACGCCACCAACGGGAGCTTCCCGCTGCACCTGCTCGCTCCGGCGGAGCAGCGCCTCGCGGCGTCACTGTTGCTGCGCGACATGCCGGAGCTGGCAGACGATGCGGACATCGAGACGCTGCCGCGCGCTCTCTCGGACTGCGTCCGCTACGTGCACGAGGCGTGCGTGCAGCGCTCGCTGGCCGCGATCCAGCGGGAGCTCGATCGCGCCAAGGAAGAGGAGCGCGACGAGGACGTGCAACGCCTCGCCGCGCAACTCCTGAACCTCGCAACCGAAGCGCCGCATCTGCGGCGCACGCTCGCGAGCCGCTAACTACCCGACCGAACCGGCAGGGACAACGTGAGGTTGCTGAAGGTGATCGACGAGCTCTCGTTGTCCGGGCGCCACACCGGCGAGTCGTCCTGGGTCAGTTCGAGCTTGACCTGGTGACCAGACTGGAATTGCCACGCGTTGGGCCAGAGCTCGAAGAGCAGGGTCGCAGTCGTCACGGGGGACGTGCCCTCCTCGAGCCGGTACACCGTCCGCGCCACGAGCGTCTGGTTGCCAGATGAGTCGACGTCCCAGAGGCGCGCCGCGATCTCCCCGCTGCTGCCCGTTATAGCCGCGGTCACCTTGACCACCGCGCCGCCGATGAGCACCTCCGGTGACGTCACCGGGAAGGCGTACGACGCCTCGTTGGTATCGCTCTGTGATGCGGCCATCGTCCGGCACCCGCTGTTCGCGATGGGATCGGTCTTCGCGCCCTCGACGGTGGCCGAGTTGCTGCTCGTCGTCGACTGGCTCGCGGCCTTGGTGAACGTCGACGTGCTCGTCGCGAGCTGACCGAAGCTCGAGCCGGTGAACACGTGTGACGACTGGCCGCTGACGCACGCGGCGGACACCGCCGTGAAGCGCGGCGCCGACGGGGTGCGCGAGTCGAGCACCGCCGACAGCCAGGCGTTGCTCGCGTTGTGCGCCTTCTGCCAGACGGACGCCGGGTTGTCCGCGTACGAGTGCCCGACGTCGCCCAGGAACGCCCACACGGGGTAGTTCGGCTGCACCGCGTTGAGGTGGTTGATCATGTCGAGCGCCTGCAATCCGTTGAAGAGCGGGTCGGTGAAGCCCTGGACGACGAACACCGGGACCTGGTGGGCCTTGGCCGGCACCGGCATCGCAAACGGTGAGCGGAACGCACCGCCGACCTGCTGCGCAGCGGTCACGGCGGTGGGGTTCGCACTGTAGGGCTCGCCCGCGCTGATCCCTGCGAACCAGTTGCTCAGGTCGGCCGACGGATCGGTGCCCGGCGACGCGTACTGGGCGCTGGCCTGGCCGTCGCCGTACAGACCGGCTGTGTACGACTGCTTCTCGACGCCGTACGGCGCGCCGTGCGTACCGTCCTTCGGCGCGCCGTGAAAGCCGTCCGACGCCCGGCCGTTGCTCACCAGCGCGTCCTCGAGGTCGGTCCACGGATACATCGGCAGCGCCGCGGCGACGTGCAGGTGCACGCCTTTCGGGGAGGTCCACGGTGTGAGGCTGGGATGCGCGGGGTCGGTGGAGGTGGACGCGACCACCTGGTCCTGGCTCAGCGCGAGGTCCCAGCTCTGCCCGCCGCCGTACGAGCCGCCGGTGGCGACGACCTGGCGCGGGTTGATCCCCAGCTTGCTGTCCACGAGCAGTCCCGCCAGGTACTGGAAGTCGTGCGTCTCCCAGCGGCGATCCGCGAGATGCGTCCAACTCTTCTCGCCGGTCGTATCACTGCACGTGGGGTCGTTCGAGTAGAGGTAATTGGAGGCGGAGTCCTTGCCGCACGACCGATGGAACCCGCGCACCGTGTAATTGAGGACCACGAAGCCCTGCGACGCGAACCATGCGTTGTTCCAGTGGTACTGGTCGGCGTTGTTGCCGATCAGCGTTGTCGATTCCCAGTCGCCCTTGCCCCCGCCCCATCCGTTCATGAACGCGATCAGCGGGCGACCCAGGGAGTCGTCGGAGTCGCCATCCGAGTACTTGACCGTCGGCAGGCTGACGTCGACGTCGATCGGCGTGCCGTCGAACGACCGCACCCTGCCGCTGCAGATGACGAAGGGATGGCCCCCCGCCGGGTTCTGGGTGGCTCCCGCCGCGAGCGAGAGAGGGCAGGTGGTCGCCGCCTCGGCGGCCGAGCCGGCGCCGAACTGTGCAGCAGCTGTGGCGCCGCAGGACAGCGCCGCCAGGAGTGGGAGGGCACGCTTGATTGAAGTCATGTCCCGTTTAACGGGTTTTCGGCTGCGCTCTTGCGGAGATCGGGTCGTCGCCAATTGGCGAATGTGCTTTTTCGAGGTTTGCAGCACGCAATTGCGGGCCATGCTTTTTCGGGTATGACACGGTCGGCCGAGGCTGCTACATTTGATTGCGCCAAACGCGCTGCCGGTGCACCGGTGCGATCACGGCGACACTTCTCGACCCGGACTCCGTTGTATAGGGTGACGGGCGCGGCCGGCGCCGGCTGCCGCACGGCCCCGGACAGCCGGGCTCCGCGCCCAGACCCACGCCTGACGCAATGAGCACAACGACCCGTTCCCGCACTGCGACGCTTCCGCCCCCGGCGGGTGGCGCCGATCAGCTGGTCGCTGCTGCCGAGACGCTCATCGTCAAGGGGAAGGATCACGGCTTCCTCACGCCCGACGACATCCTCGCGTCGTTCCCGGAGATCGACGCCGAGCCCGATCTGCTCGAACGCATCTTCCAGGTCTTCCGGGAGATGGGGATCGAGGTCACAGACGGCGACAAGGACTTCGAGACCGTCGACGAGATCGACGAGGAGCTGATCGCCAAGGCTGAGGCGATCGACTCCGTCTCTCTCGACGACCCGGTGCGGATGTACCTCAAGGAGATCGGCCGGGTGGCGCTGCTCAAGGCGGAGCAGGAGGTGCACTACGCCAAGCTCATCGAGCAGGGCGACGAGGAGGCCAAGAACCAGCTCACCGAGGCCAACCTGAGGCTGGTGGTGAGCATCGCCAAGAAGTACATCGGGCGCGGCATGTCCTTTCTGGACCTGATCCAGGAGGGGAACATGGGGCTGATCCGCGCGGTCGAGAAGTTCGACTACCACAAGGGCTACAAGTTCTCCACCTACGCCACGTGGTGGATCCGCCAGGCGATCACGCGGGCCATCGCCGACCAGGCGCGAACGATTCGCATCCCGGTCCACATGGTCGAGACGATCAACAAGCTGGTCCGCGTCTCCCGCCGGCTGCTCCAGGAGCTTGGCCGCGAGCCCACCGACGAGGAGATCGCCGAGGAGATGGGGATCACGCCCGAGAAGGTGCGCGAGATCACCAAGGTCTCCCAGGACCCCGTGTCGCTCGAGACCCCGATCGGCGAGGAGGAGGACTCGCACCTGGGCGACTTCGTCGAGGACAAGGAGGCCACCGCTCCGTCGGACGCGGCGTCGCTGACGATGCTGCGCACCGAGGTGGAGGACATCCTCGACACGCTCACGCCGCGGGAGCGCCGCGTTCTGCAGCTGCGCTTCGGGCTGATCGACGGCCACCAGCGCACGCTGGAGGAGGTCGGCAAGCGCTTCGGTGTGACCCGGGAGCGCATCCGCCAGATCGAGGCCAAGGCGCTGCGCAAGCTGCGCCATCCCTCGCGGAGCAAGAAGCTCAAGGACTACCTCGAGTAGTTCGGCGGTGGGGAGCGCGCGGCGGGTTCGCGGTGCGCTCGCGGCGGCGCTCACGCCGCTGACCGTCGACGGCGAGGACATCGACCGCGACGGCATCCACAGGCTGGTCGACTTCTACAGGGCCGCGGGCCTCGACGGGCTCCTTGCCCTCGGCTCGACCGGCGAGGGCATCCTGCTCCCGTTGGACCAGCGACGCGCAGTCGCCGAGCAGTTCATCTCGGCGGCCGCCGGCGGGCTTGCCGTGCTCGTCCACTGCGGCGCCCAGACCACTCACGACACGGCCGCTCTGGCCGAGCACGCGGCCGCGTCGGGCGCCGACGGCATCGCGGTGATCCCGCCCCCCTACTACCCGCTCGACCCGGAGGCGATCCTCCGCCACCTGTCCGTGGCCGCCGCTGCGTGCGCGCCGGTGCCCTTCTACGCGTACGAGTTCGCGGCGCGAAGCGGCTACGCCATCCCGGTGAACGTGCTCGAACGGCTCGGCGCCGTGGCGTCGAACCTCGCCGGGCTGAAGGTCTCGGACGACCGGTTCGACCTGGTCGCGCAGTACATGCTCGATGGCCTCGACGTGTACGTGGGGGCGGAGGCTCTGATCCACCAGGGCCTCGAGCGCGGCGCCGCCGGCGCCGTGTCCGGCCTCGCCGCGGCCCTGCCGGAGCTGGTGATCGAGGCCGTGCGCAGCCGCAGCGCTGAGGCCAGCGCACGGGCCGGAACCGTCCGCGCCGCGATCCAGCGCTTTCCGATGCCAGCGGCGCTCAAGTCAATCGTCGTGCGGCGCGGCGTGGCCGTGTCGAGCGCCGTGCGCGCGCCGCTGCGCGATCTCGACGCCGAGGAGCAGGCCGCGCTGCTCGGGGCGCTGAACGACCTTGCGGTCGACCTCGCGCCGCTCACAGGACAGCCGTCTCCATGATCGGCGCGACTCCTCCGAACCGGTTGAGCCGGAGAGGCCGCAGATCGAATGTGGTGCACGAGCCGTCTCGGATCGTCTCGGCGACGGCCTGACCCGCGGCGAGGCAGTGCATGATGCCGTGCCCGCCGAACCCGGCGCACTGAACGAACCACGGCGCCTCGCGCGGCGCGTCGACGATCGCGTGGTGGTCGGTCGTCTCCGGGTACAGCCCGGCCCAGCACTTCCGCGAGTCGACGGACACGCTCTCGAGGAACGGGAACCGGTTGCCGGCACGGGTCGCGACCGCGACGAGAAAGCCGGGGTCGAAGGTGTCGTCTGTGCAGGGTGGGTCGGCAGGATCGGAGAAACCGATGAGCACACCGCCGGCCTCCCTGCGGATGAGCAGCCCGGTGTCGGCGTCGACGCACATCGGCAGACGCTCGGGCAGGCCGGCCACCGCTTCCGTGCACGCGAGGTTGCGACGGTACGCCGTGACCGGCAGGTCGACGCCGGCGAGCGACGCGACCTGCCGCGCGTCCGGGCCCGCCGCGTTGACGACAAAGTCGGCCACAACATGGGTGCTCCCGCACCGGACGGTGGCGCCACGGCTGCCGGCGTCGATGCCCGTGACACCGGCGCCGAAGAGCCAGGTGACCCCCGCGTCGTCAGCGGCGCTCCGCAACGCCGCGGTCACCCCGTGCGGATCGACGATGCCGTCGCTCGAGCAGTACGTCGCAGCCAGGATCCCTTCGGTGCGGACGAAGGGCGCGAGCTCGAGCACTCGCCGTTGAGAGACCATGGTGACGTCGACGCCGAGCGAGTGCTGCAGCTCGCACGCGCGCCGCAGGGCGTCGGCCGTGGCATCGGTGCCTGCCATGAACAGGTAACCGACTGGCCGGTATCCCACCTGCCCACCGGACTGCCGGTCGAGCGCAGCCAGCGCGGGGATGGTGTAGCGCGAGAACTCGATGTTGATGGGCGTCGTGAACTGCGCTCGCACCCCACCGTTGGCTCGACCGGTCGAGCCCATCCCGGGTGATGGATTGCGATCGATCACGGTGACACCGTTCACCCCTGCTCGGCGCAGCTGCAGCGCGGCGGCGAGGCCGATCGCTCCGGCGCCGACCACCGCGACGGTCACTCGTCGCTGCTGCACCATCGACCGAGCGTAGTGCTGCAGCGGTGACCCTGGGGTGGGAAAAAGGGAGCAGCGGTGAGATCACGGACTCCTCGCGATAGACTCGCCGGACCTTCCGGGTTAGCTCAGTGGTAGAGCAGGCGGCTGTTAACCGCAAGGTCACTGGTTCGAATCCAGTACCCGGAGCCAGCCAGCACACGTCCTGGAAATGAGCAAAGAGAAAGCCGCTGCGAACGACCGGCGTCCCGACCCAGCACCGACCAGCACTCCGACCACACCCGTGGCACCCGCCGCCCATGGATCCCAGGCGACGCCTCCTACTCCGCCCGCCTGGTCGTACCGCGCCGCGGGCGCCCCGATCGACCCCTCGGCTGCCCCCACGGCCGACGACCCAGCCCTGGCCCCGGCGTCCCGGGGGCAGTCGCAGTCTCCCGCCGCGCGGACGCGACCGGACGGCGCACCGGCGCTGCCCGGACCCGCCCGAACGCTCGCCACGTCACTGGGGCCGGCGGGTCGCGCGCGCTCGCCGCTCGTCGTGGTGGTGCTGTCCGTCCTGACCCTCGGCGTGTACGCGTTGATCTGGTACGGGCGAGTCAATGCCGAGGTGAGCGACTTCGATCCTCGCATGCGCGTGCGCACCGGAGGATCGACGCTCGCTGTCGCGATCCCGTGGTTGCTGGGGCTGCTCGTGTCACTCGCCGGCGCCGCGCGGATCGTCCTCGACCAGCTCAAGGTCACGCTGCCGCGCGATCCGCACTTCACCGTCCAGCAGGCCTACTACCTCCTCGCCGGGATCGGCGCCGTTCCCTACATCGCACTCGTGCTGCCGTTCAGCCTCATCGCGATCGTCATGACGTTGGAGCGGATCCGGATCGCCGAGGAGCGCGTGGGGACGACGCCGGACAAACAGGTGCAGCCGACTCGCGTGGTGTGGTTGTTGCTCGTCCCGGTGCTCGGGGGACTCGCGCTGATGTCGACGATGCAGCGACGGCTCAACCGCATCTGGCAACAGTCCGCGCCGCGTCCCGCCGGACTTCGCACCTGATCGCGTGGCGCAGAAGCCGCGACACGCCGCGCCGGCGCGGCGTCGATAACTAGACTGTCGTTTCCGTGTCGCCACCGAACCCACTTTGCGTCGAGACGTCGAAGCCGTAGATGGCGGTCTCCATCGCATGCGTGTCGGGCAAGGGTGGCGTCGGCAAGACCACGACCTGCGCGTCGCTGGCCGCAGTGCTGGCCGAACGCGGCCGACGCGTGCTCGCCGTGGACATGGACCCGCAGTCCAACCTGACGTCGGGCCTGGGCTTCAACCCCTACAGCCTCGACCGCACCGTGGCGACGTTGCTCGTCGACACCGAGCGCGAGCTCCGCGACGTCGCGCTGCCGACTCGATGGGAGAACCTGCAGCTCCTCCCGGCGAGTCCCGACCTCAGCGGAGTCGAAGCCGAGCTGCCCACCGTGATCGATCGCGAGCTGGGGTTGCGCGACGCCCTGACTCGCGACGGCGTGCCCGCCGCGTACGACTTCATCCTGCTGGACAGCCCGCCGAACTTCGGGTTCCACACCGTGAGCGTTCTCGCGGCGACGGATTACGTGATCATCCCCGTGCAGATGTCGGGGTTCGCGCTGAAGGGACTCAAGGAGACGCTGCGCACGATCCACGCCGCGCGGCAGCGCCTGAACCCGCGCTTGGCGGTGCTGGGGATGCTCGCGACGTTCGTGGCGCCGCGCACGCGGTTCAGCCGCGACCTGCTCGCAGGGTTGCGCGCCATGCCGAACGTCCGGCTGTTCGATAGTGTGCTCAAGGTGACCGTGCGCCTCCAGGAGAACGCGCTCGCCGGTGAGCCCATCACCGCATACGCGCCTTCGTCGGAAGCAGCGGCGACGTACCGGCAGTTCGCCGACGAGGTGCTGGCCGCCGTCATCGCGGAGGCCGAGCGTGGTGCGTGAGCAGCGCCAGCTGCGGCGGCGGCGCAGCGTGGCGCGAACGCCAGCGCTGGTGGCGCCGATCGATATCCCCGAGGACGCCCCCGGGCGCGTGGAGTTCATCGCGGTCCGAGCACCGGCCGACGTCGTCGCCCCCCAGGGGGGCGACGACGAGGCATCCGCGCCCACCGCGCCGCCTCCTGACGAGCGAGCCGGCCCGTGGATGTCCCAGTGGGGAGGCTGGCTGGCGGTGGGCGTGCTGATCGCTGTCGCGGTCCTCGTGTTCCTGGCGGGCATGGCCATCACGAGGTGAGGGGGGCCGGGACGGTCGCGGGCTCTGCGTCGGTACTGGCGCTCGCCTGGGCGGCTGCCTGCGCGTTCGTGTACCGCCGCGCATTCGGCCGCCGCTTCATCGACCCGAGGATGTCGACGCCGGACGACTTCGGCGCAGAGCACGAGACGCTCGACGTTCGTACGGCCGATGGGTTCCGCCTCGCAGCCTGGTACCTGCCCGGGAGCCTGCCGGCCGCGATCGTCGTGAGCGGCGGCTACCGCAGCCGGGCCGGGGACGTGCTGGGTATCTCTGCGGCGCTCCAGCGGGCCGGGTTCCACGTGGCCGTGTACGGCTGGCGGGGCACGCCGGGCAGCGAACCCGCGGCGCACACGCTCGGCGTCTACGAGCGCAACGACCTCCGTGCCGCGATCGAGGCGCTCGCCGCACGGCTGGGCCCGGTGCCGATCGGGCTGCTCGGCTATTCGATGGGCGGCGCGGTCTCGATCAGCGTGGCCGCCGACGAGCCGCGGGTGCGCGCCGTCTGCACCGACAGCGCGTTCGCCGACCCGACGGAGCTGATCGGCGACCGGGTGCACAGCGCGTTTCGCGTTCCCGCCGCCCTGATCATGACGCCAGTGGCGGCGATCTTCGCGCGGCGCACGGGAGCCCGGCTCAGCGACTTCCGACCCGTCTGGGTGGTCGGGCGGATCGCGCCGCGTCCGATCCTCATCATTCACGGCGACGCCGACGACACGGTCCCGGCTCGCCACGCGCAGCTGCTCTACGACGCCGCGGGCGAGCCGAAGGAGCTCTGGCTGCTCCCCGGTGTCGGACACGTCGGCGCGTACTTCGCCGACCGCCGCGAGTACGTGCGTCGGGTGACCGGGTTCTTCCGCGAGGGGCTGCTCGTGGCGGCGTCCCGGCAGGCTGCAGTCTGAACGCGAGAACCGTTGCTGTGACGATACTACAGAAGAGTGTGATATTCTGATCGGGTGAGCGCGAACGTCGCAAGCACGGAGGGAGAGCTCATCGCTCAGGTGCTGCACGGTCCGGACCCGCCGCAGTCGCTCGTCGGTGTCGGCACGCGCCTGGCCCGCATCCCGTTCTGGGAGCGGCGCGCGCTGGGGGTCGGTGGGCTCGTCCGCGACTACGGGCTGGAGATGAGACGCGCAGCCCGGGTGGCTGCGCTCTGGGAGCTGGCCGAGCGCTGGTACCCGGACGACCGGCCCGCGATCGGCTCCGCCCGGGACGCCCTGCTGCTCCTCGAGCCGCTGCGCAGGGCGTCGCGGGAGCAGATCGTGACGCTGCTCCTCGACGCGCGCCACCGGCTCATCGCCGTCGAGACCATCGCCGTGGGCACCGTGAACGCCTCGCGGCTCCTGCCGCGCGACGTCTTCGGCCCCGCGCTTCGCGCCGACGCCGTTGCCGTCATCATCGGCCACAACCATCCGAGCGGCGATCCCACGCCCAGCCGTGCCGACCGCCTCGTCACCGCCGCGCTGCGCAGCGCAGCCGATCTGCTGGGCATTCAGGTGCTCGACCACGTGATCGTCACGCGCAGCGCCCACCACTCGTTTCGGGAGGTGGAGGGCTGGGACGAGGCGGCGTGACCGGCGCGTCGATCAGGTGCCGCTAGAAGGCGTCGACGCCCGTCACCGTCTTGCCGATGATCAGCGTGTGGACCTCCTCAGTGCCCTCGTACGTCAGGACGGACTCGAGGTTGGCCATGTGGCGCGCCACCGGGTACTCGAGCGTCACGCCGTTGGCGCCGAGAATCGTGCGCGCGGAACGCGCGATGTCCAGCGCGATGCGCACGTTGGCCCGTTTGGCGAGCGACACCTGGACAGGCTGCACGCGCCCGGCGTCCTTGAGCGATCCGAGTCGCTGCGCAACGAGGCGTCCCTGAACGATGGACGTGGCCATGTCGGCGAGCTTCTGCTGCGTCAGCTGGAAGGCCGCGATCGCGCGGCCGAACGCCTGGCGCTGGCGGCTGTAGTCGAGCGCCGCCTCGAAGCACGCGCGGGCCGCGCCCATGGCGCCCCAGGCGATGCCGTACCGGGCTTCGTTGAGGCACGAAAGCGGCGCGGCAAGGCCGCGCGCCTCGGGCAGTCGCGAGGACTCCGGCACGCGCACCGCGTCGAGCGACAGCTCGGAGGTCACAGAAGCGCGCAGCGACAGCTTTCGCGTTACGTCGATTGCCGTGAACCCCTTCACACCCCGCTCGACGAGAAATCCCTGCACGCCGGAATCCGTCTGGGCCCACACGACGGCGACGTCGGCGATGGAACCGTTGGTGATCCACATCTTCGTGCCGTCGATGACCCAGTCCCCACCGTCGCGGCGGGCCACCGTCCGCATGGCGCCGGCGTCGGATCCGGAATCCGGTTCGGTGAGGCCGAAGCAGCCGATGGCGCGTCCCGCCGCCATCTCCGGCAACCACCGAGTCCGCTGGTCCTCGCTGCCGTACCGCCAGATGGGAAACATGGCGAGTGACCCCTGCACCGACACGAAGGAACGGACGGCGCTGTCGCCCGCCTCGAGCTCTTCGCTCGCGACCCCGTAGGCCAGCGCTGACGCGCCGGCGCAGCCGTAGCCGCGCAGGTGCATCCCCAAGAGGCCCAGCCCGGCCAGCTGCGACACCAGCTCGCGGGGGAACGTCCCGGCTTCGAAATGCAGTCCGATCACGGGGAGCACCTGGTCGCGCACCAGGGCGCGGACCGTGTCGCGGATCAGGCGGTCGTCGTCACCGAGGAGGTCGTCGACCTCGAAGAGGTCCGCCGGAGCGAGGCTGGTCGACTCTCGCGCCGGACGCTCGATCACTGCCATGTTCGCAGCTTATCGTCGCGCGGAGCTAGGCCGCGACCGGGGCCCCGAGCGCGCGCAGCTGCGCGCGAAGCGTCTCCGCAGTGGCGAAGCCCACGTTGATGTGCGACACGCGACCGCCGGCCGCGAGGACGACGGTCGTCGGCAGCGTCATCACGCGGTACGCGCGCGCCAGCTCGGGGCGCTGCGCGACGTCGATCTCCTGAATCTCGACGTCGTTTGCGAAGGACTCGGCGACCTGCGCGAGCGCTGGTTTCTGCGCGGTGTGGCAGACGTTGCAGTTCTCGCCGGTGAAGAACAGCACCGCAGGAGCGCTGGAGCGAACGGTGTCGGGCTCCACCAGCGTGCCGACCAGGTGTGCCTGCCGCCCCTTCTGGGCGGCGAGGAGCACGGCGACGCCGATGAGGACCGCGATGGCCAGCAGCGGCGCCAGGAAGAGAGTCACGCGGCTCGCGCGTGCCCGGCGGGGAGGACGCCGAGCCTGACCAGCTGGGCGTACATCATGCAGCCGACGCAGACGTCGAACCCGAAGTTCAGAAAGGCCAGCGCGAGCACGATCCAGGCGAGGGTCCAGGCCGCGAGCAGCGCGCCGGCGAGCGCGCACAGGCTGGCGGCCAGCAGGAAGACTCCGCCGACGAGCTGCGCAAATCGGTGCGGCGCGGGGTCCTCGATCTTCACGCGCGGCTTGACCAGCCCGGCCGGGCGGAGTACGTGGAGATAGAGGAGTCGGGGCAGGTTGAGAGCCGGCGCGGCGACCGCTGCGAGCATCATCGCCGCGAGCACGGGCAGAGCAACCACCGCCGCCGGGCGCGCCAGACCGACAAAATACGCGACCAGAATGCCCGTCATGAGGATGACCTGGTTGACCTTGAGGACGCTGCGATCGAAAGGTATCGCGCTCATTCCCCAAAAAGCATACCGCGCGAGTCGGGATTCCCGAATTGACCAAGGCTGAGGCGCCTCGGGAGCAGGAGCCCGAGGAGCACCTGCGCGAGGCCTTCGCCCGGGAGGCGCAGGCGGCCGTGCGCTGCCTGTACTTCGCACGCCGCGCCGATGTCGAGGGCCGGGCGGACGTCGCTGCGCTGCTGCGCTCGGTGGCCGAGGGTCAGCACAGCCAGGCCTTCGGCCACCTCGAGTTCCTCGAGGACGGCTCCGACGCGCTGGCCGGCGGAGGCGACACGGCGGCGAACCTGGTCAGCGCGGCAGACGAGGCGGAGGCCAACGCGGTCGCCTATGCGGGGTACGCCGACACGGCACGCTCCGCGAAACATACCGACCTCGCCGACTGGTTCGACGCGGTCGCTCTCGCCAAACGCAACCACGCCGGGCAGCTGCGGCGGCTCGCCGCAGGTTCCGGAGCTGCCTGATGTCCGGGATCGGCCGCGACGACATCAGGACCGGGCAGCTCTACGAAGAGGCGCGAGCGGATTCCCGGCGAGCGATCGCTGAGCTGAAGCGTCACAGACGGGTGGCCCTCGGCGAACTCCTCTCGATCGTGTTCGAGAACCGCGACACGATTCGCTCGATGGTCGAAGAGGTGGTGCGCGCCGAACGTCTGACCGACCCGTCGCTCGTCGCCGCCGAGGTGGACGCTTTCAACGAGGTGGTGCCCCTCGCGGGCGAGCTCGGAGCCACGTTGTACGTGGAGATCGCCGACCCGGCCGAGCTGGCCACGCGCCTGGAGGAGTTCGAGGGCGTCGAGCAGTGCACCTACGTCGAGGTGCGGGGCGTCCGCACCGTGGGCGTCCCGCACCCGGTGGCGCTCGCGGACGAAGCGCCTTCGGCGTTCTACATCGGCTTTCCGGTGAGCTCCGCGCAGCGCGCGGCATGGCTAGCAGGCGAGCCGGTCTACGTCGGCGTCGAGCACGCGTCGGCGCGCGCGCGCGTCGAGCTGGACTCCCGGCACCGCGAGGCGCTCGCCGCAGATCTGGTAACGCACTGACAAGGGAGTTCGGGCCGAGGACGCAGCCGCGCGACGGAGCCGGGTCGTGACGAGGTCTAGTCTGTGGTCGGCGCCGTGGGGCGCCAGCTGCGGGCGAGCTGCCAGCGCAGCCGCAGCAGGTCGCGCACCGCGCGCAGGATCGGCACGAGCCTTCCTCCGGAGCGCCGCCCGGCGATCCGCGGATGGTGGTCGACGCCGACCTGCACGATGCGGAACCCGTTGCGCCTCGACTTGAAGTAGATCTCGGTGTTGAAGAGCGCCGACCTGGCCAGGATCGGCGAGGCCGCCTCGAAGACCTCGCGCCGCATCACCTTGAGGCCACAGTCGACGTCGCGCTGCCGGACTCCGTAGAGCACGCGCACGAGAACGTTCATGGTGTGGCTCACCACGGAGCGATGCCACGGATCGGCGCGGCGCTTGCGGAAGCCTGCGACGAGGTCGGCGTGGTGGAGACCGTCGAGCAGCGTTGCGATGTCGCGCGGATCGAACTGCCCGTCGCCGTCCATGAACGCGAGAACGCTGCCCTGCGACGAGCGCAGCCCGTCGAGCACCGTCGAGGCGTAGCCCTGCTGGCGAGTGTGCGTCACGACGCGCAGTCGGTTGTCCGCTGAGCTGAGCGCGGAGCGCGCGACCCTCACGGTGTCGTCCACGCTGCCGTCGTCGACGAGCACGATCTCGTAGTCACGGTCGGCGAGGGTCTCGTGAACCCCGCGGACGACGCGCGCGATGTTGAGCGCCTCGTTGTGGGACGGGATGACGAGGCTGAGCTGCGGCGGCGCGACGTCAGATGCGAACTCTCGGTGCTCCTGAAAGCGCGGCGACCTCCACCGCGCCGTGCGTCTTGCCACGCGCGCTCCAGAGCGTATTGCCTCCGGTGCGCCAGTCGACGTTCGGTTGCTCGAGCTGCTCGGCGTCGACGCGGTCGCGATACCGCTCGACCGTCGTGATGATCGACGTGATCAGCGTCGTCCGCAGCAGGTGCGGCTGCAACCCCAGGTCGAGCAGCCGCTGATGCTTGGCGTGGTAGTAGTGCTCCTCGCTCTCGACGCGGGGGTTGGGCAGGTGCTCGATGGTGGTGGAGAGGCCATGCTCGGCGCGGGCTTCGTCCACCAGGTCGGCCAGCTGCCGCACCGAGAACTGTTCGGTGAACTGGTTGAACACCCGGTACTCGCCGGCTTTCGCGGGATTCTCGATGCTGAGGCGGACGCACGCGATGGTGTCGCGGATGTCGAGGAAGCCGCGCGTCTGTCCTCCCTTCCCGTACACGGTCAACGGATAGCCGAGGGCGGCCTGCACGCAGAAGCGGTTGAGAACCGTTCCCCAGATCGTGTCGAAGTCGAATCGCGTCGCGAGGTCGGGATGTGCGGCTGTCTCGGGCGTCTCGGACCCGTAGACGACTCCCTGGTTGAGATCGGTTGCGCGCAGGCCCCAGGCGCGACAGGCGAACAGGATGTTGTGGCTGTCGTGGACTTTCGACAGGTGGTAGAAGCTGCCCGGCTGCTTGGGGTACGGCAGCGTATCGGTGCGGCCGTTGTGCGTGATGGTGATGAAACCCTCTTCGATGTCGATCTTGGGTGTGCCGTACTCACCCATGGTGCCGAGCTTGACCAGGTGGCACTCCGGTGCATGCTCGCGCAGCGCGAAGAGCAGGTTCAGCGTGCCGACCACGTTGTTGGTCTGCGTCATAGCGGCGTGCTCGAGGTCGATCATCGAGAAGGGAGCGCTTCGTTGTTCGCCGAAGTGCGCGACCACGTCGGGCCGCACGTCGCGGACGAGGTCTGTGAGCGCCCCGGCGTCGCGGATGTCGAGGTCCCGCCATTCGATCTCGGTCTCACCGACCTCGCGCCACCGACGGAGGCGCTGCTCGATCGATTGGATCGGGATGAGCGAGTGCGTGCCGCACTCCTCGTCCCAGGCACGCCGGATCATGTTGTCCACGCCGACGACGCGGTATCCGCTTCGCGACAGATGCAGCGCCGTGGGCCACCCGAGGTAGCCGTCCGCGCCGAGGACGATGACCGTGCCTTTGCTCATGTATGCACCTTGGAGTTTGTGGAAGGGGCTGTCGCGTCGTGACTGTAGACGCGAGAGGCTGTCGTTTGCGTGTCGGTCATGGCAGGCGCCGTGCTGCCGGACACCGACCGGAAGTGCTCGTAGGTGCGACGGAGACCGCTGAGCAAGTCCGTTCGCGCCGACCAGCCTAACTGCTCCAACGCTCTTTGCGCATCCAGTGCGGAGCGCCGGACCTCGCCGGACGGAGCCGGTTCGAGGTCGAAGGAGCCGTGGAACTGCGCCTGCTCCGCGAGAGCCTCGATCACCCGGCGCACCGGGGTCTCGACGCCGGTGCCGATGTTCAAGCTCCCGGTCGTGACGCTGCCGAGGGCCAGAAGGTTGGCTGCGGCGACGTCCTCGACGAAAACGAAGTCTCGCGTCTGAAGTCCGTCGCCTCGGAGCCTCGGGGCAAGGCCTTGCGCCAGCCGCTCCGACGAGATCGCCACCACACCCGCCTCGCCTGTCCCATCCTGTCCGGGGCCGTACACGTTGCTGTAGCGGAGCGCCACGAACCGAAGGCCGCGCGAGCGGGCGAACATGCGCAGGTAGACCTCGCACGCCGCCTTCGATGAGCCGTAGGGAGATCGCGGGGCCGTCCGGGTGCCCTCGGGCGTGGGGAGCACGTCGGTGTCCCCGTACAGCGCGCCCCCGGACGAGGCGAACACGACGCGGCTGCCCGCCTCCAGGGCCGCTTCCAGCACGCTGATCGTCGCGATCACGTTGTTCGCTGCGTCCGCGGCAGGATCTCGCCAGGACCTGTTGACCCCGCCCTGCGCGGCGAGGTGCAGAATCGCGTCGGGTTTGAAACGCGCAATGGCGCGGCGGGCGGCCTCATCAGCCACGTCGACCTCGGCCACCTCGGCTTCGCTCGGGATCGGCAGCGGGGAGTGGTGACGCATGTCGTCGAGGATCAGGACCCTCGCTCGAGCGTCGTGGCGGGCGCGCCGGGTGGGGCTCCCTATTACGCCGGCCCCCCCGGTCCCGGCCACCCGCCCCCGGGGGGGCCCCCCGCCGGGGGGGATCTGCGCAGCGTCCACTGGAGGGCGAACCTAGCACGTCTCGGAAAGCCCGTAGCAAGCCCGTATCCGCCACAATCAGTCGGTGCTGTCGGGTTCCCCTGTGGTACGTCGGCGCGTGGTCCGCTCACTGCTCGGCACCGCCGTCGGCGTGGTCTTCCTGCTCCTGACGTGGCGCGCGCTGGGTCACATCTCGTGGCGGGGGATCGACTTTCAGCCCGGCGCCGTCGCCCTCGCGTTCGTCGGCGCCTTAGGGTTCCTGGGGGCGCGGGCCTGGCGATATCGCCTGCTGCTCCCTGACAGCCGCTCGGCCGGCAGCCAAGTGCTCGGCGTCACGGCGATCTCCTGGGCGGTGGGGCTCCTCGTCCCGGGTCCGTCCGCCGACGCGTCGTTCATCGCCCTCTCCCCGCGCGTGCTCGGCGCGGGCGCCGCCAGGGCGACCGGCGTTTCGTTGGTGGCCCGGCTGCTCGACGTGGCAAGCCTGGGGGTCGTGGCGGTGATCGCGGGTTCCCTCTCGGAAGCCGGCGAATCCCTGGCCGTGCTCATCGCTGCCGCGGTCGTCGGGCTGGTGTCGGCGGGGCTCCTGGTCGTGCTGTTCACGGAGCGCCCGCGGGCTGCGCTCCTCGGGTGGGCGTCTCGTCGACCGCGCCTGGCCCGCTGGAGCGAGCGGGCCGAGCGCAGCCTGGCAGCGCTCTCCGGGCGCTCTCGCGGGGCGATGCTGCTGGGCAGCACCGCGCTCTGCCGCATCTGCACCGCGATCGAGTACGCGGCGCTCTTCTCGCTGATCGACCTGCACCTGCCCTTCTGGGACATCTGGTTCGCGCTCTCGATTCGCAGCTTCCTCACGGCCATCCCGATCCAGGGGATCGCCGGCATCGGGACGAGCCAGGCGTGGTGGACGACCGCCCTGGTCCTCGACGGCGTCGCGGCCGGGCCGGCAGTCGCCGCCAGCGTGACGCTCCAGGTGCTCGACTTGGCGGTGGCCCTCTCGCTGTCGGCTGTCGTGGCTGCGGCGACAGCAGGGTCGTGGCGAAGGCGCTCGGAGGGGGCCGCGGCCGTGGCGGAGGTCCCCGTTTCCGCCGAGCTCGTGGCGCACCGGCGGAGCTACGCGGCTCGCGCCACCTCTCGATAGACGGCACAGACGCGTTCAGCCGCCCGCTGCCACGAGAACTGCGCAGCCCGGGCCAGGCCCGCACGGCGCATGTCCCCGGCGCGACCGCCGTCGGCGAGCAGGCACCGCAGGCTCGAGGCGAGGGCCTGCGAATCCCGCGGCGGTACGAGGATCGCCGCCGGGCCGGCGAGGTCCGGCAGGTTGCCCACCGACGTGGCGATCACGGGTGCTCCACAGGCCATCGCCTCCAGGGCGGGCAGTCCGAACCCCTCGTGCCGCGAGGAGATGACGAGCGCACGAGCGCCGCGCAGCACGGCGCCCAGCCGGGCATCCGACAGCTGTCCGCACAGGATGGTCCGCACTCCCATGAGGGCCGTTCGAGTGGCGACGCGGTCGGACTCGGCTCCCGGCGCGCCCGCCAGGGCGAGCGTGATGCCGGGTCCTAGCAGCGACATCGCGTCGAGAAGGCTGTCGAGCCCCTTCCGCGGATCGTGGTGGCGGAGGCTGCCGCTCCACACCACGTAGCGGTCGTCGAGGCCGAGAGCGCTGCGGATCGCGTCGTCGGCTGCTTGCGGCTCGGACGTGAAGACCGCCGACACGCCGTGCGGCACGACGTGCACACGGCTTCCGTCCAGGCCGAGGGTCCGGGTGGCTTCCTCAGCGGTCGTGCGGCTCACCGCCACCACCGCGGCGCAGGCGCGGTACCGCCCCGCGAGCGCCGCGCCGTACGCGCGCAGCGCCACCCCGCGGAGCCTCGTTGGCGGTTGCTCGCGCCACATCTCGACGTCGTGCACGGTGACCACTTGCCTGGAGGACGGAACGGCCAGGACGGGTTCTCCGCCCAGGGCGTGCACCACGTGCGGGCGGAACCGTGCGGCGGCTCGGAGGACCGCCGGCTGCGCGTGCAGGAAACGTCCCGGTCGCGATTCGCTGCGTGGCGGCCGCTCCGGCTGCGCGACGTCGATGTCGACGTCGTCGCGCGACCGCAGCGCGGCGATCAGTTCCTGCGCGTAACGGCCGATTCCGGCAGCGCGCCGGCCGTCGCTGAGACAGCCTGCGTCGAGAAGCACTCGCAGCCGTTGCACGGCAGCGTTGTACCACCGCGGGTGAGAATGAGCTGATGGACGCGCGAAACGCCATGCTGCCGTTCACGGCCGTCGTCGGGCAGGAGGCGATGAAGACGGCGCTCGTCCTCAACGCGATCAACCCCTCGATCGGCGGTGTCCTGATCCGGGGCGAGCGCGGCACTGCGAAGTCGACCGCGGTGCGAGCGCTCCCGGCATTGCTCCCCGAGCTCGCGGTGGTGCGCGGTTGCCGCTACTCCTGCGACCCGTCGCAGGCAGATCGCTGGTGCGACGACTGTCAGGCGCGCGTCGCTGCCGGTGAGCGGCTCGCCGTCGAGCACCGCCGAGTGCGCGTGGTCGAGCTGCCGCTCAACGCGTCGGAGGATCGCGTGGTCGGAACGATCGACGTCGAAGCGGCGATCAGACGCGGCGAGAAGGTCTTCGAGCCAGGCCTCTTGGCGGATGCCAATCGCGGCATCCTCTACGTCGACGAGGTCAACCTGCTCGACGACCATCTGGTCGACATCCTCCTCGACGCGGCGGCCATGGGTGAGAACGTCGTGCAGCGCGAGGGCATCGCCGTCTCGCACCCGGCGCGGTTCATCCTGGTGGGCACCATGAACCCCGAGGAGGGGCAGTTGCGCCCGCAGCTTCTGGACCGCTTCGGTCTCTGCGTGGACGTCTCGGGTCTGCGCGACGTCGACGAGCGCGTGCAGGTGATGGCCCGCGACGCCGAACGCGACAGCAACGCGCTCGACAGTGTTCGGGACGCCGACCGCGAGCTGCGCGACGTCGTCTCGCGCGCTCGCGACCTGCTCCCGCTGGTCACGCTCCCACCGCAGCTGCGATGGTTCACCGCCCTGGTGTGCGTCGACGCGGGAACGCTCGGTCATCGCGCTGACATCGTCGTCAGCAACACGGCCCGCACCATCCGCGCGATGCACCAGGCCGAGGTGCTGGTCGCCGAGGGGGCGGGCCGCGCCGCCGCGAGCAGCAAGCCGCTGAACGCGATGGCGGACGACGTGGTCGCCGCGGCCGAGCTGGCGCTTGCGCACCGTCGCAATCCACGCGCGGACCAGGGCGTGCCGGCCACCGCTTCGCAGGGCGAGCAGGGCCGCGAACGCTACGAGGAGATGGCCCGCGAGGCCGATGCCGCCGTCACCGAGGCGGGGCCGTCGGAAGCGCAGGAGGAGAGCGCGGACGCGGACGCCGGAGAGACCGAGGAGACACCGGGGGACGCCCACGGCGAGCAGCGCGCAAGCACGCCGGTCACGCGCGCAGCGGGGGAGCAGCTCTTCACCGGCGCTCTCTTCCCCGTCCGAAAGATCGCGCTGCCGCGGGATCGCAGGACCCGCGCCAGCACTGGCAAGCGCAGTTCCGCTCGCAGCTCTGACAAACGCGGACGCTACGTGCGCGCGACGCAGACCGAGAAGACCACCGACGTCGCGCTCGACGCGACCATGCGCGCCGCCGCGCCGCACCAGCTGCGCCGGCGGGCGGACGGGGAACGCGGAACCGAAGGGCCGCTGCTCCGTCTGGAGCGCCAGGACCTGCGCCAGAAGGTTCGTCGCCGCAAGACGGGAACGCTCATCGTGTTCGTCGTCGATGCGAGCGCGTCGATGGACGCGGAGCAGCGCATGCAGGCCACCAAGGGCGCTGTGCTGTCGCTGCTGCGCGACGCGTACGTGCGTCGGGACAAGGTCGCGCTGGTGGTGTTCTCCGGTCGCACCGCCCGCGTCGTGCTGCAGCCGACGGCGAGCGTCGACCTGGCCGAGCAGCGCCTGCAGCGCCTCACCGTCGGTGGCACGACCCCGCTGACGCACGGTCTCGTGGCCGGGTTGAAGCTGATCAGAACCGAGCGCGTCCGCGACTCCGGCGTGTACCCGTTGTTGGTGCTCATCAGCGACGGGCGCGGCAACATCTCGCTGTTCGGCGAGGAGCCACTCCTGGAAGCGCAGTCGCTGGCGACGCAGATCGGGGGCGAGGGCATCCACACGCTGGTGATCGACTCGGCGCGCGACCACACCGAGCGCTTCACGCTGCCCCGCGTGGGGATGCAGAACCGGTCGCCGCTCTTCGGTGGCTACGGCTTCAACGCGTGTCTCGACCTGGCCGATCGCGCGAAGGGCGAATACCTCGGTCTGTACGACCTGTCGCAGGGCGCGATTGTGGAGAGTGTCGAGAAGACGCTGCGCAAGCGCTGATGCTGCGGCTCCTGAGACAATGCTGATCATGCAGCCCAACCGCGGCGTGTTCCCGTTCACGGCGATCGTGGGGCAGGAGCAGATGAAGCAGGCGCTCGTCCTCAACGCCATCAATCCCGCCATCGGCGGCGTGCTGATCCGCGGCGAGAAGGGCACCGCAAAGTCCACCGCGGTTCGTGCGCTGGCGAGGTTGCTGCCCGAACTGGAGATCGTCGCCGGATGCAGGTACGGCTGCCCGCCCGACAACGCGGAGCTGCAGTGTTCGGACTGCAGCGCTCGCGTGGACTCCGGCGAGACGCTCGAGCGCGGCAGCCGTCAGATGCGGGTCGTCGAGCTGCCCATCAACGCCTCCGAGGATCGCGTGGTGGGCGCGATCGACATCGAGGCCGCGATCAAAAAGGGGGAGAAGCAGTTCGAGCCGGGGGTCCTTGCCGAGGCGAATCGCAACATCCTCTACGTCGACGAGGTGAACCTGCTCGACGATCACATCGTCGACGTGCTCCTCGACGCAGCCGCCATGGGTCAGAACACGGTGGAGCGTGAGGGCGTCTCGGTGTCGCACCCGTCGCGGTTCATCCTGGTGGGCACGATGAACCCTGAAGAGGGTGACCTGCGGCCCCAGCTGCTCGACCGCTTCGGCCTGTGCGTGGACGTGGAGGGAATCCACGACGTGCGCAGCCGGGTCGAGATCGTCGAGCGGCGAGAGGCGTACGAGGAGGACCCGGAGGCGTTCGGGGCCACCTACGAGGCGGACGAGCGCGCCGAAGCGCACCGCATATCGCGAGCCATCGCGACGCTCTCGGACATCGCTGTGGATCGCGAGATCCTGGTGGCGATCGCGGCGATGTCGATCGAGCTCGCCGTCGACGGTCACCGAGCGGACATCGTCACGAGAAAGGCGGCGCAGGCGCTGGCCGCGTACGAGGATCGTTCCGCGGTCACGCTCGACGAGGTCGAGACCGTCGCACCGATGGTGCTGGCGCACCGCGTGAAGTCGCAGGCGGCCGGCCCGAAGCGCCCCCTCGACGTCTCCGAGATCGTGCGCGCAGCCGCGCAGCAAACTGCCTAGGACGCCAGCTCGTCGTCGCTGACGACCTGGACGCGCGGGCGTCTGTCGAACACCGTCTGGCGCAGCAACCGGATGAGCAACGGGCTGTGGACGGTGTCGACGGGCACCTTCTGCGGCTTGCGTTCGACCACTCGCCGCGTGATGTGCACGCCGTGCTGCGGCAGGATGCGGCGCAGGTACCCCCACGTGTCCAGCAGCCCGTTCGAGACGGACTCGTAGCCGTGCTGCAGCACCATCATCCGCGCGGAGTACGACATCAGCTCGTGGAAGAACATCTTCTCGTCGTCGGGGCGCGGCTCGATGAGCACGATGTCCACGTCGGGGCGGCGGCTGCGCACGAGGCGGATGTGGTCGAGCAGGCCGTCGTGGAGCATGCCGCGGAACACCTGGTTGTAGATGCCCCGCATCCCCATGTCGGCGAGGTGGTCGCCAAGCTGCTTGCGCAGCTGATCCGGCGGCTGGAGGTCGCGCGTGTCCACCGGCACCACGGGATTGATGACGACGATGAGCGTCGCGCCCCGGTCCACCGCGACGTCGAGCGCGGATATGCCCTTGATGCCGCCGTCGACGTAGTCGACACCCTTGATGCGGACCGGCTTGAACAGCATGGGGATCGCGCTGCTCGCCGCCACCGCCAGGCTGATGGGAACGTCCTCGTTGCCGAACTTGGAGAAGACCACGCGCTCGCCGGTGTCGATGGCGCAGCTGACGATGTGCAGTTCCTTGTCCAGCAGCCGGAAGTCGTTGGCCAGGCCGTCGCCGCTGAAGACGCCGTCGAGATACGAGCGCAGCTGGTACGAGGTGAAGAATCCGGAGGGAAGCAGCGGGCTGAGCATACCGACCACGTCGATGGGGTTCAGGCGCGACGGGTGCGTGGTGATCTCCCACAGGATCTCGCGCACCAGGCCGGGCAGCTTAGCCAGCCGGCCGATCGCCTCCTTGGCGTTGGGCTGGTAGATGGTCCAGCGTGTGGGCGGCCGGATGCGGTGGTTGGAGCCCTCCAGGCCGAGCGCCATCTCGGTGGGCGTGACGCCGTTGGCGAGCAGCCCGCTGACCATGGCGCCGGCACTCGTTCCGACGTAGATGTCGAAATCGTTGACGGAGACGCCGACCAGCACGTCGTCCAGCGCGCGGAGCGCGCCGATCTCGTACGTCAGTCCGGTGATGCCGCCTCCACAGAGGACCAGCGCACGCTTTCCATATCCCTTGGCCGCCGCCTTCACGCGACGGTGATGGCCGTTTGCAGTAGCCACGGACCGATCTTACGTCGCCGCGGGAACGCTGTGGGCCGGGGACCCACGTCCACTAGCATTGCAATCCGATGCCGGTCGACCTGATTCGCAACTTTTCGATCATCGCGCACATCGACCACGGCAAGTCCACGCTCGCCGATCGGCTGCTGGAGGCGACGGGGACGGTGTCAGCGCGCGACATGCAGGATCAGGTCCTCGATCAGCTGGACCTCGAGCGCGAGCGCGGCATCACGATCAAGGCGCAGGCGGTGCGCCTGTCCTACCGGGGCAAGGACGGCCGCACGTACGAGCTGAACCTCATCGACACGCCGGGGCACGTCGACTTCGCGTATGAGGTGTCGCGATCGCTGGCGGCGTGCGAGGGAGCGCTGCTGGTGGTCGACGCGTCGCAGGGCATCGAGGCGCAGACGCTCGCCAACGTCTACCAGGCGCTCGACAACGGCCTGGCGATCATCCCGGTGATCAACAAGATCGATCTGCAGTCCGCGGACCCCGAGCTGGTTCGCAAGGAGATCGAGGAGGTGATCGGCCTCGACGCGCACGACGCGATCCTCACCAGCGCGCGCCTCGGCATCGGGACCACCGAAGTGCTCGACGCCGTGGTCGACCGCGTCCCGCCTCCCGTCGGCGACGTCGAGGCACCGCTCCGCGCGCTGATATTCGACGCGAAGTACGACGCGTACCGAGGGGTCATCGTGTACGTGCGGCTGTTCGAAGGCCACCTGCACGCGGGGATGCGCGTCCGGATGATGGCCACCGAGAAGGAGTTCGTCGTCGACGAGGTCGGCGTCTTCACGCCGTCGATGAGCCCAACCGCAGGGCTCGACTCGGGCGAGGTGGGTTACCTCGTGGCGTCGATCAAGAACGTGCGCGACAGCAAGGTGGGCGACACGGTCACCGACGCGACGCGACCGACGAAGGAGGCGCTTCCCGGTTACCGCGCCGCCACGCCGATGGTGTTCGCAGGCATCTTCCCGGTCGACTCCGACAACGTTCAGGACCTGAAGGAGGCGCTGTCGAAGCTGAACCTGAACGACGCCTCACTGGTCTATGAGCCCGAGGCGTCCGCCGCCCTGGGCTTCGGCTTTCGCTGCGGCTTCCTCGGTTTGCTGCACATGGAGATCGTGCAGGAGCGGCTGGAGCGCGAGTTCGACCTCGAGCTCATCACCACCGCTCCGACCGTCGAGTACCACGTGCGGCTGCGCGATGGGCAGATGATCGCCGTCGACAACCCCGAGCAGCTGCCGGACCCCTCGAACATCGAAGCGATCGAAGAGCCCAGGACGAAGGCGACGATCATCGTGCCGACCCAGTACGTGGGCCCGATCATGGAGCTTGCCCAGGAGCGCCGCGGTGAGTTCCTCGACATGCAGTACCAGCCGGGTGACCGGGCGGCGGTGACCTATGACCTGCCCCTCGGCGAGATCATCCACGACTTCTACGATCAGCTCAAGTCGCGCAGCCGTGGCTACGCCTCGCTCGACTACGAGATCTCGGGCTTCCGCGCCGAGTCGCTCGTCAAGCTCGACATCATGGTCGGGGGTCAGCGTGTCGACGCGCTGAGCGTGATCGTGCATCGCGAGCGCGCGCGCGACCAGGGCCGCAAGCTCACCGAACGGCTGCGCAAGCTGATCCCCAGGCAGCTGTTCGAAGTGCCCATACAAGCTGCGATCGGTGGCAAGATCATCGCTCGCGAAACCGTCTCCGCCCTGCGCAAGGACGTGCTTGCCAAGTGCTACGGCGGTGACGTCACCCGCAAAAGAAAGCTGCTCGAGAAGCAGCGCGAGGGCAAGCGCCGGATGAAGCGCGTCGGCAACGTCGAGATTCCGCAGGAGGCGTTCATGGCCGTCCTCAAGATGGACGAGTCCTGATGCCGAGACCGAACCCGCCGCGCAAACGCCAGCGACGGCGCAACCCCAACGCGGTGGTGAAGGTGCCGCAGCAGGCGAGGGATCAGGAGACCGACGCCGCCACGCCGGAGGCCACACCACCGCCGCCCCGCAGCGCACGCGCCGCGCTCAGGGCCGGCGCCCCGGCACCCGCGGCCCTCGACACGAGCGAGTGGACGCGTCGCTCGCTCTACGTGCTGGTGGCGCTGATGGCGGTGACGCAGGCGTTTGTGAACGTGCTGATTTACACGTTCTCGAAGTCAGGCATCTCCTTTGGAAACTATGTCGCAATTCTGAATCCGTACGCGCTGCTGGCGTCCGGGTACATCGCGATGCCGGTCGCGAAGCGCATAACCAGAGAACCTCGGTACCTCCGTCCGGTCGAGACGGCCGTCGTGGCCATCTTCGTTTTCTTTCTTTGGTACTTTTTCGTCACAGCTGCCGCAGCGCTCGTTCAGGGAGTCGGCCCGACCTCGAACAACACCGCGCGGCCCACACCTTGTCCGGTACAGGCGACGACGTGCAGCACGCCGGCGCCCACCCAGACGCCGTTTGCGACTGCTCAAGCCACGGCCGGCTCCTCTGCTGGTGCGAGCCCGTCGGCCTCGGCGAGCGTGATCACCACGCAAAAGCTCACTGCAAAGGACTACACCGCGCTTGGTGCAGCGGAGTTCCTGGCCTTCGCCACCACCCCTTTGATTTTTTACCCGGTGTACAGGCGGTTCCGTTTCAAGCGTCGCCTCACGCAGCCGCCCGCAAGCCGAGGGTCTCCCGGTGGCCGCAGGCGCTGAAGCGGCGAGCGAGGTCCGCTCGCTCTACGTCCACATCCCGTTCTGCGAGCGCAAGTGCGAGTACTGCGACTTCACGTCGGTCGCCGGAAAGCGCCGCGAGATCGACTACGTCGAATCGTTGCGCACCGAGTTGCGCATGCTCGCCGCCGCGATGCCCGGCCTCGAGCTGGACACCGTGTTCGTCGGCGGCGGAACCCCCTCGTTCATCGAGCCGGAGCTGCTGGCGTCGGTGCTGACCGACATCCACATGCGATTCGCCGTGCAGCCGGACGCCGAGATCACGCTCGAAGCCAACCCGTCCAGCGTCGACGAGCAGCGCGCGCTCGTGTGGCATGCGGCCGGTTTCAACCGCGTCAGCGTCGGCATCCAGAGCCTCGACGACGACTGTTTGCGCTTCCTCGGCCGTGTGCACGACGCGCACCGCGCGCGCGATGCCGTCGCAGAGGTGCGGGCCGCAGGGTTCACGTCGGTCAACTGCGACCTCATCTACGCGGTCCCGGGCCTCGATGACGCGCACTGGCGGCGCTCCCTCGAGGAGGTGGTCGCGCTCGCGCCGGACCACGTGTCGTGCTACGAGCTCACCTACGAGCCGCAGACGCCCCTGTACGAGGCGTTGCGCCGCGGCCGGGTCACCGCGGTCGCAGCTGAGCCTGCGCTCGTGCAGCACTGGATCGCGGTCGAGCTGCTGGGCGGCGCGGGGTACGAGCAGTACGAGATCAGCAACTTCGCGCGACCGGGTATCGCGTGCCGGCACAACGTCAACTACTGGCGCAACGGCTACTACGCCGCCGCCGGCGTGGGCGCGCACGGTCACCTCCCGGCCGCGCTGGCGCACGTGGCCGGATGCAACGGACGTGGAGCGGTCGCGGTGCGCTACTGGCACGGGCGCGGTATCGGCCCGTATGTCGAATCCCTCGCGGCCGGGCGCACGCCGACGCTCGGCACCGAGCTCGTCGACCGGGCCGGGCATGAGAGCGAGCGGATCATGCTCGGCCTGCGGCTGATGGAGGGCATCAGGTGGCAGGCGCCGGCAAGCCCGGAGGTGCGCAGCCTCGAGGACCAGGGCCTCTGCCGCCTGGCCGAGGGCCGCCTGCGGGTCACGCGTCGGGGGCAGGAGGTCCTCGACCAGATCATCGTGCGCATCGCGGCGGAAATCGATGACCCGGTGCCGGCTCGGTCGCGGGCGGCCGGATGAGGGGCGGGCCTCCGGGCCGCGTGGTAGGCTGTTAGCACTCGACCACATCGAGTGCTAACAACGCGCCGCGCTGAGGGGCCCTCAGAGATTTGGACAGTTCCCTGCCTCTCGATGCTCGCAAGCAGCAGATCCTGAAAGCAGTCGTCGCCGACTACACCCGGACGGGGATCCCGGTGGGATCGCAGGCGCTTGCCGGGTATCTCGCGACGTGGTCGTCGGCGACGATCCGCAACGAGCTGGCCACGCTCGTGAACATCGGCTACCTGCTCCAGCCGCACACGTCGGCGGGACGGGTGCCGTCCGACCTCGGCTACCGCTACTACGTCGACTTCCTCATGGTCGAGGAGGAGATCCCGGCCGCCGTTCGCAGGCAGATGGACCCGTTCTTCTCGTCGGCGCCGCTCAACCTCGAGGAGGTCCTCGAGCTGGCGGCGTCCGCGCTCGCCGTCGTCACGGACGCGGTGAGCATCGTGACCGGCCCACGCGCCCTCGAGGTCAGGGTCAAGCACCTCGACCTCGTTTCGCTCGATCCCGATCACGCCCTGCTCGTGCTCGTGCTCGAGGGGAGCCTCGTTCGCCAGCAGGCGCTGACGCTGCGGAGCGCCGCCGACCAGGCGGCGCTGAGCGCGGTCGCCGTGGCGCTCAACCAGGACCTGCCCGGGCTGGACGCCGACGGGATCGCCACGCTGGAGGCGCCGGCCGGTCCGCAGGCTGCGCTCCGTGCCGAGGTGGTCGAGGCGATCGTGGCCTTCATGGAGACCACCCGGGCGCAGCAGGCGGCGCTCGTCGTTCACGATGGGGTGCGCAACCTGCTGCACCAGCCGGAGTTCGAGGATCTGGCCAAGCTCCAGCAGGTCCTCGAGATCGTCGAGGAGGAGCGGGTCCTGGCGGAGTTGATCGCGGCGATCGACCCCGCGGGCGAGGTCCAGGTGATGATCGGCCGCGAGACCGGCGTCGACCAGTTGAGCCGGTGCAGCCTGGTCCTGACCACGTACCGGGCGGGTGCCGAGCGCGGCGGGACCATCGGCGTGCTCGGGCCGACGCGAATGCGCTACGACCAGGTCGGTCCGCGCGTGCGCTACGTCGCCCAGCGTGTGGGCCGCATGCTCAATCGGGTGCTGAGCTGAGTACGAATGGGAATACTTTGGCGGACATGACCACGAACGGATCCGATCCAGCAGACGCTCCGCGCGGTCTGCCCGCGCACGGCTCGCCCGGCGAGTCGCCGTCCGTACGAGCCGAGGAGGACGCCGCCGGAGAGCGCGACCCGGCAGAGCTTCGACGCGAGCTGGACGAGACGCGCGACCGCTACCTCAGGCTCGCCGCTGACCTCGAGAACGTCAAGCGCCGGCGCGCTCAGGAGCGAGCCGACTGGGTCCGCTACGCCAGCGAGGACGCCGCGAAGACCATGGTCCCCGTGCTCGACAACCTCCGGCGCGCGGTGGAGCACACCCCCGACCAGGGCGCCGACGCGGAACTGGTCAACGGGCTGAACCTCGTCGTTCGCGAATTCGAAGGCGCGCTCGAGGCGCTCGGGGTCACCCGCGTCCCGACCCTGGGCGAGCCGTTCGATCCGTCGGTGCACGAAGCGATCGGCGGCGAGGAGTCGGACGACGTCGAGCGCGACACGGTCACCGCCGAGATCCAGCCCGGCTACAGGCTGCACGACCGGCTGATCCGGCCCGCGCTGGTGCGCGTCGCGCATCCACGCCACCCGTTCAGCGACAGCTGATCCGCCGCCCACGACGCTGACGATGGCAACTGCGAAGCGCGACTACTACGAGGTCCTCGGGGTCACCCGCAACGCGGGTCCCGATGAGCTGAAGCGCGCCTACCGCAAGCTCGCCATGAAGTACCACCCGGACCGCAACAACGGGGACAAAGCGGCGGAGGAGCACTTCAAAGAGGTCGGCGAGGCGTACTCGGTGCTCAGCGATCCCGACCGGCGGCAGCGCTACGACAGCTTCGGCCACGCGGCCGAGGGGTTCCCCGAAGCCGGGTTCTCCTTCGACTCCGCCTTCGACCTCTTCGACATGTTCTTCGGTGGCCAGCAACGGCGTCGCGGCCGTACCGGCCCGCAGCACGGCGCGGACCTTCGCATGTCCGTCGACATCACGTTCGAGGAAGCGGTCTTCGGGGGCACGCGCACGATCGAGGTGCCGCGCGCCGGCACATGCGAGGAGTGCGGCGGATCCGGAGCCCGTGCCGGCAGCCAGGCCATCCCGTGCGTTCAGTGTGGCGGCGCCGGACAGGTGCGGCGGACGATGCAGACCGTGTTCGGCCAGATGGCCAGCGTGGGGACGTGCCCGCGCTGTCACGGCGAGGGCCGGGTGATCCCGGATCCCTGCCCGCGCTGCCGCGGCCAGGGACGCGTCGAAGTGCGGCACACCGTCGAGGTGACGATCCCGGCCGGCGTCGACGAGGACGTGAGCCTTCGTCTCGCCGGGGAGGGCGAGGTGGGGCCGAGAGGCGGCCCATCGGGCGATCTCTACCTCGGTTTCCGCATCAAGGCGCACTCCCAGCTGGTACGGCACGGACAGGACATCCTCCTGGAGCTGCCGGTCAACGTCTCCCAGGCGGTGCTCGGCGACACCATCTCGGTGGCCACCGTCGAAGGACCGCGCGACGTGCAGGTGCCGCCCGGCACGCAGCCGGGAAAGCAGATCCGACTGGCCGGCCTGGGTGTCCCGCACATACGCAGCAAGCGCCGGGGTGATCAGATCTGCATCGTGCGCGTGGTCGTGCCGACACACCTCACGCCGGAGGAACGCGCCGTCTACGAACAGCTCGGCGGGCGCGAAGGTGAGCCGGCAGAGGTGAAGAAGGGGTTCTTCGACACACTTCGCGAAGCGTTCAGAGGCTGATTCGCCCCCGGTCGTTCTGTCTCAGCCCGCCTCGCGCTGATGTCCGCCGGCCAGCCGGTGCAGCGCGGCGCTGTCGAGACGCTCGGCGGCGATCCACGCCACCTTGCACGGCGTGACGGCGCGCACCGTCGCAGTGCGCGTGTCGTCGCCGAGCGCCGATCGCTCGCCGAGCACCGCGCCCGGACCGACGTCGGCCAGGGCCGTGCCGTCGACCTCGATGCCGGCCACCCCATCGAGCAGCACGAAGACATCGGAGCCGTGGTCACCCTGCGCGACGACCGGCTTTCCCGCAGCGACGCGGGTGATCCTCGGCTTGCTGTCACCGCTCATGATCTCCGCGGCCAGCTGGCGTTCCAGCGCGGACTCGACCTCGGTCATCAGCGCCGGCGAGTCCACGTCGCCCCAGGGCGTGTGTCGTCCGAACGCACGCCGCTGCCAGTTGTCGAAGTTGATGAGCCCGGACTTGCGGACAAGCCTTCCCTCCGCGTCATATATCCAGTGCCGGGGGAAGGTGCTCGCGCCGACAACCGCGTGGGACCCCGCGCCGTCGGCCGATATCGTCAGTGCCAGCGTCGTCCAGGCGATCGGAGCAGAGAACTGCACGAACGGCGGGCGGCGCACGTGTCGGGGGGCTGGAATTCCGGTGCGTCCTCCGGCCGTCTGCTCGAAGCGCACCGTGTCGCCGGTCACCACGGGCGCCGCCTGACGGTCCGGGAGCGGAACTGCAGCGAACGTGGCCGCACGCCGGGCAACGCGCAGGGTCGTCGCCCCAATCCGGCCGCCGCCGCTGTATCCCCAGCGGGTGACGTGGCCGTCATCCACCTCGATCCAGGCGCGCAGCTCGTTCGCGAAGCGGAACCGGTCGGCGGACTGCAGCTCTTCGAGGTCGTCGATCGTCTCGGGCGGCGCATCGTCGTAGTGGCTGATTCCCATGGCAAACGGCACCTTCCAGGTGCCCCGGATCGCCTCGGACGGGATCCACGAGATCGATGTGACGGCCGATTCGATTCTCATCTGCGGTTCCTCCGAGACGATCGTCGTGGCAGCCGGGGCCCGAGTCGAGGTGGGCCGCATGCGTGTTCAGGGTGGTGCTGGCCGCTCAGATGCTGTGGTAGCTGCATCATTTGGCGCAATTACTGCGCTGCGTAGAGTTGGTCCGTGCCCGACGTCGCCATCCGCGTATTGCTCGCCGACGACAACCTGATCGTTCGCGAAGGCGTGCGTGCGCTGCTGATGGCCGCCGGCGACCTCGAGGTGGTGGGCGTCGCCGGCGACTACGACGAGCTGATCGCCGGCGCCGACGCGCTCGAGCCGCAGGTGGTCGTGACCGACATCCGGATGCCCCCTGATTTCACCGACGAGGGCATCCGCGCAGCGCGTCTGGTGCGCAAGCAACACCCGGGGACGGGCGTCGTGGTGCTCTCCCAGTACGACGAACCGGAGTACGCCATCTCACTGCTGTCCGAGGGTGCAGCCGGCTACGCCTACCTGTTGAAGGATCGGGTGGCCGAGGGAGGGCAGCTGGCCCGGGCGGTGCGCGAGGTGTCGACGGGGGGGTCCACGCTCGACCCGCGAATCGTCGACGCTCTCACGACGCCGGTGGCCCGCACAGGCGCCTTGAGCGAACCCGAGGAACAGCTGCTTCGCATGGTGGCGGAGGGCCGGCCCATCAAGGCCATCGCCGTGAGCATCCACTCCACCGCAGAGGCTGTGTCCGATCAGGTGGAGCGGCTGTTCCTCAAGCTCGCGCAGGAAGCGAGCTCCGGAACAGACGGCGCCCTGCGCAGGCTGCGCCTCCTCCACAAGGCGATCGTCGATCGCGAGGAACAGGGCGAGACGCTCAGCCGCCTGCTACCGGGCGGGCTCGCGGAGAAGCTTCGCAGCCACGGTGCCCGGCCGGGAGAGACGGAGCGGATCATCGTCACCGTTCTCATGTCGGACATACGCGGCTATTCGACGATCGCCGAGCTGTCTGATCCCACCGTGCTGGCGGGACAGCTGAACGAGCATCGCGCCGTGATGAATGGCGCCCTACTCGCGGAGGGTGGCACCGTGATGCAGTTCGTCGGCGATGCCGTGATGGCGGTGTTCGGTGCGCCGTTTGCGCAGCCGGATCATGCGGAGCGCGCGCTGCACGCCGCGCTGGCGATGCATTCAGCGCAGGATGAGGTCAACCTTCGCTGGCACGCGGAGGGTCTGCCTGCGTTTCACCTTGGCATCGGACTGTCGACCGGCGATGTGGCCGCCGCTCTGCTCGGATCGGAGGAGCGGCTCGAGTATTCGGTCGTCGGTGATGCGGTGAATCTTGCGCAGCGCCTCCAGCAGTGGGCCGATGGCGGCCAGACGGTGCTCAGCGAGCCGACATTCGCGGCGCTCAGCAGCGAGCCCGAATGCGAGCGGCTGGAGCCCGCGTTGGTGAAAGGGCGGCAGACGCCGGTTGGAGCGTATCGCTTCGGCGCCGCGGCCGAAACCACTGCATGACCGGGCGCTCGCGGTTGCGCCTGGCGTCCCCGGTGACGGCGTGGGCTCTGCTGACGCTCGCGCTCGGAATGACCGTCGCTTTCGGCGTGCTCTTCTACTCCCCGGTCACCCCGGCGGCCTATCTGGCGAACGGCGGCGCGGTCACGGGATTCTGGGCGTTTCCCCTTGCGGCCGTCCCGATCGTCGGCGCTTTGATCGCGCTGCGCCGGCCCGAGAACGCCATTGGTTGGGTCTGTCTTGCAACGGGCGTCGCGTTGGGTTCGAGCCTGCTCGGCGGCATCGTGGGCTCGCTGATGCTCAATGCGCACCAGGGCGCAGGCGGCTACGTGGAACTGCTCGCTGCGATCTTCAACGGAAACACCTCGCCCGGGCTCGGTGCACTCGTCATCGTCCTGCTGCTCTTTCCCGATGGTCACCTGCCGTCCGCTCGATGGCGGTGGGTGCTCGGTGTGCTCATCGTCGTACTGGCCGCGGGCCTGATCCTCGACGTGATCAACCCTGCACCCGGCGCACTCGATCTGGGAAATCGCACCAGCGTGTTCGCGATACCGAGTGCCCGCTCAGTGGTGAACACGCTGACCGTCCCGGTCAACGTCGCAGTGAACGGGATTGGGGTCGCAGCCGTGGTCTCAATCTTCCTCCAGCTGCGTGGCGCGGGCACCGAGCGTCGCCATCAGATCCGCTGGGTGGCGTACGCGGGCGGCCTGGCACTCCTCATCTACTCGCTGACCACCACCGTCGCTCCGAACTCTCCCTCCGGCGCGGTGCTGGTGCTCATGGCGGCCGGAGTGGTGGTTGCCGGGCTCGCCGTCCCGACAGCAATCGCGATCGCGGTTCTGAAGTACCGGCTGTACGACATCGACGTGATCATCAGCCGAACCCTGGTGTACGGTGCCCTCGCCGCGTTCATCACCGCGGTGTACGTGGGCATCGCGGTCGGCGTCGGCTCTCTGGTGGGCAGCGGCGGCCAGCCCAACCTGGGGCTGTCGATTCTCGCCACGATCATCGTCGCTGTGGGTTTCCAGCCGGTTCGCGAACGTCTGCAACACGTCGCCAACCGGCTGGTGTATGGGAAGCGTGCAACACCCTACGAGGTGCTCAGCGAGTTCTCCGGTCAGGTCGCGGATGCGTACGCGGCAGACGAGGTGCTTCCACGCATGGCGAGGGTGTTGCAGGAGGGCACCGGCGCGGAGACGGCGACCGTGTGGCTGCGCGCAGTCGAGCAGTTGCGACCAGCAGCCACGGTCCCGGAGGAGGTGGTGGCTTACGAGCAGCTGAACCTGATTAATGGGTCCGCGCCGGTGCCTCCTGGCGCCACGCGGTCAGCGGAGGTGCGACATCAGGGGGAATTGCTGGGCGTGCTGAGCGTGGTCAAACGGCGCGGCGAGACGCTGACACCAATGGAGCAGAAGCTCGTCGACGATCTTGCGCACCAGGCAGGGCTGGTGCTCAAGAACGTCGGCCTGACCGCGGAGCTGCTGCGCCGCATCGAGGAGCTTCGCGCGTCTCGGCAGCGCCTGGTCACCGCCCAGGACGAGGAGCGGCGTCGTCTGGAGCGCAACCTGCACGACGGCGCGCAGCAGAACCTGGTGGCGCTCAAGGTGAAGTTGGGCCTCGTGCAGATGCTGGCGGCGCGAGATCCGGAGAAGGCGAAGACGACGGTCCGGGAGCTCAAGGCGGATGCAGACACCGCCCTCGAGACACTGCGCGACCTGGCCCGGGGAATATACCCGCCGCTCCTCGCGGAGAAGGGGCTGGTGACGGCGCTGGAGTCGCAGGCGCGCAAGGCGACGGTGGCAGTGACCGTGGAAGCGAGTGGCGTCGGCCGCTATCCGCAGGACGTCGAGGCGACCGTGTACTTCTGTGTGCTCGAGGCGCTCCAGAACGTGCAGAAGTACGCGCGTGCATCGAGTGTGACAGTCCGCGTTCGCGATTCGGGCGAAACACTGCAGTTCGAGGTGGCCGATGACGGAGCTGGTTTCGACGCCGGAACCGCGAGCCTTGGGACAGGTCTCAACAACCTGCGCGACCGGCTCGACGCGATCGACGGCGCACTGGAGATCGATTCGACACCGGGTTCGGGAACCACGGTCAGGGGGCGGGTGCCCTCCAGCGCTTCGACCCTCGGAACCACGCTCGTGATCGCAGGGGCGCGGTGAACATGACTTCTCGAAGCGCGCTCCGTCTCGCGTGGGGAATCGGCGCGCTCGTGCTCGCGTTGGTGGTATTCAGCCTGGTCCTGCTGGCGCTCGACTGGGCGGTCATCGACTCACCGTTCACGGCACAGCTTCCGTGGTTCCTCGCCGCGGTGATCACCGATGTCCTTGGAGTCCTCATCGCGACACGACGTCCGCGCAATCCCATCGGCTGGTTGCTGCTGGCGATCGCGGTAGGAAACGCCATCTATCTAACGGCCGGGTTCATCGCCATGCGCGCGCTTCTGGCAGGCGCATCGACGACCGGTTGGGTGGAGTGGCCGGCTTGGGTGTTCAACTGGATCGGTGGGGTGGGCGCCGTCCTTCTGTGCTTCCTGATCGTCTTCTTTCCTGACGGCAGGCTGCCGGGGCCCCGCTGGCGTTGGACCGTGCGCCTCCTGATCGTTTTCAGCGTGCTGGAGACCGCCGGTACGCTCGCTGACACGGGCCTGACCACCCTCTCACCCCGCCTGGCCAATGTCCCAAGCCCCATCCATGTCCCGGGATTCAGCGGCGGGGTTGGCGGCACCGGCGTGGTCTCGTCATTGCTCAACCTCGCACCGATCGTGCTGCTCGTGGTCACGGTGGCAGCGATGGTCGTGCGATTCCGCCGATCGAAGGGCGATCAGCGCCGGCAGCTCAAATGGTTCGCGTACGTGGCTGGCGCCACGATCGCCGCGGTGCTGTCGAGTTACCTGTTCAGCGGCTCGCTGGGCAGCGATATCGCAACCGGTGCGTTCGATCTCGGGCTCGGCGTCGCCCTCCCTCTGACGATCGGTCTCGCGGTCATGAGGTACGGGCTGTATGACATCGACGTCTTCGTGAGTCGCGCCATCGTCTACGGCTCACTGGCGATGTTCATCACGGCGGTGTACGTGGGCATCGCCGTCGGAATCGGAGCGGCGGTGGGAAATGGAGGCAAACCCAACCTCGGCCTGTCGATCGTCGCCACCGGTATCGTCGCCATAGGATTTCAGCCCGTGCGCGAGCGGGTGCAGCGGGTGGCCAACCGCCTTGTGTACGGCAAGCGCGCGACGCCGTACGAGGTGCTCAACGAGTTCTCGATGCGCGTCGCCGAGACCTACGCCGCGGAGGACGTGCTGCCGCGAATGGCGCACGTGTTGCAGGAGGGAACCGGCGCCGAGTCGGCTACGGTATGGCTGCGTGGTGGTGATCAGCTGCGCCCTGCCGCGACGTCTCCGGACCCCGCTGACGGTCTGGCGTCCGTGGCGATCGTGAGAGGAGCGCTGCCGGCGGCGTTGCCGCGTTCGACCGCGTCTGTGGAGGTCCGGCATCAGGGTGAGTTGCTCGGCGCGTTGAGCATCAGCAAGCGTCGCGGTGAGACGCTGACGCCGATCGAGCAGAAGCTGGTCGACGATCTCGCGAACCAGGCGGGGCTGGTGCTCAGGAATGTCGGACTGACGTCCGAGCTGCAGGCGCGGGTCGACGACCTGCGTGCGTCGCGGCAGCGTCTGGTCGGCGCCCAGGACCAGGAACGCCGGCGGCTGGAGCGCAACCTGCACGACGGCGCCCAGCAGCACCTGGTCGCGCTCAAGGTCAAGCTCGGGCTGGCGGAGATGCTGCTGGAGAGCGATCCGGAGAAGGCGATCACGACGCTTGAACAACTCAAGTCGGACGCCGACTCCGCGCTCGAAACCCTTCGCGAGCTTGCGAGCGGCATCTACCCACCGCTGCTGGCCGACCGAGGGCTCGCTGCGGCGCTGGAGTCGCAGGCTCGCAGGGCGACAGTGCCAGTTGTGGTCGAGACCGGCCAGATCGGCCGGTACTCCAAGGACGTCGAGGCCGCGGTCTACTTCTGCGTTCTCGAAGCGCTTCAGAACGTGCAGAAGTACGCCGGCGCCAGCCAGGTGCGCCTGGGAATCGAGGAGTTCGACGGCGAACTCGTCTTCCGGGTGGAGGACGACGGCGCCGGATTCGACGCTGAGGGCACAAAGATGGGCGCCGGGCTCACCAACATGGCGGACAGACTCGAAGCCGTGGGGGGCGCGCTGCGAGTCGAATCGAGCCCCGGCCACGGCACCACCATCACTGGCGTGCTCCCCGTGGCTGCCGCGGCAGCAGCGTGATCGCTGCGGTTACGCCGCCGGCGTCTGGCCGGCGTGCCAGGCTTCGAGCAGCGGACCTGGACCGAACTCCGACTTCGGGATGAATCGTGCCGCGCCGGCATCGGTGGCAGCGGCGCCGTACTCGCCCACCTCGTACGTGGACAGCACGAGCACGACGACGGGCTTCGTGTTCTGGAGGTTCGCGCGGATCTGCCGTGTCGCTTCTAGGCCGTCGATGCCTGGAAGGTTGATGTCCATGAGCACCAGGTCGGGTTCGAGCGCGAGGGCCTTCTGGACCGCGGCCTCACCGCTGTCGGCCTCGCCGGCCACTTCGAACCCTTCGGTCATCTCGACGACGGTTCGCGCCACGGCGCGAAACGGCGGCTGGTCGTCGACGATCAGGACCCGTACCGGCATGCTCGAAGCCTACGCCCGACGCCGCGCGGCGCCAATGGTGGCTGCAACACTCCGCGAGGGGGTGCTCGCTTGACCGGCATTTCCTATCCTCTCGTCGTGCCGATCCGAGTGCTGCTCGCGGAGGACAGCTACCTGCTCCGCGAGGGCGTGAGTCAGCTGCTCGGTTCCTCTCCCGAGATCGAGCTGCTCGAAGCGGTGGGGGACCTGCCATCCCTCGAGCGGGCCGTCGCGGAGCGCGATCCCGACGTCGTCATCACCGACATTCGCATGCCCCCGACCGGTACGGACGAAGGGTTGCGCGCCGCCGAGCAGCTGCGCGTGCAGCGGCCCCGAGTCGGCGTCGTCGTGCTCAGCCAGTACGCCGAGCCCGACTACGCTCTCGCACTTCTCGAGAGGGGCGCGTCCGGCCGCGCCTACCTGCTCAAAGAGCGGGTGAGCGACCTCGACCAGCTGGTCGCCGCCGTTCGCGAAGTGGCGCGGGGAGGATCGGTGATCGACCCGCGCATCGTGGAGCTGCTGGTGGCCTCACGCGCGTCGTCCCGCGACTCCGCGCTCGCTCAGCTGACGCCTCGCGAGCGCGAGGTGCTCGCGCTGGTGGCCGAGGGGAAGAACAACGCCGGTATCGCGTCGCTGCTGTTTCTCACCGAACGGGGGATCGAGAAGCACATCAACTCGATCTTCTCCAAGCTGGGCCTGAGCGAGGAGCAGGACGTCCACCGCCGCGTCAAGGCCACGCTCGTGTACCTGTCAGCGTCGAGCGCCCGGGGAAACTGACCGGCGATCGCCGCTCAGCCGGGCGGCCAGGTCATCTGCCGTCCGCCCAGGAGGTGCAGGTGGAGGTGGTTCACGGTCTGGCCGCCGCCCCGTCCGACATTCGTGACCAGGCGATATCCACCGGCGACGCCTTCCGACTCCGCCAGGCGCTGCGCGACGCGCAGCATCTGCCCCCACATCGCGTCCTGCTCTACGGTCACGGCGTGCGCGGAGTCGACGTGGTCGCGGGGGATCACGAGGATGTGCGTCGGGGCCTGCGGGTTGATGTCGCGAAACGCGATCACGGTCCCGTCGTCGTGCACGATCTCGGCGGGCACCTCACCGCGTGCGATGCCGCAGAACAGACACGCGCTCACGAGGTAAGCAGGGTAGCGCGCAGCGCATCGCCCTCGACGGCGTTCGCAACCACCCGCGAGAGGGATCCGATGCGCACCTCCTCCAACGCGGAGGCGACGACGCGGTGGTAGGTCGCTGCAAGCCCGTGCGCGCCTTCTGTGTCGACACGGTCCCACACCACGTCGTGCACCGCGCCGAGGGCGCGCTGCCGTGACGCCTCGCCCGTGCGCTGCGCGGCCCTCCGCACCTCAGCGCTGCGGTGCCGAGCAGTCCTGTCGTCGACGCGCTCCGGCAGTTCGGTCGCCGGAGTTCCCGGACGCGGTGACCATCGGAACACGTGGCTGGACAGGAATCCAACCTCGTCGACCAGCGAGACCGTATCCCGATGATCCGCATCGCTCTCACCCGGAAAGCCCACCATGATGTCGGTGGTGAACTCGGTTCTCGGGTCGTGCGAGCGGAGCGCGCGAACCACGCGCAGGTACTGCGCGCGACGGTAGCCGCGGTGCATTGCGCGCAGCACGTCGTCGCTCCCACTCTGCAGGGGCATGTGCCAGTGGCTGCAGAGGCGCGGATGGGCGTTCAGCTCCACCAGCGCGGCGGTGACGTCGTTCGCGTTGATGCTGGAGAGCCGGATCCTGACGCCGTCGTCGAGGCTGTCGAGGAGCACTGTGACGAGGCGCGCGAGCCCAGTGCCGATGTCGCGGCCGTACGAACCGAGGTCCACGCCCGTCAGCACGATCTCCGCGTGTCCCCGCGCCGCCGCCTCACGTGCGCGCGAAGCGACGAGGTCGGTGGGGACACTTCGCGACACTCCGCGCGCCGCCCACACGATGCAGTACGTGCACCGGTGGTTGCAGCCCTCCTGCACCTTGATGAACGCGCGAGCGCGAAGGTCCGGCGTCGCGACTGCGAGCGGCCGGCCCGCGCCGAGTGAGACCACGTAGTCGGCGATCTCTCCCTTTCGGGCGTTGGGAAACACCGAGTCGATGTCCGGCAGCGTCCGCGGGCCGCTCACATCGCGCGGCGGCGCGTAGCGCGAGGGATGGGCGTCGACGCTGCAGCCCGTGAGCACGATGCGCGCGTCGGGATCGAGCGCTCGCATGCGGCGCAGCCGCTGCCGCGTGGTCGCGTCCGCCTGTACGGTGACGGTGCACGAGTTTAGGACGCGCACGTCGGCGTGGTCGTCCTCGCCGACCACGTCGCATCCGGCGGCGGCGAGCGACCCTGCAAGCTCCGCCATCTCGGCGTAGTTGACCTTGCAGCCCAGCGTGCTTATGGCGACGCGAAGCGGACGGTCGCCGGTCATGGCGTCGGTACGGGTTCGGCCGGCCGATCCAGCTCGCCGATGCCCGCCATCACGATGCACAGCGCGATCGCGCCCGCGAACCGCGCCGGGATGACCCGCGGCCCGAGGTGCACCTCGCGCGCGCCCGCATCGCGGAGCAACACCAGCTCGCCGTCGTCGAGGCCACCCTCCGGCCCGATCACGATCGCCAGAGGCCTGGTGCCGTCCACCTCGTGGCGTCGGATCGGCTGCGCTCCGGCGCGTACGACCGCGGTCAGCAGCGCGACTCCGCGCAGGGAAACCACTGCGTCGGTGAGCGTGGTGATCGGATGTACTGCGGGCGTCGCGGCGCGGCCGGCCAGCTGAGCGGCTTCGCGGGCGACGCTGCGCCAGCGTTCGGTCCTGCGCTTGGCGGCGTCGACATGCGGGAGACTCACGGTGCGCCGCGTGACGACCGGGTGCAGATGTGTCACACCGACCTCGGTCATCGACTCGACCGCGTCCTCCATGCCGCGCTGCGGGATCGCCTGCAGCACGTGCGTTTCGACGCGCGGCTCGCCGGTGGCCGGGCGGCTCCAGACGACTCTGCCGCTGACGTCGCCACGCACGACGTGGTCGAGCAGGACGCCGTGCTCGGTCACGCCCTCCTCTACCACGACGAGGACCTCGCCGGTTCGCGCTCGGAGCGATCTGCTGACGTGGTTGGCTGCGCTCCCGGAGATGCGCACCCGCCCGTCCACGACGCTGCTCGATTCGACGAAGAAGCGAGGCACGTGCTCATGGTGCCTGATGACACCGCGGCCGAGCGGTCGGTGCGCCGGACACTAGGATGCGGCCATGCCGTCCGCGACCTTCACCGTGCGCGCGGCCGGCGGGACCACCTTGGTCGCGGCGGTCGAGGGCGACGGCCCTCCGCTGTTTCTCATTCCGGGGCTGGGCGCCACCAGGCGAGTCTTCGATCCCATCACGCCCGCGCTCGCCAGGCGACACCGCGTCATCACGTACGACCCGCGCGGCGTCGGTGAGTCGCAGCTCGGGAGCGCCACGCTGACGCTGCCGCTCATGGCGGCGGACGCAGCCTCGGTGCTCGACGGCGCGTCGGAGCCGCGCGCCGACGTGCTCGGCGCCTCGATGGGCGGCGTGGTGGCCCAGCACCTGGCGCTGGACTCGACGGACCGAGTGCGAGCGCTCGTCCTGGCCGCCACGTCCCCCGGCGGAGGCAAATCCATCCCCGCCGATCCGGGAGCCACGGCGGCGCTGATGGGCCGAGGGGCGCGAACGCCCGAGGAGGCGTACCGGATGGCGTGCACCGTGCTGTATTCACCGCGGTTTCAGCGCACGCATCAGGAGTTCATCGAAGCGCAGATACGCATGCGGGCAGAGCATCCTGTGAGGGGCCGCGTGTTCTCGGCGCAGCTCCGCGCGCTGGAGACTGCGCCGGACATCGTCGATCGGCTCAGGTCGCTGCGCATACCCACGCTGGTCGTGCACGGGACCGCCGATGTGGTCACGCCGGTCGAGAACGCGGAGTTGCTCGCCTCGCTGATCCCCGGCGCGCGGCATCGCTGGTTCGAGGACGACGGGCACCTCTTCTTTCACGAGCGGCCGGAGGAGTCGGCGCGCGTGGTGGACGAGTTTCTGCGTGCCGCCGATCAGGCGTCCGCGTCGGCCTGAGGCTCTGCGGCGCCCGGCGCGCCGGAACGCGCGCGCACCGGCACGATCTGAGCGGGCGCCGTGGCCGTGGCGGTGATCTCGCGAATCACGGTCACCTTGATGAGCCCGGGGTACTGCATCTCGGCCTCGATCTCCTGTGCGATCTCTGCGGAGAGCGCCGGCATGTCCCTGTCCTCCACGGCACTCGCCTTCACGAACACGCGAAGCTCACGCCCCGCCTGCAGCGGAAACGCCCTGTCAACTCCCGAGTGACGAGTGGCGATGGTCTGCAGCTGTTCGAGGCGCGCGAGGTAGGCGGCGAGCGTGTCGCGGCGCGCCCCGGGTCGTGAGGCGGAGATCGCGTCGGCGCAGATGGTGAGCATCGCCAGGTCCGTCGACGGTTCCTCGTCGAAGTGGTGCGCCTTGACGGCGTGCACGATGCCCGGATCGGCACCGAGCACGCGCAGCAGCTCGCCCCCGATCATGGCGTGGGCTCCTTCGACGGCGTGGTCGACCGATTTGCCGACGTCGTGGAGCATCCCGGCCTCGCGGGCCGGCCCAGCCGGCAGCCCCAGCTCAGTGGCCAGGACGCCACAGATGCGCCCCGTCTCCTCGCAGTGGAGGAGCGCGTTCTGACCGTACGAGAACCGGTAGTGCAGGGTGCCCACCAGCTCAGCGAGCTCCGGCCGGCCGTTCATGCGCATCTCCCACAGCGCTCGCGAACCCACGTCGACGATGCGGCTGAACACCGTGGCACTCGTGCGGCTGACCAGCGGCGGGACCTCGAGGGCCTGCACCTTCCTGTCCACGACCTCCAGAGCGGCGAGCCGCGCGACCTCGCGCCCCACGGGGTCGACGCCGCGCAGTGTCGCCTGCGCGCGCTCGGCGTCCACCCCGAGCTCGGTCGACGTCTTTTCCGCGATGACGGCGAGGGCCTCGAGCAGTCGCTGCTTGGCGTCGTCCTCGAGGCCCTCGAGCGCGACCGGTGCCAGGCGCGGCGCGCTGTCGACATTGGAGGCCGTCTGCCGCTCGATGCCGCTGATGATCAGCGTGGAGGCGAGCGCTTCGCGATGCTCCTGGACGAACGCGGCCTCGTGCTCCAGTCGCGCCGCCTGCTCGCCGGCGAGCTCGGCGTCGACCTGCGAGAGCACCATCGCGCGCGCGCCGTCGTCGTCGAGCGCGGCCAGCTCGCGGACGCTCTCAGCGGCGGTCGCGCGCTGCGCATCGACAGCCTCCTTGCGCTCCGTGATCTCGTCGCGGCGCTTCTTGAAGGCGAAGCGGCGGTCGTCGAAGATCTGGCGTCGCTCGCGGAGCGTTCTCTCCCGCTCCTCGAGCACGGCCTCGAGGCTCTCGACCGCGGCCCGGCGGGCGGCCAGCTCGTCCAGCGCGACGTCACGCGCTCGCTGCGCAGCCTCGGTGGCGCGGTTGGTGATGGCGACGGACTCGGCATTGGCCTCGGCGATGGCCAGGTCACGCTGGTAGCCGGAAGCCGACGGCCCGGATCGCGCCGCCCGGCCGCGCACACCGGCGAAGACGCCGACCAGCAGCGCGGCCACCGCGGCCACGAGCAGGACGATCGCGACAACATCCACCGCTCGAGTCTAGGCGTGTCCCGGCCGGCGGAACCGCCGGGTCAGGCGATGGCCGGGAGACCGGTACGCTCGCCGGCCTCCGACAGCAGCTGCTGGACGAACAGCCTGGCGGCCGGCGGCAGCATCCGCCGGCTGTCCCAGCAGAGGGTCATCGTCCTCTCGAGCGGCGGCTCGCGCAGCTCGATGACGGCCACGCGTGTCGACGGCGCCGGGAGCGGCATCGGCAGCAGGCTGATTCCGAGCCCTGCCTCGATGAGGCCCTGCACGATGGCGAGGTCGTCGCCCTCGTAGGCCACCTGGGTGACCAGTCCTCTGGCCTCGAACGCGTCGTCGATGACCTTGCGAAGCCCGCTTCTCGAGCGGGGAAGGATCAGGGGCTCATCGGCGAGATCGAGGAGAGAGCACCACCGCGACCCCGATAGGCGGTGGCCCGCCGGCACGACAACCGCGAGCTGCTCCTGGAACAGCGGGTGGATCTCGAGGCCGGGCACGTGCGTAGGAGGAGGGCCGAGGATCCCGAGGTCGAAGTTGCCGGCCACGAGCCCGCTCACCACCTCGGCTGCGGTGCCCTCGGCGAGGATGAAGCGCACCGCAGGGTGCGATTGGAGGAAGCGCGCCAGACGGTCGGGCAGCCAGCGGGTGCCGACGGTGTGGAGGAAGCCGATGTGCACCTCGCCGGTCTCCGCCGACACCGCTCCCTCCGCGTCCGCGATCGCGTCCCGGATCTCGTTCAGGAGGCGCTCCGCGCGGGGGACGAAGCGGCGTCCGGCCCAGGTGAGGCGGATGCTCCTGCCGACACGCTCGAAGAGCGCAACGCCGACCTCTTCCTCGAGCCGGGAGATCTTCCGGGACACCGTCGACTGGTCAGCCTGCAGACGCTCGGCGGCGCTTCCCAGGTGCTCGGTGCGAGCCACCTCTAAGAACGTTCGCAACCAGTCGGGATTGATGCGATCCATGCATCAATCTCAACCGAAATGTGCTGTTGATGTCAATGACCTCGGCGGCTAGCCTGTGGTGCCGATGCCAGAGTCGTCCGGACTGCTGATTTCTAGTGCCACCCAGGAAGTCCACGACGCTCGCAAGCGTCATCGCCGCGAAGTAGTCGAACGAACCAGGCTCCGTCGTCTGGTTGAACGCGTCGACCGCGCCATCGAGCTGTGCGAGGAGACCCACCTCCACGGGACCAAGGAGGTCCCCGAGGACGTGGCCGAGCGGGCGACCAAGGTCTTCCTGTTCGCGCGCTCCGCGGTGCGCAAAACGCGTGATCCCGAGGCGATAGCGGCCGTCGAGGAGGCGCTCGCACGGCGTCAGGTGAAGATCACCGAGGTGATGGACATCCTGTGGACCATCCAGGAGATCGTGTTCGATCTCATGCTGCCCTGGCGCACCGAGCTGCCCGAAGACGTCGAGGGCGACGATGATCTGGGCGCCGTCATCTGGCGCGAATTCCGCCTCAGTCCGTAAGACGGCGTTCATTTCCGCCGATCTCGGCGTCAGCTCCGCTGCTCGCTTCCTTGACCTCGGCGGCCTGAACGCCGTCGACTAAGTTGACTTCCGCCGATCTCGGCGTCAGCTCCGCTGGTCAGTCGGAATACGCGGCGCCCTCGTCGCAGACCGTCCTGAAGGGGCACCGCGGACACTTCCACGCGGACGGCTGCGGGGGAAACCAGCCGTCGCGCCACGCCTCGCCGAGCTCTCGCGCGGTCTCTCTCAGCTGATACTCGGCCTTGGAGAGGGCGCTCTGCCCGAACGCCACCGACGTGACCTCACCCGTCTGCAGAAAGTGGAGCTCGACGGTCGCACTGCTGCGGCTCTCCCGACACGCGGACGCCACCGCATACGCGCGCACCTGCAGGTCGCGCCTGACTGAATCAGCGCCCTTGGGCCGCCCGGTCTTGTAGTCGACGACGACCGGCCCGTCCTCGCGCTCGTCGACACGATCGAACCTACCGGTGACCTGTCCGGCCGGAAACTGCATGACGAAGCGGTCCTCGACCGACCGGATGCGCGCGCCCCGCCACGCCTCCGACTCGACGTAGCGCCGCAGCTGGCCGGCGCCGAGGGCGCGAAGATCCGTGTGCAGTCCCTTAGGCCCGCGGGACTGGTCCCAGGCCTCCTGCCACAGGGAGTCGACGGCATCGCCGTCGACTGCCGCGCCGCTGGCGCACTGGGCGGCGGCCGCCTGCAGCACGTCGTGAATAAGCGTGCCGTACCAGCCCTGCGCCGTGTCGCGTACCGGCAACCGGTAGCGCTTTCGGTACTCGAAGCGTCGCGGACACTCTCTGAACTCGCGCAGATCCGACACCGACACCGATGGGTGATCGCGAAGGATCTCGCCTCTGGCTCGCTGCGGTCGACTGGGTGGAGCGGTTGCGACGGGCACGTTCACGAGCACCGCGTCGCCCTCGCACACGGACTTGAGGAACTGGGTCCGCTGCTGCTCGGCGAACATTCGCGGATAGCTCTTCGCCCAAGTGAAGACGAGGCGATCCCGCGCGCGCGTGCTCGCAACGTAGAAGAGCCGGCGCTCCTCGTCGATGAGCCCCTCGCCGGCGGGCGCCGGTTCGGGGATGAGCGCGTCCGGCAGGTCGATTCGATACGGCGACGCGCCCCGCGAGGCCCACCTGCCCTCGATGCAGCATCCTAGGAAGACGACGGGCCATTCGAGGCCCTTCGCGCCGTGCGCTGTAAGCAGGACCACGCCGTCCTCGATGGGCTCGATGGCCGCGAGCTCGTCGGCGGCCTTGCTGTTGCGCAGGATGGACAGGTATTCGAGAGCGGTCGAGACGCGGCGATCGTCGCTCCAGCCGGCGAAGTCCTCGAGCAGCTCGCCGAGCTTGTTCAGGTTTGCGCCCATCTGCATGCGAGCCGGACCGCTGGCGAGGTCGAGCAGGTCGAGGAAGCGGCTCCGCTCCAGGGCGCTGAAAAAGAGGTCGCGCACGTCATCGCGCTGCGACATGCCGTGAAGCTCAAGGATGTCCTGCACGCATGCGGCCGCCGCGTCCAGGTCCTCGGGCGTCAAGTCCGCGACCGCGCGCTCCGCGACGAGCGTCACCAGCGGCGAGTCGCTCTCCCGCGCAGCCGAGGCGAGCGCGAGCCTGCCTGCGTTGCTCACTTTCCACGCCGGCAGGTGCAGACAGCGGAGCAGCGCCTGGGTGTCCTCGGGATCATGGGCCGCCGCGAGGAGGGCGAACACGTCCTTGATCTCCTTCTGGACGAAGAATCCGCGTCCGCCGTACACCTGGTAGGGAACACCTGCTTCGCGCAGCGCCTGGATGGCCGCGGTCATGTCGACGTGCTGGCGGAACAGCCACGCGATGTCGACGGCCCGTGTGCCGGAGTCGATGAGCCGGCGGCACTCCGCGGCGACCGCCGCGGTCTCGCTCCGACCGTCCGGTGCCTGCCACACCTCCACGGCCGCGCCTTCGCCGCGTATCGCGGTCAGCCGCTTCTCGATGCGCGTGTCCGGAGCGGCGCCGCCCATGATCGTCGACGACGCGCCGACGATCTGCGCCGTGCTCCGGTAGTTGGACGAGAGGACGATCGAGCGGTGCAGCGGATACTCGCGACGGAAGCGGTCCAGGTTTGCCCGGCTCGCTCCGCGGAACTTGTAGATCGCCTGGTCGTCGTCTGCGACGACGAGGACGTTGCCGTGCTCGGCCACCAGCGTTTCGACGAGGCGCGCCTGGGCGAAGTTGGTGTCCTGGTACTCGTCGACCATCACGTACCGGATGGACCTCGCGATCGCTTCGCGAACCGCGTCGCTCTCGGTCAGGAGCCGCTGCGCGTAGAGGATGCAGTCGTCGTGGTCGAAGACGGCGTTGCTGCGGTAGAGCGCGTCGAGGCGCGCGTACACGTCCGCCACGTCGCGATGCCGCTCGAGCACGGCGCGCAGCGCAGGGTCCGTGCACGCATCCAGCCGGCTTCGCGCCCAGTTCTGGTACGCATCCGGCGTCACCAACTCCTGCTTCGCGTACCCGATGACGGCGAGCAACGGATCCATCAGGTCGTGCGGCCGGAGCGGGTTCCACAGCGCAGTGGGTCTCAGCTCTTCGAGCACCGCGTTCACGTGCATCCAGCGCTCCGCGGCGTCGGCGATGCGAATGCCCGGCGACACCCCGAGCAACCAGCCCCATTCGCGAACGACACGCAGGGCGAACGAGTGGTAGTTGGTGAGCGGCGGTTCAGCGGCGAACGCTCCGTACGCAGCCTCCGCTCGCGAGCGCATCTCCTCGGCGGCCTTTCTCGTGTACGTGAGGACGAGTTGACGCTCAGCGGGCACGCCGCGCCGGACGAGCGTGAGGAAGCGCTCGACGATGACGTGGGTCTTGCCGCTGCCCGGTCCGGCGAGCACGAGGCACGGTCCGTCGAGGTGTCCCACAGCGGCCTGCTGTTCGTCGTCGAGGTGAAGGGGAGCCTCCGGAGGCATCTCGACGATCGTAGTTGCGGACATCGGAGCAAGGCTGGCGAGGGCGGGCGACAACTCCCTGTCGCGCCACAGGCGGGGAGGACCACATCATTTAAGAGGTGGAGAGCGCTCTGGTCTGGCTGCGTCACGCGCGCCGCATCCTCGTGTTCACCGGCGCGGGCATCTCGACGGAGTCGGGCATCCCCGACTTCCGGGGTCCACAGGGCGTGTGGCGCACACGCGACCCCGGCCGGTACACGATCCAGAACTACATCGCGGACCCCGAGGTGCGCCGCGAGCGGTGGCAGGACCGGCTGCAGGCGCCGGTGGAGTCGGCGCGGCCGAACGCCGCGCACCTCGCGGTGACGCGTCTGCAGCGCACCGGCCTGGCGCCCGTCGTCATCACCCAGAACATCGACGGCCTTCACCAGCTCGCGGGAAGCGTGGACGTCATCGAGCTGCACGGCACCACTCGGGAAGCCGTCTGCCTGGAGTGCGAGCGCCGGCTGCCTGTGAGCGTCGTACTGGCCAGGGTTCGCGAAGGCGACGACGATCCGCATTGCGAGCTGTGCGGCGGCCTGTTGAAGACCGCCACCATCAGCTTCGGCCAGCGGCTGGTCGACAGCGACTTGGAGGCGGCGACGCGCGAAGCGGAGCTGGTGGACGCCGTCCTCGCCATCGGTTCGACCCTCTCGGTGTGGCCGGCCGCCGGCGTCGTCGTCACGGCCGTCCGGAGCGGCGCCCGGCTCGTCATCGTGAACGACGGGCCCACGGACCTCGACGCGATGGCTGACGCGATCCTGCCGGGACGCGCAGCAACGGTCGTCCCGAACCTCGTCGATGCCCTTCTCGCCGATCGAGACCGGACAGCCGCCCGCTAAACTGTCCGCCTGCCCGAGCCAATCATGTCGCGCATGCGACCGAGGAGGTGATTCCGACCGTGTCGGAGGTGAAGGTCCGCGAAGGCGAGACCTTCGAGAGCGCCCTGCGGCGCTTCAACAAGAAGATCAAGCAGAACGGGATCCTCTCGGAGGTTCGCCGCCGCGAGCACTACGAGAAGCCGTCGGTGCGACGCAAGCGAAAGATCGTCGCCGCGCGCAAGCGCCGCGTGAAGTCCGGGTGACGCGTAGCTGAGGGTCACCCTCATCGTCGATCCGGCGCTGAGCTCGCGCCGGCGCCGGCTCATCACACGGTCGGCGATCGGGCAACTCCTGCGTCGCAGTGGCGACGCGCTGGGGGTCCCTCTCCGGGCGAGCCTCGCCATCCGGTTCACGGACGACGCCGAGCTTCGCGCGCTTAACGAGCGGTTCCTCGGTGAGGGTGCGCCGACGGACGTGCTGGCGTTCCCGGCGGGCGAGCGTGGCCGGGTGGGTGACATCGCGGTCTCCGTCGAGCGCGCCGCCGGGCAGTCCCAGGATCCCGTCGCCGAGTTGAGGTTGCTGGCCGTCCACGGGCTCCTGCACTGCCTCGGCCACGAGCACGGCGACCCGGAGGCGGCGGCCCGGATGACCGAGGCCACCCGGGCGCTGCTCCCCGACCAGACGATCACGGCGCTGCGCCTGCACTGACCTCGTGCGGCTCTTCCGAATACGCGCAAGGAAAGGGCCGGAAGAGCGTTTCTACACTTGGAGCATTCCGCGATCAGCTTTGCCGGTCAGGAAAGGTCACCTGGCGGGCCACAGAACGAGACTCGGGAGGAGATCTGCTCGTGAAGAAGGGACAGATTCAGATGAGACAACCGGTCAAGGTGCTCATCGGCGTCGTCGGCATCGCGGCGTTCAGCTTCAGCACCGGCTCCGCGGTCACCGGCGCCCACGCCGCAGCCGGGTCGGCGCTTCCATTCACCGTGCCCGTCGGGCCCGTGGCCCCGAACGCGAGCAACAACCTGGACTGCAACGGTTGGCAGACGGGTTCGTCGCCCGCCGTCCCATTCATGAAGGCCCGCTGCACGGATCCGGTGCAGCCCCCGGGCAACCAGTACTACACCGGGCTCTGCGCCCAGGCAACCAACGGCTGCACGTCCACGTACACGCGCTTCTACGACAACGGCCACTACGTGGGACACGACGAGCCGTCGGTGAAGTTCATCTCTTCGGTGGCCGGCAGCGGCAACAACATGACGTACTTCCAGCAGCTCTCCAAGGACCCGAACCCCACGCTCACCCGCACGACCCAGCCGAGCTGCGGCGCCCCCAACGCGCCCGACGGCGCTACCAACGGCGGTGGGGCAGCCTTCTCGTGCCTGAACACGAATTCCTCTGTGAGCGACTACGCGGAGCTCAGCGTCGCTCCGTGGTTCGGGCTGGGCATCTGCGACCACAACTCGTTCCCGGCGCTGCCCAACCAGGACGCCCCGTGCACGCCCGACAGCGACGCCAACAACGCGAGCACGGCGGGCTCCGCCTTCATGGAGCTGCAGTTCTACCCGCCCGGGTACGGCCCCTGGCTCGATTCGACGAGCATGGACCAGACCCGCTGGGTCGCGGCGCTCAACATCGACAGCCTCGAGTGCGTCAACCCGACGCTTCCCCTGAACCTGATCACCGGGTGCCAGACCAACCCGCACTGCACCGAGCCGGTCAACTTCGGCATCCTCACGCTCGACGGAGCGCCGACCGGACCCCCCAACCCGCAGTCGCCAACGCTTCAGACGTTCACGCCGAACAGCGACACGCTGCTCATGAACCCCGGGGACACGCTGAAGGTGCAGATCTTCGAGTACCCGGGCACCGGTCCGGACACCAACGGTCTCGACACCAGCGGTCTCGAGACCAAGGTGACAGACCTGACCACCGGGCAGGTCGGCTTCATGATCTCCAGCGCGCACAACGGGTTCATGGACACCAACCCGGGTGATTGCACGGGCAGCAACTTCAGCTTCCACGCCGAGTACAGCACGGCGCGCCAGCAGAACCAGACGCCGTGGGCCGCGCTCGAGGGCGGGGTGCTCATGGAGGACGAGATCGGCCACGCCGAGGTGTGCGGCGCGCTGATGAACAGCGACCCGTCCACGTCCACGTACACCCGCGTCGAGAACGGAGTCGACGTTCCGCAGGGGTTCACCGACACCGGCGTCATGGACAACTGCAACGATCCGGTGTCGGATCCGTCCGCTGATTCGCCGCTCAACGGCGAGTGCGCCACCGGTGTGAACTCCGGCTGTCAGCCGCAGACGTTCGAGGATACCGCCACCGCGCCGTATCCCTACGGAGGTCAGACGGGAGCGGGCACGGGACTTCTGGAGGTCGCCGACGGCTACTGCCAGCCGAAGGGAGCGCACTCGGACACGGAGACCGACGGCCCCAGCACGATCACGCAGAACTGGGTCGAAGCGGTCGGTTACTGCAACACCGGCCGCTATCAGAACGGCGACCTCGACTACGACGGCACGTCGTACCAGACCGACTGGCCGGACGGCCTCGTGACGCATCCGCAGACGTTCAGGTACATCGGACCGTTCGACTCCAACGGCAACTCCTACCAGATCACGCAGCTGGAGACCGACGCCGCCGGCTCGGAGGGCGATTGCACGGTGGCGAGCGGTGCCGGCTGCACCGTGCCTCCGTACGGGGCGCTCTTCTATCCGTTCTGGAGCATCTCGACGCGGGGTTTGGACGGCATCACCGTCGCCGGACACAGCTCCTACTGTGTGTGGAACTTCGGCAACGACGGCAACCCGCAGGAGGTGGACAACCTCGGCGGGGACTTCCCCAACGCCTCCAACGGTGGGAACCCGAACGGTCAGTACGGCTCGCCGAACGCGTCCCGCTTCGGCGGTACGGTGATCACCGGGCAATTCTCCAACCCGCAGGTGAACGGCCGGAGCGCGAGCCAGATCGGCACCACGAAGGGCCCGGCGTACAGCTGCCCCGCGGTCACGCTCTCGCAGGTGGGTCAGCCCGGCACCGGCGTTCCCGAGGCGCCCTGGATGCCCGGCGTTCTCCTCGGTGGAGTCGTCGCGCTGGGCGCAACGCTTGGCGTTCGCCGCGCGCGGAGGTCGAGCGCACAGCTCTCGGGATAAGGGGCGCTGCCGCCACGAATCGGTGAGGTTGCCGACCGGGTGAGCTGAACCGCATGCTTCGGCAGCGTGCCCACGCTCATCCTCGGCCTCGGCAACCCGGGCCGCCAGTACGCGCGCACGCGGCACAATGTCGGTTGGATGTGCCTCGACGAACTCGAACACCGCGGACGCTTCTCGCGGGAACGGCGTGAGGGGCCTGCGCGCATTCGAGAGGGAGCGATCGAGGGTTTCGACGTCGTCACGGCCCGCCCGCAGACGTTCATGAACGTCAGCGGCCGAGCCGCCACGCACCTGACGGACAAGCTGGGCATACCGCTCCGCGATGTGGTCGTCGTTCACGACGAGGCCGACTTCCCGATCGGCAAGATCCAGGTGAAAGTGCGGGGAAGCGCGGCAGGTCACAAGGGAGTGCAGTCGCTCATCGACGCCTGGAGGAGCAGCGAGTTTGCGCGAGTGCGGATCGGGGTGGGCCGCCCTGACGATGACGGCGACCTCGTTGATCATGTCCTCGACACGTTCCTTCCCGACGAGCGCGAGCGCGTCGCGGCGACTGTCGCGCGCGCCGCCGACGCGGTCGTGGCGATCATGCGCGACGGGCCGGACCAGGCGATGAACCTGTACAACCGTGCGCCGAGCGGCTGAGGTTCGCTCGGTCACCACACTCGTCGCGGCGCCGCCCTCGACGCTCCGTGAGCGGCTCGACTCCGCCCCGGAGCTGCAATCGCTGCTGGGCGACTCGTCCGGCGTCGTCGCCGGCGTTCCCTCCGGGGCGGCCTCGCTGCTCGCGTGGTGGCTGCGCGAGCGCACGCAGCGCCCTGTGCTCGTCGTGACCACGGAGCCGGAGCTCATGTACGGCGACGTGAACGTGTGGGATTCGCAGTCGATCGCTCTGTTCCCCCCGGCTGACTCGCCGGCCTTCGACCGTGTCCCGCCGTCGGAGGCCGTGTCACGCCGCCGGCTGACCACACTCGGGATGCTTCGCGAAGACTCGCCGGCGATCGTCGTGACCTCGCCGCCCGCGCTCATGCGACCGACGCTTCCGGCGGGCGCGCTGGAAGATGCCACCACGGCGCTGCGACGCGGAGCGCGCATGCCGATCGACGAGCTGCTGCACCGCCTCGTCGCACTCGGATATCGAAGAGTGACCGCGGTGTCCACTCCGGGCGACTTCGCCGTGAGAGGCGGCATCGTGGACGTGTTCGGAGCTGACGGTCAGCGACCGTGGCGGGCCGAATGGTTCGGCGACGACGTCGACGAGATCCGTGTCTTCGACGTGGAGACGCAGGAATCGGTGGCGAAGATCGACGCGGTCTGGCTGCACCCCGCGCGCGAGCTCGATCTTCGTGAGGCCGTGGTGCGCGACGCGCTCGTGTCGATCGACTCGCTGGATCTCACCAACCTGCGTGACGACGTGCGCGAGAGCTGGGAACGCGATCGCGCGCACCTCGGCGAGGGGATGTACGAGGACGGAGTCGACCTGTTCCTTCCCTACCTCGCAGGACCGGAGCCGCCGACGCTACTCGACCACCTTCGCGAGCCGATCGTCCTGCTCGCGGGGGGCGAGGAGCGCCTGCGGCGCGTCGCCGAGCGGCACGCCGAAGAGATCGAGGCGCTGCGAGACCAGGAGCAGGCGCGCGGCGAGCTTCCGCGTGACGCTCGTTCCGGCGTGATCTCGCCGTCGCTCCTGTTCCCCCGGCTGCGCGCACAGCGCCACATCGAGACGGTCCGCGAGGCGGATCCGCATGTCCGCCTGCTCGCGGACCTCGGATGGCGGGGCGTGGACGGCTTCGCGGGGGAGTTCGACTCGTTCGCTCGCGCTGCGCTCGAGGCATTCCGCCTCGAACGCTCCGTGCTGGCGGTCTCGCGACAGCAGCACCGCGTGGAGGAGCTGGCGGGCGATCAGGGCGTGTCGACGACGGACGCCGGCGACCTGTCCGCCGCGGGCACGCCGCTCACGGCCGGTGCCCTCGTTGTGGCAGGCGGCGACCTGTCGCAGGGTTTCTCGGCGCCGTCGAGCGGCGTCGACGTGTTCACCGACACCGAGTTGTTCGGCGCTCGCAAGCGGCGTGGATCGATGCTGGCACGCGGCGCTCGCCGAGCCGAGTCCACGTCGGCGCGCGGGAGACGTCGCGCCGCCACCGAGCGCGCGGCGCGCGAGGCGTTCGCGCTCGACTTCGCGCCCGGTGACGTCGTCGTGCATCGCGACCACGGCATCGCGCGCTTCGTCGAGATGCGCACGGTCACCGACGATTTCGGCGCCGAGCACGAGTACATGATCCTCGAGTACGCGGACTCCGACCGGCTGTTCGTGCCCGTCGAGCACCTGGACCGCGTGGATCGTTACGTCGGTGGCGCGGACTCACATCCGTCGCTGTCGCGCCTCGGGACGGGCGAGTGGGAGCGCGCAAAACGGCGGGTCAAGGAACGCACCGAGGAGGTGGCGCGCGAGCTGCTGACCCTGTATTCACGACGGGAGAGCGCGCCGGGCCACGCGTACGCCCCGGACGGCGCGTGGCAACAGGAGCTCGAATCCTCGTTCCCGTACGAGGAGACGCCCGACCAGGTGCTGGTCATGGAGGACATCCGCCGCGACATGGAGGCGTCGCGGCCGATGGACAGGGTGGTGTGCGGCGACGTCGGGTTCGGCAAGACCGAGCTCGCGCTCCGTGCCGCGTTCAAAGCCGCCGTCGAAGGGCGGCAGGTGGCGATGCTCGTGCCGACCACAGTCCTCTGCCAGCAGCACTTCCTCACGTTCAGCGAGCGGCTGGCGCCGTTTCCGGTCACGGTGCGCCAGCTGTCGCGCTTCTGCACGGACCGCGACGCCGCCGAGACGCTCGTGGGCCTCAAGAGCGGCGGCGTCGACATCGTGATCGGCACGCACCGCCTGCTCCAGCGCGACGTCGCCTTCCGCAACCTGGGACTCGTCATCATCGACGAGGAGCAGCGCTTCGGCGTCCTGCAGAAGGAGCGCTTCAAGGAGCTGCGAGTGGCGGTCGACGTGCTCTCGCTGTCAGCGACACCCATACCGCGCACCCTGCACATGTCGCTGGCCGGTATCCGCGACCTTTCCGTGATCCAGACGCCGCCGGAGGAGCGGCAGCCGATCAAGACCTACGTCACCGCGCGAGAGGAGGGTCTCCTGCGCGAGGTGATCACGCGCGAGCTCGCCAGAGGCGGCCAGATCTTTTACGTCCACAACCGCGTGCAGACCATCCAGGGGGAGGCCGACCGGCTCCGCGCGCTCGTCCCGGAGGCGCGGATCGAGGTCGCGCACGGCCAGATGCCGGAGAACGCGCTCGCGACGGTGATGCGCGCCTTCACGACCGGAGATGTCGACGTGCTGGCGTGCACGACGATCATCGAGTCCGGGCTCGACATCCCCAACGCGAACACGATCATCATCAACGACTCGCACCGGCTGGGTCTCGCGCAGCTGTACCAGTTGCGCGGCCGGGTTGGTCGTGCCGGCCAGCGCGCCTACGCGTATCTGCTGTATCCGCCGCTGCGGTCGCTGACGGAGCGAGCAGACAAGCGGCTCGAGGTGATCGCAGACCTGCAGGACCTGGGCTCAGGTTTCAAGCTGGCCATGCGAGATCTCGAGATCCGCGGCGCCGGCAACCTCCTGGGCGAGGAGCAGCACGGGGAGATCGCCGCGGTCGGCCTCGAGATGTACAACCGCCTGCTCAGCCAGGCGGTCGGGTCGCTGCAGGGCCGCCCGGTCGTCGAGTCGCCGGCGCAGGTGACGGTGAGCCTGCCGCTGCGCGCGCTGCTGCCAGAGAACTACGTGACCGACCTTCGTCTGCGGCTTCGCTGCTACCAGGAGCTCGCCGAGTGCACGACCGAGCAGAGCCTCGAAGCGAGAGCGCGGGGACTCGTGGACCGCTTCGGACCGCTGCCCAAAGCGACCGAGGCGCTCGTGTACACGCTGCGGGTTCGGTTGCTCGCAGCGGCTGCGAACGCGCTCGCCGTCGAGAGTGAGCGAGGCAAGGACGTCATCACCATACGGCTGCCGCTGGAGCACGGCGTCGACCTTCCCGCCTTGTCGCGTCAGTTCGGTAAGGCGCTGACCTTCTCACCGACGCGGCTGTACCTGTCGCGTCAGGGAGCGTGGCAGGAGGCGCTCGTCGGCCTGCTTCGCGAGCTCGGGCGTCTGGAGCGCGCCCGCCAGCGGATACCGGCGTAGCGCGCGAGCGCCTACTCTCATTGCATGCGTGACGAAGCGGCGGAGTCGCTGCGGCGCCTCAACGAGGTCATCGAAACGCTCCGCGCACCCGGTGGTTGTCCCTGGGACCGCGAGCAGACGCACCGCACGTTGCGCCCGTACCTCCTCGAGGAGACGCACGAGGCGCTCGACGCCATCGACGCCGACGATTCGGCGCGGTTGCGCGAGGAGCTCGGCGACGTGCTGCTGCAGGTCCTCATGCACAGCGTCATCGCGCAGGAGCGCGACGGCGGATTCGACATCGGTGATGTCGCCGAGCAGACGACGGCCAAGATGATCGGCCGGCATCCGCACGTGTTCGGCGACGTCCGAGTGGACAGTGCGGCGGGTGTGGTCGTCAACTGGGAGAAGCTCAAGAGCGCGGAGAACCGGGCTCGCATCTCCGTCCTGGACGGCGTGCCGCGCTCGCTTCCGGCGCTCGCGTTCGCGCAGGGCATCCAGAAACGTCCTGCACGAATGGGATTCGACGAGACACCGTCGGTGAGCGATGCCCGGCGAGCGGTACGAATCGCGCTCGAACGGCTGGACAGCGCTGCCGACCAGGCCCCGACGCGCGCGGACCGCGGAGAGGACTGGACCGACGACCGTGAGCGGGCGCGCGATGTCGAGGACGCGCTGGGCGACGTGCTGTTCGCGCTGGTGGCGCTGGCCCGCCAGTTGCGAGTCAATCCCGAGGAGTCGCTGCGCGAGCGCACGCTCCTGTTCGCGAGGCGCTTTCGAAAGCTGGAAACCGACGCGCGCGATCGCGGGATCGACCTCCACGACGTCACCTCCGAGCAGTGGGCGAAGCTGTGGGAACGGTCGGCCGAGGGCTGACCACCCCTTGTCAAATCCGCGAACCGCTCGCATCCTTCCCTCTGACGCGGGGGACGTCCCTGCACCGCCCGGGCCCTCCTCAGCACATCGCAGCAAACGTCTCAGCTATGTCGTCTCAACTCGAACTCTCCTTTCCCGCCGAGCGCTTGCCACACGCGCGCGCCACGGTTCCGATCACGCGCCGCCGTCTCCGTTTCGTGGCGCTGGCCGCGTTGTGCGGCGTGGTCGGCTTCGGACTGTTCGGCCAGCTGGCGCAGAACCGACGTCTGGACAGCCAGGTGTCGACGCTCGCCGACCAGAACGCGAAGCTGCAGCGCGACATCGACCAGAGCGAGACCGAGATCGTGCTGGCCCAGACGCCGGCGTGGCTGGAGGCCCAGGCGCGCAAGCTCGGTTACGTGCTGCCTGGCGAGCGGGTGTTCGTGATCACGCCGCCCGGGTCCACGACGGCGAGCGGCGGTGGCGTGGCAGCCCCTCTGCCCGTGCTGCCGACGCCGACGCCGAGCCCGTCATCGGCCGCAAGCCCGTCGCCCCAGGCCTCCGCGTCGCCGACGCCTCAGTCGTTTCAGCTTCCCGCGCCGTCGCCGCACGGCTGAACCCCGCGCGATCGGGGCCGGTGCCCTGCGGTATCCTCTGAACGCGGCGTGGAGCAGTGGCAGCTCGTCGGGCTCATAACCCGAAGGTCGCCGGTTCGAGTCCGGCCGCCGCAACCATTTGTTCCATTCGCCGGGTACGTTCATGTCAGCGGCGGTTTAGCTCAGGTGGTAGAGCAGCCGGTTCATACCCGGTATGTCCCTGGTTCGAGTCCAGGAACCGCCACCAGTCCCCCATGACGCTGCCTCCCGAGCAGCGGACGGCTGCGATCGCCCGAGTGCGGCGCAGGGTCGCCACGGCCGTCGACCGCCGCGGAGTGCTGCGCGCCGGCGAGGGGATCGTGGTGGCGTGCAGCGGCGGCCCGGACTCGACAGCGCTGCTCGACGCGCTGGCGAGGCTTGCCCGGCCCCGGGGCTGGCACCTCCACGTGGCTCACGTCGACCACGGCCTGCGCGCCGGGTCCGCTATGGAGGCCGCCGTCGTCGGGCGGCTGGCGGAGCAGCGAGGGCTCGCGTTCCAGGCGCTGCGCGTGACGGTCGCGCCGGGAGGGTCGCTGCAGGACCGGGCCCGGCAGGCTCGCCATCGAACGCTCGCCGAGTTCGCGACGCGCGCAGGTGCGAGCGCGATCGCGATGGGGCACACGGCCGACGACCAGGCGGAGACGGTGCTGATGCGGCTCCTCACCGGGGCGACGCCCCGCGGGCTCATCGCCATGGCCGAGCGCAGCGGCGCGCTCGCGCGGCCGTTGCTGACCGTATGGCGCGACCAGACGGTGGCGTACTGCGCCGCCCTTGGGATCACTGCGATCGACGACCCCAGCAACACGGACCCGCGATTCCTCCGCACGCGCGTCAGGCATCAACTGCTTCCCGCGCTGGAGGACGTCTTCCCCGGTGCGAGGCGCCGTCTCGTCGCGATCGCGTCGCGGCAGCGGGAACTGCTTGAAACGACTGCAATCAGCGACTGACGTCCGGGAACAAACAGCGACACCGGATTGGGAAAGGCGCAAACGGAGCGCATGCTAGACTCGACGCAATGCCTCGGCGCGGCCTGACGTACCTCTTCATCGGCGCAGCAATCATCATCGTCGCGGCGCTCCTGTATCGGAACTTTCCGAGTCAGTCGGCGCAGGATGCGGACGAGGGCCAGCTCATCTCGGCCATCGACAACTACAAGGCCCACAGCTCTGACAAGAACAACACGATCACCGATGACAAGGGCCACGAGACCGAGATCCAGAGTGACGGCCAATCGGTCGTCTGGTACAACCAGAACGACCAGCGCTTTCGCACCACGGTCTCGTCGTCGGACGACATCAGCGCGGCGTTTCGATCCGCCGGCTTCACCAACTACAAAGTCGACTCCGGAGGGGGCAACAGCTTGCTGAGCATCCTTTTACCCAACCTCGTCCTCTTCGGCCTGATGGCGTTGTTCCTTCTCTGGGTGTTCCGTCAGACGCAGAGCGGCAACAACCAAGCGATGTCCTTCGGGCGCAGCCGGGCGCGGCTGCTTGCGGGTGACAAACCCGCGATCACGTTCGTCGATGTCGCCGGCGTCGAGGAGGCCAAACAGGAGCTCACGGAGATCGTCGAGTTCCTCAAATACCCCGACAAGTTCGCTGCGGTGGGTGCGCGCATCCCCAAGGGTGTGCTCCTCGTCGGTCCGCCCGGCACCGGCAAGACGCTGCTGAGCAAGGCGGTCGCCGGTGAGGCCGGCGTTCCCTTCTTCAGCATCAGCGGCTCCGAGTTCGTGGAGATGTTCGTCGGCGTCGGCGCCAGCCGTGTGCGCGACCTGTTCGACCAGGCCAAGAAGAACTCACCGTGCATAGTGTTCGTCGACGAGATCGACGCGGTCGGACGCCAGCGCGGGGCCGGCCTGGGCGGCGGGCACGACGAGCGCGAGCAGACGCTGAACCAGTTGCTCGTCGAGATGGACGGTTTCGAGACCAACACGCACGTCATCGTGATCGCCGCGACGAACCGTCCCGACGTCCTGGACCCCGCGCTGCTCCGCCCGGGTCGGTTCGACCGTCACGTGATGCTGGACCGGCCGGACATCCGCGGACGCCGCGCCATCCTCGAGGTGCACTCACGAAACAAGCCGCTCGACTCGTCCGTGGACCTCGAGGTGCTCGCCAAGCAGACGCCCGGGTTCAGCGGCGCGGACCTCTCCAATCTCATCAACGAGGCGGCCATTCTCGCCGCGCGCTCGAACCGCAAGGTCATCACGATGACCGACCTCGAGGAGTCGATCGCGCGTGTCATCGCGGGGCCGGAGCGGAAGAGCCGGATGATCAGCGAGAAGGAGAAGTCCACGATCGCGTTCCACGAGATGGGTCACGCGCTGGTCGGCAAGTCGCTCGAGCACACCGATCCCGTGCACAAGGTCACGATCGTCAGCCGTGGCATGGCGCTGGGCTGGACCATGAGCCTTCCCACCGAGGACCGTTACCTCGTCAGCAAGGCGGAGCTGAGCGACCAGCTTGCGCAGATCCTGGGCGGCAGATGTGCGGAAGAGCTGATCTTCGGTGAGGCGCACATCACCACCGGCGCGTCCGACGACATTCGCAAGGCGACGCAGCTGGCACGAAAGATGGTCACGGAGTGGGGCATGAGCGACAAGCTCGGCCCGCTCACGTTCGGGGAGCGGCAGGAGATGGTGTTCCTGGGACGCGATTTCGGCGAGCAGCGGAATTACTCGGAGGAGATCGCGTCGGAGATCGACCAGGAGGTGCACCAGCTCGTCGCCGATGCCTTCCTGCGCGCGAAGCAGGTGCTGCGCGAGCGCGAACTCGTGCTGCGCGCGCTCGCGACGCGCCTGGTCGAGGTGGAGACGATGGACGCCGCCGAGATGGACCGCGTCATCGCCGAGACCGAGGCCGGCGCGGCCGCGTCGACCGCCGCCGCCGGCGCGTAGCCGCTACCCGCGGGGGCGCCTTCCGGAGGGTCGGAGGGTGTGCATGTCCGCGGCGAGTTCCGCAGCCGCCGGAGGGCGCGCAGCGCCCGCCTACGGCGGCGAGGACTGTTTGAGCAAGCGGGCATGCACCCCGACTGACCCTCTTCGTATAGCGCCATGACCGCGTACGCTGCGGTCATGCTGGCGACGGCGTCGTTCGTGATCGACACCTGGGAGGAGCATCCGCTCGGCGACGGCGCGACGAAGATCTCGCGGGTTCGTGCCACGAAGACGTTCGACGGCGACCTGGTCGGGACGAGCACCATCGACTTCCTCACCGCGACGACGGCGGTCGAGACGTCACGCGCCTACGTCGGCTTCGAACGGTTCGCCGGCCAGGTGCACGGGAGGGCGGGCTCCCTCGTCCTACAGCACACGGCGGTCGCCACCGCGGATCGGCAGACGCTCGAACTGACGATCGTGCCGGACAGCGGCACCGACGAGCTGGCCGGCGTGGAGGGCACCGGGACGATCACGATCGACTCTGCGGGCGGTCACACGATCACGCTCGACTACACGCTGCGTCCCTCGCGCTGAGGAAACGACCGCACGCGGCTGTTTGCTGCCCTCGGGGTCCATGCCCGCTTGCTCAAACAGTCCTCGCCGCCGTGGGCGGGTGCTGCGCACCCTCCGGCGGCTGCGGAACTCGCCGCGGACATGGACACCCTCTGGCAGCCGAGGCTGCCCTCTTGCGTCGTACACTCAGCGGCGAGGGGGCACGCTTGGATCACGAGGTGACCGAGACGGTGGACACAGACGGCGTGGGCCCGGGCCCACGAACGCTCAGCGTCGTCGGCGTTGGTCGCGCCGGCAGCGCGCTCGCAGTGGCGCTGACAGCTCGCGGCTGGAAGGTCGCCGCGCTGTCGGGCAGATCGCGCGAAGGGCTCGCGAATATGCAGGCTCGGCTTGGCGCCCGAGTCGCCGGTTCAGCCTCGGTCGCGGCGGCCGCCGCGCGCGTGACGCTGCTGACCGTTCCGGACTCGCAGGTCACGCCTGTGGCGGCGCAAATCGCGGCGTCCGGCCGGAACCTGCGCGGACGCGTGATCGCCCACACCGCGGCCAGCCTCGGCGTCGACGCGCTCGCGGCACTGCGGCAGACGGGCGCTGCGGTCGGCTCTCTCCACCCCCTTCAGGCGCTCGCGGGCGCCGACAGCGCCGAGCTGCTCGGTGGCTCGTTCTTCCTTGTCGACGGCGACGCCGAGGCGCAGCGTGCTCTACGTGCACTCGTCGAGGATCTCGGAGGTACGACATTGGAGGTGGCGCCCCAGGCACGGCCGTTGTACCACGCCGCAGCCGTCCTGGCCGGCAACGCGCCACTGGCCCTGCTCGAGCGGGCGGCCGGGCTTCTGGTCGACGCCGGCGTCGACCCCCGGGTGGCACACGTGGCGCTCGCCCGCCTGCTCGAAGGCGCCGCCCGCAACGCCCGCCGCAGCGGACCGGCGTCGGCGCTGACTGGGCCGGTGGTGCGGGGCGACGCGGCGACGATCGCGGCCCACCTCGAGGCGCTCGCCGGAGACGCGGACGCCCGTGACCTCTACGTGCGGCTGTCTCGCGAGATGCTCGACCTCGAGGGCGTCGACGGCCGCGAGGCGGTCGCCGCGGCGCTCAGTGCGGCGGATGCGCCGCCGCGACCAAGGATCGCGCGGGCCCGGGTCGCCTGATGGCCATCACGATCAACGACCTGCTCGTCGCCAAACGCGAGGGCCGCAAGTTCGTGATGCTGACCGCGTACGACTACCCGACGGCGCGCCTGCTCGCGGAGGCCGAGATCCCCGTGATCCTGGTTGGCGACTCGGTCGGCGACAACGTGCTCGGGCACGCCAACACCCTCCCGGTGACCATGGCTGACACGCTCCACCATGCGCGGGCGGTGTCGCGCGGAGCACCGGGGTCGCTGCTCATCGGCGACATGCCCTTCGGCTCGTATCAGCGCTCGTCCCAGGACGCCATCGAGAATGCGGTCGCGCTGCTCAAGGCAGGGATGCACGCGGTGAAGCTCGAGGGCGGCGGTTGGGTGGTGGATACGGTCGCCCAGCTCGTGGATCGCGGGATCCCGGTGATGGGTCACCTGGGGCTCACTCCGCAGTCCGTCAACGCGTTTGGCGGCATGCGGGTCCAGGGCCGAGGCGCCGAAGCCCGCGAACGGCTGCTCGCCGACGCCCGGGCACTCGAGCTCGCGGGAGCCTTCTCGCTGGTGCTCGAGGGGATCCCGCGTGAGCTGGCCGGAGTGGTGACCGACAGCATCGGCATCCCGACGATCGGAATCGGCGCCGGTCCCGACTGCGACGCGCAGGTGCTGATCATCTACGACCTGATCGGCGTCAGCACGCACACTCGCGGTGCTATGCCGAAGTTCGCCAAGGCGTATGCGGACGTCGGCGACCAGATCGTCGCGGCAGCTCGTAGCTTCGCGGCAGACGTGGGCGCGGGGCGATTCCCCGACGATGCGCACTCGTACCACTGACGCGCCGGCGAGACTCTCCAGCCCGTCCGACCTGCGCCGTTGGTCGATGCGCTGTCACGCCGCAGCGATGTCGGTGGGCCTGGTGCCCACGATGGGGTCTCTGCACGAGGGTCACCTGAGCCTGGTACGGCGGGCCGCGGCGGAGTGCGACCGGTCGGTCGTGAGCATCTTCGTGAATCCGGCGCAGTTCGGCGCCGGTGAGGACTTCGAGCGCTACCCGCGCCGGGTGGAGGCGGACATCGCCCTGGTCGCGTCGCTCGGGACCGACGCCGTGTACATCCCCACGGTGAGGGACGTGTACCCGTCCGGCTTTGCCACGCGCGTCAGCGTCGAGGGCCCGCTCACCACGCGACTGGAGGGCGGGCACCGACCGGGTCACTTCGATGGAGTCGCTGTGGTGGTGTCCAAGCTCTTCGTCGCAGCGCAGCCGGACCGCGCGTACTTCGGGCGAAAGGACGCGCAGCAGTGCGAGGTCGTGCGGCGCGTCGCCGCCGATCTGGACACCGGTGTCGAGGTGGTCGAATGCCCGACGGTCCGCGACCACGACGGCCTGGCGCTCTCGAGCCGCAACGACTACCTCGACCGGGAGCAACGCGCCCGCGCGCGCGCCATCCCGGCGGGGCTCGAGCGCGTCGCGCGTATGTTCGCCGGCGGCGAGCGGCGCGCGACGCCGCTGCGCGACGCGCTCATCGCAGAGCTGCTCACGGCCGCCATCGAGCCGGATTACGTCGCCGTCGTCGACCCAGTCGACTTCTCCGATGTCGACGAAGTGGACGTCGGGAGCGAAATCCTTGTGGCTGCTAAGATAGGGACGACTCGGCTGATCGACCAAATGCGGCTGGGTATCGACGCAGCGCCCGTCGTCGTCGGCGCGCCTGGAGCACCATGCAGCGGGTCCTTTTGAAATCCAAGATTCACCGTGCCATCGTCACGCGCACCGATCGCGACTATGAGGGCTCATGTTCGATCGACCCCGAGCTGTTGCGCGCGGCTGACATCGTGAGCGGTGAGCAACTCCACGTCGTCAACGTCACCAATGGATCGCGCGCAATCACGTATGCAATCGAAGGGGCCCCGGGGGAGATCGGGCTGAATGGGGCGATGGCCCAGCTCGGATCGCCCGGCGACACCGTGATCCTGATCGCGTATGCGAGCGTCTCGGACGAGGAGGTGACCGCATTCCGGCCCGCGATCGTCCACGTGGACTCCGGCAACCGCATTCGCGAGCGCGCGGTCGTCGGGTAGGTCGAGGGATGGCGGGCACGGCGGCGGACGGCACTGTCTTCGACGCTGTCGTCATCGGCAGCGGAATCGCGGGGCTGGTGGCCGCGCTGACGGCCGCGCCTCGCGCCCGGATCGCCCTGGTGACCAAAGGGGCTCTGAGCGACGGTTGCAGCCGGTGGGCGCAGGGGGGCATCGCGGCAGCGGTCGGCCAGGCCGACTCTCCCGACCGGCACTTCGCGGACACGATGGAGGCGGGGCGGGGCCTCTCGCACGCCGCGGCGGTGCGGGTGCTCGTCGAGGAGGGGCCGGCGCGGATCCGCCAGCTGATCGACTGGGGCGTGTCCTTCGACACGCAGGACGGCGAGCTGCTGCTCGGCCGCGAGGCGGCGCACTCCGAGGCACGGATCCTCCATGCCCACGGCGACGGTACCGGCCTCGAGATCGAGACGGCGCTCCTGCGCCGGCTGCGCGCCAGCAGCGTGACAGTGCTCGAGCACAGCAGCGTCACAGCGCTGCGGGTCTCCGATGCCGGCCGCTGCGCCGGCGTCGAGGTGGCGGGCCCGGACGGGGTGTGCCACACCCTGTCGACCAACGCCGTGATCCTGGCCAGTGGTGGTGGTGGCGCGCTGTGGAGCCACACGACCAACCCCGATTCGGCCACCGGGGACGGCGTCGCGCTGGCCTACGAGGCGGGCGCGGAGGTGGCCTCGCTCGAGTTCGTCCAGTTCCATCCGACGGCCCTCGCGCTGCCGGACGCCCCCCGTTTTCTCATCAGCGAGGCCGTGCGTGGGGAGGGTGCGCACGTCGTCGACGGAACCGGCGCGCGCTTCCTGTTCGACGCTGATCCCCGGGGCGAGCTCGCCGGTCGGGATGTGGTGTCGCGCGCGATCTGGGATCACCTGCAGCGCACCGGCGACGAGACCGTCTACCTCGACTGCTCGCCGATCGCGAGCACCGTCGCGGTGCGGTTTCCGTCCATCCATCGCACCTGCCTCCAACACGGCATCGACATGACGCGCGACCGGGTTCCCATCGCGCCTGCCGCGCACTACGTGATCGGGGGCGTGCGCACAGACGTGCACGGCGCTTCGTCGCTGCCGAGCCTCTACGCCTGCGGGGAGGTCGCGTACAGCGGCGTCCACGGGGCCAACCGGCTCGCCAGCAACAGCCTGCTCGAATCGGTGGTGTTCGCTCACCGTGCGGCGGAACGCGCGCTCAGCGAACACGCGGAGGCCCCTCCACCTGCAGTGGATGCGGGAGTGCGGCGCCGACCCGAGGCACCTGGATCCGACCTCGCCTCCCACGTGAAGAAGGTCCGCGGCGCGATGTGGCGCGGCGCGGGTCTCGTCAGGGACGCGGCCGGCCTGCGTTCCGCGGCCTCCGCGTGCGACGACCTGCTCGACGCCTGCGGAGGCGACGACTCACTCCAGGCTCAGCGCGCGCGAGCGATGGGACTGACCGCCTCGCTCGTGTGCGCAGCAGCCCTCACGCGCGAGGAGACCCGCGGGTGCCACACACGTTCGGATCACATCGAGACGCTGGAAACGTGGCATGGCCTCGTGGTCATGCACCAGATCAGAGGAGCACACCTTGACCGCGACGCTTGAGCCCATCACCCACGTCCTGGCACCCGAGAGCATCGATCAACTCATCGAGGCAGCCCTCGCCGAGGACGTCGGACCTGGTGACGTCACCACCGACGCACTCATTCCAGTCGACATGACCTGTCGCGGCAAGATCGTCTGCAAGGAAGACGGTGTGATCACGGGCCTCAGCATCGCCCAGCGCGTGTTCCAGCTCGTCGAGCCGCGCATTCAATTCGACGCCAAGACTCGTGACGGTGAGCGGGTGCAGGCGGACCAGATCGTCGCCCGTCTCCACGGCCCGGCGCGCGGCATCCTGCGCGGTGAGCGCGTGGGCCTCAACTTCCTCCAGCAGCTCAGCGGCATCGCGACGATCACCGCAAGGTACGTGAAGGCCGTCGACGGCACCAAGACGAAGATTCTCGACACGCGCAAGACGTCGCCGGGACTCCGCGCGCTCGAGAAGTACGCCACCCGGATGGGCGGGGCGGAGAACCACCGAATGGGCCTGTACGACGCGGTGCTCATCAAGGACACGCACCTCGCGCTGACGGGTGGCATCAGCGCCGCGCTGCGCTCGGCTCGGAAGAGCTATCCCGAGGGCGACATCCACATCGAGGTGAGCAACCTTCAGGAGCTCGACCAGGCGCTCGCCGACAAGGCGCCGCGGATCCTGCTCGACAACTTCGCCCCGGGCCAGGTGCGCGAGGCCATGCAGATCATCCGGGGACGCGCGACGGTCGAGGTGAGCGGGGGCGTGCAGGTCAACAACGCGCGGGCGTACGCGCTGGCGGGCGCGGACTACATCAGCGTCGGTGCCCTGACCCACTCGGCCACCGCGCTCGACTTCTCGATGAAGGTCACCCGTTACTGATGCGCCATCGTCAGTCGGCTCGGGGCCGGCGACAGCCAGGCTTGGAGTCGCGTCGGGACCCGGTGGGTCCCGCGCTCTCTCTCGGCCCGCACCGTGCACATTGCGAACGCTCAGGCGGTCCTCCGAGAAGCTCCAGCGCCTGACTGCCGCGGCCCCTCGCCGATACGCGTTGCGCGTCGCACTACCCCTGGCGAATGCGTCACGCGGCTCAGCGGAGGGATTGCGCCGCCCGCTGAGGGAGCCTCGCAGAGGCGAGCCGGACCGACCCGGTGAGCGCAGGGCGAGCCGAGCGGGAGCCGCGGGACCCACCGGGTGCCGACGGCGACTCCCGAAGCGGGCGGCGATGATCCCGACGCTCAAGAGTCGAGTGGCGCAATGAGACCCATCTCCCGAACCAGGCGGCGCTGATCCCGAAGCTCAAGCGGAGCGAAGCGAACCATCTCCCGAACCGGGCGGCTCTGATCCCGACGCCTACGAGTCGAGCGCCGCGATGAGCTCCTCTTGGATGTAGCCCAGCGCCATCAGCACTCCGTACTCGTAGCTGGCGCGGGTCTTGTCGTCGGCCTCCTCCATCCAGTCGTCGTCGTCCACACCGAGGACCTGGCCCGCCGCAAGGCGAAGGTGGTTGAGCGTTCGCAGCCAGCTCATGGCCTGGGCCTCGGTCAGGGGCAGCGTGTCCTCCCCCGACTCCAGCGACCTGCGCACGGCGTCCAGGTCGGCGTCGCACTCGCGGTCCGATTCGGGCTTCACCCAGCGGACGAACTCGCTCTGCAGGTCCGGCTCGTCGTAGGCCCGTGAGGTGGTGCTCCGAACGGCCGCGAGCTGGGGCGCAAGCTTGGCGATGATCGACAGCAGCGCTTCCCGCTCGTTGGGATTGAGCCGCACCTGGATGCGCCCCCGCCGTCGCAACACCTGGGCCACGGCAGCCTCAGGTACGCGCCATGGTCGCCTGCAGACCGAAGGCGTGCAGCCGCGCCACCGTGACCTCGGCCTGCTCGCGCGGCTGGGTCGCGACGACCGCCCGGCCCTCGTTGTGCACCTGCAGCATGAGGCGGGTCGCCGTCTCGTGGTCGTATCCGAACAGCCGCCGGAACACGAGCACCACGTACGACATGAGCGTGACCGGGTCGTTCCACACGACGACGTTCCAGCCGAACTGCCTCGCCGCCTTCTCCCGCTTCGTCGGGGTGGCGACCGGTGCCGGGGCGGTGCTGGTCGGCATCCCGTAAAGCGTAGTCCAGATCAGACCGCGACCACCCCCGCGACGCCCCCCAGGACCCCCATCCAGCCGGGCCCGGTCCTACCGTTCGGCGGACCGGATCAGGTACCTGCTCGAGCCCGCCTCAGGCCGCGCTGTCCGACATGTCGAACACGCCGGCCCACAACTTGGGCGCCGGCTGTGACGACACCGGGACCGCCTGGCCACCGGCGGTGGCATCGAGCGTCGCCTGCAGCGGGAGCTCGCAATTGTGGCAAACGATCCAAATCGGACCGGGCTCGGTGATCTTGCGCTCGAGGCGGTGACGCTCGCCGCACTCCTCGCACGTGATGGTTACTCGCATTGCGCCCCGAAGCTTCACACCCGTCTGCGACGCCGCTTTAGCCACGGTGTATTGGCCGCGCAACGCTTTGAAACGAAATGGCGACTACGACCTCAAAGAAGCCGTCCGGGAACGGGTGATAGACTTGCGGCAATTCACGGCAGAAGGGACAAACGCGCCCCTGAATTCGAGAGACAAGGAGACCGTTGCCCGCGACACAGGTTCAAGAGCCGGAGACGCTCACCATGGAGGACCTCCTTCGGGAGGACCAGAACTCGATCCGAGCCCTGGCTCATGGCGACATCGTCGACGGAACGGTCGTGCGGGTGGACCCGGACGAGGTGCTCGTCGACATCGGGGCCAAGAGCGAGGGGATCATCTCGAATCGCGAGCTGGTGGCCAGGGGAGAGCAGCCGGTCTCGCTGAGCGCGGGCGACAGCATCAAGGTCTACGTCATCCAGCCCGAGGACGAGCACGGCAACGTCGTGCTCAGCCTGCGCAAGGCTCGTGCCGAGGGCATCTGGCAGGCGGTCGCCGAAAAGGAGTCCGAGGGCGAGATCCTCGACGCCGAGGTCCGCGAGCAGAACAAGGGCGGCCTGATCGTCAATATCATGGGCCTGCGG
>Ga0307477_10000171_pt1 | contig 91397 bp, 86 predicted proteins | sample atmos_gasesECM2C_FD_203316 | JGI IMG/M metagenome (GOLD analysis project Ga0307477, IMG submission 203316) | Hardwood forest soil microbial communities from Morgan-Monroe State Forest, Indiana, United States - atmos_gasesECM2C_515 | ecosystem: Environmental > Terrestrial > Soil > Temperate...
ATCGGGAATAGGAGAGGTGAGTTGTATGGAACGGTCTAAACGAAGGATCGAGTTACCGGTCTGTTTACTGTTTAGTTTTTGTCTCTCCGTTCCGCAGTTCGTCGAAGCGGCCGCGAACGGCGGTACAAACCCCAGCTCAGATGCCTCGATTCATCTAGGATATCCGCAGGATTGGAGCTTCCGTCATGTCGTATTCACCGGGAACAATGATTCTGCGACGCTGAAGGCAGGCAGAACCGAGCCTAGGCATGTCTATAACCTGGTTAAACGCAGAGCGGCAACCCAGGCGGCAAAAGGGACGAGACCACCCAAGAATCCCATGAAGGTAGACTGGTCGATTTCTCTTGAGAACGGGTTCGTTCCCGCAGACCAGTATCCGGCTCTATACACTGCCGATGTCACGACGATAAGCTGCAACGGCGACTACGCGGTATACGCCCTCACGGTAACTTCTGGCAGCCAGGCCAACCTGGTCGGTGTCAATAATCTTTACACCGGGGGGAGTACGGTCTGCAATGGCGGGTCTCCCTTCGTGGCTTTTGCCTACAACACGGTAACGCAAACGGGCGGTCAGATTACGACGTCCCCTGCAATTTCAGAATTTGGCGGTAAGATAGCTTTCGTTGAGACCTCGCCCGCCGGTTCCTTTTTTCACGTGCTGCTTCTGCCACCACTCACATCCCCGCCGTCGCTGCCGAATGGAACCGTTCTTAGTCCCTCTACTCCTACGTCCTGTGCGACGCTGAGCGCGCCAAATTGTATGACCACGGTCCAAATCTCTGCAGCGGGTTCGCCCACGTCGCCGTGGATCGATTACGGCACCGATACTGCCTACGTTGGCACTGGTGATGGCAAGCTTTATAAAATCAGCCCGGTTTTTGCAGGAGGCGCCCCGGTCGTTGCGGCGGATACTGACTGGCCAGTAACCGTCATCACGCCCGGACCAGGGGTTACCACTGTGTTGAGCGCACCTGTCGTCGATGACGGTGCGAGAAGAATTTTCGTGGGAGACGTAAATGGCTTTCTATACGCGATAAACCTCGCGAATCCCGCAAAAACAATTGCCGCCAGTCTAGGGATTGGGTGGGTGGCGAGCATTCAAGCTGGCACAGGCATTGTCGATTCACCCTTTGCCGTAACCGATAACGCAAATCCCGCTGTTGACCAGATATTCGCGTTCACAGGATGTAGTAGTGTCGGTGGGATTGGTGGGGCAATTACCCAAGTGCCCGCGACCTTTACTTCATCGACTGTAGTCGACGCGACCGATACGGTTGACCTCGGATCGAGCGACGGCAATGGGAGTTGCACCGGGAACAACGTCTATTCGGGTAACTTCGATAACGAATTTTGGACGAACGGAAGCACCAAAGGTCACATAATCGGGTGCGGCTTTGTCTCCGGGGACGGAGTTCCCGCCAGAGCGAAGATGTACATGTTCCCCTTTACCGCGGGTCAGCTTACCAATAAGACCTTGCCCACCAGGAGTTGGATCGCAAATAGCACGAAAGGCGACGAGTGTTCTCCCTTGACGGAGTTTTCCGACGGAACAACGGATCGCTTATTCTTCGGAGTCGGAGGCGGCAACAACGGCTTCGTTAAGAGCTCGACGATCACCGCTACTAACCCGTTTCTTTCGGCCCCCTCCAATTGTTCGAACGGCAGTCCGACTGCCAGTTGCGTCACCGCGCCTCACAAGCTCGGCGGAACCAGCGGTATCATTGTCGATAATCAGCTTTCGGCCGGTGGCGGGGCCAACATATACTTCAGTACCCTGGCCCCGGGGTCGGTCAATGGACAGAATTGCCACGCTGCGGGCGGTACCGCCAACCCCTATTGCGCGGTCAAGCTCACTCAGTCGACATTGCAATAGTCGCCGTGTAGGTGTGGCGCGGGCACCCTCGCCCGCGAGAAGCTTCTCGTAAGGGAGGCAAGACCGCTCAGCCGTCGGTTTTTCCATTTACTGAGAGATTGCTTGAGGGTGGCGACCGTCCACCGTCGGTTGCGCCAGCCGGCCGGTTCGACGCATGGTTGTGCAGTCAAATCGGTAGGCCGTCCCGCAAACGAGACAGACTTGATAGGCCTGGCCGTGAGCTCCAGCATGTGGCCACGAAAATTGATGGCGGCAAAGCATTTCCGAGAGTCGCGCTAACAATGGGGGAGTCATGCTGTCGTGTTCCTCTTCGTTGATTAAGTGACCTTAACCTACTAACTAGGATGTAGCCTGTTATTCGCCCGAGGCATATGGAGTCTCATGGCCTTTGGGCGCGCCGTTCGGTCGAAGTTGCCTGCCGAGAGTGTTTGCGAAGGAACTCAAATCCCTGGCAAGCGCCTGCCGCCACTGTTCCACGGAATCCCGTGCCAGTTCCTCCATGGTTTGTCCGAAGGAAAGCAACGCTCCCGAAACCTGGGTCTTCAGCAACTGGGAGATGGAGCTTTCGATGCTTTTCTGGACGCCCTGCAAGTGATCACAAGCGTCTTCGAGTTGCTTGCCGAGTTCATGGGAATTGCGTGTTCCGAGCTCTTTGAGAACTTCGTCTAAAGCCCTTTCCAATTGCGTACGCGCGCCTGAAATGATGTCACTACCCATTTGCACCAAGCGGCTGTCCAGATCTGACTCGAGCTTGTGTGCTGATTCGTCCAGCTTGTCCATGCGAGTGGCGAGCTCCGCGTTTTGCTCCTGCAAGCGCGACGATTCTGACCCTACGGCTGCGTGGACTTTCTGCATTTCCCGGCGGTACATATCATGCTCTTCGCTCAAGCGGTGCTGGAGAGATCGTAGGAACTCCTCGCTGCGCCGCTCCAGCCGGATTCCCGCCTCCAACACTTCCTTCTGAAACCGCTCCGTTCCGGAAATGAGATGGTTCTGCACAGCATCAGTGATTTGTTCCGAGAATCCCTGAGCCTGTTTCTCAACCTCCAGCAGGTCCTGTCCGACTTGCTCGCGAAAGTCGTTGTGGGCCTGTGTGATCTTTTTCCCGATGGCTTCCTTGGCCGCCTCAAGCACTTGTTCCGACTGCTGGCGTGTCTGGAGCAGAATTTGCGCGCCCAGATCCTTGCGCAGCCGTACCAGGAGTTTTTCTTCTACCTCTGGGGGAATGTGCGAGAGCGATATCTCAAATTGGCTACGCTTCGGTGGTCCTTGCGCCAACTTTTCGCGGAGTTCTTTAATTTCCGCTTGCAACGGCTCAACGAATTCGGCAACTACAGCCCGAAAGCGAGCGTAGTCGGGCAGCGGCTCGGCGCCCGCCGATACCTCTGGCAGTTGTGACCAATCATCAGGCCAAGTTGCGAGCCCCCAGAAGTTATCTGGCTGATCCAACCTCGCGCCCAGCTTCCAGCCCTGTTGATCGGAGTCCATCGGTTGGCAGTCGACGATATGGGCCATTGTCCAACGGCCGTCTTTGCTTTCGATTTGAACCGAAACGCCCGCGTCCAGCTTGACGGAAGAACGCATCGCGCAGCCGTGGGCGCTGACGACTAGCGTCTCACATACTTCGGAGAAGCCGGAATCCGGCTCCAGGCTGGTGACAAGAATCGGGAGGGCGATCGGTAACCTCGAACTGCGTCGTAAGGCAGACAGGTTTGGCGCGTGCATGGTGGTCCCTTCTGGCGAAGTGTGCCCGCTTCTCGTGTCCGTGGCGCGGACTCGACCTCTCTTAAGGTAACGCTAGATTGGTTACAAAGCTCGGCACGATGGTGTCTTTTCGTCTGTGCGATGGGACACTGCCCCCTCCGTGATCGTGACGTGTAGTTCCTTCCAGTCGGAAAGTTGCACCGGCAACACAGGGTTTCCCAGCGACGCACTGTGGCGTTGGTACTGGCTTGCCCACCGCTCAAGGCAACGACTTCGTCTTTCGCCGCAAATATTAGTCAAGATACAAACTACGGAATCTTATTTTCGCAGCCGCGTATCCACGCTGGTTGAAGGCCAAAGTATCGAATGCCAAAGTGCCAAATAACTTATCGAAAGCGAAGAAACCGATTCCAAAATTCTTGTCCATCAATCCCTGATTGTTCAAAGCGTGATGATGAATATCGTGCAATCGCCGCGCGCGCACGAACCAGCGACGCAGAATTGGGGCACGCTCCATCCAGAAGTCCTTGATATGCATCCGATCATGCAGGTAACTGAACATTAGGAAACTCCAGGCTAAGATCGTGCCCATACAGCATGTGCGATTCAAATAGGAAATGTGAAACAGCGAGAGAATCACAAGCGAGATGGCGAGAATTACAGCGCTCGGGATAATCCATTCAAGGCCGATATTACCAATGGCGAGTGCACCGGAAGTCGCATCCATATACGTTTCGCCCGGGCGCTGCTTCTGCAAGGGGCCGTAGAGCACCAGGTGATGTTTCATGTGACTGGCGCTGAGCCATGGAATCCAGCCGCTGTGCATGAGCCGGTGAAGGACGTAACCCAAGAATTCAGCTGCCACGATTGACCCCATAATGCAGCCTGCGATATTTGCTATTGCGTGCATGTGCCCTCCTTGAGTTCGGATCCGTCGGCTTGCTGCACAGAAATCTTTCAGCGCCGCCCATATTCCTGTCATGGTTCCCGCAACCTTTGCGCTAACTTGTTGTTTCCGCTAGTCAGAAAGTGACACAAGATCGACCTCACCCCGGTAAAGGCACGTTGATACCCAATCTGGATTTACCCTCGCAATCCGCGTCTGGTATTCGTTTGACTTGAGTGGGGTGTCGGCCTACCATTCTCGGCATTGTCTGGCGATGCATCCCTACCGGGTAGAACCTTTGGCCGTTACCAACTGCAGGAACTGGTCGCGGTTAGTGGGATGGGTGTGGTTTATCGGGCGTGGGACCCGACGCTCGCCTGCGTGGTCGCGATCAAGCTGGTTAATGAAGGAACGATTCCAGACGCGTCCGCCCTGCGCCAGCTATATACCGAGGCTCGAATCGCTTCATCTCTGAATCACAACAACATTTGCAGGATTAAAGATGTAATAGAAGAAGCGGGACAAGCCGCCATCGTCATGGAGTTTGTTGACGGCCAGGTTCTGACCAATGCCATCCCCGCCAATGTCGGGCTGCCTTTCGACGTCGTAGTCGAATACGGCATTCAGATCGCCGACGCAGTTTCTCACGCGCACGAACACAACGTAATTCATCGTGACCTCAAAAGCGGCAATGTGATGGTCAATCGAGAGGGATGCATCAAGCTCCTTGATTTCGGCCTCTCGAAAATACATCGCCGCAGCGAGGTTCCCCTTGCGCTTCAAAGTCCGGACACGAAAGGCAGTTCAGATGCAGTTGTTGGAACTCCACCGTACTGGGCTCCTGAAGTTCTGAAGCGTTATCCGAGCGACACGCGCAGTGATATATGGAGCTTCGGAGTTCTACTTTACGAAATGGCCTGCGGTCAAATGCCATTCGCAGGCGCGACGATCATTGAACTGGGCTCCGCGATTTTGCATAGTGCCCCTTCGCCGCTGCCCGAAAATGTGCCGGCATCGCTCGCGAGAATCACCTACCGGTGCCTGCGCAAGGATATGAGCCAGCGTTATCGCCATGTCGGCGAAATACGCGCCGCGCTGGAGGCAATAGGGCCTGGTGACGGTCGGCCCTTAAGCCGGCGCAGTCCTGCGCAGTCGCCTGCTATCCGTTCGGTTGCGGTATTGCCATTGGAGAATCTTTCGGGCGCTGCTGAGCAGGAATATTTTGCGGATGGCATGACCGAGTCGCTGATCACCGCCCTGGCGAAAACAAGCGGACTTCGCGTTATTTCACGCACCTCGATCATGCAGTACAAGCGCGCTCCAAAAACTCTTCCACAGATCGCACGCGAACTGAGCGTGGATGCGATTGTCGAAGGTTCGGTACGCCGCGAGGGAGATCGTGTGCGCATCACAGCAGAGTTGATCGAAGCCCGCACCGACCAGCATCTATGGACGGAGAGCTACGACCGCGATCTGCGGGACGTCCTCAGTCTGCAAGCGCAAGTGGCCGCTGCTATCGCCGGAGAGATACGTGCCAAACTCAGTCCAGCAACGGAATCGTCATCGGTTGCCGCGGGATCGCAGTCAAGCGCCGGCAGCAGTTCGTCGGTGTCAGTGAATCCCCGAGCCTACGACCTGTACTTGAGGGGCCGCTATTTCTGGAACAATCAGCTGACGCATGAGGATTTCCGGAAAGCTGTGGACTACTACACCCGTGCCATCGAGATTGATCCGCAATCCGCGTTGACCTATGCGGGCCTAGCGCATTGCTATGTGCTTATGGGCGCCGGAGAGTACGGCCTGACCGCACCTTCCGCAATCATGCCCAAGGCTAAGGCGGCGGCGCTGCGCGCGTTAGCCCTCGACGAGACCAATGCCGAAGCACACATGTCGTTAGGCATGGTGAAGTTTCGTTTTGATTGGGACTGGGAGGGAGCAGAAAAAGAATTCAAGCGAGCCATAGAAATTGATCACGGGTATTCCGGCGCGCATTGCTGGTATTCGATTTACCTCGCCGTCCAGCAGCGCTTTGATGAAGCCTTTACAGAAGCAAAAACGGCGCGGCAACTCAGCCCACTCTCGCCCATGATGCACTTTTGTCTCGGGTTGGTACTATATGCGTCGTGCCAGAACGAGGAGGCAATCGAGCAACTCCGCGAGACCGTCGCCATGGGTGGCGAGAAGTTTCCGCTTGCTCATCTCGTTCTCGGCCTCACCTTAGGGAGGAAAGGTAAATTCGAAGATTCGATCACCGAATTTAAGCAAGCGTTGGCAATGGCGGGCGTGCGCTATTTATGGTTAGGCTTTCTGGGACAAGTGACTGCGTTGGCGGGAAAGACCGACGATGCCATCAAGATTCTTGCTGAATTACGAACTGCGTCCGCACACGGCTACGTGCCCCCAGTCGCCCTTGCATTCGTCTACGCCGGCTTGGGGAAGATTGATGACGCATTCGATTGGCTCGACAAAGCAGTGGATGAACGGGACGGGCTCTTAATTTATTTGAAGGTCGGCTCCGCCTTCGAAGTACTGCGCTCCGATCCTAGATTTTCGGTTCTCCTGACCCGAGTGGGACTGCAGGGGGACCCGGGGTTAGATGTTGTTCATCCTCCCGCTAAACCAACCATTGCCCCGGTGACAGATCAAAGTACTAATTCGGCCTTACGGGACAGGCTGCTATCCGGAATCGCCGGTTTCGGAGGACGAGTGAACTTATGAAGAAGATGGCTCGGGATCCGCAGGAATTTCGAGTCGCTGGAGCTTGGTGCGCAATCCCTCCCGGCTGATACCAAGAATCTCCGCAGCATGCGTCCGATTCCCTTCCGTCTGTTTGAGCACTGAGGAGATCAGCTGCTTTTCCATTTCATGCAATGACATTGGAGTGATGGGGGTCGTTTGGGAAGGGGCGGGATTGCCATCGCTGCGATTGCGAATTCTTTCATTTAGCAAGTCAGCGTCGCATGGCACATCTAGCGAAGCCAACGCGACGAGTCTGGCCATCTCACTCTCAAGCTCCCGCACATTTCCGGGGAAACTGTACGCAGTCAATGCCGCCAAACAGTCTTTCGAAAGGGTAGGCACCGGACGCCCAAAGCGGGTTGCCGCGCTCCGCAGAAAATGCTCGGCGAGAAGCATAGTATCGTGCGGGCGCTCCCTCAATGGAGGCAGCCGAAGCGTGACTGCCGACAGGCGGAAAAACAAGTCGGCTCGGAATCCCCCGGCTTTCACTTCGCTCTCTAAATCACGATTTGTCGCCGCAATGAACCGAACATCCACTTGTTCCGTTCGGGAAGAGCCGAGCCGTGTGAACTCTCCCGACTGAAGCACGCGTAGCAGATGAGGTTGCAGATCAAGCGGCAGATCTCCGATCTCATCAAGAAAAAGTGTGCCGCGATGTGCTGCTCCAATAAAACCAGTCCGGTCTCGATTGGCGCCGGTAAATGCTCCCTGCACGAAGCCGAAGAGTTCAGAGCCGATTAGGGTTGGTGGAATCGCTCCGCAATTCAGCGCTACAAACGGTCCCTTCACTCGCGCGCTATGACGATAGACCGCGCGCGCAATCAATTCTTTGCCAGTCCCGGTTTCTCCCTCGATCAGGACAGGCAAATCAGTCGAAGCGATCTGACGCACGTTCTGCAGGACGCGTAGCATCCCAGAATCAGCCGTTAATATTCCATCGGATTGCCCGTGCGCCTGTTCTAGCGATTCCGCGCGCCGTTGCGCCTGGCTCATAGCCACCGCATTCCTCAATCTCGGTGCTGCCAGGGCGCAAATTTCGTCCAGCAAATTGCGCTGGGCTTCCGTGAAGCAATTCGTGATCTCGCGATTTTCCAGATAGATGAGCGCAAACGCTTCCTCGCTGGCAACCAGAGGAGCGCACAAAACCGATCGCAGTGAAAGTTCCTTTATGCTGGGCTGCCGGTTGTAAGGCTCGGACAGGGCGGCATTGCCGATAAGCACTGCTTTGCCCGTCTCCATCACCGACCGCGCAATCGATCGGCTCACCGCCTTTTCGGTTTGGGATAGTGCCTCACTACGAAAATTTCGCGCCACCGTCGCCCGGAACTCACCTGACTCCCGCACAACTACAAAGCCTCGATCAGCGCCGAATATTTCGATGAGCGTGTCGAGAAGTCCGGAAAGTATCTCGCCATATTCGCCTTCTTTGAGAAGTACTCGGGAGACGCGATACAGAAGCGCCAAGTCGTCGCTCGACGGATTTTCGCGACTCGCAGTCATTGTGGCTGGGCGCTTTGCGACAGCATGACTGAGGCTGCCTCAGTCATGCGCTTTTTGCAAGGGCGGATATTCCATCGGCTTGGTAGTGTCCCGGTTCATGAACCGGGACACCGACTTCCTTTCACCGCATGATCCTGTATTTAAAGAGATTAACCGACTGCTTCGCGGGCGCCCGCGCCACACAATCCGAAACAAAAGCCCCGCTCTTCCGAGCGGGGCCTGGACGGACAAGAGTGTCCGTCCCCACATGGTTTGAGCCAGAAGCGAGCGGCCAGAAGAGATCTAGCTGAAAGCTGACGGCTGATAGCTGACAGCTTCTTAGTACATGCCTTCCATACCGCCGCCGCCACCGTGTCCACCGCCCATCGGAGCGTTCTTCTTCTCTTCTGGGATTTCCGAAACTAAGGCTTCGGTGGTGAGCATCAGCGACGCGATTGATCCGGCATTTTGCAGCGCGGTGCGAACGACTTTCGTCGGATCGAGCACGCCTGCTTTTACCAGGTCTTCGTATTCGCCGGTGAGGGCGTTGTATCCGTAGTTGTTGTCTTTGGAGTCGTTCACCTTGCCTAGAACGATTGCGCCTTCTTCGCCGGCATTTTCGGCGATCTGACGCAGCGGCTCTACCAGGGCGCGCTTCACGATGTTGACGCCGATCTGCTCATCTCCCTCGAGCTTCAACTTGTCGAGAGCGTTGACGCAACGGCTCAGCGCAACACCGCCGCCGGGGACGATGCCTTCTTCAACCGCTGCACGAGTGGCGTGCATGGCATCTTCGACGCGGGCTTTCTTCTCTTTCATTTCGGTTTCGGTCGCGGCGCCGACTTTGATTACGGCTACGCCACCGACCAGCTTCGCCAACCGCTCCTGCAACTTCTCGCGGTCGTAGTCGCTGGTGGTCTTGTCGATCTGGCTGCGAATTTCCTTCACGCGGCCCTGCACGTCCCCGGGCTTGCCTTTGCCTTCGACGATGGTGGTGTTGTCCTTGTCAATGGTGATTTTCTTGGCTTGTCCGAGGTCGGCAACCTGAACGTTCTCGAGCTTGATGCCGAGATCTTCAGTGATGGCCTTGCCGCCGGTGAGGGTAGCAATGTCCTGCAACATAGCCTTGCGGCGATCGCCGAAGCCAGGAGCCTTGACGGCCGCGACTTGCAGCGTGCCACGCAGTTTGTTGACGACGAGAGTCGCGAGCGCTTCGCCTTCCACATCCTCGGCAATGATGACGAGGGGCTTGCCGCTCTTGGCAATCTGTTCGAGCAGCGGAAGCAGGTCCTTCATCGAACTGATTTTCTTTTCGTGGATCAGGATGTAAGCGTTCTCGAGCGAAACTTCCATCCGCTCAGGATCGGTTACGAAGTAAGGAGAGAGGTATCCGCGGTCGAACTGCATGCCTTCGACCACTTCCAACTGAGTCTCAAGCGTCTTCGACTCTTCAACGGTAATGACGCCATCCTTGCCAACCTTCTTCATCGCTTCGGCAATAATGTGTCCGATAGTCTCATCGTTGTTGGCGCTGATCGTGCCCACTTGTGCGATCATGTCGCCGGTGACGGGCTTGGAGAGCTTGTCCAACTCGCCTTTGCCGCGTTCGCCGGTTTTCTTGTCGATGTCGCCGCAAACAACGGCGATTGCCTTTTCGATTCCGCGCTTCATCGCCATGGGATTCGCGCCGGCGGCAACGGTCTTGACGCCTTCACGATAGATGGCCTGAGCCAGAACGGTTGCGGTGGTGGTCCCGTCTCCCGCGACATCCGAGGTTTTGGAGGCCACTTCACGAACCATTTGCGCTCCCATATTTTCCTGGGCATCGCGGAGTTCGATTTCTTTCGCGACGGTTACGCCGTCTTTAGTGATGGTTGGTGATCCGAATTTCTTTTCGATTACAACGTTGCGGCCTTTGGGGCCGAGTGTGACCTTCACAGCGTCAGCCAGAAGGTTTACGCCGCGGAGGATCGCCTGCCGCGACTCTTCTCCGTGCAGAATTTGCTTTGCCATAGTTTTCTTCTCCTGAATTTTAGAAATGCTTTAACCACAGAGGGCACGAAGGTTCAGAAAGGAAAGCCCATCGTCCCAGAACTTGCTCTTACTTCGTGTACCTTCGTGTCCTTAGTGGTTCAAGAATTTAGGACTGTCGGCACACGAGGAAACTTATCTTCTCGAGCTGGCAGTCTCTTTCTTGCTGGAGCCTGCGCCTGAAGCCGTCCCGCTAACCACGCCGAGGACTTCCTCTTCGCGCATGATGATGAAATCTTCGCCATCCAGCTTGATCTCGGTGCCAGAATATTTGCCGAACAGGATGCGGTCGCCTTCTTTTACAACCAGAGGGAACACTTTGCCTTCATCGTTACTCTTGCCACGTCCGACGGAGATTACTTCTCCCTCTTGTGGTTTGTCTTTTGCGCTGTCAGGGATGATAATGCCGCCGCGAGTAGTTCCTTCTTCCTCGACGCGACGTACCAGTATGCGGTCATGCAGGGGAGTGAATTTAGTAGCCATACTTGCGTAGTCCTTTCGTTGGTATTCGGTTAGAATTTGGGTTGATTACTGGGAAAATCCGACTTACTAGCACTCATTGTTGTTGAGTGCTAATTATAGAAGCCTGAGCCAAGCGCTGTCAAGGAAGCTGGCCTAATATATATCTCTCCTGTAATCAATATATTAGCTAGTCTGGCGAAGGTTTTCACAGGGAGGAGCCATGAGGAAGAAGAGGAGTAGGATAGCTTCGGCGGGAGTAGTGCTTATGCTGATACTCCCAATGTTGGCTCGAGAGAAGAAGCCAGCGCCCCCTGCGTCGGTCCTCACCTTCCTAATTTTGAAGGACTATAACGGCAAGCCTCTGCGGAACGCCGCAGTGGTTCTGCACCCGGTAAATAGTAAAGATAAGCAGGAAAACGGTGGCCTCGAACTCAAGACCGATGCCGATGGCCATGCCAGCTACGACGGGATCCCATATGGCAAGCTGCGCGTGCAGGTGCTAGCGCCCGGATTCCAAACCTTCGGAGAAGACTACGACATCAATCAACCAACAATGGACGTAACAATAAAGATGAAACGCCCCGCCGGCCAGTATTCAATTTATGAGGACCATCCAGCGGAGAAGAAGGATGCCGCACCGGATGCCCAGCCGAAACCGCAGTGACGCCGCTGACCAGTCCCTAAAGGGACTCACCGCTTTTGCGAATATTGCGCAGGGAGAGAGAGAATGCAACCGCACTCAAAATCAAGAAAGCCGCCAGGCATCGATACCACTCGGGATAAAGCTCTGCAGGGGTGGCAAACGAACTCGTTAGAAAGAAAATAGGATTCAGATACAACGGGACTTTTATCCATAGCGGAAGTGCGGTCCACGTTACTCCGTTTCTCCCATAAGTGGACATTGAAATCATAAATATTATGAAGGTCACAACCGTGAGAGTGATTATGGTGGCATAGCTCACCGCAGTGGCGTGGACGCTGCGTCGAAAAACTGACGACCAGTACAATCCGACGGCTCCCACTGCCCCGATTGTGATGATTGTGGTAAGCGTGGCCATTCCCACTTCCCAGGGTCCGATACCTCCAAAAGCGAAGGCCAGGCTCAAGATTGGAATTCCGAGCAGGATCAGCAGCATTACAAACAACAGCGAAGCTGCGAATTTCCCCCACCAGATTTGAAATGAAGTAAGTAGAGAGGTGAGCAGGGATGCCATTGTGCGCTGCTCTTTTTCGATAGTGAGGGCACCCGCGCTAAAAACCGGAGCGAGCAAGAGAAGAAGGACCAGTTGCGTATAGGCGGCCGTGATAAACAACATCACTCCAAGATCAGAGCCTTGTGGACGGCTAAGCGGCTGACTTGTGGCCATGAAATAGACGAGAGCCCCCACACCTCCTAAAGCGATCAAATATAGCGACGGCAATATCCAGCCGCGACGCTCGCGCATGCGGAGGTTCAGTTCCTTTCGGATCATTGGATTCATGAGGGCTTCTTTCCAAACACTTTCTGATAGCTTTCCTCGAGTGTTCCCTGACGCTGATCGAATTTAAAAATCTGAATGCCGGACGTTACCAGACTCTTCAGCAACGCGGCAGCCTCACCGTCGCTGGCTGCGACCTCCAGCCATGCCCGTGATCCTTCTACTCGCAATACCTTTACGTTGGCTATTGCCTGAAGCGTCTTTACAGCTAGGTCGGATGTTCCCAAGAATGCTACTTCGTAAACGCGGAGCGCTGCGTCTTGCTTTCTCAATTCGATCACATTGCGGCCATCAGAGTCGGCTGCATTCTTTCCCGCCGAAATGAAAGCGACCCGGCTACAAATATCCTCAAGGTCCGCAAGGATGTGGGAAGAGATCAGAATGGTCATGCCTTCGGCGTTGAGTTGTTTGAGTTGCTCGCGCAGGTCGAGGCGCGCGGTGGGATCGAGTCCGGTCGCGGGTTCATCGAGAAGAAGTACCCGTGGTTGATGCAGTAGAGTCTTGGCCAACAGCAACCGTTGCTTCCAGCCGAAAGAAAGCTCCTCGACAAAAGATTCCTTGCGTCCAGCGAGGCCAGAGCGCGCCAGAGCGGAGTCAATGCGCCCGGCCTGCTGACTGTGGGGAATATGGAACGCGTCCGCAAAAAACTGAAGGTATTCGCGAATGCGCATCTCTTGATATAGTCCGGGTTGATCTGGCATGTAGCCCACAACTCGCTTTACTTCCTGTTGATTGCCGGTCACGTCAAAGCCGTTAATGCGTGCGCTGCCCGATGTAGGTGGCAGGAGCGTAGCCAATATCTTTATCAAAGTTGTTTTGCCTGCGCCGTTAGGCCCGACCAAGCCGAACAATTCCCCCTGGGAAACGCTGAGGTTAAAACCGTCGAGACCTTTGTTTCCGCCGTAGGTTTTGGCAAGCTGTTGAACTTCAATCATGGCTGAGCTTCATCCTGCTGATCCAGCGAAACGATTGTCAGTGCGACTTTATTTTGAATTACATCTTTGACCGATAAGCTCACTGGCGGAACGGGGTTGTCACTGAGTCCTACGAAGACATGCCTGGCCCCGTTTCCCATGAAACTATGTGGAAGGTTCTTCAGCGGCTTGGGCCCGGGGTTATCCAGGACGAAGTTTTGATTAACCCCCGGGCCCCAACTTATTTCCTGCTCAGCTCTGTAATTAATTGCTTTGCTGGAACTGGTGTTTATGTCAATCTCAGCGCCCGGGCCTAATTGAGGGATAATGTATCGCATGCCGGTTGAGAAATCGAAATACAATGCTTGCTTGAAATATTGTCCGGTGTTGTTTTTCAGGTGCGATTTATCAGCTAGCGCTACTGAGCCAGGGAATACGCGCATGGTCTCGAAATTGAAGTCTTTCAGAGACCAACGAAGCATGGAGGAATCAGTCTGAACAGGCGGACCGAGGTCGACGTTCAATCCAGGTTGAATTCTCCGCGCATTTGTAAATTCGCGCGCAAGGTCAGCGGTTGCGGCGATCTGCTGGTTTGGTTGCGGCATTAGCAGCGCCGAGTCGCCCACTCCAAGGTTAATCTGTTGCCGATTGGGGGATGAAATTCTCAGCCCTATATTCTCGTAAGCCACATTGCTGTGGGCGTCCATCCAATAAACGGCTACGTTATCCAACGTGACTTTCTTGGGCCGATCTGCTGTAGTTGCAAAATAGAGCGCAAAGGCGAAGCCCACGGCAATTGCAGAAGCTGTGAACCATCCCCACTCCAGGCGTTTCATGCGTTGGAGCAGCAGAAAGTTTCCCAATCCTACGACCAGGATATAAACGCCTAACCAGGCTAGGAGCCAACGAAAGCGGGGGAAGGTAAAAGACGCTCCGGTCTCATTGCGGAGCCACCCCAGAGGGTTGAATTGAGCGCCGTACCCGATTGGATCGGGGCGAGTCGTAACAAAAATCGAACCGAGAGTTTTATCCGCAAGTGCGGCGACGCGGTATACCTTTCCTCTGCCGACCGCAATCGGCAGTGACTTGGCGGGTCCCGGGCGATAGCCGGAGAACAACTTTGAGTCTGCGATTTCCTTTTCTAGCAGCACGGACGAGCCACCGCTGCGAACGTAATACTCGATTGCTTGCCGTTGTTCGGCCGTCCAGGTTGAGGTCTGTTCCGCAACTATGACGAAATGCGCCGCCGAATAGTCCCACCAATTCGATCGCGGCGTTTCCGTCGCCACAAACCTCATATTACTGTTCTTGTCGGTTACGTCTTGGGGAGTTCCGCTGAAATTAATTTGTGTTTGTGCCTCATCGCAGATTGCCCGTTCCCGGCAAAGGATGACGACGACATCCTGATTTATTTTTGGAGCGGATGAACTTAGGTCCAAGTTTGAAGAGCCAACATTCTGCCCCGCGGAGTCTGTGGCGACTACCTGAAGTTCGGAGCCGTTATTAGAAATCAGGGCGATGGGCGCGTCGACTTCGGAATCTTGATTTGCCTTGACGTTGACATTCAGCGAAAAAGTATCGGTTCTCAATGGGCCATACTGTACCTTCCCCCCATCCACAACCTTGAGTTCGAGATGAACTGGTCCTTCTTGGGCGCCCGATATCCGAATTTGGACCGGCGTCGGAGACGCGGTTGAATAGTAGCCCTGCAGTCCGACTTCTTCGATTTGTATAGTTGCGAAAGAGTTTGCGGTAAACGAAAGAATGCACAGCAAGAGCGGGAACGAGACTTTCATAGCAATTAACGCTTGGCCGTGGATTATACGGCTTCGCTGTCAGAGTGCAATGTTAATCATTTGGGTCATTCCCGTCGCTAGCGAATTCCGACCTGTCCTCGAACGCTATCGATCAACTTCTGGGAGTCGTAGCCGACTCCGGCTTTGAACACCGTCTCGACGTTCTCGATCTCGTCAATTCGTTTTGAGGGATCGCCTTTGATTAAAACTAGGTCAGCCTGCTTGCCACGCGCCAGGGTTCCGATTCGATCCTGCTGGCCGAGATATGTCGCGCCATTTTCCGTGGCGATCTGAATTGCTTCCACTGGGGTGAATCCCGCTTCGACGAGCAGCTCTACTTCGCGCTGGTCGCCGAAACCCGGTAGGACCCCGCCATTTCCAGTTGGATCAGGACCGGCAAGCAGCAAGCCTCCTGCCTTAACGAATGCAACCTCAAAATCCATTTCTTTGCGCATCAGCGCTGTCATGGGAGAATCCAAAGCCACTCTGGCACGCGCGGTCAAGTAACTGTGCGCCGACTCCGCGGACATCGCATCCAAAGTGCGTGCCTGCAATTTGGGTCGTCCCGGCACTGAAGCCTCGAACACAGGCAGCGTCGAAGTCACCGCGACGTGGTGGGACACGAGATCGTGGATCAGTCCTTGCACCTGCGTTCCGTTGACGTCCTGCTTGGCCCAACTGCTGGTGCCTCCCGCTGGGCACACGTCCGGCTTCTTGTCCGCCACGAATTCGGTGTCGGTAAAGACGGGGCCATGCTCGAAGTCGTCGATTCCGAGAGCTATCGCTTCCGGCCAGGTTACGGAGCACAGATGCCCAGTCAACTTCAGCTTGTGCGCATGCGCCTGCTGAATCGCTGCTCCCAGCTCCTCGCGCGAGATGTTCATGTAGGCTTTGTAGGATGTCATGCCTTCCGCCGCCCAGTAATCCACCATGCGCTTCGCATCGTCCGGTCCGGTTAGCTCGTGCATCTGCGCAAATCGCGTCGGCGCACCTTCAAGGTATGGTGCCGTCGCATCCATGTTCGGTCCCGGCATTAAGTTTGCGTCGATCCGGCTCTTGACCTTCAAGTCGGTATAAGGCTCCACGCTTCCAGTCGTACGCATCGTGGTCACCCCAGCCGCGAGATACAGTCGCGGCGCCGTGAAGGGAATCTCGGCAACGACCAACCCAGGTTCGCCAACCTTTCCATCGACAACTTGCACTGAGTACGAATCGGTGTAGTAGAGATGGTCGTGCATTCCAACCAGACCAGGGATGACCGTGTAGCCCGAGCGGTCGATTCTTTGCGCCCCCTGAGGAATCTGGGCGGACGCATCCGGGCCGATGAATTGTATTTTGCCGTTCGCGATCACCACCGCTTGGTCTTCCTTCGCTGGCGTACCGGTTCCATCAACGACCCGGACATGGTCGAGAACGAAGACTGGTGAATCAACGGTTATGAAGTCCGCGACGCCACTCGCCTTTTGGGCTTGGGCAGCTGTGGCCGCAGCAAGCAACGGCCAAAACAAGACTGAGAGACGCATTTCATTCACCTCGCGAAGACGGAGCTCCACAGCGGGTCATTCAGAACGTGGAGCCGATCCGCTGGCTAGCAATTCCTGCCTTTGTTCCTGGTGCGCCGCTTTCCAGACCTCATGCGCTGCAGTTGCATTTAACGCCACTATTCCTAGCCCAACAATCAGGTCGGGCCACCCTGAGAGTGTATAGGCGGTCATGAATGCCGCGCCAATGATCGCAATGTTCGCCAGCACATCATTTCTAGATGATAGGAATGCAGCTCGCGTGAGACTGCCGCCATGCGCGCGGAAACGCACCAACAATAACGCACAAGAAAGATTGATCGCCAACGCTCCGGCGCCGGCCAACGAAAGGGGAACGGAGGCGGGCGGTAACGGAACCTTTACCTTATGCCATGCTTCCCAGACGGTGGCAACAGTGGGCATGAGCAAAATGCCAGCGAGCGCCATTCCCAGACGAGCCCGCCTCTTTGCACTCCAACCCAGTGCAATTGCGATAAGGAAATTCAGAGAGGCATCTTCTAGAAAGTCGATACTATCTGCGAAAAGCGAAACCGAGCCGATGACAAGCGCTACACCGAACTCGACGCCGAAATAAGCCAGGTTTAGAACAGCGACGATGATTACTACTTGGCGCAGATTTGCCGTCATTGCGGGTGCGTTTCCGATCCCGCATGATTCTATCGGGATTTGGCCGTTTGCCGTGGCACCCCGCAAGAGGCCACACAGTCCGAGTTCCGCTACAATCTAAAATCCTATGGACTATCTTCTTAAGACCGAGCCTTCTGTTTATTCTTTCGCCGACCTGCAACGGGAAAAAGAAACTGTATGGGATGGCGTCACCAATCCCGTCGCCGTGAAACATCTTCGCGAGATGAAGCCGGGAGATCGCCTCGTTATTTATCACACCGGAGATGAGAAGAGCGCGGTGGGAACGGCATCGGTTATTTCGGTTAACGTTTCCGATGCGAAAAATCCGCAGGTGAAGATCAAGGTCGGCGATCCCATCAGCAAACCGGTGACGCTTGCCGAGATGAAAGCCAACAAGCTCTTCGCGGATTCGCCACTGGTCAGGCAAGGAAGATTGAGTGTGGTACCGCTGACGAAAGAGCAGTGGAAGTTTCTGGGAGCATGACCGGGACGACCTTTCGTTGACTTGCCCCTCGCATCCGCCTACCATACGGCCACGCCCCGGTCCTCGAAAAATAATGATTGGCCAAACCGTATCCCACTATCGCATCGTTGAGAAACTCGGTGGCGGCGGCATGGGCGTGGTCTACAAGGCTGAAGACACCGAGCTCGGCCGCTTCGTCGCTCTTAAATTCCTGCCCGATGAACTGTCGCGAGACCCGCAAGCGTTAGAACGGTTCCGCCGCGAGGCGCGTGCGGCGTCGGCTCTGAACCATCCCAACATTTGCACCATCTATGAAATTGGCAAACACGGCGATCAGTCGTTCATCGCCATGGAGTTTCTGGATGGCGTGACGCTGAAGCATCTCATTGCGGGAAAACCTTTAGACAACGAAGCGGTGCTGCCGCTTGCCATTGAGATTGCCGACGGGCTGGATGCCGCGCACTCGCAGGGGATCGTTCATCGCGACATCAAGCCGGCCAACATTTTCCTCACCAAGCGGGAGCATGCCAAGATTCTGGATTTCGGGCTGGCCAAGGTTACGCTTTCCGGTTCTTCGAGTTCATCGGCCAACACAATGACGATGACGATCGACGACCAGCACCTAACTAGTCCTGGATCGGCGCTTGGCACAATCGCCTATATGTCCCCCGAGCAGGCTCGCGGTAAGGAACTGGACGCTCGCACCGATTTGTTTTCCTTCGGGGCTGTGCTCTACGAGATGGTAACGGGCGCGCTCCCGTTTCAATCTGGTAGTTCGGCGGAGATTTTCAAAGCCATTCTCGACGCAGCGCCAGTCTCCGCCGTGCGACTGAATCCCAGGGTGCCCGCCGAACTGGAACGCATCATCAGCAAAGCCCTCGAAAAAGACCGCAACTTGCGCTACCAGAGCGCAGCCGAAATGCGCGCCGATCTGCAACGTCTGAAGCGCGACACGGAATCAGGACACTCAGCCGCCAACACCGCGGCGAGTTCCGAAATTTCGTCCCCGACTGCCGCCGGCGTTTCGTCATCTGCGGTCGTATCTAGGACGTCGGCGTGGAGGACCTGGGCAGCCGCGATTGGCGGCTTGGCCCTTCTCTTCATTGCGGCATTTGTCTATCTTCAATCTCGCCCTTTGCCTCAGCCAAAGGTTTCCGGCTACTTTCCGGTCACTCACGACGGGAAACCGAAGTATCTTTTCGGGACGGACGGCGCGCGGCTTTACTTTAACGAATACTCTGCAACAGGCCGTATCGCCCAGGTCGCCAGTTCTGGCGGGGAAGTGGCTCCCGTGTTGGCGCCCGCTCCGACAATGGCGTTGCTCGCGGTTTCTCCCGACGGGGGAACTCTGTTAGTAGCGGACGAACTGGGCCAGACAGCTTTCCGTGGGCCGCTATGGGAGGTGCCAGTGCTCGGCGGATCCCCTCGCAAGCTGGGGGAGGCCGCTGGTCAGGCGGGGGCATGGTCTCCGGATGGCCAAAAAATTGCTTACGCCGACGGGCAAGACTTTTTTTTGGCAAACAGCGATGGCTCCGAACCACGTAAGCTTTTCACTGGACCCGATCAGGTTACCGATTTAACTTGGTCGCCAGATGGGTCGGTGATTCGATTCTCAGTTGGAGATATAACTGGGCCTCGCAGCGCGCAATGGCAGATTTCCGCCACCGGAAAAGATCCCCTTCCTTTACTGCCCGGCTGGAATCTTCCTTCCAGCGATTGCTGCGGCCGATGGACTCCCGACGGCAAATATTTTGTGTTCCCATCGAAGGGGGTTATCTGGGCGCGCGCGGAGACGGGCGGCTTGTTCGGAAAAGCCAAAGGCCAACCCTTCCAGTTGACCTCTGGGCCGATGTATTTCTTCTCGCCGCTGCCCAGCAAGGATGGCAAAAAGCTGTTCGTGGTCGGGGCATTGGCGCGCGGGGAACTGTCTCGCTACGACGCCAAGTCGGCTCAGTTCGCTCCGTTCCTATCCGGAATTTCAGCGGATAGCGTCAGCTTCTCGAAAGATGGACAATGGGTGGCCTATGTCAGCTTTCCGGACGGAATACTCTGGAAGAGCAAAGCGGACGGCAGCCAGCGAATTCAGCTCACCTACCCGCCTCTTACTCCCGTGTTGCCCAGCTGGTCGCCCGATGGACAACAGATAGTTTTCTACGGCTTGTCTCCCGGTAAGAAGACGAAGAGTTACCTGGTTGCGAGCGAGGGCGGAACGCCGCGCGAAATCATTCCTGACGACCCGCAAGAGGAGTTTGACCCTTCCTGGTCGGGCGACGGAACCAAGATTGCCTTCGGCCACGGTCCATCGGGTCCCAACCCCGGTATCCGGATCATCGATCTCAAAACCAATCAGGTTTCAACGCTGCCCGGCTCGGAGGGTTTATTCTCGTCCCGGTGGTCGCCCGATGGACGCTATCTCGCCGCCATGCCGTCCGCATCCCGCAGCCTCATGCTTTTCGATTTTGCGACCCAGAAATGGGGCGAGATCGCGAAAATAACCTGTGGTTTTCCCAACTGGTCGAAGAACAGCGACTACGTTTACTTCTTGCACGAGGAGAACCAGCCGGCGGTGATGCGCATACGCATTCGCGACCGTAAGATTGAGAAGGTGGCAGACCTGAAAAACTTCCGGCAAACTGGTTTTTGGAGCGTCTGGCTGGGTATGGCCCCCGACGATTCCCCGCTTCTGCTTCGCGACACCGGCACCCAGGAAATCTACGCCCTCGATTGGCAAGCCCAGTAGGGCCGCAAGGGCCCATTCTTGTGGCATGATTGCTGCAAAATAGTGGGATCCGAGTGGAACGAAACATGGGGTTTTTCCGTATCCACAATCGAGGGCGGGCAAATCGAGGACGGGCTATGAAAACTCTGAAAGTCTCTTTGATCGCTTCTTCGATCGGAACTGCGATCGGGTTAGGGGCATGGGTGTTCGGCCTCGGGCAAATGATGTGGCCCGTCCATCCTCAAATGGCGAGCTTTCTGCTGACTCTCGTTGCAACCATCGTGATTCAGATTGCCTGGCCTCGGCTAACTCAAACGAATTCGCAGAAATCGTTGTAATGCGGTTCTTGATCCGCATTGCGCTGAGTTCAGTCGCCCCCGCGCAGATCGATCTCTCCCGACATCACGTGCGTATGCAGGCGGTACGCCCCCGGACCGTGCTGCTCGAATGAGCGGAACAGACCCCCTTTGGAAACATCGAACGCGGAAGCCTCAATGCTGCCGGTCATCACCGAAGCATCGCGGTGACCGTACATTTCGGGATGGGGAATCTCGACCTGAATACGACCAGCAAGGACTTCGAGATTCTTATCGCCTTCCACACCTTTGACGTCCAGTTCTCCAGCGGTCAGTCTAGCCCAAAGATTTGAATGACGAGGAACTTCGATCTTGGCTTGAAAGTTGTTGTGCGGAGTTTCGGAAACGTAAACGTCCGCGCTTGCGGCGTTCGGTTTTATCTCCACCTTGACGCGCTCAAGTTGTTCCTCCGTACGAGCGCTGCAGGTCACAACGATGTGACCAGAATCGCCAGGAGTGATAGTGTAGCCGCCGCTCTGCAGGTGCAAGCGAATCGTACCGCCAGAAGTGAACTTCTGCTCCACGGAAGTTTCGAGAGGATGCTGAGCGTGGAGCAAGACTGGAACTACCAAAACAAGCCAGCAAACGAGGCTCTTCATGCACACTCCCCCAGAATTCCTATACGAGAAGCGGTTGATTAAAGTTTCGGAAAAATTAAGAATCGAGTTGAATCGTAGGGCTCCGGAAGAGTGCGACACTCATCTTCAAGCTCCTCGCCATCACTAAGGTAGTACCGTCTCGGTGTCCGCAATCTGCGGGAAATGGCTTACTCTATATCCCCATGGGACGTCCAGCACTAGTGTGTACACTGCTCGCCGTCGTCGGGTGTTTTTCGCAAGAGCCCGTTCATGTCAAGGTCAACCTGGTAAATGTGTCCTTCTCAGTGCGGGATTCGAGTGGGGCACTGGTCGATAACCTGACCAAGGACGATTTCGAGGTTCTTGAGGACGCAGTTCCTCAAAAGATTGCTTTCTTCTCTCGAAGTTCCGACGTGCCGCTCACCCTCGGACTAATTGTGGATGCCAGCGGCAGCCAGGATCATTTCTCCAAGCAGCATAAGCACGACCTGGAGGTTTTCCTTCAAGAGGTTCTTGGGCAAAAGGACCGTGCCTTTATGCTGTGCTTCGGTAACCATCTGCGCCTCGTGAGCGACTTCACCCAATCAAGCGCGCAAATTTTAGATGGTCTAAATAGGTTCGAACACGGTGACAAACATTTCCCAGAACTAGGTCCGAAAGAGTCACGCGAGCTCGGCACAGCGTTCTACGATTCCATCTTCTACTCGGTAACCGAGAAACTGGCGAACGAGAACGGACGGCGAGCGATACTCATCTTTAGCGACGGCGAAGACAACTCCAGCTCTCACGATATGATGACCGCGATCGAAGCCGCGCAGAGCGCGAACGTCATATTGTTTCCGATCCGCTATACGGAGAAAGAACACGGCAAGCTGACGGCCCGCAATAAATACGGGATCAGCGTAATGGATCGCATCGCAAAGGAAACGGGCGGCACCGCGTTTGACGCGGAAGTCGTGGACCCGCACACGTACTTCCACCAAATCGGAGAGGAACTGCGCAGCTCCTACGACCTGGCTTATTATCCGAGCAATCCCATCAAAGACGACTCGTTCCGCAAGATCGTGATCCGACCCAAGCAGGATGGACTAAGGGTCCGCTCGAAGACCGGATACTTTTCACGGTAGACCCGCGCCTTTTTCTACTTCTTCCGCAGCGCATTAAAAAAACAACACGGCCCCTCGGTCGGGAGAATTCTCTAACTCCCGGGAGGCAATCTTGGCCCCGTGGTGCCATTGGTAACGTGATTTCAACTCCTATCCGAGCAACAATGGCGTCTGGTGAACAAAAAACAACTGAACCCTTGAGGGATGCAGCAAAAGCGATTCTGATTCTGCCAGCTGCGTTGAGGCTGCTCAGTTCCGATTCGTTCCGGGACGATTATAAGGCTGAGGGGGACTGATGATTTCTTTGATGGACCGCATCGCTGACGTTCATTTTAGGAAGGATCCGAGCGGACGGCTGGTTTTTATTCCGTTTACCCGCAAGGGAAAGTGCTACTTCGTTGATTCGAAATCTGACGAGGAAAAAGTCAGAGCATTCGTCAACTTGTACCGGATTCCCAACACAGTGATTTCTCTTCTGCTATGTCCAATCGTCGTGGTGCCCGCTCTAGTCCTTGAGGACTACGGAGGATTGACCCCGCGGGCACACAGGTTGACGATTGCTTTAGGAATCTCCGGATTTTTCTGGCTGAGCTTTGTCGCGGTGACACTAATGCTCTGGCTTGTATACAGAGCCACGGTCCCGGGATTGACCGCCTCGCTGAGCGAGGTCGCGCCTGAAATCAAAGCTCAACTAATCGCAACCTCTCCACAACAACCAGGTCGACGGCGTGCAGCGCTGGTGTGCCTTGTCGCTGGACTGATCCTACTGGGGTTGGCCCTCTTCGTGTTGACTGGACACCGCAGTTAATCCTCAGCTGTCCTTGCGGTACAGAAGATCACGCATCGCTCGTCTCCGGGCTTCATTTACATCGCTCTCAGACTTGCGTTCTACGGCATCCATACTGCGCTTCGCCGCGGGTTCACCATCGTCGGGGACGCTGCATTCCGGGCAGCGATTGGCGAAACCAGGTTTGTCAGGCTTCAGCTCAAATTCTTCCCCGCAAATAATGCAAACTTTGATGGGAAAAGCCATCGCAGCTCCTAGTGACCGAAGCGATCTATCATAGCGGATGAAAAGAGGCGTTGATACTCAGGATCGAGTCACTGAGTGAAATTACGATGTTACGACAACAAAGGTGAAAGCGGCTTGGTGCGCTGGCGATATACCTATCTCTTGGAGAGAGGGATGTCCATGTCCATTTCCTGACCCGACGAAAGGCGCAGAGCTGGCACCGGCATTTGTGAACCGTAATCCGCGGACATAACCATAACCATCAGGCTCACATCCTTCCCCGGCGGTATCAATGTGCGGTATTTTCCAGTTACCAAGACAGAATGGCTATTTCCATCCTCATCCATAAAAACCAATTTCGCTTTCAAGGGGACGCCGGTGTCAGCATCAACCACACGGCCAGCAAGCACGGCGGCCTTATCGCCCAACGTCACAGTAGCAGCGGCAGAAGGATGGTCTTCGGTCAGTTCTGCTTTGGGGGGTTCAAGTTTGGGGTCTGCGTAAAAGTTATCGGAAGGGTCGGGATAGCCTTCCGCATCTTTTCTTGAATACAACTTGTACGTTCCCAACTCGAAACCGCCGTGAAAATCAAACTCCCCAGCCTCATTGGAAGTGGTCGAGCGCGGCGCGATGGTATCGAGACTTAAGTCTTGAGGGACCGCGAACACCGTCGCCCCACGCACCGGATTCCCGTTCTCGTCGGCGACAGTGCCTTTGATTTCTCCCAACGTTTTGTCTTTTACCTGAGACTGTGCGAAGAGACTTGCAGCCATCAGTGTGAAGGTGAGGAAAAACTTCATAACTACCACCCCAGTCCGACCTTCTTAGGTTCTCGACGGAACAAATTCGCAGTGTCTCACATTTTAGCCGAAGCCAAACTATTGCAAACAGGCAATTGCGCTCATTGACCCTTAAGGGGCAGGGGAGGGAGTATTCTGCCGGGGCCATATACCACTCCGTGCCTCTCGTTGACTTGCCCAAATCACGGACGTAGGATTCATTTCCAATGATCGGCCAAACCATTTCGCATTACCGCATTGTCGGGAAGTTGGGCAGCGGCGGAATGGGAGTGGTCTACGAGGCGGAGGATATCCGCCTGGGGCGCCGGGTAGCTTTGAAATTTCTGCCAGAAAATCTGGCTCGTAACCAGAGAGCGCTCCAGCGGTTCGAGCGCGAGGCACGCGCCGCTTCTTCCTTGAATCACCCGAATATCTGCACGATTTATGAAGTGGAGGAACATGATCGCCAGCCGGTGATCGTGATGGAGTTGCTCGAAGGCGAAAGTTTGAAGCAACGAATTCATGAAGGGCCAATCTCGATCGAGGAGCTCGTGGATTTTGGGATTCAGGCATCCGATGCCCTCGAAGCGGCCCATGCTAAGGGGATCATCCACCGGGACATAAAACCCGGAAACATTTTCGTCATAGGCCATTCGCGAGTGAAGGTACTGGATTTTGGATTGGCCAAGGTGCGACCCTCTCATGATGCGGAAGCCCTGCCCGAGGAGGAATCGATTACGGTCGAGGGCATTATTCCGGGCACGACTGCTTATATGTCTCCAGAGCAGGTGCGTGGGGAAGAGATTGACACTCGCAGTGATCTCTTTTCCCTGGGTGTGGTGCTTTACGAAATGGCCACGAGCCATCGACCCTTCGCTGGGAAGACTAGTGCGCTGATCACTGAAGCCATACTGAATCGCGTTCCAGTGCCTCCCACGCAAGTGAATCCTGACATTCCCGCGGCGTTCCAAAAAGTGATCCTGAAGGCCATGGAGAAGGATAGAAATTTGCGTTACCAGCACGCGGCCGACATGCGAGCTGAGTTGCAGCGCCTAAAACGAAACAGCGAGTCGGGCGCGAGAGCCGCGGAAAGAGAAACAGAATCTGTCGAGATACCCACAGCCAGTCGGTCATCCTCGACCGGCGAGCGGCGGTCCCCGACGTCCTCTGGGAAAACGTCCTCTGGGCAAACAGGGGCCATCCGCGCACAGCGAGTCTCCAAGATCATCAACTCTCTTGCGGTTTTGCCTTTTGAAAACGCTGGCGGGAACCCTGACCACGAATATCTCAGTGACGGGATCACAGGAAGCCTCATTAACAGCTTGGCGACGCTACCGAAATTGCGAGTGATGGCGCAGAGCACGGTCGGGCGCTATAAGGGCCAGAAAATTGATCCTCAAGCCATTGGCCGTGAGCTGAATGTGCGCGCCGTGCTCACCGGACGAATGATGCAAAGCGGGGGTGCTTTGCGTATCGGGGCCGAATTAGTCGACGTAGCCACCGGCTCTCAACTATGGGGCGGGCAATACAATCGCAAGCCTGGCGATATCTTTGTGGTTCAGGATGAAATTTCCGATGAGATATCCGGCAAACTGCGATTGCAGTTGACCCGTGCTGAAAAGAAACGATTGACTAAACGCCACACCGAGGATCCCGAAGCCTACCGGCTCTACTTAAAAGGCCGTCATCACTGGAACAGGTGGACCGAAGAAGGATTCAACAAGGCGATCGAGTACTTTCAGAAGGCGGTCGAGAAAGACCCCGACTATGCTCTCGCGTACGCAGGTTTGGCTGATTCATACGTGCTCTTGGGGTGGAACAGTTACTTGCCACCAAATGAAGTATTCCCCAAAGGTAAAGCTGCAGCGATAGCCGCCCTCCAGCTTGATCCCGATCTAGCCGAGGCCCATACGTCTTTGGCCGCCGTGTTGTGGCTTCATGATTGGCAGTGGGAAAAGGCTCAGACAGAATTCAAACGCAGTCTTGAAATCTCTCCCACCTACCCAACGGGTAACCACTGGTACGCAGAATCTGTGATGACCATGGGCCGGCAAGAAGAAGCCCTCGCCAAGATGAAAAACAGCCAAGAACTCGATCCGTTGTCGCTCATCATCAACGTCGCAGTCGGATGGGCTTACTACCATGCACGCCGAAACGAAGAAGCCCTCGAACAACTCCTGAGAACCGCCGAATTGGACCCAAACTATCCCGTCACCAACTGGATTCTCGGCCTGGTGCACAGGGAAATGGGTCGCGACGAGCTGGCAATCACCGAGGGCGAGAAAGCGGTTAACCTGTCAGGCGGCAGTCCTGTGATGCGCGCGGCACTGGCGCATACTTATGGAAAGGCTGGTAGGACCAAAGAAGCTTTGCAGACGCTCGAGGATCTTACAAACCTGGCAAAACAAAAGTATGTTGCACCCTATTTCATCGCCGGAATCCACATTGGCTTGGGAGAGAACGACCGCGCGATTGAATACTTGGAGAAATCTTATGCGGAGCATTGCCACTGGCTCATCTATCTTCATATAGACCCAAGCATGGACAGCTTGCGGGATGATTCACGCTTCAAAGATCTGTTGCGCCGTGTTGGCCTTCCCGCCTGACAACCGCGAGGCGATATTTCAGCAGCCATGCTGAGTCGAACGGTGCCGTATAATCAGGCTCGGAGCCGATCCTTCATTAGGGAATTCTTCAATGCCCAAAAAGTATTTGTTTTGGTCGTTGCTTGTGCTTGCCACCCCGGCATGTTTTTCGAGCGACGTCCCCAAGAACACCCGGTTGGAAGTTCGCTTAGACGAAACGTTAGGCTCCGACATTTCTCAAATCGGCCAGGATTTCTCAGCTACTTTGATCCGATCGATCTCACTCGGCAAAGAAGGGCTAAAGAAAGGCGATCATGTATCGGGGGTTGTTAAATACGCCGAATCCACAATGAACTATTATCGCCCGGGTGAAATTGAACTGGAACTCACGTCAGTGATGTTGAACGGCAAAGTTTGTCAGATCGCCACCAATACGTTGCGTTTCCAGGGTAAAGAAAGACAAGCCGATCCCTCTACCGGCAAGCAGGACGATCGAGGCGCACGCGGCGAGGACATCGCTCGTGCCGGTGTAGGCGTTATCGGGGCGAATACCACCACAGCTCAGACCATTCCGGGGACAGGTGTTGCCGTAGGCCCTTCGACGCCTGTCACTGGAATGCAGGTCGTCCTTCCAGCGAAGTCGAAGCTGACCTTCACGATAACTTCCAACTGATCTGATCCTATTCGATGGGGAAGGAAATCTTCTCGCTCGGGATGAACCGGGGTGCCCCGCTCCTTGCCGCATTTGCAAGGAGCGGGCGCATGGATCATCGCAACCTCACCGGTCACCTCCCGGACACACGAGTCACCCCGGACCACGCTCGTTTCTAATTCCGGTCAACTGTCGGGTCGCGAATTGCGCGGAATGGGCATCCGAAGCGGGTGCAGCACTTGCGGGTGCACTCAGCGCTGACTCCTATAGCATGCATTCTTTCGGCGTCGCCGAGGTTGAGCTTGTCATAGAAGCCGCTGAGTTTGTCCGGGCAGCCTAATATGCTCGGCATCGCAGTCTCGAGATAGCTCATAAGGACCTCCCGTAACAAATCGCAACCAGCGAAATTAAGATGCGTCTCGCATCGGGATGACGGGCGGCCTACAGTTTGTCCAAGTCTGGACCTACAGAGATTTCCACCCACAACGGGTCAATGAGTGAGATTGTAAAAATGCTGGCTTTCACAAGCGGAACCGTCCTACACTCAGAGACCTTGCGGCACAGGAGGCTTTCTTTTTAATGAATGCAGGCAGTCGATCGGTTGTTCTTAGTTTGACTATGCTCCTCTGTTCCCTGTCGGCGTTCACCCAGTCCGGAGACGTATCTATTGATCATGCCAACCGGCCGGTTGATAACGATACTGCCACGCAAAGGTCTTGGGACGGCTCGCTCTCCGCATCGGACCACTTGCCAGAGACCACCGCATCGCTCGGCGAGTCATCGGCAACGTTGGGGAACACGCCTGTGAAGGTACATCGCTCTAGGCCGGCGGACTTCAACCGCGAGATCTACTACAGAAACAAGCTCGAATTCTCCCTGGACGCGGGATGGCTTCCCATCAATATCCCCTTCCCTCTCGATATTTTCGTCGGCGATGTCTACAACACCTATCCCCTGAAATACACGCTCGTGCCCATCATTGCGTCTCTCCGGTGGCAAATGAACGATGTAAGCGGGCCAAAGATTCTACGGGGCAATTTCGATCTTACGATCAGCGGAGCTATCACTGCGATCCCGCGGGGACCGGAGAGCCGGTATTTCGCTTACATCATGGGTATCCGGCGTAATTTTGTCCCACGCAACTCGAGGATCGTACCCTACTTTGATGTGCGCCTCGGCCTCGGGAACATTGACGCTAAGGGACCCAAGGGCGTGCTATACGCGCAAGGAGAGGACTACACGTTTACCGTGAACATGGGCAGTGGAGTGCGATATAGCTTCGGTCCTCGCTATTCAATTTCGGCGGGTTTGAATTTCATGCATATATCGAATCTTGATTTATCCCAAGGCAACGGTAAGCCGAACTGGGGCATTCGAAATTATGGCATCAATGTTTACGGGCCGATGGTTGGGATCGACATCCAGTTGCGCAGACATCGACGGCAGGCTGACTAAATTGGATGTTTCCAGGTCGTTTCTGCTTGAGTGCGTTTTGTGGAACCCCCGAAGTGCCCTAGCTCCCTCAAGGTCCGCAGGGTGGAGGAAGCGACCATCCGTCGACCTCAACTTGACACGCCGTCGGTAGTTCGACAGTGTCAGCCTTGCCGCGGCCCCCAATTCTCAGAGGACAGTGCCTGAAGACACGAGTCAGCTCAAATTTAAGGGATTTCTCCGCTAACAATGTTTGGAACGCTACATGCATTCTTAGAGAATCGAAGTGAAAGGAGAAAAGAAATGTTCCAAACCAAGAATGCTGTACCAATACGTCACAAGCTTGGCTTCGCCACACTGGTGATTGCTGGCCTGCTCATCGCAGGGAGCACTCCCGGATTTTCCGCTGCCAAGTCCGAGACCATTGATGCTACTGCCATGGGCACAGGCACCCAAGTGGGATCTCAATTCAGTGTCACGCTAGACATTTATGACTATTCCACGCAGGCGGACAAACAGATTCTGGTCGAGGCCTTCCAGAAGGGCCAAGATCAAGGACTGGTGAATGCGTTGAGCAAGATGAAGGCGGCCGGTCATATCGAGGTCACGGGGACTCTGGGATATGACTGCAGCTACATCCAAATGATTCCAACCCCAACGGGACGAAAAATTCGCTTTGTCACAAACCGGCTCCTCAGATTCGGTGAAGTGTATTGGGATACCCGATCTACCGCTTATAACTTGACATCTGGCGAGATCGACATAAACGACAGGGACAAGAGTAAGAGCATGGGCATCCTGTACCCTGCAGCCGATTTTGCGATCGATAAGCAGGGGGAGTTGCAAATCAATCTCATCGGGAACCCTTGGAACCTGGTCGACATTCTCGATTGGAAGGGAACCCCGGGCGTTAACTAAGCGCACCTCCGGTGCTTTGTGTGGGGGCAACCAAGGTGGATGGCCGTGGTTCACGGAGTCAGGCACTTAAACTCAGGGGAGTTGGCGGAGCCCCCGCCAACCCGCCGGGCATCCTCGATTCCGAACAACTCGATCCGACAATTGCAGCAAGCCCATCGTGGAACGAGGAAATGTCGAACACTAAGCTGAGCTTGGTGCGATTCAATACCTCGAGCACAAAACGAGAAGGATTTACTAGCTTTAGCTGGATACCGCGACTTCGGCTCCGATGATGTAAAGAAACCAGTGCTGACAGTCCCGCCGCGTCTATCGACTCGACCTCAGCAAGATCCAACACAATGAGGCGTGTATCCTTGGCCGAAATCACTTCAGTCTTGAGCGTACGAATATTTTCGCCTCGAACGATACGGCCCGTGCATCTCACGATAGCCAGATCCTTGAATGTTTCCATATTTATAGTCAACATAACTCGCTCCTCAGTCTGATACGTGAATGCAACTCAGGCCGACTTCTTTTCTTCTAAGCAAAACTCGATTACTTTCCCGCGTTGTTCCGGCGGGATCCAAGCCACCTTTTTCCGGAAGCTATTAGGTATGTAGAACTCAATTATCTTTGCCATAACAATCCACACTTTCTCTCCTATCGTCGACGTCCGGGCTTGCAACCGGACCGCCGCATTCCATGGAAGCAGGTTCGCTCCCATGTGCTCTGCGTTTAGTTCTGTCACCTTCGATGCCAGCCTTTGAAAGCAGCTTTCATGTCGTCTGTAAGGTTTGATTCAGCAGATGGGTTTTGGAACGTAGACATGTGTCACTAAATTGTTAAACGATTGTCCGCAAAGTGCGCACAGTTAGGAGGTCCGAAAGCGCTCGTGCATAGGCCATCCCGAATCGAAGAGAAGAACCAGCCAAAAATTCCAGCGACCCTAGCTAAGGCCCATTTAGGTGTTGACAACATCATACCTTGTATTACAAGATATGAACAATGAAGAAAGCCGATCCCAAAGATCAAGAGGCCGGGGACAAATGGGAAGTTCAACTCCGCAAGGGATGTCTTGAACTGGCTATCCTCGCCGCCCTTTGGAGCCAAAAACTCTACGGGCTTGAAATTTTGCGGCGACTGGAGAGTGACTCCGATTTGATCGTATCGGAGGGAACCGTGTATCCGCTGCTCAGCCGGCTGAAGGCTTTAGGACTCGTGCGCAGCGAGTGGGTCGAGTCGGATGCGGGTCATCCGCGGAAGTACTACGCGCTCACTCCGGCCGGCAAACACCGAGCGCTCGACATGTCTAAAACGTGGGCAAGCTTCTCGTCGAGCGTGAGCAAGTTGCTTGCTCCACTCGGGAAAGGGAAATAGATGGCCAGGATAGATGGTGATGCGCGGCAGAAAATCGATGCGTACTTATCCAGATTGCGTACCCGATTGCGCGGCATCAATGAGCAAGATGTCCGCGAGATCGTCGAAGAGCTGCGCAGCCACATCCTGGACAAGGCCAGTGTGGGCGGAGAGGAAGTGACAGCTGGCGCAGCCGGCGCCACGCTAGAAGCGCTAGGCAGTCCGGAGGAACTGGCCAGCGAGTACATGACGGACAACCTTCTTGCGCGGGCTGAGGTCAGCCGGTCCCCGGTGCGAATCCTGGAGAGTTTGTTCCGCTGGGCAAGCCTGAGCATTGCCGGATTTTTTGCATTCCTGGCAACCATTCTTGGGTACCTCCTCGGAATGAGTTTCATGCTGTGCGCGGTGTTGAAACCAGTGCATCCGCAAACTGCTGGGTTGTGGATTCTTCCTGCAGGCGCCGATGACTTCATGATCTCTCTCCGATTAGGGTTCGGCAGCGCCCCGCCGGGCGGCCGGGATGTGCTCGGTTGGTGGACAGTTCCGATTGGGCTGGTGGTGGGATGCGGGCTGGTGATGTTGACTACGCGATTTGGCCTATGGTGCGTGCGTCAATATCGAAGATCACGCCTATTGCCGCCAGGACAAGCCGTCTGAAAAGCACAGAGAAGGAGGGGAAATGAACGCCTCAATCAACCTACGCGAGACGCTTGGGCAGAAGAAAGTCGATGCTATCCCAAGCCGGCTGGCCCCCCCGCAACGCTGGTTATCTTTCGCCGAGCTCGCGGTGGGAAGCGCAATTGTGATTGGCCATAATGTCTATCACGTCGTTCCTAACGAAGTACCCATCCTCTTTGTTCTCGGTCTGCTTTCAGTACGGCTACGGGATGGTTCGTGGACGGCCATGGGCCTGGGTTGGCCTACCTCCTGGCGGCGAACCGTTCTTTTCGCGCTGGCAGCAGCGGCTTTGAGACTTCTGCTAGGTGCATTCGTAATCGAGCCCATCACCGCTCACTTCTGGCCACCCGCAGTGGCGCCAAGCGGATCAGACCAAATTAGAGGGCATGCGCTTGTCGCGCTCGAGTGGCTTCTGTTGGTCTGGACCCTTGCCGCTTTCGGAGAAGAGATTGGATACCGGGGTTATCTGCTTGCGCGCGCCGCGGAACTGGGCGGCCGCTCAAAAGCCGCTTACTGGGCAGCAATCGTCGTTGTCGCGGTGCTCTTTGGATATGGTCACTACTACAAAGGGCCAGCGGGCGTGTTGGACTCGGGCATGGCGGGCCTGATTCTTGGGTCCGCCTATGTGTTGTCGGGACGCAACCTGTGGGTGTGCATTTTGGCCCATGGATTCATCGATACCATTGGAGTGGTCGCCACATTCCTCGGGTGATTTCTAAGTTGAAGGTGCCAGCGAGATAATTCCGGACGGATCGAATGGCGAGCGGGAAATCCGTCCGCCATTCACGACAAGTTTATTTCACTCCTTCGGTGTTGCAATGGCAAACGCCAAATCCGCTACCAAGCTGCATCGCGTAGGCACAATCTGTTTCCAGAATGACAAATTCGGCATCAGTCAAAAGCTCTTCGTCACCACGTGATTCGGTAATCGGGAAACCAGTGCCGACCTTGTTCTGAATGTGGGTAACCCAAGAGTTGATTTCTGGAGCGGGTATGAAGTCGGTAGGATCGCAAATGCCAACGGGACCCAGGTTAACGTAAAGGCCGGAAACGATTTGGATCACGCCCTCGTTGGGTACAACTCGAGTCAATGTGTTGCCCAGAAGGTCTTTCTGTACATTCTCGGCCACCAGACCGTTCCTGCTAACCGGGCAACCGCAGCATTCCGCCAGTTGCTGATCCGCAGCATAGACGTAGATCATTGCACACGCTTCCGTGTAATCGATTGCGGCGTTAGTGCCTGCGGCAGCCTGGCTTTCTTCTTCGGTGAAACGCAGCGTGGCTGGCGGCGCCCCAGGGGTAGTATTGTTGGAAAAGTGGTTTGTGGTGAATACATCAACTTGTTGAATGTTGTCTGTTTGCGCGGAGGCAACTGGGGCTGCCATGCCGATCGCCAGGGCGGTCACTAGCATGGCAATCACAGGACAAGATATTTTCTTCATGAGGGATCCTCCTACGTATGGCGCTTTAGGCTGGGGAGAGGGCAATTCACCTGCGGACGCGCAATCAGCACTCTAACTTGAATCTAACCCTTTACAATTACCCGTCTGGCGTAGTCTGATTCATCGAGTTCGGAATGCCGCGGTATCTAAGTAGCAGGATGTGCATGAATGATTGCGACGGGAGATCCCCTCTCAACATCAAGCGAGCAGGAATTCCGAAGCTCGGCCAACAGACATTACGCGGTGCAGTGCAGGGAAATGGAGGCGCGCTGTTGGCGCCTCCATATTTGATGGGGAAAGAAATCCGGCGTTTAGTTTTCGCCGCCGCTGCCAGCGATACCCTTGTTCACCAGGAGCTTGACCTCGGCCCGGCGATTTTCGCCCCGCCCAGAGGCACTCTCATTGGAAGCCGCCGGGTTGCTCTCACCCATTGCGCCAGGTGAGACAATGCGGCCAACTGGAACGTTACATTCTTGAAGCAGATAGGCAACCACCGCTTGAGCGCGTTCCTTGCTTAGCACCTGATTGCTTGAGGCGTTACCCACGGAGTCAGCAAACGCCGCCACCTGGATCACGTAGCCCTTCTGGTAGGCGACGGCCTGCTTGGCTAAATCCGCAAGTGCTTGCCGCTCCTCCTCAGAAAGGCTGTAATCTCCGGTGTTGAAGTACACGGTATGTTCGCCCTTCACCACGAAGTCACCCAACTCTGAAAAGCGTTTCTTGGTGGATTGCGCAACTTCGTCAATGCTGGCTTGGTTGGATGCGATCTCTTGCTTAGCCGCCGCCATGGCTGCCTCGTTGGCCTGCTGGTTTGCCGCAATTTGAGCGTCGGTCGCCTGCTTATTGGCTTGGTAGGTCTCCATGTTCTGGGCTTGTTGTTGAGCGGTCGGGTTCAAGCCGGCCTGGATTACTTTGGCCAGGCTGAGATCATCTCGATCGAAGGTTATCGTTTCCGCCGTCACTTGGTTTTGATCACCGGTTCCCTCGAACTTTAGCTTGAGTCCCGGTATTAGGACCTCTTGACCCACTTGTTTCTTGCGGGCGCCGAGCCCTACAGGGTGTTGCACTTTCGTATCAGGCGTAAGCATCACGCTTATAGCTGCATCGTCGTCAGTTTCCACGGTCAGGGTGTTTCCTGAGCGTAGGGTGATCACTCCTTTGCCTTTTACCTTATCGCCGGCAAAAGCCGATCCCAGGCTCAAGAGGCATATTGCAAAGAGACTCGCCCCAATGCCGATTCTTCTGCTGGTCATAAATTCCTCTCCCAATCTCATGCGTCCAGCACAAGCTGTAGACGCTTGTTGTCTGTTCAGGAGGGATGCTAGCCAGAAAGGCAGGCGTATGGAACTGACAAAACTACCAGTCGGAACTACGACCTCGGACGAGGCTGGATTAGAAGGATTGTCTTCCCCGAGAGTTGCAAACCCAACTATCCTCCCCCGGACCAACTAGAGAAGATAAACTGAGGCAATTAGTGAAACGCCTTCCGAATCAGTGTATAGAGAGCGGCTCCCATAATTCCAGAATCGTCATTTATAACGATCTTCACCGGCATCCCCTTGAGCAACGGCTCCATACGGCCTTTCGCTAGAAACGCTCGCAAAAAGATCGGATCTTTCATTTTCGGCACAATTTTCGCTGCGATGCTACCGCCAATGAAAATACCCCCGGTGGACATGTAGTTCAACGCACAGTCGCCGGTCTGGGATCCATAGATTGCGACAAAGGTCGCAAGAGTCCGTTCGCAAATTGCCGCCTTGTTTTCTAGCGCAAGCTGCGAGATAAGAGCGGGCGCATCTTGCGCATGGCTGAGTTGCTCCGCAAGCCAATCGGGTTCCTCGAATTTTCTGGTGTCTCGAAGAAAATCGTAGATATTCTTAATTCCTGGCCCCGATAGCACACGCTCACAGCTTACCCGGCCGTACTTTTTCTGGAGGTACTGCAACAACTCGATTTCAAGATTGTCACTGGGCGCAAAATTGCTATGCCCGCCTTCGCACGCAAATGGATGATGCCGGTGACCATCCCAAAAGAGTCCAGCCATACCCAGGCCGGTCCGCGCGGAGATTACCGCCCGATTGCCTTCCGCATCTTCAGAGCCTTCGCTTAAGGTAATGAAATCCTTTGATTCCAGTGCGTCGATGCCATAAGCGAACGCTTCCAAATCATTAATCAGCCCCACCGATTTGAGTTTGAGCAGAGTGGCCAGTTCCTTCGCATCGATGACCCACGAGAGATTTGAAATTTTGGATTGTCCGCCGCGCACCGGACCCGCTACTCCAAAACATGCCTCGTGGACGGGTATTCCTTCAGTCCTTATGAATTGCACAATGATCTCAGGCAAGCTGCGTTCTTCCTGGCTCATGTAGATTTTCTCGACTACCTTTTGGAGTTTGTTCCCCTCCGTCTCAAAGGCAGCCAATCGCGCCCGAGTGGCGCCGATCTCTCCGGCAAGAATCATTTTGGTATCTCCCTCCATAGGCGTTCGTCGCGTGCCATCAATTCATCGGCCTCTTTCGGCCCCCAGCTACCGGCTGCATAGTTGGGGAATCGGCGCGGCGGCAACACCTTCCAGACGTCCAAAATCGGATCGACCACTGTCCAGCCCGCTTCAACCATATCGGCACGCTGGAAAAGCGTCGCATCCCCGATCATGCAGTCGTAGAGCAGAACCTCATAGCCCGTGTACGCATCTGCCCCAAAATACCTGGAGTATTCAAAACTCATGTCTACCGATCCCACCCGCAGGATGGGACCCGGAACCTTGGCGCCAAAGCTGAGCGATATCGCCTCTGCAGGCTGAATCTGTATGACCAGTTGATTGTTGTTGTGCAGTTTCCGAATGCCAGAGTTTTTGAAGATTGCGAAGGGCGCGCTTCTGAATTGAATTGCAATTTCCGTGTGACGTTTCGCGAGCCTCTTCCCGGTTCTCAAATAAAATGGCACACCCACCCATCTCCAGTTGTCGATGTTCAGCTTTAAGGCCGCGAATGTCTCCGTCCTCGACTCTGGAGAAACTCCCGGCTCCGCGCGATACGAGGGCACTCGATGGTCGCCGATTTCCCCTTCGCCGTATTGGCCGCGCACGCTATTGTGCAGAACATCTTCAGAATCCAGCGGCTGAATGGCGTGCAGGACCTTTGCCTGATCATTGCGCACGGCATCGGCCTCAAAAGATACAGGAGATTCCATGGCTATAAGACTAAGGAGTTGCATCACATGGTTTGGAACCATGTCGCGGAGCGTGCCCGCGGTATCGAAGTATCCGCCGCGTTGTTCCACTCCAACGGTTTCTGCGTTGGTGATCTGAACGTGGTCAATGTAACGGCGGTTCCATATGGGCTCAAAAATAGCGTTATCGAACCGGAAAACCAGAATGTTTTGCACCGTCTCTTTGCCCAAATAGTGATCAATACGATAAATCTGTTTTTCGGCTAGCACTTCTTTGATTTGACGGTTCAACGCCTTGGCAGACTCCAGATCGTTGCCAAAAGGCTTTTCGATTACGACCCGGCGCCACTTTCCTCCCTCTTCGCTCGATAGCCCAGCTCTCCCCAATTGCTGGACGATCTGCCCGAAAAACTTGGGAGAGGTGGCGAGATAAAAGAGGTAGTTGCCTTCAGTCTTGTATTCCCGATCGATTTCACTAAGCCGATCCTCAAGCACCGAATATGTGGCCGGATCCGCAAAGTCCCCGCGTTGGTAATGCAGCCGCCGGGTGAACTCCTCACAAGCCTGAGTTTTCTGATCCTCAGCGTCCAAAAACTGAGTAACCTGGGCCCGAAATTGTTCTGAGCTCAACTCGTCGTGTGCGACGCCCATGACCGCGAAGTTTTTTGGGAGCAACCTCAGCTTCACGAGGTTGTAAAGTGCTGGAACCAGCTTTCGCCTCGCCAAGTCGCCAGTCCCGCCGAAGATTACCATCGCACACGGACTCGCAGCCTTTCCAGGGTGCTCGATTTCATCTTCCCGACTTGGATGTAGTTCTATAGACATGAACCGATCACCCCTTGAGGTTTTTCAACGCAGGACGGGTGGTGGGAATTCATCTTTTGATATTTTGATCTTGTCAGGATCATCTCCAAACTGGCTGCCCCACTCGTCGCGATTTTCGACGAGTGGGGATTCGTGCTGATGGTATCAGGCGATTTCCCGCACGTGAAGTTCGGCTTTTGGCCGCTCATTGACCAGAGCGCGATGCACCCGCCAGGGATCGAAAATCTGTACCACACAAACACAACCTTACGATGTGATCAATGAACGTTGGTTCGAGGTCCGGGATGTCCACCCGTCGAAAATCGCAACGAGCAGGGCATCCTCCTTAATTCAATGATGAGGAGACCAAAATCTCACAAAAGATGGGCCAACCTGCCAAAACTCAGTACTCAGTACCTTGCTCGACCACCCGACATATCGAACACCGCCCCGGTGTTAAACGCACTCGCGGCAGAGCAGAGCCACAAAACCATTCCCGCGACCTCGTCGGCGTGTCCGAGACGCTTTAGGGGACTCGCCGTGATCATTGCGTCAACAACCTGATCGCCTAATCTTCGGATGAGATCTGTGTCGATGGGACCGGGCGCGACGCAATTTACGCGAATGTCAGTGTCGCAAACCTCGCGCGACAGGGCTTTTGTGAACGCCATTACGCCTGCGCTCGCAGCCGAATAGGCTGCCAAGCTGGCCAACCCTTCCTTGCCTGCAAGCGAACCCATATTGACGATCCGACCGCGTCCGGCAAGCCGCATGAGCGGAAGAATTTGGCGAGTCACCTCAAACACACCAACCAGGTTGACCTGCACTACTTGTTGCCATTCGCCGGTATCACACTGCTCGAACGGCTGATACTTGCCGAGATACCCGGCGTTATTTACCAGGATATCTATGCACGAGTGCTGACCGACAATATGGGCAAGGGCTTTTGCGATCTGATCTGCTTTCGTAACATCAACGGTCAGGGATTGGGCGCCGTCGAGTTCGACCGGATCGATATCCCAAATCCAGACGCGCGCGCCCGATCGTACGAACTGCTCCGCGACAGCCCTGCCAATGCCTCTACTGCCGCCGGTTACGATTGCCGTTTGGCCGGGAAAATGATACTGGATGTCCATTGTCGTCTCCGATTCGCAGAGAATCCGAATAGGGGCTGGCCCACCTTGGATATTTTGATCTTGTCAGGATCATCACCAACCTGGCTGCCCCACTCGTCGCGATTTTCGACGAGTGGGGATTCGTGCTGATGGTATCAGGCGATTTCCCGCACGTGAAGTTCGGCTTTTTGCGCCTCACTGACTAGAACGCGATGCACCCGCCAGGGATCGAAAATCGAATCAGATTTGAAGCGTATACTCCGACGAGAAGATACACGAGGTGCATTATGGATGCAGCAACAAATCTGCAAAATATGAAGAAGCTGGATGATTCGTGGAACGCACAAGACTTGCGAACATTTCGGAAATATCACGCGAAGGATTGCATCGTGCGCTGGCCGAATCAGCCGCCCACTTACGGCGTAGACGCCCACGAACAGGAAGCGATTGCATTCTTCAAGACGTTTCCTGATCAGCATCTCATTAACAATCCATACAAGATCATGCTGGCCCAGGGCGAATGGACGTGCACTGTCGCGGATTTCAGGGGAACGATGACAGGTCCGATGACGATGCCAGGCGGAACGGCGATCCAGCCCACGAACAAGAGTTTCCACGTAGATTTCTGCACCGTTGCGCGCTGGAACGAACAGGGCCAGATCGTGGAAGAGAATCTTTTTTACGATCTCATGGGCATGCTGAAGCAAATAGGCTTGATGCCGAGCCAAGAGCAAAAAGCGGCGTAACGACGAGCGAACCAACGACGGCCGCGTGGATGCGGGCGTTGGTCATTGGGCACGGGAATCCGATCTCGAAAACGTAGAGAGCAACCACGACCCGCGATTACACCTCTAAAGCGATGGAATTGTGAGCAACATAGAACATCGGCGGCATCGGTACGCGTGCTTCACTGTGAATGGCCGAGTAAATGGCTAGCAAACGTCCGAGTGAGGAGAATCCATGCTGAAATTAGCAACCACTATTATGCTTGCAGTCGCGGTTTTTGCGACTTCGGTTTTGATATCGCCGGTACCGGCGCAAGCCCAGTACGACGCGCAACAACGCGCTTATGAGGCCGGATACCAAAACGGCGTGAATGATCGCAGTCAGAACAAACCGTTGAACCTGAGCACGGAAAATTGGCACGGTCAAAACCTAATCGTCTATCAGCGGGGATACGAAGACGGCTATGGCAAACGCTCTTACGGTCAGAATGATGCAGAACGGCGCGCGTATCAGGCCGGATACCAAAACGGCGTGAATGATCGCAATCAGAACAAAAGGTTGAACCTGTCAACGGAAAATTGGCACGGTCAGAACCTGAACGCCTATCAGCGGGGATACCGGGAGGGTTACCGCGAGGGAGATCGCGAGTACCGCGATCACGACGACCATTAGTCCCGACTGACAGGACTGACCAGTCAGCATAGACGTTATGTCAACGCTCTGCCGGCCGGTCCACCTTTGTAAGATTATGATCTCCTCCACATCATAACTAAAATGGCTGCCCCACTCGTCGCGATTTTCGACGGGTGGGCACCACGGACGCCAAACCCACGTTCATTGATCACATCGAAAGATCGGGACCTATAGAGTAGGCGGTCCATCACAACCCCTGCGGAAGTCATCGTCCACAAATCATCCTGAGTTAGCGGAAATTATTGGTCGGGGCGAGAGGATTTGAACCTCCGACCCCCTGGTCCCGAACCAGGTGCGCTACCAGGCTGCGCTACGCCCCGACGAGGAATCCTGCGCAGAAGTTAAGAAATGGATTGCGCAGAAACGAACACGGCCCAGAGGCTGGGTCACGACGAAATTATACACCGGTACCATGGGGACCCCGAAGAGTCCAGCATCGGGCTTTCACTTATGTTCACAAAGCTGGTAATCAGACTTTCCTGGAAGGGGACGTTTGGACCTTCCGTCGAGAATGTAGGATAGGCCAGACTACGTCTTTGAACTCTTAGGGCCGGGGAAATCGGATGTTGCGCTCATATATTTTTGTAATTGTCTTTTTGACCGGCGGGTCCATAGGAAGTCAAAGCTCATCGACTCAACCAACCACTTCGCTTGCGTTTTCTTGCCGAGACAAGGCTTTCGTCAGTGTCTCTGCGTCGACCCCAAACCATGAGAGCATTCCCGCTATAGGCGTCGCGCTCACGGATCCCATTGGACGAACTGCAGGCTTCGCAATAAAACGCGGTGATATTCCGGACTCCGGCTATGGACCGGTGATTGAGATTCCCAAGCTGCCGCAACGAAGCCGGGCGCTCGCTCTCGAGATTTGCAATGCGGAGCAAGGTCTGTACGAAATTAAGGTGACCGAACGCGGCGACAAGTCTTACCGACTTACCGTCAGTGGGACCGGCGGCGGTGCCAAGAACAATGAAGCCTTGGTTCTACATCACGTTTCGAGAAGCGGACGCATCCGTCAGTACAGGTTCGTATTCAGAATAGAACGGGAACAAATCATCTTGAAGTGGCTGGATGCGGAGGGAGCGGAGCAGGTGAAGATAGAACAATCCGAGTGGCAAACCATAGCGGGAGCCGAGGGTCCATGACGGCCCATCCGGTCAAGGTTTCCTCACTGTTTGGCGCAATAAATAGAGAAGGAGCTATGAGCAGCCCTTAATTCGGCTTGCGGTCTTTGCTGTCGGAAAGATACTGCAAGAGGGCAGTGTCAGCCGCGGTTTTGAATTTTTCCAGGAGTGATGCGTCGGTGCCGCGGTCGGAGGCCGACGGCTTCGGCATGATGCTCTGGCGTAATTCGTCTCCCGCTTCGGAATGGTTGGTCATCACTTGAATGTAGAACCACAGAAAATGCCGCATCTGATCGAGCGCCGACTTCAACACCTGCAGAGATTCCATCTCTGGCAATTGAGTCAAGGCTTCCAGCAACTCGGGATTGCCCGGAGCTTCCATGGCAGCGCAATTCAGTTCTCGTTGGATAGCGCGCAGATCTTCGGTAACGCGCAGAATGCGGACATGAACTTCGTCCAAACAACCGTCTGTTAGCTTGGGCAATTGCTTCCTCACGACCAACTCAACATCTCATTCGAGAGCTTAAGCGAATAGATGTCCCACGGGCATGCGCTTTCGTAATTCTGGCAATTACTTTTGGTGTGCGGATGCAATTTTGGAACTAAGCGCCATGACGGGCTTGTCGAAAGTAACGATAGCTCTAGGCTAATGAGCCGCCAGCGCGGATTTCAGGCACTTCCACGATTCGGCAGCCGGATGACGGGTTTTGGATGGCATGAACCAAAGAGCGCGTCGTCTGCGCCAAAGTAACTAGGCCAAGCCTGCGGGCGCCATCGCGAGTTATTGGAACTCGCTCCAGAACCCAGTAAACCGGTATCAGGAAATAGGGCCAGCGGTGCCCAGGGCCGAGCACGTACCAGGGACGAACAATAGTTACATTCATGGAAGTCTGGCGAAGCATGGCTTCGCATTCCATCCTGACCTCGATGTATGCCTTCATCAACGGCGCGGGGTGGGCCACGCTGAGATAGACAAAATGCTGGACGCCGGCCTGAACCGCCGCTTGGATTGCGCCCCGTCCCGAGGCGAGATCAATGGCACGAAATTGTGCTGCTTTCGAGGGACTGGGATGCGAGACGCCTACAAGTTGCACGAAGGTTTCAGCAGGCGGTATCTCTGAGACGTAGGACGTGGAATCCAGCGCGTCGCCAACGATCGCGGTGCAACCGGCCGGAAGTTTGTTTTCGGATCCCGGTCGCACCAGCGCCCTTACTTCGTGTCCGCGATCGAGCAGCGCGGAAATAAGAGGACGGCCCAGATATCCGGTACCGCCCGTGATAAAAACGGGCCGCCGAGTATTCATGATCCGCAAGCGTTTCTCGTCAATCAGTACGCAGATCGAAGTGAAGCGGATTTCTTTTTGTGAATGATGCCGGGTTTCTCAAGTTCCAATAGCGCTTCTTTTCGTGCAACTCCCCAACGATAACCGGCGAGACCTCCACTTTCACGAACCACACGATGACAAGGAATCACCACCGCAATCCGATTTGTAGCGCAAGCTCGCGCCACTGCCCGGGCCGCGGTTGGCTGTCCAATATCTTTGGCGACGGCGCTATAGGAGCGCGTCTCACCGAAGGGAATCGATTGCAGATAAGTCCACACGCGGCGTTGAAAGGCTGTGGCTTGAATGTCGAGAGGAAGTGCCGGATTCAGCGCCTGGCCATACATGTGGCGCAGCAATTCCTGCGTCCATTGTTGGATCGCATCGTCATCGCGGCGGCGAATGGCAAATGGGAATTCATGTTTCAAGCCATGTTCAAGTTCTTCATCGGAGTCGGCGAATTGAATTGCGCAAATCCCTTTATCGGTAGCGGCGACGAGCATCCGGCCGAGCGGCGAATCGGTGCATGAGTAACGAATAGTTGTTGCGATCGACCCGCGCCGATACTTGTCGGGAGACATGCCCAGATGCGACGCGGTGCGCTCGTACAACCTGCTACTGGAACTGTATCCAGCGTCATACATGGCACGCGTGACCGAATGACCAGCCCGCAAATTACGCTTCAGTTGCTTCATCCGGCATGACTCGGTATAAGCTCGCGGAGTAACTCCCAGGACTGCCTTGAACACTCGCTGAAGGTGGAAGGGGCTTCTATTAAATGCAGTTCCCAGCTGAGGTAACGTGACGGACTCATCCAAATGTTGTTCGATGTAGCGGCAAACCGCCTTCACCAATTTGAGGTTAGCGTCGCCGTCGATGGCTTTGGGGTTACAACGCAAACATGCGCGGTAGCCAGCCTTTTCCGCTGCATCCGGCGTTCGGAAGAAGCTGACGTTAGTTCGTCGCGGATGCTTGGCCGGACACGACGGCCGGCAATAAATACCGGTGGACGAGACGGCGAATACAAAAACGCCGTCCTGGGCGCGGTCACGTGCAAGCACCGACTGCCAGTTGTGATCGGAAACCGCGCCCGGTAACAACATCGTGGTGTGTAAGTCTTCGGTCGAAGGATTCACGTTGAGCAAGGTATTGGTCGTCATAGTGACCAAAGCTTATGCCGTCTATTTATGGTGAACTATCCGTATTTTGCGGTCAAACCGAAATTGTTTAAAAGTGCGTCAGGGCTTTTTCCCAAACAAGCCGTCAACCGAGAGTGAACCTGCTCCCGCCAGCATTAGACACACATTTGCAGCAATCAGAGTTAGCGGGTATTCGATACCCGGCGTGAAAAAGCCGTTTTTCGCGTGGACAAAAATAATTGCTCCGGTCATATCGCACGCCAACAGGATTGCCGCAATGCGCGTCCCCGCGCCGAGTATAAGCGCCAGTCCGCCTAAGAACTCCACTAGCGTGACGACGACGGCTAACACCGCTGGAAGAGGAATACCCATGTGGCCGAACATTCCAGCTACCCCGGAAAAGCCAAATTTAAAAAGCTTTTGATATCCGTGTGCGAGAAAGACAATGCCAACTGTCACGCGTAGTACGGTAAGCCCGCAAGACTGCATCTTCGAGAGTTCCATCTAATCCTCCTCTAACGCAGATTTAATTATTGACTCCCTGCTCGCGGCGGCGCTGGAAGTTTTTCCAGAACGCCAATCAGACCGCGAAGATCACGCTTATTTACATCTCTGAATGCCCGGAGATGGAACTGTTCGACAGGCCTGTCCATTCGACCCAGCAACTCCAGGCCGGCGGGCGTGATGAAGGTCTTGATAATCCTGCGATCATTCTGATCCCGTCGCCGCGAGATCAACCCGCGGCGCTTGAGGCGGTCCAGCAGGCGAGTTATATCAGGATCGCGACTGATCATGCGATCACCTATGTGACTGCATGGCAATCCTTCCGGTCCACCGCCCCGAAGGATCCGCAACGCGTTGTACTGCGTTGGGGTCAAGCTATATTGCTTGAGCATCTCCGCAACCTCGCGTTCCAATCTGTCTGCGGCGCGCAATATGGCTATAAACGCCTTCTCTTCAAGAATCGTCGCGTGTTTTGTCCACGGTTTGCCGCCGCCGGAACTCATTTGTTGGAAGTATAATCGTGATAACGAATAATCTGCAAGCCGTAATAGCGTTGGAAAAATATGATGCTGAGAAGATGCAAGGCTCGTGATGCTATTCGGTGAGCTGGATCCGTCTGCTGAGTTGCGCACGAAGGTCTCGCGCTTTCTCTGGATCATGGATCGAGACCAGAAAGATTCGCCGGAGATCAGATCTGCTTAACAACCCTCTTTCGTACGCAGAATACAGGCCCTGTCCGAGCAAGCGACCATCCATGATGGCGCAGGAAGATGAGTCGCCGCAGACTCGGTCTTCCCTTAGGGAAAGGCTCCCACGGCAGCTTAAGGAACGAGCATGCTCATCTCTGAATTGAGCTTCTCGCGCCTTTTCCGGAATTCTGGATCGACTTCGTGGTCGCATGGAGGGTCTCGGCTGGGAGAGTCGGCGGAGTATTTGAGATCCCAGGTAAGCCAGAGCATGTTCGAGCGTCGCAGCATGAAGGTGATCGTCTGACTGACTCGCGAAACGAGTAGTGCATTTCAGCGGCAACCCCTGGCAGGCATGATGGAGGAAGCGGGCAGCTTCTTCCGCCGCGTACTCGGTTTGGAATTCGCGAACGATGAATGCGTTCAGCTGAGGCAAGTACACGCAGCCTCGACCTTTTAGCTGAGCCAGCACCGTCCTTGTTTCATGCGCAGTAAAGCCTGCCCGAGATAAAAGTCTTCGGAGTTCTTGGTTGGACGGGCGCCGAACTTCGGGCAACAAATCAACCAGGAATTTCGGTTGAGTGCCGTTCGTGGGAGAGTGGCGATTGATATCCAGAAAACGTAGCAGTTCATCGATCAAACTGTAGATCGCCGGTGCGTAATCTTCCGCTGGATCTTCTTTACTCCAGCGGTCCAGACAAAGCTGATAGCTCTCATACTTCTCAATGGGCGTCGAATTGAACACGCAAACTGTACTGTCGTCGATGCTCACAGCCGGAGCGGGTTGCGGCTCTTCATTGGCGGGCCAGTAGAGAGCATCGACATTTTGCAGGATGGTGAGAACGTCCTCACTGTTTAGTTGCTCACGAACCAGCGCAGGCAGATGCGCGGGTGCCAAATGAGACTCGCCGATTAGCGTGATGATGACCGCCTCAGGATGTCGCTGCCGAATGTCGGCAATTTTGTGCGCCGCATGACGATCGCGAGCGCCGATCTTGCGCAAATCCTCGCGAGGCATGCAGTCGAGTCCATACAATCCGTCAGCGTGTTCACGAGCGCACGATATTAGATCGTAAAACGGTTCCCAATCGTATCCCCAGTCCAGATCAAAGCGAATGCGCTGACGAAGTTCAGATTCGCCGATCTCCCTACGCCACCACTCATCAAGAATGTGCTGATCGCGCGAGAAAATCGTTTCGACTGCCAGTACGACCGGACGATCTTTGATGCTTGCACGATCTTTGATGCTTGCACGATCTTTTACTAGTCTTGCGGCGAAATGTTGGCAAGCGGGCAGCGCGTGATAGTCGCCTAGCAGAATCGAGTCGGCACGGGCAATACGAGCTTCGAGCTCTGAAGAATCAAGCACGCGTTCGTAAGAACGGAAAGCTTGAGCGTAGTCCTGCAAGTATTTTCGACGCCAACTCAGGTCACAAGCCCGAATCTCAGGCTCAACTTCGGCGAGAGCTAAGACCTCGCTATCACGTCGTAAGTTGGAAATGGTTGCCATTTATTTACCTGTTGGGAGGGCACGACTTCCAGTCGTGCCGTAAGTCCGATGCGTCAACGTCCGGCCCGACTGCAAGTCGGGCCCTCCCGTTACTTGCGCGAGGCCGCAAATTCCTATGGCGTTTCTTGACTTCTTCTCCGCCGCGTCCCTATGCTTGCCGACGGAGAAACTTATTGCTCAATCAACCGCCCGCTAACCTGACCGTCGCGACAACAGGCGCCAGCGGCTCGCTTTTTTTGAAGCACTTCCTACTCGCGGCCGAGCGGGACACGCGAATTCAAAACGTAAATTTCATTGCCTCCGACAGCGCCCTGCGCGTGATGGCCGAAGAGCTAAATCTGAAAGGCCGCAACAAACTGGTTTCCCAACTGCTCGGAAAGTCCTCTCGCAAAATTCATCAGCAATCGAACGCCGACATTGCGGCGAATGTCGCCAGCGGTTCTTATCCCGCGCACGCAATGGTGGTGATTCCGTGCAGCGTCGGCACTCTGGCTCGGATCGCCAACGGCATTGCCTCGCGACTCATCGAACGCGCCGCCGATGTAAGCCTCAAAGAGAAGCGCCCGCTGATTCTGTGCGTCCGTGAAACTCCGCTCAATAAAATCCATATCCGCAACATGTACCGCGCCGCCGATGCTGGTGCGACCGTATTCCCCTTGATCCCGGCCTTCTATAACCATCCCGCCACCGCCGATGACATGGCCCACGAATTTGCCAACCGCGTGCTGGCACATATCGGTCTGCCGCAACCAGACGCCTACCGCTGGAAGGGCGATCAGTAATCAGGGAGAAATGGTTACTTGCGGGGAGACCTTAAGTGTAGGAGTGAGGACGCGACATGATCCAGATTCCAAGCGGACATGTACTGCGGGGAGAGCACTCAGCAGTCAGCACTCAGCATTCAGTAAGGCGGACGTTTGGGTGGATGAATGCATCCGAGACAGGAGCACCCATCGTTCAGCGGGTTTGCTGAATGCTGAATGCTGAGTGCTAGTTCATCGTCGGCAGCGGAACTTTCGGAGGCGGAGGGCCATGCGGGGACTTCGGCATCTTCGGCGCAGGCTCCCCTGAAATCACGGGCGCCTCCGGCGCGGACGATGCCTTGCGAATCTCTATGGTGCCATGCTCGTTGTTTAAGACGAGGTGTGGGCCACCTCCGCCGACGGTGCCATTCGCAACCGCCTGGTCATCTCCGCTAGCAATTTTGATCTCCCCGAAATCGGATTGCACTTCACCATTGCGGGCACGCGCGTCGACCTGGAATCCCGCCTTGTCCGGTATGTAGATTTGGATGTCGCCTTGTCGGTTGTCGACCTGCATGCTGCCCAGTTTGTTTACGTGTACTTCCACCGTTCCGTTTTCATTGGTCAGGCGGACATCGCCGGTCATGCCATTGAGGCGAATGTCTTTCGACCGTGTGGACAAGCGCAATGGCCCAGCAAGATTTGACGCCTGCAAATCACCCGAGTCCAAATCCAGGTTGCCATCCAGCTTGGAAAATTCAATATCGGTGCGGGGAGATTTGAAGGTTACCGGCTTGGCAATCTTGGAAAGCTTTACGCTCTCCATGAACTCACCATCCAACCGGACTGAGCCCTGGATATCATCCAGAGAAACGTCATTGGCATGTCCGTGTACAGAAACATCGGATGCGATTTGCGAAATACGCGCCGAGCTCTGATCCAGACTGAGGTTAACTTTGCCTTTAACATCGCTGACAGAAACACTGCCGTGTGCGCTCGTGATGTCGGTGTCGCCTTCACGGCCTAACACGCTGACATCTCCATGCCGCGTGGAAATTACGACCGAAGCCCTTCGCGGAATGGAAATAGTTAGATCCTCTGTCACGCCGTGATCCCCCGAACCTTGAGTGTTGGCATCGAGATTAACGACGTTGCCGCTAACGCTAATTTTGGGTTTCGTGGCGAGGTTGAACTTGTCAGCCGTTTGCTGATCTCGCGCGTGAAGTCGTTTAGCGACGACAACTTTTACCTGATTCTCGTCCCAATCTTCAACGGTCACATTTCCACGGTCGTTCGTGACGCGCAGGCTGCCTCCGGAGGGGAAAGGCTGCGTGAGTTCATCGTTGAAAGTGTAGACCGGACCGAACAGCCGGATATTTTGAAAGAAATCGTCATCCGACCATCCAACGTGGTCACCAAATGACTCCCAGTCGAGGCGGGAAGCTTGAGTCGCCATTATGCCGAAGCCGATCAGCACAATAATTAGAAAAACTCCCCCGCCACTAATGCTTGCAGCCCGAACCCCTTCGCGTTGAGCCTGTTGGTATTCAAGCAGCTTGATAACTCCCCAAACAATCAGCAGAACTGGCCAGTAATGGGCATACCAGTGGCCGAAAGTGGCCCAGTCGAGCATGCCCATTGTGCCCATCAGAAAAACGATTCCGAGGATGATCAGGACTACGGGACCGGCGAACGAATGTCGCGTTCTGACGCGAGGAGCTTGAACTGGGCTAGCCATTTTTCACCTCGGTAGACGAAGACGGCGGATTTTCCGGCGCACGATCTTCTCTCGGATAATTTTCCGGCGGGGGAACGGATCCGCCCGTGAATCCTGTTGTCGGAGGCGGGCCGGCAGGAATTGCTGTAGGCGGCGTCCTGGTGTCCATCAACTTCATCAAGCCCACCACAAGCAGCAGAACGGGCCAGGTGCGGCCGAATCCGGGGCCGTCGAAGCTTTGGATTAGAAACAGAGTCCCAATGGTTACGAGCCAAATCGGTCCCGACCAGATTCGTCTGCTGTAGCACACGTGCGGGTCATACCCATGCCTTAACATTCCCGTTCGATTGGCAAACATCCAGACGCCAAGAAAGATGAGGAACATCGGCCAGATTCGGCCGACATTGAATTCGAAGACTCCAGCGGTCTGCAGCAGGAACAAGACACCAAGGCCAATCAAGACTACGGCTGCCGTTGGCACTTTAGACAGTGGTGGCTCTACAGAAGCAGTCGACGTCGCATCGGCTGCGCTGGATGGAACGTCAGAGGTTACAGTCCGTTCGGTCGCGCCAAAAGTCCGGCCGAGACCGAAAGGATCAGGCGGTGGCTGCCCCATGCGTATCGCATATGCGGAACGGACCGCATCGATGACCTGATAGACAACAAAAAACCCCATCGCGATTCCAAGCACAGGTTCCATGCCCCCGGCGTGCCCGGAAGAGAGTCCCCAAACCAACCCGGTAAAAATGAGCAAGTGGGCCAAGCCCTTGGCGTACTGCCCGGTGTAAACGGCGCCCACGCCGAAAGGAAAGAAGCTGGCTAGAATGGCCGCGACTGCTGGATGCGGTCCGGCCCCAGGCATTGTTCCGGCCGAGGTCGAGGATACGAATCCCGGCGCCGGCGGCGGTATTGTCGGTTGCACGCCTTGAAGGCGCTCCGCAAGACACTGCTCGCAATAAATCACGCCCATGACGTCGCGTTTACAGTCGTTGCAGAGGGGTTTGCCGCAAGTCCGGCAATAGGCAATTGCTGGAACAGATGGATGATTGGCGCAGTTCATGAAAGCCTCCTGTCAGTGGTTCCAGTCACTACAGGGGAATCTGCGGGGGCGGCGGCCAGCACAGGCTGGTCCTCCCCCTGGCTGTAGTTGCGATCTTGTCGTTTTTCTGGTTGTTCACTGGTGTTGTCTTTGCGACTCTTGCTCTTTTCTTCAGGTGCTGGTTCTTCAGGGACGGTCGCCCGCTTGAAGTCCCGCACCCGAGATTCGATCTCATACACGAACCGGATGTTCTCGTAATACTTGACCACTCGCCCCGATGTCTCGAAATAGTTGCGCTTGATGGCGGTGGGGCGAAGGTCCACGTGACGGACATCGCTCAGCTTAACCCCGGCAAGGCTGAGCGAAATTGAGAGCGAGAAAAAAGCCATGCCGAATGACATGGCGAATCGAGGCTGCCGCGCCACGGCAAACGCAGGCGCGGTCGCGGTACCTGCCCAATCGCGAAAACGTTCCCACCACGAGATTGGAGTGGCGCCGCTTCGGATCGTTCCCAAGCGAACCGTGTCTATCCCCGTCGTGGCCACCAGAATGTTTTCGATCAAATGCGCTGGAGGCTCGACTTCCTCGAGAGACTTGAGCCAACGCCGGCCTGCATCTGCCTCCGCGAATAGCGGACCGCACACCGTACACTTGCTCGCGTGGGCCTGAAAACCTTCCATAATTTGAGGGCTTAACTTTGCGTCCAAAGCCTCACTAAGGACGCCCTCAAACTCGGAGCACTGCATTTCGTTTTGTTTCTCCGTTGCCATTTATATTACCTGCCTATATGTACGTTGTAGGAGGCGTGCAAGTTCCGCCCGTCCCCGATTTATTCTGGACTTTACGGTACCCTCCGGAACCCGAAGAACCGTGGCAATTTCCCGGTAATCCATGTCCTGTAGGTCCCGCAGAATCACCGCCTCCCGGAGATCGGGAGAGAGTTTTTGCAATGCCCGGTGAACCGCTTCTTTGGTCTCCCGGCTTTGAACTCGGGCGTCGGGAGGAAGTGCCTTGTCTGGGATGCGTTCGCTAAGCGGCAAGGCATCTTCATGTTCGGAAGTCGCGCCGTCGAGCGAGTCTGTCATGCGCTCCTGCTTGGTTTTACGAAAGTAATCGACCAGCAGGTTACGAGTAATCGTTGTCATCCAGGTCATGAACGCGGCGCGCTGGGAATCGTATGACTTCAGGCTGCCATACATTTTGATGAAGACCTCTTGAGTAAGGTCCTGGGCTTGATCGGGAGAGCCGGAAAATCGGTAACAGATGTTGTAAATACGCCGATGATAACGCTGAACGATTTCCTCCCACGCAGCGGCCTCGCCAGCGATGCAGCGACGAACCAGCATGGCGGCCACATGGGCGTCTTCCAAACCTTAACTCCTCTGGGGAAGGTCTAATTTCGTCGCTCAGGCGACGATCAATAACACGACAGGCTTAACACCACCTGCAACATACGCTTTTGTTAAGCGGAAAGTTCTTAGTGTTTAGTGACTTACAAGAAACAAAGCATTGTAGCAGCGGGAATAAGTTGAGGGAGAGAGGCTGAAGGGGGCCTCCCCCAACCGCAACTTCTTGGCCAAGCTTGGGTTTACGCCTCTGAGCAATAAGAGGGTTACCAAGTGCGGCGCGTCGAAAACCCGCACATTCGGATAGGTGGTTGCAGTGGAGGGAGTTATGAATTTTCTTAGGCGCTTATTTTCTACGGGTCTTATCGGGTTGATGTGTGTGGCCACGTTTTCTGCTTCCACCGTTTTAACCGCCGTCGCGCAGCAGGACGACTCTTCGCCAGAACAGCAGCAAGAGCAGCAGCAGCAACAAGATCGGACGCCGGTTTACGAGCTGCCTCAATCTCAGGCCCAACCAGTGCAGCCTCAGTACTCTGAGCCACAGCCTTCAGACTCTTCGCAGCCTCAATATTCCCAGGCTCAGCAGCAGGCCGAACTTTCTGATCAATCAAATCCCAACGAACAGCCGATGGAGATTCCCAACCAAAACGGTCCTAACGCAAATAATCAGGAGCAAAATCCTCCCGGTCGCGCCGCTCGTCTGCAATTCATTTCAGGATCAGTTTCGGTACAGCCGCATGGAACCGACGAATGGGTGCAGGGTTCCATCAATCGTCCTCTGACTATCGCGGACAACGTTTGGGCTGACAAGGAGTCGAGAGCTGAACTGAATGTTGGAACCGGATTGATCCGAATAAGTGCCGAGACCAGCGTGACGCTGACCAACGTGAGCGACAACTCCGTACAGTTGTCATTGCATCAGGGCACGATGAATTTGCACGTGCGGCATCTTTACGACGGAGAAATCTACGAAGTTGATACACCCAATCAGGCATTCACGATCCTGAAGACCGGTGACTACAGATTCGACGTAGATCCCGACGCGGATACGACTGCCATCACGGTATGGCACGGCGAGGGCGAGTCCACCGGTCAGGGACCAAGCTTGCGGATTAAGTCAGGGCAAGTTGCGCGGTTCACCAACGGAAATTCGATGGATCACCAAATTGCCAACGCTCCCCGCCTCGATGCGTTCGATGACTGGTGTCAAGTGCGCAACCGACGCGAGGATGAATCCATTTCATCGCGCTATGTTTCTCCTGACGTTGTCGGGTCCGATGATCTTGATGCTTACGGAACATGGCGCCAGACACCGCAATACGGCGCGGTATGGGTTCCCACAGAGGCTCCAGGCTGGGCTCCCTATGCCTATGGGCACTGGGTTTGGATCAGTCCTTGGGGATGGACTTGGGTCGATGACGCTCCTTGGGGCTATGCTCCGTTCCACTACGGCCGATGGGTCAGCTTCGGTTCGTATTGGGGATGGGCTCCTGGACCTTACTACGGTGGCTGGTCTCGCGGATGGTATGCGCCTGCTCTCGTCAGCTGGTACGGCGGCCCGGGCTGGGGTATCGGAGTTGGTTTCGGTGGAATTGGCTTCGGATACGGCGGCGGCTTCGGATGGTGCGCGCTCGGATTCGGTGAGCCTTTCATCCCCTGGTACCGCACCGGATGGGGCTATTTCCGCAACGTAAATATCTACAACACGCGCATTACTAACATCAATGTCTACCGTAATGGATTTCGCAACGGCTTCGCGAACGTCAATGGACTGCAACATGTCAACATGACCGCGCGCGGAGGATTTACGGCGGTGAATCGCGGAACGCTGGAGCGCGGATTGCCAGTACATCAGAACACTGTGCGACTGACTTCTAACGATGTTCGAAGTGCTCCGCCTCTGGGTCGAGTGAGCGCGACTCCGACGCGTGGGGCGATGCTTGGACCCAACGCCGGACGTCGAGCCGCAGTGGCTCCGTCGTCAGCGATGTCGCGCCCAGTCGTCACCCACATGACACCGCCGGCAGCCTCTCGGCCGTCGTTCAATTCCGGGACGCGCGGAACCGGTGCACCAGCGATCGGAGCTCAGGCAAACCGCCCAACCGGACCTGGCGCCCAATCCGCGAACGCGGCGCGTCCCAATGGAATTGCTTCAACCCAGAGTGGCGCAAGGCCGTCGGCTTATTCTCAGCGACAGTACGTGCCGCGGCCGCCGCAGGCCTTCGCGAACAACTCCGGCGCGGCGAACAACTCGCGGATGTCGAATGGCTCAGTGCCTGCGGCTCGCAACGTTCCACGACCGGCCACGTCAAGCTGGACTGCAAACGGAACACGCAGCTCTCAGCCAGTTCAGTCGGCAATGAACCGGGCGCCAATGACGTCGAATGGATCAGTACCCAGAGCGCAGCAGGGAAGCGTTCGGCAAACTACGACGAGCCCCTACTTTGGCCGCAGCGGATCTAGTGCCGGGCCAAATGCCGGACCAAATAATGTTCCGCGACCCACCGGTCCCGTACAGCCGGCGCCACGGAGCAACTATCAGTCCGGCGTCAGCTCTGCCTATTCGTCGAGGTCGTATGGCCAGAGTTACGGAGGGTATAGCTCTCGGGGATATTCGGCTCCCGCATATGGCCAATCGCAACGATATAGTGGGTCGCCTTACAGCTCGCCCTACAGCGGACGCAGCTACACGAGTTCTCCATATCAGGGCGGTCGTAGCTATAGCGCCCCGAGCTACCGCGCCCCCAGCTACAGCGCACCCAGCTACAGCGCGCGCAGTTACAGTGCACCTAGCTATAGCGGACGTTCTTACGGTGGTGGTGGTGGCGGCTACAGCGCTCCGTCCCGCGGATCGTCGTCGTACGGTGGCGGTGGCGGGTCCCGTGGTGGTTCTGGCGGCGGCGGTTCCCGCGGATCAGGCGGTGGGTCGAGCCACTCCGGAGGACATCGCTAATATTCAATCCGAAATCAACTTGCTTCTCTCCCTGCCGCCCCTAACCGGGCGGCTTTTTTTTGCCCGTCCTTCACACAGCAGCTTGTCCCTTGGTTAGTGGGCTACTCTGGTTTACGGAAAAGAAAATAGGCACCGAGCAGGGAGAAAATAAACAGCACTAAGAAAAGGCTACCTGACACAACGTAAACGAAAGGGGAAAGCCGGGGATCTTGCATGTAGAGGGAGCCAACTCCGAAACCAAAGAAGGCAATGACCACGAATACAGCCAGTGCGCTTGCTAGATGCAGTGCCCGCTTCATTTATGCCGCTCTTTCCGCCCTTCGCTGCTCGTAGGCTTCCCAGAGGGCTACTAGGTCCTCTACGCCCCACAGCCGATCTGTGACGCCAGCAGCAGCCATTGCCGGGCTTAATGCGAAGTGTACGACGGATTTAAGATGATGTTGTGGCCGCACAGCCGCGTGGTTCTGCAGCTTACGGCAGAAACCATTCGCCAGTCGCAAAATTAAAGTAGCCCATTACCGGAATCCAGCACTCCCGCTTTAGGTCCCTCGCTGAGAAAATCAAATGCCCCATTCTTCCCCTGCATTTGCGGGAAGAATGGGGCACCGATTTTCGAAATCCTGCTGTTTAGTGTTGAGCGATTTCCATGTTGGTTTGTTGGGCGATTTGGGTGTTGGTTTGTGGGCGAGAGTTCAGGGCGAATTCGGTATTTCGCTCGTGGTTCAGGCGCACGGTTTCGGCAAGATCTAGTTTGTCCAGTGGGATATCGATCTCCGGACCGCCCTGAGTAACGCAGTGTAGATGCTCGTTTTCGACCCAGTAACTCTTGGCGAGGTATGAGGAGTTATCTTTCAAGACCAGGAGCGTAGATTGGTTCGCGACCGATTGGCTCGTGTCGGGAGCGCTTCGCGAGACAAACGCCGCCTGCTTCACCTGCAACTGAGTGGGTTGTGAGTAAGAATTCCGGGATGCTACCGGCTGGATGTCGTTCCGCCACACGCGTGGCGTCTGCAACGAACCAGTGGTACGATCGCTGCTCCAGGGCGGCATCGGAACATTCCTGGCGAGAGTCGGGAATTCTACATCCTCCATAAGCCGCATGGTCAGGCGAGTTTCGCCTTTGAATTTGACATACGGACCGCGTGCAGGCAGAAGGACGGCTTTGATCGGCCACAACGGTGGAATCATCCACTCCACGGTGTCGCGAACCGCATGGCCGCGCCCGTGAACTTTGCCCTCGCGATCCACTTTATAGTGCGGGGTGGATATCAGTTTTGCGGACAAAGGCAGCATTTCAGGTCCGGGCAGGATGATGCGGTCAAAGTCAACTTCGAGCCAGCCTTTGCCCCACAGGTGGCCGGGGTCTTTCGAATCCTGCAGGTGGCCGGTCATGTACGCACCGCGCGGAAACACGGGGTGCCCAAAACTCGAAACCTGGGCGAGATGACAAAGAACGGGGTCGCCAACCTCCACGGTTTTCGAAGAGAAGTTAGGTTCGCTCATAGTGCAGGTCAAAAGCGTTCCCGCGGGCAGGAATTCTTCGGTTGTAGTCTGAGTTTGACGTGGAATTGAAAGAGTCTGAGCTAGAAGTGGAGTTGCAAGGGATAGAACCAAAACCAGAAAAAAGAAAAGTTTGCGCACGAGATGCCTCCTGTCGAATGTCTGTGAGTACGTTTGACAGGGGCTGGGCGGTACTCTACCCGAACAACATTGGCGAAATTGTAGCAATGAAGCGGCTTCGAGTCACGTGGATTTTTGTGTTCTTTTGGGGTGTCACGACCACCGAGTGTAGATTTGACAGGGGATTACTTGGGAAGTCGGAACGAATGGGGAACGTTACAGCCTTTTTTGGTTAGTCGCCGAGATTAAGCCCGTTCCCAGCCCTCCAATGGGGCAACATGGGGCTGGATTGCCACGGCTTTGTTGTTGTAACTGCCGGATGACGGTCGACCTATGGTTTCGAGGTGATTCGAAATGGTCGTGATGCGCGCACGCTACGCCCAAGATTCTGATTCCTCAAAACCGGAACCGCCCGGCGTCCTCCTGATAAAATCATCCCGTGGCTTTTCCAATCACACGCTTGCGGCGTCTCCGCCAGAACGAGGCTCTGCGTTCCTTAGTGCGAGAAACGCGGCTCACGCCGGAAGCTTTTGTCTATCCCCTTTTCGTTTGTTCCGGCGAGGGAGTCCGCAAGGAAGTTGGCTCCATGCCGGGCGTGTTCAATCTCTCCGTCGACGAAATCGTGAAGGAGGCTCGGGAGGCCCATTCTCTTGGCGTTCCAGCCGTTATCCTCTTCGGCCTGCCCGAAAAGAAAGATGAGGTGGCTTCCGGAGCCTGGGCTGATGACGGAATCGTGCAGCAGGCGACTCGCGCAATAAAACGTGAAGTCCCGGGGATGTTAGTCATCGGCGACGTTTGTCTGTGTGAATACATGTCGCATGGGCATTGCGGCGTCGTGCGCAAGACGCAAACGCCGAAATCTCTCGGAGCCGCGGCCATCACGATCACAGCCGCAAAAGATCCGCAGGAGAAAATGAAGGCGATCGACGAGTTAGCAGCGATGGCTGCGAGAGTCATTGATCTGAATTTCGAAATCGTCAATGACGAAACTCTGGTGCTGCTTTCCCGCACGGCAGTTTCCCTCGCTCGCGCTGGGGTGGACATTATCGCTCCCTCCGACATGATGGATGGCCGCGTAGGCGCAATCCGCGCCGCTTTGGATCAGGCCGAGCTGACCAATGTTCCCATTCTTTCTTACGCCGCGAAATTCGCATCCGGATTCTATGGACCTTTTCGTGAAGCCGCCGGCTCCGCGCCGCAGTTCGGAGACCGCCGCTCTTACCAAATGGACGGCGCGAACCTGCGTGAAGCCATGCGCGAGATTGAAGCCGACATTGAAGAGGGCGCGGACATGATTATGGTGAAGCCCGCGCTGCCATATCTCGACGTGATCGCCGCCGCTCGGGATCGCTTCGATGTGCCGCTCGCGGCGTATCAGGTGTCAGGAGAATACGCGATGATAGAGGCCGCCGCCCAAAACAACTGGATTGACCGCGAACGCGTGATGATGGAGTCGCTGATCTCAATCCGTCGCGCAGGCGCCAGCATCATCCTCACCTACTACGCAAAAGAAGCGGCGCGGCTGCTAGGCTAGCGCTGTGGTGTGAGATCATCCTGCGTAAGAACCCATTGAAGCGAACTATCCGACAAGACAGCCATGGAGAGGCGTCCTCTATCAGGAAAATGCAGCCCCAGAGAGCCGACCGATGAAGCGGACTATCCGAAAATGCAGCCCCGGAAGGGGCGACCGAGAATAGCCCAGCACTTCAGTGCTGGGAAAAGGTGGAGAAAAGCGATCAGTCCCGGAGGGACGACCGAGTTCTCGGCCCACTACCGCTGCGGCGATTGCACGTAAACGATTCGATCATTCTTGCAGGCCCACACCAGCGATATAATCCAGCCGATGACGCTCCATCCTAGAAGGAAATTCACCAGAAAGATGGCGAGCTTGTCATGTCTCTCCCGCACGAGGGCGATGATCGTGGGCAGGAAATAGAGGAGGAACCCGCCTCCAAAAAACGGGAAAAAGATAAATCCAAGCAGATGCATAGACACCCCCTGACACCAAATGTTACGTCCGCCTTCAGCTGGAAGTTCCCCTCAATTATGCTACCCGGTCAGCTGGTCAATCAAGAAGCTCGTGCCCAGGCAACATCTGAGCAAGTGTGGCGCGGCCGCCCTCGCCCGCGAAAAGCCAGCGCTCTAGTACGGCTGCTCCTTCAGAGAGATACGTGTTCAGAGATTCCCTAGCCGAAAAGCGTAAGCTAGGGTTCTCAGCTAGGTTATCCAGATGCTGTATATCCGCGGCCTAATCTTCACGATTCTGGTTCCCTTCGTAGTCGGCGCTGTCGTCCTTTCGCTTCTAAATCGAGATACTCATGCAGCCATTGGATTGAAGATCACCGGCGGCGGGGTGATTCTCATTGGCGTTGTGCTTTACGGGATGTGCCTGCTCCGCTTCCTGCTCTCTGGAGGAACCCCTGCGATCTTTTTTACGCGGCATCTGAACTTTCTAATTGGAGAGGAGCCGGCCAAGCTGGTTCGAGAGGGACTTTATCGATTCTCACGAAACCCAATGTATCTGAGCGTGCTGCTCGTGGTCTTTGGTCAGGCAATTTTCTCCAGATCTTCGGAAATTGCGTTCTATGGAATCGCACTGTTCTTTCTCTTTCATCTCGTCGTTGTCTTCATCGAAGAGCCGCACCTTCGCAGCGAACGCGGCGCGGCATACGAAGAGTATGTCCAGCGGGTGCCAAGGTGGTTAGGGCGGCCGCGGTAGTCAGCGGCCAGCTATTAACCACAGAGGACACAGAGTACACAGGGTAAGTTTCTGGCCTGTACTCTGCGGTCTAGAATTACCTCTGTGTTCCTCTGTGGTTCAAGATTAAGAACTACCCGCATCCGTTCCCTCGCAAATTCCCCATCCCTGTTCTAGAATCATCGGCTTGCCTTGTCGCATCTCTATCTGTTGGCTTTTTCTAATCGCACCAATCTGCAAGGAGCACGCCTTTGCCTGAAACGATTTATGACATTGCAATTATCGGCAGCGGTCCGGCTGGATACACTGCCGCGATTCGCGCCGGACAATATGGCCTGAAAACCGCTCTGATCGAAAAAGATAACGTTCTCGGCGGGACATGCCTGCACGTGGGCTGCATCCCGACCAAGGCGCTGCTTTTCAATGCCGAGATTTGGGATCACCTGAAAGACGCGAAAGAGTTTGGCATCGATGGCGTGGATTCGCGCAAACTGAACTGGGGCGCGGTGCAGGAGCGGAAATCGAAGATCGTCGCCAAGCACACCAAAGGCCTCGATTTTCTGATGAAGAAGAACAAAGTTGAGGTCGTCCGCGGCTATGGAAAGCTCACCGGACCTGCAAAAGACGGAGTGTTTCTTATTGACGTCAAGGCGAGCGACGGAAAGACCACGCAGCTAAAAGCGAAGAACGTTATTTTATCCACCGGCTCGGAAGCCCGCATGATTCCCGGCCTTGAGCCGGACTCCCAAATTCTTACCAACATAGAGATTCTAGACATCAGTCAAATCCCCAAATCTTTGGTGATAGTCGGAGCGGGCGCCGTCGGTGTCGAGTTTGCTTCCATCTTCCGTTCGTTCGATACGAAGGTGACAATCCTGGAAATGCTCCCACGCCTGGTCCCAGTAGAAGATGAAGACGTTTCGAAAGAACTCGCACGCGTTTACCGAAAACGAGGAATCGAATTCTTCACCGGGGCGAAAGTAGAAAAAGTAGAAAAGTCGAAAGGCGGAATCACCGTCACCTTCAGCGTGGACGGCAAACAGCAAAAGATCGAAGCCGAAAAGATTCTGATCGCCATAGGACGCAAGCCTCGCACCGAAAATGTCGGCCTGGAAAAAACCCGCATTCAACCTGAGCGTGGATTCATCAAGACAAACGAATGGATGCAGACCGCCGAGCCGGGTATTTATGCCATCGGCGACATTGTGTTAGGGACTCCGCAACTGGCGCACGCCGGGGCGATGGAAGGCCTTGTAGCCGTTTCCAAAATCGCCGGGAAAGAAGCGAAGCCTATCGATATCCAGAAAATCCCCAACGCTACCTATTGCCATCCTGAAATTGGCAGCGTGGGATTAACCGAAGCCAAAGCCAAAGAAAAAGGCCACACCGTTAAGGTCGGGAAATTTCCATTCACCGCGAATTCCCGCGCTTCAATCGTCGGCGAGCATGATGGATTCATCAAAATTGTCTCCGACGCCGAGTACGGCGAGATCCTCGGCGTCCATATCATCGGCCCGCAAGCGACGGAACTGATCGCAGAAGCGGTAGCCGCGATGGAACTCGAAGCCACGGTCGAAGATTTAATGTGGACCATCCACGCGCACCCAACGCTGGCGGAAGCCATGCTCGATGCATCCAACAGCGTTTATGGAATGGCCATTAATGCGTAAAAGCAATTTGTGAACGTGTCGAAGGTACTTGGCCGAAGTCCCCGCAGCGCGCCTAGACGCCACTCCCGTAGAATAACTACTCGCATTGATTTGTCTGATCTCGCATACTTGGAGCCCGACTGAATGAGAAAGACAGCAGTTTTTGTCCTAGCGTTTTCTATCTGCGCCTTGTTCGCCTTCGGTGCCACACCCGCGCCGAACGCATACGTCCATCTTCCAGGCCCGGCAATCGCCGCGCTCCAGAAAATCGACCCCGAACACATCCGCGCTCACGTGCGTTTTCTTTCTCATGATCTTCTTGAAGGACGAGGCACGGGACAGCGCGGCGGCGATATCGCTGCGGAATACATTGCCACCCAATTCGCCATGTACGGATTGAAACCCGCCGGCGACCACGGCACCTACATGCAAAAGGTGCCGATGGTTGGCATCACGCCAGCGCCCGAAACCACCTTCTCGATTGTTCCGTCGAAAGGCGATCCGGTGGCACTGCGGTCTCTCGATCAATACGTCGGCTACGACCAGACCCAACAGCCTGAGTCCGATGTCGATGCCGAGATCGTCTACGTCGGCTACGGAATTGAAGCTCCGGAATATAACTGGGACGATTACAAGGGCGTCGACGTGAAGGGCAAAGTCTTGCTTATGTTGGTGAACGAGCCGAGCTCGGACGATCCCAAATTTTTCAAAGGCAAGGCGCTCACATACTACGGCCGCTGGACCTACAAATATGAAGAGGCCGCCCGCAAAGGTGCAGTGGGCGCGATCCTGATCCACAAAACAAGCATGGCCAGCTATCCGTGGGAGGTCGTGCGCAACTCCAATTCAGGCGAGAAGTCTTTTCTGAAACTGGACGGAAGGCCGCAACTTAAGGTCGCTTCGTGGGTACAACTCGAAGTCGCCCGAAAACTAGCCGCGATGGGCGGCCAGGATTTGGATCACCTGATGGCCGAGGCGCAGTCCCGCGACTTTCGCCCCGCGCCATTGTCGGTCAACTTGAAAGCCCACATGGTCAGCAAGCTGCGGAATTTCGAATCGAACAACGTCCTCGGCATGCTTCCCGGCGCCGATCCAAAGCTGAAACAGGAAGCTGTGATGTACACCGCGCACTACGATCACCTTGGCATTCGCCCTGACATGCCGGGAGACAACATCTACAACGGCGCGAACGACAACGCGACCGGTTGCGGAATCGTGCTGGAACTGGCGCGAGTGTTCGCTCAAGCCCCCGAGAGGCCACGACGTTCCGTGCTGTTTGCTTCGGTGACGGCAGAAGAACAAGGACTATTAGGCTCGGAATATCTCGGAAAACATCTGCCGATTCCCGCAGCGAAAATAAGCCTCGATCTAAACTACGACGATATCCCGCCGCTGGGCTCCCCGGAGGAAGTAGAGGTCTCCGGCTCGGAACGCACAAATTTCTACCCGACCGTAGAAGCCACCGCGAAAGAATTCCGCCTCGCGATCCGTCCCGATGCGCGTCCTGAAGCCGGGCACTATTATCGTTCTGATCATTTCAGTTTAGCGCGCGTCGGAATTCCATCGTTTTCCATCAATGAAGGGATGAAGTACAAAGGCCACGACGTTACATGGGGCGAGCAGCAGGCCGATGAATATACGACGAAACACTATCATCAGCCCAGCGACGAATACCACGCCGACATGGACTTTACGGGCGACGCAGCAATGGCGCGTTTCGGTTTCGCCCTGGGATGGGAAGCCGCAACCCAACTCAACCTGATCGGATGGCAAAAAGGAGACGAGTTCGAAGCCGCAAGAATGAAAAGCGCAGGCGAGTAACCAGAATTCATCCTCGCACCCAAATTGTCATCCTGAGCGCAGCAAATCCATTCGCTCGCGAATGGATTTGCGGAGTCGAAGGACCCGTGCAATTTAGAAATGCGTCGGGTGGTTACGTGGCTCTCAGTTAAGCGAAGATTTCAGGGATCCTTCGACTAGTATTCCTTTCGCAAGCGAAAGGAACAACAGCGCTCAGGATGACAGGCCTGAGAGAGTTAACTATCCATAACTTTCAGATTTGTACTGACAATCAGCTTCGGTTCAGTAAATTTCTGTATTTCATCCGCAGTCATCCCCGGAGCAATTTCTTCCAGCACCAGACCTTCCGCAGTCACCTGAATTGCACCCATCTCCGTCACAATCATGTTCACAACCTTCATTCCGGTCAGAGGCAGCGTGCATTTCTTGAGAATCTTCGGCTGAAGATCTCTCGTCGTGTGCTCCATCGCCACGATCACACGGCGCGCACCAGCAACCAGATCCATCGCGCCGCCCATGCCTTTCACCATTTTTCCTGGAATCATCCAATTCGCCAGATTGCCTTCTTCATCCACTTCCATCGCTCCCAGCACGCTCAAATCGATGTGACCGCCGCGGATCATTGCAAATGAATCCGCGCTGGAAAAATAAGACGTCCCCGCCATCTCGCTGACGGTTTCTTTCCCGGCATTAATAAGGTCGCAGTCTTCTTCTCCTTGCATAGGATAAGGCCCAATGCCCAGCATCCCATTTTCACTTTGCAGGATGACGTCAATCCCCGGCGGAACGTGATTGGCGACGAGCGTAGGCATTCCAATACCAAGGTTGACGTAAAAGCCGTCGCGCAATTCGCGCGCGATCCGTCTGACAATGCGCTCGCGCTTCTCGGTATCTTTACCGGCTTTGGACATAGCTGAACGTCGTTGGTCCTTGGTGGTTGGTCGTTCGCAAAAGCAAAGACATTTTCGCACCGGGTTGGCCAACGACCAACGACGAACGACCAACGACGCAATTCCCCAACCGCCTACGACGCATTCCTCACCGTTCTTCTTTCAATTCTCTTCTCAAAAAACTCGCCCTGGAAAATCCGCTTTACGTAGACACTCGGCGTGTGAATTAGATCTGGATCAAGCTCTCCAACTTCGACCAAGTGTTCGACCTCTGCTATCGTCACTTTAGCCGCGGTCGCCATCATTGGATTAAAATTGCGCGCAGTTTTTCGATACACAAGGTTGCCCCACCTATCGCCCTTCCATGCTTTGACAAACGCGAAGTCGGCCTTTAGCGCCGTTTCCATAACGTAGGGCCGCCCGTCAAATTCCCGAACTTCTTTTTTGTCCGCAACAACTGTGCCGACTCCTGTAGGAGTAAAAAACGCAGGTATACCCGCTCCCCCAGCCCGAATGCGTTCGGAAAAAGTCCCCTGTGGCACCAGCGTCAGATCAATCCGGCCATCAAGAACCATTTCTTCCAGCAACTTGTTCTCTCCCACGTAAGAGCCGAAATGTTTTTTAATTTGTCCGGCCGCGAGAAGCAGGCCCATGCCGTAGCCATCCACGCCGACGTTGTTGCTGATGGTTGTAAGATTCTTCACGCCTTTTCGAACGAGCGCGCGGATAAGGTTTTCCGGGATGCCGCACAATCCAAAGCCGCCAATCATAATGGTGGCGCCATCAGACACATCGCGGATGGCTTCATCAGAATTGGCAAAGACTTTATGCATGCGATAGGAATTCTAAAGCAATTTCCACGGAGGCACCGAGTCACTAAGAAAACCTAAATGCTAAAACTGACTTGGAATTAGAAGCGATGCCCTCCCGAATCGAAACATTTCAAGATTTCGTTTTCTCCGAGCCTCCGTGCTTCCGTGGTGAACTGACAGGAGAAGCCTTTCTCAAATGATGAGCCCGCTCAAACTCCATCGCCAATTCGCGCGTATCAAGATTTTCGCGTATGTGCGCAAGCCGCTGCTCAAGCTTCAGCAAAGCGTCGCTGATACTCTTCTTATTAGTCAGAGCGATGTCCCGCCACATCGAGTAAGGACTCCCCGAAATGCGTGTCATCTCGCGAAGAGCGCGCCCTCCCGCCTCAAGCAGCGGCGCGTCCTCGCCATACTCGTCGACGAGCGTGGCTGCTAGCGCCGTGGAAATCATTTGCGGCAAATGGCTGATCCATGCGCACAACTGATCGTGCTCCGCAGCGTCCATGCTGATGGGACGCGCGCCCATCTTCTCCACCCAGTCCAGAAATTCTCCGCTCAGGCCTTCATAAATATTCTGAGCTGGCGCAGGGGTGAGAAACCATGCCGCACCTCGGAACAAATCCGGGTCCGCGAACTCAACGCCAGCCTGCTCCTTCCCAGCCATGGGATGTCCCGCCAGAAACCGCCGCGAAAGATTCTTTCCGAATACCTCCCGTGCGCTCGCCAAAACTTCGGCCTTGGTGCTGCCCACGTCCGTCAACCAAGTTTTAGCCGGAAGCGCGGGCCCCAGGAATTTGATCAACTCGATGATCGCGCCGACAGGAGTGGCGAGAACAACGATCTGACTTCTGCGGACCGCATCAGAAGGATGGATTTCGCCATCATCAATTGCGCCTTTTTTCCTGGCGCGTTCGAGTACCGGGGCACGGTCCGAGCCAATGATCCTCCCCGCAAACCCGCATTTTTTCAGCGCGAGCCCGAGAGAGCCTCCCAAAAGCCCGGTGCCGATGATCGTGATTTGGCGAACAGGCATGGCACGCAGATTACTTGTCATCCTGAGCGAAGCGAAGGACCTATGTAATTCGACTTGCGATGCAGAGGTCCTTCGCTCCGCCAAGGATGACAAGTCAAACCGATAGTCCGAATTTTCTCGCAACCTCGCTACGCGATTGTGCGCCCAACCGCTGGCGCGATCATCCTCAGCTCTTTCATCAACGTTGAGAACTGCTCCGGATAAAGCGACTGCGCCCCGTCCGAAAAAGCCTTGTCCGGATCGTGATGCACTTCCATCAGCAGCACGTCCGCTCCCGCTGCAACCGAGGCCCGCGCCATGGGAGGAACTTTATCGCGCAATCCCGTGCCATGCGAAGGATCAGACGCCATCGGCAAATGCGAAAGCTTGTGGACAACCGGAATCGCGCTGATGTCCAGCGTATTCCGCGTGTAGGTCTCGAAAGTTCGGATGCCTCGTTCGCACAAAATCACTTCGTAGTTTCCGCCCGACATAATGTATTCCGCCGAGAGCAGCAACTCCTCTATCGTGGCCGCAATGCCACGCTTCAGCAGGACTGGCTTCTTCTCTTTCCCCAATTCGCGCAGAAGGTTGAAGTTCTGCATGTTGCGCGCGCCCACCTGAAAAATGTCGATGTAGGGAAGCATCAAGCTGATTTGCGAAATCTCCATCACTTCGCTGATGACCAGCAACTTGAAGCGATCCCCAGCCTCGCGCAAGAGTTTGAGGCCTTCGAGGCCCATCCCCTGAAATGAATAAGGCGAGCTGCGCGGTTTGAATGCGCCCCCGCGAAGTGCGCGCGCGCCATCCTTTGCGATCAACTCGGCGACGGTGAAAAGTTGCTCGCGAGATTCGACAGAACAAGGTCCCGCCATCACGACCACTTCATTGCCGCCAACCTTTAAACCGTTGGCAAACTCAATGACTGTGCCTTCGGGACGAAAGCTGCGTCCCGCCAGCTTGTAAGGAGCGCTAATGCGATGGACTCTCTCGACTCCTGCCAGCACTTCGAGGTTGCGAGTGTCGAAATCAGTCCGCGCACCCACCGCAGCGAGAATCGTTTGTCGCTCTCCGGTCGTCCGATGCACAGAGAAGCCCATCCGGACGAGGTGCTCCACAACATCCTGTATCTGCTCTTCACTCGCCGAATCTTGCATTGCAACGATCATAGGTTGGGTTGGTTCTGAGCTCTCAGCTTGTCTCTCTTGACTTTCGGCTGATTGCTGACAGCTGATGGCTGAAACCTGTTCTTAATCATTTACGTCATTATCCAATTCTGTTTCGCCGAATCCCGCTGCGGCGCCCGGTTCCGCGGGCGCAATTTCTTCTCGCTGGATTTGCCGCATCACGTCCATAATGCGCTCGTAAATTCGCAAGAGATCGCGGTTGGGAAGCGGCCCCTTGTTAACCTTCACAGCATTATTAAAGACCGCTCGTTCGCGATCCGGCTCATAAATTGGCATCCCTGCCTGGCTCTTCAGTTTGCCGATCTCGTGAGCGGCGTCCGCCCGTTCGTTGAGCAGTTCCACCAACCTGCGATCAATCTCATCGATTTTCGTACGCCAGTCTGAAATGTCCATGAGAGCTCAGCGATCGGCAATCAGCTATAGTCAACAATCCCATCCCGCATACACAGAAGCGGCAATTTTCAATCCGCAACAAATAAATGATAAATGATAAATCAGTGTTTGCCTGACGGCTGACGGCTGACGGCTGAAAGCTGCTTCACAAATTGTGCCACAGACTCTGCTTCCTTGCCGGGATTGCGTTCGATAGTCTCCACAATTGCACTCCCCACAACGGCTGCGTCGGCGAATTCACCCACACTGCCGAATTGCTCGGCGGTCGAAATCCCGAATCCGACTGCGATTGGCAGCTTAGTATTTTTCCGAAGCCGCTTGACCAGCTTTTGAGCGTCTTCAGGCAATTGCTTCTGCGCCCCGGTTACTCCAGTCCGCGAGACTGCATACACGAATCCGCTGGACGCTTTTGCGATCTGCTTCAAGCGTGTGACCGTGCTCGTCGGAGCGGCTAAAAAAACCGTCGCCAGATTTCTCTTCCGCATTTCGGCGAGATAGTCCTCAGCTTCCTCCGTCGGAAGGTCTGTGATCAGAGCGCCATCGACCCCGGCTTGCGCCGCCGCAGCACTGAATTTGGCGACTCCCATTCGCATGACGGGATTCAGATAAGAAAAAATAATCAACCCCGCTTCAGATTTCTTGCGTATGTCCTGAGCCAGCTTCAACACGTGTTCGAGCGTCGTTCCTTTTTTCAAGGCTCGTTCACTAGCCCGCTGGATAACAGGACCATCGGCCACAGGATCGCTGAATGGAACGCCAAGTTCGATGATGTCCGCCCCAGCGCCGATTGCGGCCAGCACGATCTCAAGCGTGGTAGCAAGATCAGGATCGCCGCAGGTGACATACACCACGAGGGAGGGACGATTGGCAAAGTAAAGGGGCATCAGTTAGATTTGCGAATTGCCGATTTTCAATTTGAAGATTTTACGGCCTTGAGGCAATCACCAACATTCTTGATCAAATCGACGATCTCCAATCCGAAAATCCGTCAATCCGAAACTCATCAATCGAGCTCCAAATTCTCTCTGAGAATCCCGATATCTTTGTCCCCGCGCCCAGAAATATTCACGATCACCACGTCAGACCTCTTCATCTTCGGCGCTCGCTTGATCACCTCCGCCACAGCATGCGCAGATTCGAGTGCCGGAATAATTCCTTCTGTCCGCGCAAGCAGGGTGCACGCCTCAAGCGCTTCTGCATCCGAAGCCGGGACGTATTCCGCTCGGCCAACATCTTTCAGCCATGCGTGCTCCGGGCCGATTGACGGATAATCCAGACCCGCGGAAACGGAATGAGTTGCCGCGATTTGCCCGGCGGCATCCTGCAAAACGTAAGAATAGGTTCCTTGAAGCACGCCCGGAGATCCTCCACGAAAGCGCGCTGCATGCTCGCCGAGGGCGTCGCCGCAGCCTCCTGCCTCGACGCCAATAAATTTTACTTTCTTGTCTTTGATGAATTCGTAAAAGATTCCGATCGCGTTCGACCCGCCTCCCACGCACGCGATGATCGCGCTGGGCAGCTTGCCTTCAGCTTTCAGAATTTGCACGCGCGCTTCCCAACCAATCACTTTATGAAAATCCCGCACCATGGTCGGATAGGGATGAGCCCCCAAAACGCTTCCTAGCAGATAATGCGTGGTTCGCACATTGGTGACCCAGTCACGCATAGCCTCGTTGATGGCGTCTTTCAGAGTGCGCGACCCTGAGTGCACTCCGCGGACGTCGGCGCCAAGGAGCCGCATACGAAATACGTTGAGCTCCTGCCGACGCATATCTTCGTCGCCCATGTAGACGACGCAATCGAATCCGAGCAGGGCACAAACAGTCGCTGTGGCCACGCCATGCTGGCCCGCGCCAGTTTCCGCGATGATCCGCCGCTTTCCCATGCGCTCCGCAAGCAGGCCTTGTCCCAAACAGTTATTAATTTTGTGCGCGCCAGTATGGAGCAGGTCTTCGCGCTTGAGATAAATCTTCGCGCCGCCGAGTTTTTCTGTGAGGCGGCCAGCGAAAAACAACGGAGTGGGACGCCCGGCATAAGTTCGCAACAACTCGGCCAACCGCGATTGAAATTTCCGGTCCCGTTTTACCTTTTCGTATTCGCGCTCCAGTTCTTCGAGCGCAGCCATCAGCGTCTCCGGGACATAGCGGCCGCCGTAAGCGCCGAAGCGCCCGGGAACCGGCTTCCCCGAAACTCTCTTCGCTCTCGTTACCGTTGCCGTCGCCATATGCTATTTATTCTCGTCCGCTCGCCGCACGGCCCTTATGAATGCCCGAACCTTTTCCGGATCTTTCTTCCCCGGCTTGGCCTCAACTCCCGAAACCACATCCACGCCCCACGGATTCAGTATACGGATTGCCTCTCCGACATTTTCCGGATTAAGTCCGCCCGCGACTACGACCTTCAGAGTCTGGCGTATGGTCTCGACCAGAGGAGCCGCGGCTTCCCAATCAAATGCTTTGCCGGTACCGCCGGGAGATTGTGAGGTTCCAGAGTCCAGAATTACAGTACCAAACGGGTTTGAATTTTGTGGATTAGGTAGTTTTCCAAAGCTTGCGAAGTCCACTATGGTTCGAGGTTTGTCTCCCAGAAGTTCGGCAGCCGAAAATACTAAATAGATTTTCTTCAGCGCGGGGCCTCCCTCAGAGGCGCGGCTGCTACCGCTACCGCTGATGTTGTGAATGGATGGATAAAACTGTATCCCTGTGAGCCCGCACCCTCTGGCTATATCCGTGCATTCCTCAACCGACCCTTCGGGCAGTACTCCCACCTTCTCAATCCTCTCCGGCAGCTCCCTCACGATCTCGCGCACAACTTCGGGCGTAACATTCCGCGGACTCTTCTCGTAAAACACAAACCCCAACGCATCGGCCCCGGCTTCGACCGCCGTCAGCGCGTCTTCAAGATTCGTGGTGCCGCAGATTTTGATCCAGGTCATAAAAGCCGTCGTTGGTCGTTCGTCTTTGGTCGTTGGCTAGCCGTCAGCTTGAAATCGGCACAGAAGCATCCGTCAACAGCTTACGCAGGGCGTCCCCTGGCTTCTCAGCTTTCATCAGCGACTCGCCAATGAGAAACGCCTTGAAACCGGCAGCACGCAAACGCCCGATATCAGCGGCGTTACGAATCCCACTTTCCGCAACGCTCAGGACATTCCCCGGAATCGAACTCGCCAGCCGGAATGCGTTTTCCAGATCAACTTTAAATGTCTTCAAATCGCGGTTGTTCACGCCGATCAAGTCGCACCCCGCATCCAGCGCGACTTTGAGTTCTTCCCGATCGTGAACCTCACACAAAACATCAAGATGGAATTCGGCAGCACGATCCGCGAGCGCGCTCAATTCTTTCCAAGACAGCGCAGCAACGATCAGCAAAACTGCGTCTGCCGAATTTGCCTTCGCTTCCAACAACTGAAATTCATCGACAATGAAATCTTTTCGCAAACAGGGAAGTCTTGTCTTTGCAGAAGCCCTCCGCATATTCTCCAACGACCCCTGAAAGAATTCTTCATCCGTCAAAACAGAAAGCGCGGCAGCACCGGCAATTTCCAATTCCGCGGCCAGCTTCTCGACGTCGAAATCCGCCCGGATCAATCCGCGCGACGGGGAAGCTTTCTTCAACTCAGCAATAACCGCGACTCCGCTTTTACTTTCCAACGCCCGCCGAAAACCCCGCGAACTATGCTCTTGCGCCCGCTGCTCGAGTTCACGCAGATCGACTGTGCGCCGGGTCGCAGCGACTCTGGCCCTGGTTGCGGCAACGATTTGCTCAAGGCTGACAGCCATTGGAATCTAGCGATTATACCGGGCGCGATGCCGGCGCTCAGGCCGCCACACAGCGTTCCGCAAGAGCACTGCTCGTTCACCCACTTCGGTAACTACCGCGGGCGACAAATGCAGAACTAGCCTTTTAGGCGAGGGTTCAAACTCGCATGACCAACAAATTTGTCAATTCGCTCTTGACCGTGGCAGCCTGCGGACTGATGTTGGGTTTTGCAGCTGCTCAAACCACAACCACTTCCGGAGCCGGAGCGGGCGTCGTCGATCCCGGCCATCCGCGCGTAAATCAGGTGAACAGCCGCGAAACCCGTCAGCAGAATCGTATCGCAAATGGAATCAGCAGCGGCAAACTCACGCCCACGCAAGCTTCACACCTCGAGCACGGAGAAGCGCGGCTTCAGAACAACGAAAAGAAAGATATGGCCGCCGACAACGGACATCTCACGAAGAAAGACCAGAAACAGCTCAATCACGAAGCCAACAATATGAACAAGCGCATCTACAACGACAAGCACTGATCTTTGTAGAATCGTCTCAGGATCAAGCCGCAGAGGGTTGCGGCTTTTTTATTTTGCGCGGAAGTGCTAGGGAATTGGCGGAACTCTAAGGATGCTGGTTCTTGGCGATCCCGGATAATTCCAGCATGATCTCCTTCAACCGGTCATGCCGCTGTCCATTGGCGCGAATCGCCAAGCCAGCCGGTTTTTCTTGTTCCGTATATCGGTCATTCATGTCGCGGATCGAAGCAATCTCTTCACGAAGCGTCTGCACCCGGCTTAATACGTCTGATGTATACATAAATCTAGTCTACGCTTAAGCGGGAGCTTACGGCAGGAATAAGCGAGCGTGGGGATGTGAAATGATCGTGAATGGGACAAACAGAATCGCGATTGTGACGTATTGGGAAGTCGCCGTAGTGCTAAATTAAACCCGACAAATTAGGAGCTAACATGAAGCGTTTGGTCATTGCGATCTCTCTGATGTTCGCCTGCATCTCTGTACTTTCTGCACAGGACATTCAAGTGAATCGGCAGAATAAGACGATCGCAGTTACCGCCGACGAGTCTGTCACCTCCGACGCCGAGGTAGCAGTGATTGAAATTGGATACCACAACTACGCGACTACCCAAGATCTGGCTTTTGCCGATAACGTGCGCGTCGCGAACGAGATCACCAAGGCATTGCTCGGCTCTGGTATATCCAAGGCGAACATGGAAACCGAGAAGCTGAGACTCGGGCGAGTAGAATCCAACAACACATGGACGCCGGAAATGAAAAAGGAGCGCCAATTTGAAGCGCAGCAGTCTTGGGAAATAAGCGTCTCAGTTCCTCAGGCGCAGGCCGTTGTTGATCTTGCCGTCCGGAGGGGAGCGAATGAAGTCGAAGATGTGGATTGGAATGTTACTGATCCCCTAGCTTTGCAGGCAAAGGCAAGTGGCGCTGCGTTAGCCAAGGCACGCGCGATCGCAGAGCAAATGGCTCGAGGTCTGGGGACAAAGCTGGGCGATCTGGTATATGCCAGTAACCGCGCCCCCGTCGCCAAAATGTGGAGGGGAATGGTGAGCACTTCTATGGCAGAAGTCGCAGCGACTGCAAAGCAACCGGAACTCACACTGTTTCCTCAGAAGGTAAAGGCGGATGCGACCGTCTACGCCGTATTCTCTATTGAATAGCGGGAGGGTTCTTCGAATCTTTCTTTAATCTCTCGATCTGCCGCAGATGATTTTGCGTATGCGAATCGAGCCTCTCCACGATCTCGCTCAAATGCACGTCACGTTTTAGTTCCGGATGATAAGCCGACTTGTTCAAATCCTGCGATTTCACACGCCGCAATATCCGCAGATTGTGATGCCGGTTCACTCCAAACAGTGCAATCATCTCCGGCGCGGGAGTCTCCATGTAACCCAAATTCGCCGCCCACGCATTCTGATCCATCGGAGCAATCACTGGCTTTTGATCCGCAAGCATCTGGCGGATGCGGTGTCCATACATGATTTCGACATCCGCAAGGTGCCCCAGGATTTCGAGAATGCTCCATTTATCCGGCGCAGGCTTGTAACGCAAAGTTTCAGCCGGCAGTCCCGACGTCGCCGCGGCAAGTTGCCGAGGATTCTTTTCCGCCGCATCGAGATGTTGTTTTAATTCCGCCTCGGTCATTGCTTCTCCCCGGCGCGCTTCCCAAATTCTCCTACCGCTTTGCCTGTGTCGGCAATCGCAATCTTGTAATTGTTATTGCTCATATCGCTTTCGGGCACGCTGCCGTCGTTAACGGTCACTTCCTGCGGAGTAGCCGCCGTCTCAATTCGGATCGAGGCTTTGGACTTCGCGCGCACTTCGAGACGCTTCCGAATTTCTCCACCTTCAAACTTCAGGATGACCGGAACCTCGGCGCCGGCATTTCCGAGATTTTCGATCGTGACTGTGACCAGATAACCTCCCGCCGCGAGCTTTCGCGGATACGCCGACTCCACCCGAAAATCCGGCAATCCCCGATCGCGATACACCCAGTCATCGAAGAACCATTCGAGATCGCGGTGACTTTGCTTTTCCAGCAACCGCTGTATGTAGGAAGGATCTTTATCTTCTGAAAAGCCATAAGCGACTAAAGCGTCGTTAAGTCCACCCAACATGTCGCGCAACATCGACCACACGTTCATCGCCTTGGTCTGCAAATAAATATCGTCGGGCGCGTTGACAAGCGAATGAGCCACGGCCCAATTGTTGTCTCCAGTAGGCGAATTTTGCGTCGGGCTCTTTTCCGCATCGAGCAACGCGATTCGATGCATGTTCAGATAATCCAGCGCCGACTGCTTGCCTTGTTGTTCCTCAATGTGGAGAAGCTGAGCGTAATGCGCCAAACCTTCCTGGATCCAAGCTCGTGGAGAACGCACCAGTTGGCGGGTGAGGGCATAAACCAGCGTGAGTTCCGTATCCACCGTGACCGTTGGCCTCAGCGGCGTGAGTAACATTCCCTCGGTTACAAATGATGCAGCATTCGGATCAGAAAGCTCAACGACCTGCAATTGCGGCTTTCCTCCAACGGGTATCAATGGATCGAGCTTCGCCATCATTTCCGCATACGCCTTCGCGGCATCATCGTGACCGGGCGGGTACTCGACCGTGGAAAAATCTGTTGCTTGGAGTTTTTGATAGTTCGCGATTACGAAGGTCGGCACGTTGATTCCGAACCGGACCATAATGAAGTCTCCTACCCGGGCGATATCCTTTTCAGTATTTATCGAGAACAAGTTCGGCGTTCCGCTGAAGAAAATCTGATCTTGTGAAGTGGATTCGAAGACTACTATCATCTCCGAGTCGGCATGCCGCTGCTTCCATCGTCCAATCGCCTCCGCCACGCTGTTGCCATCGGACAAGCTCGCCGATTCCATCGCCACGGGATACCACGTCACGTATCCCACACCACGCACCGCAGTAAGCGACTTTCCAATCTCATCCCAATCGCTATGCCTCGCCACTTCTTTTTGAACCCCGATTCGCCCCAGCCGCGTCGTATCCAGGACTATCGTTCCTTCATATCCAACATTCAATTCAATCGTGGCGTGAGGCGCAATCTCCTGAGGCAAGGTAAGAATCGCCTCTGAGAGCGCACCAGTGTGATCGATATCGGAAGTGTAATTCTGCGACGTAAACTCGACAGGTTTATCGCCGATCTGAATCGAGCGCCAACCCAAACTGGAAGAAATTTGCAGGCAGATATATTTCTGAGGCAAAGCCGAGTCGTTCCGCAGAGTGATTTTGCCACGAACGCCGATCCGCTGCTGCTCGGGCTCGATACGAACATCAAGATTGTAGTTAGTGAAAGTAAAGGCCTCGCGATCGAGCGACCACGCAGGTACGTGCAGAACACAAAACGAAAAAACCAGCCACAGCCACTTCATTTGGATTCGGACGGCTCCGATTTCTTTCTCCGCTGGCGCACAATTTCATACAGCATCACGCCAGCCGCGACCGAAACATTCAGCGACGGCACCTTCCCCAGCATGGGAATGGAAACCAGAAAATCGCACTTCCTCGCCACCAGCTGATGAATCCCTTTGCCTTCGGCCCCGAGAACGATGGCGCAATCCATGTTGTAATCGAGCGAATCGTAGCTTTGGGGGCCGCGTTCGTCCAAGCCGACGGTCCAGATATTCTTGGCTTTCAATTCTTCCAGCGTGCGGGCGATGTTCGTAACTTTCGCAACTGGCAGATGCTCGCTCGCCCCCGCCGACGCCTTCGCAACCAGCGCCGTCACGCTCGCAGCCCGGCGTTCAGGAATAATCACTCCATCCGCGCCCGACGCGTCGGCGGTTCGAATCACCGCTCCAAGATTATGTGGATCCTCAACTCCATCGAGCACCACGAGCAGAGAATACTGCCCACGTTTCGCTTCCACTAGATCATCGAGATCGTTGTATTGTTTCGCGGACGTAACCGCAACCACTCCCTGATGCGCATTGTTCCCAGCCATCTGATCAAGCTCTGCGCGGGAAACAAATCGCACTGCCACGCCCTGCTTCCTGCATTCATCGACGACGCGTTGAAGCCGCAGATCGTGCCGCTCTTTCGACACCGCTACCCAGCTGAAAGACCGCGCTCGCGCCTTGAGTCCTTCAGCGACGGCATTAATCCCATAGATGTAATTCATGAGAATTCAGTTTAGCGCCTAAGCGGTTTGCAGGCGAACCCGCGGGCATCCGGACCTGCGGCGTTTTTGTGGTTGAGTTCCGCTACCCTGCCGCCGTATCGTTTAAGAAATTTCGCTCGTGCCCGCGACATCGAGCCGATTGGGGAGAAGTGATGCACTATCTAGCAAGATGTTTAATTTTCCTTACATTGATATGTGTTACGAGCCCTCTCGTCTTTTCGCAAGATTTCTCCGCCGAAATGTTTGACTTGCGTCCGGGACGAACCGATGGCGTCAAGATTTTTGTCGAAGGTTCCAAAGTGCGCATGGAACCGCAAGGAAAAGGGAACAAAGACAATCAAATCATGATTTGGGACACCGCTGGACAAAATAGCTATGTGCTCGTGCCAGCGCGCCACGGTTACATGGAGATCGGCAGTTCGATGTTGCAGCGGGCCATTAATCTCTGGCGTCCCGCGGATGTTGAGGACGCCTGTCCCGATTGGTTGAAGGTATCGCAGCATCTCGGGCCGGGAGAGAAGTCTGCGACTTGTCGAAAAGTGGGCGATGACACTGTAAATGGCCGCAGCGCGGTTAAATACGAAGGAAGCTCAGGCGACGGAAAGAAGGGTGAAGTCTGGATCGACGTCAAAGTGCGCTTTCTCCTCAAAGTCGTCAGCCCCGACGGCGGTGGCATGGAATTGCGAAACATCCAAGAAGGACCGTCCGACGCCAGCCTCTTTGAAGTTCCCTCTGGCTATAAGAAGTTCGACGCCGGAAGATAAAGTCAATTAACCACGAAGGGCACGAAGGTACACAAAGTAAATCCCGGAGCTATCGCTTTTGTGATTTCCTTTGTGTACCTTCGTGTCCTTTGTGGTTCATGGTTTCTCTGATCCTGGCACTAATTGTCAGTGCGTTCGTTGACGCGCCTAAAAATCGGTCGCTATACTTAAAGATGACCGGCGACAGCGCGGAACCATCATGTCTTTATCAGCCGTAATCGTGGACGACGAGCAACTCGCCCGCGACGAACTCGCATATCTCCTAAAAAATACTGGAGAAGTAGAAATCGTCGGCCAGGGCGAAAACGGTCTCGACGCCATCAATCTGATTCGCGAACACAATCCTGACTTGGTTTTTCTCGATGTGCAAATGCCAGGCCTCGACGGCTTCGGCGTCATCAAAAAGCTCCTCGACAAAAAAGTCCCGCTACCGAAAATCATTTTCGCGACCGCCTTCGATCAGTACGCGGTAAAGGCCTTCGAAGTAAACGCGGTTGACTACCTCCTCAAGCCTTTCGACAAAAAGAGGGTTATGCAATCGGTGCACCGGGCACGAACCACGCTGGAGGCCAACGGCGCATCTTCCGACAAGCTCGAAACTTTGGTGCGGATGCTCGAAGCGCAAAAGCCGCAGCCATCCAAACTCCTGCTCAAGGCCGCCGGACGCCTGTTCCTGGTCAACCAAAAAGACATCTGTTTTGCTTCAATCGAAGACGGCGTTATCAGCGTCGCCACAACCGGACCAACCGGCATGGAAGGTCAATCCAACTGCCGCACCCTGGAAGAACTTCTCAGCAGCCTCGACCCCAATTCCTTCTGGCGCGCACATCGTTCATATCTGGTGAACATCAACAGAATCAAAGAAGTCGTCCCTTGGTTCAAAAGCTCCTACCAGCTCCGCATGGACGACAAAAAGCAAACCGAGATCCCCGTAAGCCGCGCCCAAACCAAACGCCTCCGCGAGCTCTTTGGACTGTAATTTACAGCAACCTTGTCCGCTTGCTTTGCATCGCATTAGCACGTGTTGGTGTATTTAAAGGGAGCCACCTGAAATTTGACTGACATATCAAGGATTGACGTTGCTCGAGGGCAATTCGCCCGAGCGCTAGTGCTGCTCGCAATCCTTCTAGTTGCCTTCAGTGGCTTCGCCCAGGCTGTCCACGTCCATACTGACAATTCCAGGCTCCCCAGTCATGAATGCTCGATTTGCTCCGTCGCTCACTGTGGAGTCATCGGGACCTCCGTCTACCAGCCGGCTCCAATCGTAACCGCAGCGGTTTTTCACGTCGTTCCAGACGTTATCGCTCGCTCCTCGGCTTTCGTACTCACTCACCGCATTCGCCCTCCGCCGTCTGCCTAGCAATCGCTTCCGCCAATTGCAACCGTCCGGCCACGTTCGAAGTCCGGCATTTAACTTGACATATCCAGAGGCTGGTTACCGGGGCAAACTGGCGTAGGAGACAGTTTTCGAAATCGAGGTGAATCTCAATGAGACGTCGTCTGTGTTCTCTCATCGTTCAAGCGGCATTGTTTGCAATGCCTGTGTACTCCCAGCAGGTGGCGGGAACCTTGCCTGCACCAGACCAGCCCGATAATGCTGCTCTGATGCAGAAAATCTGTGACCTGGAGGATCGGCTAGTTCTGGCGGAAGGCCATATTCGGCAACTGGAGAATCAGCAGAGCGCGCCTGGGCAAGCCGCACCGCCAGCGCCTCCTGCTGAATCCCAGACTTCGGCGCTAGCAGCAAGTGCGCAAGCCGCGGGAGGACAAGAACCCGTCCTAGGCGGGGCTGGCGGCAGCGCCGCGAAAGCGTTGAATCCTGACATCAGCATGATTGGCGACTTTATCGCTTCTGCCGGACATAATCCTATAAATCCGGCTCCGTCCTTTCAAATGCACGAGTCGGAACTCGGAGTTCAGGCCATTATTGATCCTTATGCTCGCGGCGATTTCTTCTTGTCGTTTGGAGAACAGGGCGTAAATCTCGAGGAAGGATACATTACATTTACCGCTCTGCCCGGCGGCTTTGTTGCCAAATCGGGTAAATTCCGCGGCGCTTTTGGCAAAGTGAATACAATGCACAATCACGTGTTGTCGTGGGTCGACCGGCCGCTCGTGACCAACAACTTGGTAGCGGGAGAAGACGGCATCGATGACGCCGGTGTCTCGGTGCAGCGTATTTTGCCGGCCCCCAAAGGTATATTCATGGAGCTGACCGGACAAGTCTTTCGCGGCGACTCCGGCGACGAGCAGCATCCGCTGTATCAGACAAGCGGTGACAATAACAATGTCAGTATGGTCGCGCATCTGCGCACATATAAGGACATAACTGAATCGACAAACATTGACATCGGGGGCTCGTACTCGCGGGGTCACAATAACACTGGGCCAAGTTTTTTGACCAACCTATACGGCATCGATGCCACCGTGCGCTGGAAGCCCCTGCGGCGGTCCATCTATCATTCTTTCGTCGGGCGGGGAGAATTTATTTGGAGCCAGCGCCAGCAGCTTCCAACTGAGCAGCGCGCTTTCGGCTTCTATACTTCCGCCGATTACCAGTTGGGGCGGCGTTGGTTTGTCGGTGGACGCTACGACCGTTCCGGTGAAGCTGAGGATGCCGCTCTCATAGACAAAGGCTTCTCCGCTGTGCTGACTTACTGGCCGAGCGAGTTCAGCCAGATCCGCGGACAGTATGAGTTCACCCACTACCCGACCAGGATCGACACATCTCAATTATTCGTGCAAGTCCAGTTCTCACTGGGCGCGCACGGTGCGCATCCCTTTTAGGAGAAACATGGAAGAAGGAAACTGTTTTTCTCGCTTGTCGGCTGCTCTCATGCCTGGCCTTTTATTACTGGCCCTGCTCTCACCGAGTCTTGCCGAGGCGAAGAAGCTCAACGTCGTGACCGCCACGACCGACATGGCCGCTCTGACTCAGGAAGTAGGCGGCGACAAGGTTAACGTTGAATCCCTGGCGAAAGGCTATCAGGATCCTCATTTTGTTGAAGCCAAGCCAAGTTTTCTTTTGAAGTTGCGCCAAGCCGATCTCTTGATATCTGTGGGCCTCCAACTCGAAATCGGCTGGCTGCCTCCTCTTATCACGCAAAGCGGCAACTCGAAAATCCAAGTAGGCGCTGCCGGATATCTGGACGCCTCGCAATTTGCGGAAATCCTGGAGATCCCGCAAGGAACCGTTACACGCGCCGAGGGCGATGTGCATCCATTGGGCAATCCCCATTACTGGCTTGATCCCGACAACGGTCGGCGCATTGCGAAAGGCATCGCTGCCAAGCTTGCCGACATGGATCCCGCGGATGCCGACTATTTTCAGCAGCGCTTTCAGGATTTTGACAAGCGCCTCACTGCGGCTGAACAGAAGTGGGATGCGGAGATGAAGCCCTACCGCGGACGCAAAGTCGTCACTTACCATCGTTCGTTTCCCAACTTCGCCAAACACTTCGGCCTGAATGTGATCGGTTACGTTGAACCCAGACCGGGCATTCCTCCGACCCCTAGCCATACGCTCGAACTTATCCAGTTGATGAAGCGGGAGAACTGCAAGGTTGTGCTCGTGGAACCTTATTTCGACCTGAAGACACCGCAATCGATTGGGCGGGAAACCGGTGCGCAAGTAGTGGTATATCTCCCTTCGGTGGGAGGAGAGAAGCAGGTGACCAATTATTTCGAACTGTTCGATTACGATATTGCTTTGCTAATTAAAGCTTTCCAAGCGACGCAACAAGGAGCCTGATGGAGATTCTGCCATTTTTGCTGGCGCCGTTTTTGGCCAGTCTGATTCTGACCGGAATTCACGCCTATCTCGGCGTGCATGTCGTGGAGCGCGGCGTAATTTTTGTCGACCTCGCACTGGCACAGATCGCTGCCCTTGGAGCGACCTTCGCCATCCTGTTGGGCACGGATCCTCATGGCAGGGGCGCCTACTGGCTGAGCTTGGTTTTCACGCTAATTGGTGCTGCTATCTTTGCGTTTGCACGCACCCGCCGCGGCCACATTCCTCAGGAAGCCTTCATCGGTATCGCTTATGCCGTCGCCTCCGCAACCGCCATTCTCGCCATGAGCAAAGCCACGGGAGAGACGGAGCATCTCAAAGACATGCTCGTAGGGAACATTCTTGCCGTATCGATGCATGATGTAGTCAAGACGGCGATTCTTTACGGCGCCATTGGGATTTTTCACTACCTTTTTCGTAAACAATTCCTGCTGATTTCTACTAACCCTGGGGCCGCTGAGGCTAGGGGTATGAGCATCCGCTTCTGGGACTTTCTGTTCTACGCGTCGTTTGGCTTCGTTGTGACATCGTCGGTGGCTATTGCAGGCGTGTTGCTCGTCTTCTGCTATCTGATTGTTCCATCAGTCGGGGCGATGCTCTTTGCCGACCGGATCGGCCGCCGCTTGGCCATCGGCTGGACCATGGGAACGTTGGTATCGGCGCTAGGGGTGTACTTCTCCGTGTTGTTCGACCTCCCGACCGGCGCTACCATCGTTTGTACCTTTGGCATGGTCCTGATTGTGATGTTCTTCATCCATTTACTTGTTTCGCGGGGTCACAAGCCTCTCAGAGTCGAGAGCGCAACTTCGGCCGAAGAAATTCCCGTGCGCGTACGCCAATGAAACTATTGAATTACAGATACGACAAGCAACGCGCGCAACTTTTCAGAACTTGCGTCTTGCTATGCATCGTATTTGTGACCGTTGCGGGGTTCGTGCAGGCGATCCATGTACACACTGACAATTCCAAGCTTCCTGGTCATGAATGCTCCATCTGCTCCGTCGCACACAGCGGAGTAATCCGAACTTCCGTTTACCGCGTGATTCCAGTCATGGGTCGTGCGGTTGCTTGCGTCGCCCCAGACGTTATCGCGCGTTCCTCATCTCTAGTACTCTCGCACCGCATTCGTCCTCCGCCATCGGTCTAGCTCGCTGCTCGTTTCACTCTCAACTTTAGCGACCGAACCCGAATCTTTTGGAGGATTTCATGCTTACTTCTTATAAGAAGTCGGTTCATCCGGCTTTTATGGTACTTTGCTTCTTCTTTTTCTCCCTTGTTGCCAACGCACAGTCCAACTCTGCGTCCATTAGCGGTACCGTCCTGGATTCCACAGGTGCTGTAGTTCCCAATGCGACCGTTGAAATTCATAATCCAGTCAGCGCTTTTGATCGATCGACTACAACGGACGCTTCCGGCAGATTCAGTTTCCAAAACGTTCCATTCAATCCCTACCATTTGAGTGTCTCCAGTTCAGCCTTTGCTCCTTACGCTCAGGACGTCGAAGTCCGATCCCCCGTGCCCTTGGATCTCAAGATCAACCTACAGGTTGCGGGATCTTCCGAGACCGTCACAGTCGAGTCTGGCGGAGACCTTATAGAAAACGATCCCACCGGCCACACCGACGTGGATCGTGGACTGTTCGACAAAATCCCTCTCGAAAGCCAATCATCTTCCCTGAGTTCGCTGGTGACGCTCGCGTCCCCAGGAGTGGCCGCCGATTCGAATGGCCTGTTTCACGGACTCGGCGATCACGCCTCAAACTCCTTTTCAATCGACGGTCAGCCCATCACCGATCAGCAAAGCAAAATCTTTTCCAACCAGATTCCCGTCGACTCCGTCGCGTCCCTCGAGGTCATCCCCGGTGCTCCCCCCGCCGAATACGGAGGCAAAACCAGTCTCGTCATTGTGGCAACCACCCGCTCCGGCCAGGGCGTAACCACGCCTCATGGAAGCATCAACACCTCGTACGGCTCCTTTGGATCGTCCAATCTCGGTTTCGACCTCGCCTACGGTGGCGCAAAGTGGGGAAACTTTATTTCTGCGAACGGATTGAATAGTGGTCGATTCCTCGATCCTCCGGAATTCGTCGTGATCCACGCCAAGGGCAACGAGGAAAACATTTTTGATCGGATTGACTACCAACTCACCAACGCGGACTCCTTGCACCTGAACTTGGGCTACACGCGTTCATGGTTCCAGACGCCCAACTCGTTTGACACTCAGTATGCCACCGCGTGGTCAAGCTTTGGGGGAGTCGATCCCAATGGCAACGTCGTTGGCCCCGCCGATCAGCGCTCAAAAATACAGACCGTCAACATCGCTCCGTCGTGGACGCATGTTCTCAATCCGACCACGCTCTTTACAGTTGGAGGCTGGTTTCGCCGGGACTCCTTCAATTACTATCCCAGCGCAAATCCATTCGCCGATCTAGGCCCAATCCAGCAGTCCACCGTCGCGCAACACCGCACGCTGGCGAATGCCGGTATCCGCAGCGACTTGACCTATGTGAAAGGAATCCACAACGTAAAGTTTGGTGGAGTCTATCAGCAGACTTTTCTCTCGGAAAATTTCAACCTCGGAATAGTCGACCCGGTTCTCAACTCGCCATGTTTGGATGCAAGCGGCAATCCGGTCGCCGGATTCAACGATCCATCTCAATGCGCGGCGGCTGGTCTTCAACCAAACGACGCATCGAATCCCAACGCCGCAACTCCGTTTACGCCGCTTCTCGGCTGCTTCGATCTGACCCGCGCCACTCCCTCACCGAATGACAATTGTGCCACTTCAACCAGCACTCCTTACCTGTTTCACGGACACACCGACGTAAAGGAACTCGCCCTCTACCTCCAGGACACAATTACAAAAGGAAACTGGTCCTTCAATCTGGGGATACGCGGCGACTTCTATAACGGCCTTACGATTTCCCGTCAGCCCGAGCCGCGTGTGGGACTCGCTTACAACATCAAGCGGACCAACACCGTCTTCCGCGCTTCCTACGCCCGCACTCTCGAAACTCCATTCAACGAAAATCTCATAGTCTCAAGCACCGGATGCGAGTCCGCTGTCCTCTCCACGCTTATCCCGTGCGTAAACGCGCCGCTTCAGCCCGGCTTCCGCAACGAGTTCCATGCCGGCTTCCAGCAGGCGCTCGGACGCTACGCCGTGGTCAGCGGAGACTACATCTGGAAATACACCCATACCGGCTACGACTTCAGCATCCTGGCCGCCACTCCGATCTTCTTTCCGATCGGATGGCACAATTCCAAAATTCCCGGATACGCCGTCCGCGTAAGCGTCCCGGAAATCCACGGATTCACCGCCTTGTTGGTCTTCTCCAGCGTCGCCGCGCGCTTCTTCCCGCCGCAGACCAGCGGCTTGGGCGTAACCGTAGGCCAGAGCGGAACTCCCTTCCGCATCGACCACGACGAGAAGTTCAACCAGACAACTCACCTCCAATACCAGCCATGGAAAACCGGCCCTTGGCTGGGCTTCAACTGGCGCTACGACAGCGGTCTCGTCGCCGGCTCCGTGCCATTCGCAACCGACACCACTACGCCGGTGGATTTAACCGTGCTTACTGCCGACCAGCAACTGCAAGCAGGATTATTCTGCGGCAGCCAGCGTCCCACACTCTCTACACCACTCACCACCTGCTCTCCGCAGCAGTATGGTTCAACTCTGGTCAAGATACCGGCGCCGGGAACGCAAGACCCCGACCACAATCCCCAGCGCATCGCCCCAAGAAATCTGTTTGATATTGCCGTCGGCGACGACAACCTCTTCAAAGGCGAACACTACAAGTGGAGCCTCACCTTGACCGCCATCAACGTCACAAACAAAACTGCTCTGTACAACTTCCTGTCAACCTTCAGCGGAACCCATTACGTAACCCCGCGAGCGTTGACAGCCCAGATAGGTTTCCATTTCTGAACCGCACGTGTGGCGCGGGCATTCTTGCCCGCGAATGCCCGCGCCACTAAAATTCTGTCAATAGCAAACTAGTACCTAATTCCCCGCAACTCCATGCAGCCAATCGAAATAAATATCCAAAACCGTGGCATGATCACCCATATCCAATTGATATAATAGATATATAACCTATAACTAAAAGCATGGTAGAGACGCGGACTAGCCGCGTCTAAAGGTTTTCACACAGCGGCCTCCACCAAGGAGAGCCGCATTTTTATTGAAAATTGTTTACTGAAAATCAAGGACTCATGAACCAAGGCATCGACATCCAGCACCACAAACTCCGCGGAGAATGGGCCGAACTTCGTTTCATGGCCCGCTGCGCCGAGTACGGACTCAGCATCGCCAAGCCCTGGGGAGAAATGTCCCGCTACGACTTCGCCATCGAGCACAACGGACACTTCGTCCGCGTCCAGGTCAAATGCACCATCAACCGCCGCCGCAATTCCTACACCTGCAACGTCTCTTCCAATGGAGTCCCCTACGCCCCCAACCAACTAGACTTCATAGCCGCCTACGCCATCGAGGCGGATGCCTGGTACATAATCCCCGCCGCCGCCACCGGCAATCAACGCCACATCCTGCTATCCCCGCACATTACAAATTCCAAATACCACAAATACAAAGAAGCCTGGCACCTACTCTTCCACGGAAAATAAGCCGAATCGCCATGAGGAGCCTGAGAGACTGTCGGACCTGAACGGCTTAATGCGCCAGTGGGACATCCAGACGGGTTCCACCAATGCTCAGCATTGGGAGGAAATATCCTTCTGTTATGGATAAATCCTACTTTCTGCAATTGACGGACTTTGTATATAAAGGTATACTATTGCCTGATAGTATGACTGAGAAACTCGAAACCGTATGGTTCACTACCAAGGGACAAGTAGTGATCCCGCGTCGTCTGCGCAAACAATTCGACATCGAGGATGGGACTAAGGCCGTAGTCCAAGCCACGCCGGAGGGCATCCTCCTCAAGCCCGTAACCGCGGCACTTATCAAGCGCGGGCGCGGTATCTTGAAGCGCGCTCAGCGTGGCAAGCCACTGACTGAGGACTGGGCCGCCCACAAAGAACAAGAACGGGCACTCGAAGAGCGCCATGCCCGCTAGGGTGCTCGATAGCTTTGCGCTTATCGCCTACTTCCGCGACGAACCCGGCGCGGAGACAATGGAGCACCTGCTCGTCTCCGCGAGTAGAAAGGACAATCCAGTCCTAATGACCGATGTGAACTACGCCGAGGTGAAGTACTCGATCTTGAAGAAGGATGGGGCGGGCGCATGGGAGCAAGCCGCGAAAATCCTTCCGGGCCTTCCAATTGATTTTCAATCCACCACACGCGCCTTAGCCGACACCGCCGCCGATTTTAAGGCGCGTTTCAAAATGAGCTTGGCCGACGCGTTCGCCGCCGCCTTAGCCAGGGAAAAGAAAGCTGAACTTGTCACCGGCGACATGGAATTCAAGCCCTTGGAAAAAGAAATCAAAATCCACTGGCTGAAATAACCCCTATACACACGAAAGGACAGCCGCCTGCCGCGAAAGCGTCCCTATTTCGACACTGTCATCCCGACCGAAGTGGAGGGACCTGCTTTTGACGGTGCGGACGGGCGGGACCCCGCCACCAGGCATGTGGGACAGCCGCCCGTGTGGCGCAAACACTCTAGTCCGCGAGATGTTGCAGGACGACATGGCGAAGCCAAGCCAAAAAGCGATTCGTGAAAGGGCACAGCTTCAGCCGTGCCAAAAAAGCAGGAAAAAGATTCACGCAGCGCAGAAAGCGCAGGTGATCGGAAACTCTATAAAGACAGAGTCAGATTCAACGCCGCCAAATCCCGCAGCCGCGCAGGCTGAAGCACTTCAAACTCTTTCTGGCCAACCTTGCAATATTTCCACGGAGTCTTCGTCAACAAGGTCGCGTTCTCACACCAATTGCTGGCGGCAAGATCTTTGTGAGCGACTTCTGCGGATTCCATCCCTTTGGTCTCAATTAGCCAATGAGTTCCCTCCGAATCAATCGCCACAAAATCCGGATAATACGCCCGCAGATTCATTCCGCCATCCGTATAGTCAATCGAAAATCCAAATGGCTGCGGCAATTTCGCAAATGCCGTTACGTCCGGCGCATGGTCCAGAAAGCGGACAAACGCCTTCTCAAAATCGTTGTCGCAGGGAACCATATTGAAGATGCACTTTCGCGCCTCATACACCTTTCTCGACCAAGGGAAGGGTTGACACGACGATAGCATTCTCTCCGGTCCCAGCAGCTGCGGCTCTTGTTCAGCGATGCTCATCTTCTTGAGAACGCGAGTAAATTCCTGGATGCAGACATAAGACGCAACTTGAGTGCTCATCGCACGAACCGTCAACATGTCGTTCAGGTCAACCCACCGCCCGAACGCCTTGTTCTCAAAAAACTCCCGCACCTTTGGGGCCAGCGCTGCAAACTGCGACGGTAGTTTCACCACCTCCGCAATCCTTCGCGAATAGTAGCCGATCAATTCCTGAGCCGTCTGTGGCTCCGGCACTCGGTAATCGCGCTCCACGATCTTTTGCAGCGTGATGATGTCATGCCCCTCGTAGCGGAAGGTCTTGTTATTTGGATCGTCGGGCGTCAATGGCAATAACATGCTTTGGAACGACATCACATCGAGACCGGCAATTTCGTCGGCCAGACTCTTCTTGCGAATCAAAGTCGGCGTCAGCACCGGCAGACCAATGTCGAACTCCTTGCGCTCTTCGAGCGGCATAATCGTAAGGATTCGCAGTTTGTCTTTGCCGATCTCGAAGGTTTCAAGTTGCAAGTCTTCCAGCTTTTCTAGGTCGTCGACAAACTCTAAAAATTTCTGGTTGCCGATGATATCTACATGCTCTGTGTAGTCCGGAGTTAGATCGCGGAACATCAGCCGCAGCCCGCGCCCGATAGCTTGCTCCGGAAGGATGTTGGCCTTTGCCGTATAAGGCCTCAGCCCAACCACCACGGTCACATTTTGCACGTCCCAGCCTTCACGCAACATCATCACGCTGACAATCGCGTTAATCGGGCTGTCTTCGCGATCCACGTTCTTCACGGTCTCCCGCGCTTTCTCCAATTCCTTATCGCTGATCTCTCCAGATTTCTTTGTATGGATGGTCTGCGTCTTGCCGCCTCCGAACTCAGCGGGATAAGCCTTCGCCAGCCAGTCGGCCACGTCATCGGCCTCTTCCGTGCTGTTCATCATGACGAAAAGAACCGGCTTGCGGCGCAGCGGCTTGAGCTGTTCGCGATACTCCTTCCAGCGCTCAACCGCGGCGGTAAGATAGCCGCGATATCGCACGCTTGCATACTCGGATTTCGGTTCCGGAATTTTGGCAACGCCTTTCACCGGACGTTTCACCACGCCTTCTACGATGGCCTGTTTCAGCGGATAGTCAGAAATGGTCCAGGGAAAAATCGTCCCCGATTTGCTGAACCTTGGAGTGGCTGAAAAATCAAGTTGCGCCACCATCGGCGTTGTCGCGTGCAGCTTCGCGATCACAGCATTCCACTCGCTACCTTCGTCGTGGGTGTGATGGGCTTCGTCGTTAATGAGAAGAAGCCGTCCCGCACGGCGAGAGATGCGGTCTGCAAAATCTACTTGCTCGATTTTCTGGGTGGGTGGCTTCGGGCCGAGCATCGCCGTCATCGCGTCGGGCTCGCCATCATTTCGCTCCGCCTTTTCATAGAACTGGTGGATGTTCGTCAGAAAAAGCACGCCTTCCGAGTACGCCCGCTCGCCGTCGCCGCGCATCACGCAATCGAAGTCCCAGAAAATGTCGAACTCTTTCGGGCGGATGGGGTCTTCGCGGAAAATCTTCCCAGCTGCGAAATCAGCCTTCAGTCGTTCCAGCACGATCACGTTTGGGGCGATCAGCAGAAAAGTTTTGGCATAGTCTTTGGCAATCTCGTCCTGCTCGCGTCGGGCATTGAAATATTGCCAGGCGATCGCGAGAGCCATCACCTTGGTCTTGCCGCTGCCAGTCGCCATCTTCGTACAGTAACGGGCAAAGCCGTCTTCCGGCGGTAAATGAAGATCAGCCACATGCTGGGCATAGCGCTCCAGCAAGTCTTTCCGCGTGCGGACCTTTTCTACTTCCCAAACATAGATAAGCGTTTCAATCGCTTCTCTCTGAAAGTCGTAATACTTGAATAGCCTGCCGGTTCGTGTTTTATGATCGGCCTCGAACCAATAATTAAGCAAAGTCTGCGTGGTATCAGTGATGCCTTTGCGCCCGCCAGCTTTCCATGACTTAACCGCCTCACGCAGCGCGGGGACGCAAGCCCCCGAGCGTAGCTTGGCCGTAATGTCGTAAAGACTAGGCGTCTCGACAGCCGTTTTTTTCTTGCGCGCCATAAATTACCAATACCCTGTCATCTTGAGCGGAGTGAATGTTCCGCGTAGTGGAACATTCATGGAGTCGAAAGACCCCGACGCGGCCGTCTCGCCCTATACCGTGTCAGGGAATCCTTCCGATACGGGCCGTACCGTAAGAACGCCTTGCAACATTGCTGTGACCTCCAGCAGCATCGGGGTCCTTCGACTCCATTTGTCGCGCGCTTCGCGTGCGGCAAATTCCGCTCAGAATGACAGATTTTATTTAGTTTTACCTTCCCTTCATCGATTCCCCGGCGAACAGCATTTGCGCTCCCCACTTCTCTGCCAGGTCTTCCCATCGGGGATTTCTTGATTCGATCAAAGCAATCTTCTTTGACCTTCTCCATCCCTTCAATTGCTTCTCGCGGTCAATTGCATTGCGAACGTCATCAAAGCTTTCGTAATAAACCAAGCGGTCACAGTGATATTTACTGGCAAAACCTTCGACCTCCCCACGCTTGTGTTCGATAGTTCGCCGGTCGATGTCGTTGGTCATGCCGATGTAGAGTGTCCCCGAGCGGCTGCAGACGATGTAAGTGAAATAGGTGTGCTCTGTCTTCATCGTAAAGCCGTCACCACTCTGTCATCTTGAGCGCAGTGAATGTTCCGCGCAGCAGAACGTTCACGGAGTCGAAAGACCCCTACGCCGCCATTACTTCCTATGCCGTCTCATGGAATTCTATCGATGGTTACCGCATCGTAAGAACGCCTTGCATTCTCCGTTGTAGCGCCGGCAGCACTGGGGTCCTTCGACTTCATGAGTCTCGCGCTTCGCGCAAGACTCATTCCGCTCAGGATGACGAGCTTTTTAGATTTCCACGCTCAGCATCTTGGTAGTGTCATTCCCCAAAATATCAATTACTTTCACTACTACGGTGTAAACACCCGGTTCCACATACTCATGCTTCACCGACAACTCCAGCTTCGGGCTTTTCCGCGTCCGGTAAGACTGCCACTGGTTGTGAAACGTGTCGTCTTTAAAATCCCAGTCCACGGCCCAGTAATCTACCATCTGGCTCCAATGTTTAATTGCGCCGCGCACTTCCGCGGGGACATCGTCAGACGGAATCACAAAGTCAGCAAGCGTCAAAGTTAGCTCGTGTTTTTTTATTTTTGTGTCAACTCTTAACGCTCCCAGCTCGAAGAAATATACGTCGCCTTGCTCGACCGCTTTCTTCTCCAGCACTTCGCGGGGGATTTTCTTGAACGCCGCATCCACGCGGGCTTCGGCGGCGACTTGCTTTGCCGTTTCGTTCATGTCGAGGGCGAACTCCCAGCCCAGCACATCCACAGCGGGTTTTTGCGGAGAGTTGGGGCCTTTGCCGCTGGCTCTCCATACTTCGGCGGCGATGGCGTTCACGTCGGCGCGGGTCACCGGGGCGTCCACCGCCGCGACGTGCACCATGCGTCCGCCTTTGACGCCGTGCAGCCAGACATGACCGCTGACCGGCGTGCCGTGGTAAAGCTCAAGGATGAACTTGCGGTAAGCGGTCTCGCGTTCCCTCTGTTCTTCGAGCCGGTTCTTGCCGTTTGAGGGAAACTCGGCGACCTGCCATTGTTGGCGTTCGTATTTGCCGAGATTCTGAACGACGAAGGGCTTTACGTTTGGGATACCAAGCAGTCGTTTGCGGGTGGTGTGGATGGCGAAGCGTCCGAGGTCGCAGGCAATCCAGCGGCGATTGAGTTTTTCGGCGACGGCGGCGGTCGTGCCGGAGCCGACGAAGCAGTCGAGGACGAGGTCACCTTCGTTCGATGACGCTTTAACGACGCGTTCCAGAAGCGCTTCTGGCTTCTGCGTTGGGTAACCGATCCGCTCAATCGCTTGCGCAGAAACTGGAGGAATATCCGTCCAAATGTCGGGAAGAGCAACACCTCCGAGCTCATCTTCGAATTGCTTCAACCGAGGGGTTCCGTCGGCCTTTTCGGGCCAGTAGATCATCCCCGCAAAATCCAAGGCATCTAAGCTCGCTTGAACCGATTTCCCCTTAAGGTTTAGCTTGCGCAATAGATCTCCGGGCAGCGCCCAATGACGACCAACCTTCGTCGGATTTGTGCCACGCCAAGGCTTGCCGCTATCGCCGTGCCGAACACCCGCGCCCGTGAGTGAAATGGGCTGGAAGCGTCGGCCAGTTTTAGGGTCCACCTGTTTAAAGTGATTCGCAATGTATTCCAGATCATGCTGCACTCTCAGGTTGGTCCAAACAGCCGAGGGCGTTTTTGAGTAAAAGAGGATAGTGTCGTGTACCGGTCCGTAGCGGTCTGACGATCCATGCGCAAAAGTGCGCTTCCAGATGATTTGATTCAATGCCTGCTCCTGACCAAACAACTCATCCAGCAAAACCTTTGCGTAGTGCACGACATGCCAGTCCAGATGCACGTAAATGCTGCCAGTATCTGAGAGTAGCTGTCTCAGAAAAATGGCCGACTCGCAGAACCATTGAATATAGGATTGCAGGCCGCGTCCCCACGTGTCCCGATATGCTTTCTGTTCAAGAATCGACGGCTCCTTGATAAAGGTTTCTTCACCATCAAGGTCGCCGTCACGTTCCGGAACGGTCGCCATAAAGGAGAAATCTGCGCCGGTATCGAACGGGGGATCGATGTAGATCAAATCAACCTTGCCAGCGAACTCGGGGAGGAGCGAGGGCAGGACGTACTTTTTGTCGCCCCAGATGAGGCGGTTGCGCCACTCCGGATCATGGCCCGTAGAGGACAGTTCCAGAGTGCGCTGCCGCTCCTGCACACTCTCGTTGACAGTCTCGACGGTTTGAAAGGGCAGTTCGATACGAACCGGAGCACGCTTGTTGCCGTGCGCGTCGTACTTACCGTCCCAGATAAGTTCGGCCATTTTTAATTAGGAGGGGAAGGCCGCCATCTTACAACACGTCGCAACATCGTCCTGTGGATTCTGCGGGAAGAACCGAATTCCGAACAACCCGACTCAACTTCGTAAACTCTCTCTTGCTCTTCCCCCATTCATCTGATATAAACAATCAATCGAGAGCATTATTGTGGCTAGCCGGATATATTGAAACTCTCGTGCGCGTCCGGCATCTAAGTGTTTAAGTATCGGCAAGTCTGAACGTCTTGCAAATCAGCTCCGGCCACGGAGTCACATTCGGGGACAGGGTTCCTCGAAGGGTTCGGTAGGTCAGGCTTTCAAGCCTGGCAAGACCAAAACCTCCAAACGGTCTTTTATCAAGTAAATAAGTCTTCCGCCGACTTTTGTGTCTAACGGAGTCGATCGGGAGACGCGTTCTGTTGCGTGTCAAGTCAGCATTCAGCACTTAGCATTCAGCCAAAAGCAGATTCCTCCGGGCATGGCCCGTTCGGAATGACAAGGCTCTACTGAGATCTGACGGCTGTCTCAGGTGTGCAAAAGCGGTGAATTTCCTGTGTGCACTGCGGGTTGACACGAAGACAACAGAACGATAGCTTTAAGAGCTTCTAAAAAGTTTCGAGGACAGTCGGGTTTGCTTAATCGCAATCCCGCCTGGACTGAAAACGCGCCGCTCAGGCGGAAACGCGATTCGGTCTTTGACAACTAGGTTGAACGTGCCAGTCGTGAGAGGAAGTCTCGGGTTCGAATCCGAGCGATCTCACAAGATAGGCCATCCCGCGTTTCGAGCGCGAGGGTGGCGGTTCGACTTTGGGTTCGAGGTTTTAGCCAAAAGCTAATAGCCAAGAGCCAAAAGCCCGAACCAGTCTGCCAACTACCCGTCGGCAGACAACAGGTTTCAAATGAGAGTTTGATCCTGGCTCAGAATCAACGCTGGCGGCGTGCCTAACACATGCAAGTCGAACGAGAAAGTGGAGCAATCCATGAGTA
>Ga0307477_10000172_pt1 | contig 90249 bp, 65 predicted proteins | sample atmos_gasesECM2C_FD_203316 | JGI IMG/M metagenome (GOLD analysis project Ga0307477, IMG submission 203316) | Hardwood forest soil microbial communities from Morgan-Monroe State Forest, Indiana, United States - atmos_gasesECM2C_515 | ecosystem: Environmental > Terrestrial > Soil > Temperate...
CTGCCCGCCTTGCTCGAAATCTGATGCGCACGTATGGCCTACCGCCTACCATGCTCCCCGTTTCGGGCGGTCTCAAGAATGTGACTCCCGATTTTCTGGCTCAAGAACTTGCGTCGTTGGGTTATCCCGGTTTCGCGCATCTCCGTCGCAGCCGTCTGAGGAAAGTGAATCCGGCTGAGTATTTGCTGTCGGCCTTGACCCAACGTGATGTGGAAGCTCGAGTTGCCGAGGGACTTCCTTGGGTTGTTGCTCGCTATCCTGACATGGACTTCGATTGGCTGGTTCCACAAGCTCGGATGAAAAACCTGCAGAACCGCCTGGGATTCGCGGTAACTCTGGCAAGACTGGCAGGAGGAAACGATTCTCTTAGGCAGCCGGAACAAGCACTTGCCGAGAGCAAACTCGCAAAGGAAGATTCCTTCTGCAAGGACCTCAACGAGCCGGAGCGTCGCTGGCTTCGAGAGCACAGTTCAGAGCAAGCACGGCAGTGGAATCTTCTAAGTGATCTGCGGCCCGATATGCTGCGCTATGTCTGATATTGGTCCAATCTGGACCGCGTTCCTAGAAGAACTGGACAGCCTCCTCGCGATGAACCTGTCCAGTTTCGCTGCATAGGTGGATTTGCTGTTGTCGCTAAATACGGCTTCCCCCGAGGCACAAATGACTTGGATTACTTCTCGTTGGTCCCCGCCAACCGAATGCGCGATTGGCTAGAAGCCTACTTCGGCAAATCCTGAAAACCCAAAGGCCTTTCTTTCTATCCGGTTTGCGTCACTTTGCTCGTAGGCGTGATCTCGTCAGTAGATGTCGTACTGCTCCCAGTGCAGCGTGGGGTCGGCTTGGATGATGATGCTTTTCTTGGTCCACTTCTCCAGCTCTTCCATCAATTCGGATTCACGCGTCTTCAGCGCTTTTGCGATTTCCGGATGCACGCGCAAAGTCAGGCTTCCGGAAGAGATTTGTGGCGCCATCTTTCGGCCTTCCGTTTGAATCTCGTAGCAAAGAGTCGGAACCGATTTCACCATGCCGGAGCCGGTGCAATAAGGACACGGCTGGCACAGCGTGCGCTCCAGAGCTTGCTTCGTACGCTTGCGCGTGATCGCCACCAGCCCGAATTCGTTGAACCGCAGGACCTTGGAAGGAGCGCGGTCCGCCCGCAGAGCATCCTCCAGCGCGGCCATCACTTTTTCGCGATTGCGGCGCTCTTCCATGTCGATGAAATCGATCACGATGATTCCGCCCAGGTCGCGCAGTCTCATCTGGCGGACGATTTCTTTCACCGCTTCCAGGTTCGTGCGGACAATCGTGTCTTCCAGCCGGTTGGAGCCTTTGCCCACAAACTTTCCGGTGTTGACGTCAATGGCCACCAAAGCTTCCGTATGGTTGATCACGATGTAGCCGCCCGACTTCAACCACACTTTCGGCCGCAGGCCCTTGTCAATTTCCTGTTGGATACCGAACTCTTCAAATACCGGAGTTTCCTTGGTGTAGAGCTTCACACGATTCACCAGCTGCGGCTGGAACCGGCTTATGAAGTCCACTACCTTCGTGTACTCCTCTTCGGTGTCCACCCAGATCGCGCCGAAGTCGGCGGTGATGTAGTCGCGAAGGATGCGTTCCACCAGATTCAAATCGCGGTGCAGAATCGATGGGGCCTTGCGCTGCTCCGAGCGAGTCTTGATCTCGGTCCAGGTGCGTGTAAGGAATTCGACATCCGCGCGAACTTCCTCGGGTGCGGCGCTGCCAGCGGCTGTGCGAACGATAAACCCGCCTCCTGCGGTTCCCTTGGCGTCGTTCACCAAATGCCGCAAACGTGCGCGCTCTTCCGCGGAAGCGATCTTGCGCGACACGCCGGTGTGATCGAGCGTCGGCATGTAAACCAAATAGCGGCCCGGCAGAGCGATGTGGCTGGTGATGCGCGCTCCCTTCTTGCCCAGCGGCTCTTTGGCGATCTGGACTATGATTTCCTGGCCCTGCTTCAGCATGTCAGCAATCAGTTGCGTTCGCCGAGGCTGCTGCGGCCGGTGATGCCCTTGGCTGTGTTGCGGACGGCGTCCACGATCGTCGCGGCGCCCGCGGTCACGTTGCCCAGCGCCTCGCCTGGCAGGATGCTGCATTCGCGAGCGGAAATCATTGCGTACGCGCGCCTGCACCGGCTTTTGCACTAGGGATTGGGAATTTTCCGCCGAGGCTGCCATACCATCGGCCGACGGCGCTACTTCCGCGTGCTCGCCTTCATGCCCGTCGGTGTGTTGCTCCGCGCTGTGCGCTATCTGCTCTTCCGCTTCTTCGTCGGCCGCGTCGATTTCCTCTGCCTCCAGACGAGCGCCTCCGGTTGGTTCGCCCTCGCTCGAAGAAGATTCCTCACGGCCTTGCTCTATTTCTTCTTCCGCTTCTTCCTCGGCGGCATCAATTTCTTCAGCCTCTGTTTCAGCGTCCTCCGATTCAGAACCTTGCGCGTCGGCTGCCGCATCTGCTGCGGCGAAAATACGATCCTGCGCCACGCGCGCGGCTGCGTCATCTTGAGCATCAGCAATGTGCTCGGTAAGAGCGGTGACTTCTTCTTCGCTTAGGTCCGCCGGGATATGGTCTGCGTGCAACGAAGCGGATTCATGCCCTTCAGAATCGGACCCCAAGCTGTGGCTATCGCTTGAATGATGTTCGGTGTGCGAGCCGATTTCTTCGGCTTCGTCGCGCCCTCCACGTGCGTCGTGAGAGGCGCGATCTTCTGTCTCGGTTTGCCCCAATGGCAACAGAGGCGAAAGCGGAGCGAATCGAACAGCCTCGGGAACCGGCAGTTGATCGTTCGCGTCCACATCTTTGGGTTCCATCGGAAGATGCTGATGCGTCTTCCACTTGGAAAGTTTTTCGCCCGGAAGCGGTTCCAAGCCAGACGAGAATGGCCGGCGCGCCGGAATTGCCGGCGGTAACATCCGTGCGGCCGGAGCCTGATCCACCAGGTCTGGCGTCGATAATTCTTGCGCCGCAGGTTCGTAAACACCGGAGTGCTGCACGGATTCAATTGCGGGATAGCCAGGCCCCGCTGCTGAAGTTTCTACCGCGCGATTGGCACTCGAAATACTGGCTGGCGCAGACCCGGCAGGCCTGTCGCGATACTTTGCCAAGGACTCCCCGGGCAAAATAATCGACACGTGCCCTTCCGCGGCGGCAGGCTCGCTGGAAGTTTCTTCCAAAGGTCGTGGTAAAGCATATTTCGAAGATGGAAGGTCACGGCCAAATCTGCGTTCGCCTCCGCGCCCTCCGCCGCCACCGCGATTATTCCGGCCGCGCCCTCCGCGCCCGCGGAAATTGCGACCGCCGCGGTCGCCGCCTTGTCCCGGCCCACGATTTTCGAATCGCGGACGACTCGGGGCAGAGTTGTAGCCGGGCTCCTTGCGATCGACCGGTAGCGCTAGTGGAACGGCAGGCTGCGGCCCCGGATCATCAGTCGCAGCGAACGGAGCAGCCTCCACATCGGTAGGCTCCAGCGCCGGGACCGTAACTCCGGACGCCGGAAAAACCTGCCCACCCTGCGCTTCCATCTTTTGGACTTTGTCCTCGACCGTGGTGACGATGTGGTCGAAGTCCTCGATGTCTTCCAGGAAATCGCTCACGTACAGGAATGCGTCGCTATCGAGGCCAATCTCCACAAAGGCAGACTGCATGCCTGGCAGCACGCGCGTAACTTTGCCTTTGTAGATGCTCCCAACTAATGCAAATTCTTTTTCACGTTCAACGTAATACTCACAAAGCTGTCCTTCTTCCAAAATGGCTACCCGCGTCTCGTGCGGGTTCGCCGAGATAACCATTTCCTTCGACATTTACACTCCTCATGGCGCATCGGACGGCGGCGGCACACACGCCAGCGCGGAGCAAGACGATAGCTTGGACTCGGCGCGACGGGCCGCTCAGGAAAGACTTCTCAAATTGTGCGTTTGCTTTCCTCACCGATGCTTGCCTGATCTTGAAATTGAATTTCGGCCTGCGGCTAATCCGCGGCTCGTTTACAGATTCAAATCGTTCAACCATTTCTCGATACAAAACTTGCGGGCTCAGTTGACGAAACGGCGCATGCGAACGTTCATCACGAGTCCCAAAGCCAAAAATACAAAGGCCGTCGCGGATCCTCCGTAACTCATCAGCGGCAGAGGAATTCCGGTCACCGGCATGTAGCCTATCACCATTGAAGCATTAACGAGAACATGAAAACCAACAATGGCGGTTACGCCCATCACGATATACATACCCGCCCGGTCTTTTGCCTTCTGCGCGTTATCCACCAGCCGCAGAACCAACCCAAGATACAACAATAACACCACACAAACCCCGATAAATCCTTGCTCCTCGGCCAGCGCGGCCAGAATAAAGTCTGAATACCGCACCGGCACGAAGCCCAATTGGTTCTGGCTGCCCTTTCCAAATCCCTTACCCCAAAATCCCCCGGAACCCACCGCAATTTCCGACTGCAAAACCTGATACCCGGCGCTGCGGGGATTTTCTTCCGGGTGAAGAAATGTCTCGATGCGCTGCTGCTGGTACGGCTTTAAATGACCCCTCATATTCCAGGCGACGGGGATCATTAGTGCCACGAGGATGAAGCCGATAGCCAAATGTTTCCATTCGATGCCTGCAAGAAATGCGCCAACAACCGCGACGGGAACCAGCACCATCGCGGTTCCGAGATCCGGTTGCATCAGAATTAGGCCAACTGGAACAACCGTGAGAACCGCTACTTTTGCCAAATCCGGGAGCGTCAGGCGGTCGGTGCGCACTTCGCTGAAAAACCGGGCCAGCACTATGATTATAATCAACTTCATCAACTCTGACACTTGGAAATTGGGGCCGCCGCCGAGCGAGACCCAGCGTTTCGCTCCAAAGCGCGAGTGGCCAATCGCGAGAACGACAAGCAAGGTGGCCAGGCCAAACATGTACAGCACAGGAGCTTGGTCCATCAGCGTGTGGTAATCGATCCTAGAAATAATGAACATTCCGGCGACGCCAAGCCCGAGCCACATCAATTGTTTCCATTGCATCCCGGCCATGGCGCTGGCGTGGGTGGAAGAATAGATTTCCAACACGCCGACCGTGGTAATCGCAGCAACGATGGCGAGCAGAACCCAGTCAAAATCTTGAGTGCGCGGCCGGTCTTTCATCGCTGTTGTACTCCAACGGTGGCGACCAGGGGCTTGGTTGAATTCGGCTCGGCGGGCGAGTCCGTGGTGGCTTGTTGTTGCGAGCGAGCAGTCTTTTTATCGTAGTAGGCTTTCACGATGTCGCGCACGACGGGGCCGGCGGCTTCACCGCCGTGTTGCAGGGTGTCCTGCACAATCGCGGCGATTACAATTTCCGGATTGCGGCGTGGAGCGAAACCGACAAACCAACCATCCATTTTTTTGTTGCCCAGACGGTTGGCGGCGTCGTAACTCATCAACTGCGCGGTGCCGGACTTTCCGCACAAATCAATATTTTGCAAACGAAGGTGATAGCCCGTACCGCCGCCTTCATTCACAACCCCGTACAGTCCTTGGGTGACCTGCTCCACGGTGTTCTCGCTCAGGACAAAATGATCGACTTTCGGATTCGGAAAACTTTTCAGCAAATGCGGTTGCACAAGCGTTCCGCCACTCGCAACAGCCGCAGCCATGCGTGCCAATTGGATTGGCGTGACGGTGACAGCGCCCTGTCCTACGGAAACAGAAATCGTCTCGCCGGCATACCATTTGTGATGATAGACGCGCTGAACCCATTCTTCGGAAGGCACGAGTCCCGGTTCTTCGCTGGGTAAATCAACTCCGGTGCGGCGACCGAATCCGAGCCCGGAAGCGAAGTAGGAAATCTTGTCAATTCCGAGCTGCTTGCCGATGTTGTAGAAAAAAACGTCGCAGGAATCCACAATAGCGGCGTGCAGCCCGACTGTCCCATGGCCTTGTGGCCGCCAGCAATGAAACGCGCGTCCATAAAAATTTGCGTACCCCGGGCAGTAAGCAGTGAAGTTTTCCGGAACAGCTTTTGATTCAAGCATGGCCGTGGCCATGACTATTTTGAATACCGAGCCCGGAGCCAGTTGCGCCTGAATCGCACGATTTAGGAGAGGAGTTTGCTTGTCGGTGTTCAGCCTTTGCCACTCTTCCTTGGGAACTCTGACGGAGAAATCATTGGGATCAAACGTTGGACGGCTGACCATGGCGAGAACTTCACCGGTGCGTGCGTCCATGGCTACCACAGCGCCTTCTTTGCCCTGCATGTCGGTTTCGGCGATAGCCTGCAGATCGTAATCGATGGTCAGCTGAACCGGCCTACCTGGAATCGCTTCCACATTGTCCAGCGTGCGCATCACTTTGCCGACGCTGTTGACTACCACCCGCCGCATTCCGTCGGTGCCCTCAAGCTGATCGTTGTATTCCTTTTCAAGTCCTGCCTTGCCGACAAGATCGCCGGGACGGTAGTGCCCATCGCTCTGGTCCATGTCCTGGACGGAGACTTCACCGACATATCCGATGGCGCTTGCGAGCATGGAGTCGTGCGGATACCTGCGGCGCTGAACCATCATGAGCTCGAGCACAGGAATGTCGGCGCGGCGCGATTCAACGAAAGCAATGTCGGCCTGCGTGGCAGCCGGTTTGATTATGACCGGCAAGAATTTCGGCTCGGACTTCGCGGCGTCGAGCGCCTGCCGCAAATCGGAAGGGTCGATCCCGAGGCCGTCTTCAATTTGAGGAAGGCTTTTCTCCAACGACTTCGGGTCATCACGCATGAGCAGGATGCTGAAGGAAGGATAGCTGTCAACCAGGACGCGTCCTTCGCGGTCAATCATAGGACCGCGCGGCGCGATGATGGGGATCGAGCGAACGCGGTTGCGTTCCGCAAGATCGGCAAAGTGGCCGGACTGCACGACCTGGAGTTTCCAGAAGCCGACCATCAGAAGCACGACGATGGTCACAAAAACGTAGGAAACCAGTGCAAGGCGGCCCTGGGGAATTTTCTGGTCGTTAACGCTCCACGATGGCAATCGAACTCCCTGCGCGACGGGCGTACCAGTCCCTGCTACCCCGCGAAAAATCGAGCTTCTACAAGTCTCGAAGTATCATTGAAATTAGCACTTTGCGCGGGGAACCCGCAAGCAGCGTATGTCTAGTACGTTACCTGGACTTCTTTCATCCCGGCGGGGCAGGAGAATTAGACGGCGAATAAAAGGCCGGGGGGTGCGTCCGTTGACTTAGCTCAGACACACACCTAAGATTCCCGCAGGGATTTACCAATGATCGGCCAAACACTCGGCCATTACCGCATCCTGGAAGAGGTGGGGGCCGGTGGTATGGGTGTCGTGTATCGGGCACGCGACGAGCAGTTAGAGCGGGACGTTGCGCTGAAAGTTTTGCCGCCAGGCACGCTCGGTGACGACTCCGCCCGCAGAAATTTCCGCAAAGAAGCCTTAGCCCTCGCCAAGCTGAATCACCCCAACATCGAAACCGTTTTTGAGTTCGGCTCGCAGGACGGAACTGATTTTCTAGTACTGGAGTATCTGCCGGGCCGGACGTTAGCCCAGATGCTCGCTAGCGGACCGCTTGGGGAAAAGGAAGTGATTGCTATCGGAATGCAAATTGCCGCAGCCCTGGAGGAAGCGCACGAACGCGGCATCATTCATCGCGATTTGAAGCCCGCAAACATCGCGTTAACAACTCGCGGGCAAGCCAAAGTCCTGGATTTTGGTTTAGCGAAATGGCTGCACGCTGACGACGAAGTCACCGCGAATATCACCAGCGATTCCGGCGGAGTGCCGGGAACATGTCCGTACCTCTCACCCGAACAAATCCGCGGCGAAACGGTGGATGCGCGGTCGGACATTCACGCGATCGGCGCGGTGCTCTATGAAATGGCGACCGGGCAGAGAGCCTTTCCCGGAGAATTATTCTCGCAAGTTTTGGACGCGATTGTTCATCAGCAGCCAGTCCCTCCGCGCGTGCGAAACCCGAAGATTTCTGTAGAGCTCGATCGCATGATCTGCAAATGCCTGGATAAAGAACCGGATCATCGCTATCAGTCCGCGAAGGAATTGCTGGCCGATCTGAGGCGGCTCGCGGCGTCCTCTTCGCAAAATGTGGTGCCCGCCTCTTTGCGCTCAACATTTCGCATAAGAAAGAAGGTCTTCGCGTACGTGCTGGTGGGAATTGGCGCCGCGCTGGCGGTGGCCATCGCACTTACCGCGCTAAACATCCATGGTTTGCGGGATGATCTCTTTGGCCGGAACCGGCCCACCCAGATTCGTTCCATCGCCGTGCTCCCCCTCGCGAACGTATCCGGGGACCCGCAGGAAGATTATTTCGCCGACGGAGTAACAGACGAATTGATAACGGAACTTGCGCAGGTGGGCGGACTTCGAGTGATTTCTCGCACTTCGGTGATGGCTTACAAGGGCGCGAAAAAACCATTACCGCAGATTGCGCGCGAGCTGGACGTGGACGCGGTGGTAGAAGGTTCCGTCCAGCGCTCGGGAGACAAGGTACGTATCAATGCTGAGTTGATACAGGCTTCCAACGACCGTCTCTTGTGGGGCAAGAGCTACGAGCGGGATTTGAGCGACATTTTGACGTTGCAGAGCGCCATCGCCAAAGCGATCGTCGACGAAATCGAAGTTACGGTGACGCCGCAGGAAAAGGTTCGGCTGGTCAGGTCTCAATCCGTGAACCCCGGTGCGCACGAAGCTTATCTCGCCGGCCGGTTTTATGGGAACAAGCGGACCGCTGAAGGGGTAACCAAAGGCATCGCTTACTTCGAACAAGCCATTGCAAAGGACCCCAAGTACGCACTGGCGTATGCCGGCCTCGCCGATTCGTATCACGCTCTGCCGGAATTCACCAGCATGCCGATTGAAGAAGCTTTCCCCAAAGCCAGAACCGCTGCGATGAAAGCCTTGGAGCTGGATGACTCGCTGGCCGAACCTCATTCCGCGCTGGCGTCCGTTATAGAAGATTATGATTGGGACTGGGCCGGCGCCGAGCAGGAATACAAACGCGCCATCGAGCTGAACCCTGGCCTCTCTGGTGTTCGCGCGTCTTACTCCAACCTGCTGTTAGAACTGGGCCGCTTACCCGAGGCTTTATCACAAGCGAAGATTGCGCAGCAAATCGACCCGCTTTCGGTATCGGCAAACGACAATCTGGCCGGGGTTTTGTACTATTCCGGCGATTACGACGGATCGATCAGCCGGTGCCGGAAGACGCTCGAACTCGATCCCACGAGTCACCAAGCCCATCGCCACCTTGGCCAGGCCTACACGCAAAAGAAGCAATATGCGGAGGCCATTACTGAACTCAAAGAAGCGATTGAGCTTTCCCACGGGAGCAGCGAAGCCCTTGCTGAACTTGGTTATGTCTATGGAGTTTCCGGCGAGAAAAATGATGCGGAACGCATTCTGCAACAGTTGGCCCAGCCGGCCGACGGCCATGTTTCTCACTATCGCTTAGCAATCGTACATATGGGTCTGGGAGAAAACGATAAAGCGCTCGGTTCGCTGGAGCAGGCGGTGAAGGAGCGGGCTCCCGGCGTGGTTCACTTGAAAGTCTCTCCCGTGTTTAGCGAGTTGCGATCCACCAAGCGCTTCCAAAAATTACTGTCGGATATGGGTCTAGCGGGTGCGAAGCAGACGGCGCTAGCGCGCCGCCCAAATCGGGGGCAGCAGACTTCCGGGTATCATGCTTAAAAGCCGGCATATCCATTCCGTCACTTTGTCTTCTCCGCGCGGGTGATGATTGGTCTTCTTGCCGCGCATGAAAGCCAGCAGGGACGGGTCGGAGCCAAAAACGGTCTCAAGTTCACGCCAGGTAAAAGCAGGTGGTTTGCGCTTCCCGACGAAATCCGGAACGTTTCCACTTACCGGCGCGATATCCTTTAGATAATCGGCGTCCATGATTTTGCCTTTTTCGAAACTGGAAATTTGTGGAGCATCGCTGTCGTTCCACACTACCAGGCGGCCGATCTTCGCGTCGTCTGAGTCGGAGAGAACCACTGTGGTGGAATGATCGTTGTCGTGGAACAACGCAAAAACGGTGAGATCTTTTTGATAGCTAAACATCGCGGAGTATAACTCGGTAGAGTTGAGCTTACCGCGGACGATCACTGCTCGATCCGAGCGGTCGAGCAAATCCTGCACTTCCATCTTCAGCAAGCCGGCCTTCAAGCGTCCTTCGAGAAAAAGGGTTCCCGAGCTTGACCGTAATTCCCCAGTTGCGGCGCCGGAGCTCTGCCCCAGTGCTTGTCCGCAGCTGGCCAGGCCCAGGGCCATACCGGAGGTTGCCGTCCTTAGAAAATCGCGCCGCTCGAATTTCATTGATCACCTCCTTCGTGCTCGATTTCTTCTGGAACTCCTCAAGGTGTGTTGCTCGCGGGGCTTCACTCATGTTGAGGAAGGAGCGCGCTTAACACACAAAGGGAATCGGGTGTATTGGGTAGCTGACTTTTAAATCGCGAATCAAATGTTGTCAAGAAAATTCGGGGCATTTCGACCCGGTCCTCAGGTCGAGCCTTGCGGTCCCATCAGGCCGGCACGCCGCGCCACGTCGTCCGGCCTTCAACTCTGAGGAAACCATTCGGTCTGCAAACTCGGCGGTTGGATCAAAGTTTGCATCACCACGCAATATTGTTCCGTTTTCTCCCGCAAGGAGCGCAATTGTTCCTCGGTCGCCAGCGGCGCCACAATATCGAATCGCAAGCGCAGACGCTGAAAGCCGACGGGCACGTCCTTTGCAATACCGAGAGTGCCGCGAAGATCCAGGTCTCCCTCGACCGTGACATCGATAGTTTCCGTCGGTATTCCGATGGACGACGCAACCATCTGGCAGGTGAGTTGCGCGCAAGCCGACAGAGCTCCCAGGAGCATATCTCCCGAGCAAGCTGCGGTCCCGGCGCCTCCGACGCCCGGGTGGGCCTCGGCACGATAGAGGGCGCGTCCGATGGCGACCGAACAGGCGATGGGAGTTTCGGTTTGGCCGCCTTTGGCCTTGAGAGTGATCTGCGACGCCGAAGGGTCGCTGCGGTATTGCTCTTTTAGCGGTTTTTGAACCGGTTTAAGATCCATATTCAGCTCCGAAACTGTTTCTCAACAACATAAAGCAGGCGAATAGCGTGACCGAAGCGGTCTTGTGGCAATTAGGTCCGCTTGCTAGCATGCGAGTAACGGAGGTTATCACATGCCCAAGTTCGTTATCGAGCGCGAAGTACCTGGAGCCGGGAATCTATCTGATGCCGAAGTGAAGGAGATCTCTCGAAAGTCGATGAAAGCCCTAAGAGAACTGGGCCCTGAGATTCAATGGCTTCAAAGTTACGTTACCGGTGATAAGGTCTACTGCGTGTACCTCGCTCCTGACGAAGCTACCATCCGGGAGCACGCAAAACGGGCAGGCCTCCCTGCAAATCGCGTCTCCGCGGTGCGCCGTCTTATCGATCCCACCACTGCCGAATAAGCAGCTATGGTTTGAATAGGCCGAGCTGATCCGGTCTACCGCGAAACTAAGCAGGGTGCGTCCGCTCGGTTGAGCGATGATCTCGATCGGAGATGGGTCTGAGCACGTCCTCAACGGCTTTTTCAACCGGCATGACCCAGCCCTCCAGCCACGCTGTTCTGCTGGTCGCGGTACTGAGAGCTTGCCGGGCCGGCCCCAAACTTTCTTCGAGTTTCGCTTGATCGACCGATGTGAGCGGCACGCCAATCGTTTGGCGCAGAGCTGCCGCTGCGCCAGCGAGCCGCAATGAGCGCTCGTGGTCCGCTTGCGCTGCTGCAACGCAGGCGAAAGATTCCAACAGGCGGGCAATACCGCGCTTGTGTTCCAACTCCTGGAATACCGCGAGGCTCTCACGATAGAACGTATCCGCGGCGCGGTAGTCTTTCAGCTCGCAAGCCAGGTTTCCCAAATCAGAAAGCGTGCCCGCGATGCCCCAGCGGTCGTTGAGTTCCCGGAATGCTGCCACACTCTGTTCCAACAGCGATCGCGCAGCAGCGGAGTCACCTTGGGCTCGCGCTACATCTCCCTGGTGATTGAGAGCCCAGGCGATCCCTGTTGTGTCACCGAGTTCTCGGAAGATCGAAAGAGATTCCTCGTAGAAAGAGCGCGCTTGGGCATAGTCCTTCTTTAGCTTGACCACGCTTCCGAGATTGCTGAGAGCACGAGCCACAGCCAGCGCGTCCTGCTGTTCCCTCCAGAGCGCCAGGCTTTCGTCGAAGAGTGCTCGCGAAACGGCCAGGTCGCCCTGATCGCGGGCAGTGACTGCAAGAGCATTGAGCGAGATGGCAATGCTGCGCTTGTCGTCTAAGTCCCTGGCCATCTCGAGACTTTGCTTTATAAGCACATCAGCGGAAACGTAATCTCCCTGCGCAGTGGCCAGAACCCCTGCTGCAAATAGCGCTCGCATGCGCGCGTTGATGTGTTTGGCCGCCTCCGGAAGCTTTAGCAATTTTCCCAGGCGATCTCGCCCTTCGGCGAGATACTCCCGCATCTCCCAGAAACGGAAAAGCGCAACGCCCAAGCGCAGACCCCACTCCGCGTTACCGGTTTCTGTGAGCCATTCGAGGGCGGCGCGAAAGTTGTCGAGCTCCAGGTCAAATCGTTCGAGCCATCCGAACTCCTTCCCGCCGGTGTCATGCGCTGCCCCGTCTTCGGCCAACACGAGACAGTAGGCTGCATGCGCCCGCCGCGTCAGGGGCTGCTCTCCGCTGGCGGCCATTTTTTCCAGGCCATACTCGCGAATCGTTCCCAACATGACGAAGCGCGGTTCTCCATCTGCTTGTTCGATCTGCCGCACCAGGCTCTTGTCCACCATGGACGCCATGCCGTCGAGCACTTCCAAACCGAGGTCTTCCTTCGCGTCGCAAACGGATTCCACGGCCTCCAGAGTGCAGCCGCTCATGAAAACGGAAAGCCTTCTGAAAAGTTTTTGCTCTGATTCATTCAGGAGGTCGTAGCTCCAATCGATCGCTTGCCGAAGGGTTTGCTGTCGCGCGGGCAGGTCCCGCGAACCGCCAGTCAAAAGCTGCAGGCGGCTGGCCAGCCTGGACTGCATAGCGGAGGGAGACAAGATCTTCGCCCGGGCAGCAGCAAGTTCGATGGCCAGAGGCAGCCCGTCCAGCCGCGAGCAAATTTCCGCGACAGCGGACGCGTTTTCTTCTGTAAGTTCAAAATCCGGTTTCACCGCGACAGCGCGTTGGACGAACAGCGATATCGCCGAATATTGCGACAGAACTTCGAGAGGGAGCGAACCGCGGGCATCCGGCAGGGCGAGCGGCGGTACGGGGAATTCGTGTTCGTTGTAAACGTGTAATGCTGCGCGGCTGGTCACTAAGATTTTCAGACTGGGCGCGAGGGCCAACAGTTCCGCCAGCAGCGGCGCTGACTCAAGCATATGCTCGAAGTTATCGATCAGAAGAAGCATCGGCGTGCTTGAAGAATTCTGCAAATATCCTTTCAAAGATTCCAGCGGCGATCGGCCGCCGGTTTCACGAAGTCCGAGGGCTTGGGCGATCGCAGAGGTGATCAAGCTGGGATCACTCACCGCCGCAAGCGGGACGAAATAAACACCGGAAGGAAAATGCTCCACCAAGTCGCGCGCTACCTCAACGGCCAAACGCGATTTGCCGATTCCGCCCGGTCCCGTGACGGTGACCAGACGAACATCCTTGCGCAGCAACTGCCCTTTTACCGCTGACATTTCTGTGCCGCGTCCCACAAATGCCGTAACTGGAATCGGCAGATTGCTCAGTCCAGCGGTCGGGCGTTTCGCGTGGAGATCGGACAGGCGGTCGCGAATCGCCAGGAGATCGCGAGCCAGGTCACGAGTCGAGAAGTAGCGCTTCTCAGGCTCCTTGGCCAGACAACGCTCCACCACCCAACAAAATGGCGGAGGCACCTCCGGATTCAGCGAGCCGATCGGTTCGGGATCTTCATGGATAGTTGCCGAAAGGATTTGAGCCGCGGTCGGCCTTTGGAAAGGACGCTTCCCGGTAGCCATTTCGTAAAGGATTAGTCCCAATGAGAATTGGTCTGAGCGGAAGTCCAGTTGCTCACCGTTGGCTTGCTCAGGGGACATGTATGCTACCGTACCGACAATCATTCCTGGCTCGGTTTGGAACGCAACGGCAACGCGAGTCTCGGTTAGTTCTTCGCCTTCAGCTGCGAGTTTGGCCAAGCCGAAATCAAGAATCTTTACTGTTTCGGCGGAGACCACAAGATTCTCAGGTTTCAAGTCTCTATGGATGATGCCTGCTTCATGGGCCTTGGCTAATCCATCGGCAACCTGCACGGCGATCGAGATAATCTTCCGCATCGGGAGTGTGTTGGAAACCAGAAGTTGCCGCAAGGTCTTCCCTTCAATACACTCGAAGACCAGGAAGTCCATTCCTTCGTGATGCCCGATATCGTGCAGCGTACAAATATTTGGATGAGAGAGTCTGGAAATGGTGCGCGCCTCACGTTCAAGGCGCTTTCGTACATCGGGCTTGGTGGAGAGTCGTTCCGGCAGGACCTTAATGGCAACGTCGCGACCCAAGCGGGTATCTCGGGCCCGGTACACTTCCCCCATGCCGCCGGCACCCAGTGGGGAGAGAACTTCGTAGGGACCCAGTCTTACGCCCGGAGCGAGAGGCATTAGTCGCCGATTATAACCGCCGCACACCAGCTAGGTAAACTCATCTACAAAAACCTCGCAGCAGCTGGCGCCCTGGCCATTTTCGGTTAGAAATGAACCACCGCAGGGATGGGGAGTTCACGAGGAGTCAAGCGGGCGCTCGAGCGTTCCGTTCGACTATCGCATCGGCGCAACAGCCATGAGCATGAACGCGTGCAGCATGTCACCCAGCGATACAAAAGCCGGAAATGGAGAACCATCGGTTGACCGAGCGAATGAAACCCGCATTCGGGCAATCTTCGATCACGACGCCAACAACTCCATGCATCCGCGAATCGTCCGGCGAGTTATTCGTTCCGCAGCGCCATCATGGGATCTACGCGCGTGGCGCGTAGCGAGGGGATGTAACACGCGGCCATAGCCACAGCCGCCAGCACGATTGCGACTGTAGCGAAAGTTACCGGGTCATTGGGACTCAATTCGTATAGCTCACTCGACATCAAACGGGTGAGGCCTAAGGCAGCCACTAGTCCGGTAAAAATTCCTAGCGCCGTCAGCTTAAATCCTTGTCCGACTACCAGGCGAAACACATCCCGCTGCTGCGCGCCGAGCGCCATTCGTATTCCGATTTCCTGCACGCGATGTTTCACGGCATAAGCCTGGACGCCGTAAATCCCTACAGCGGCCAGCAACAATGCAAGACCCGCGAAAGTAGCGAGCAAAATCATGCTTAGCCGCTGCTGCGCCAAGGACTGGTCGACAATATCCTCCATGGTGAGAACGCCCGTCACCGGCTCATCCGCGTCCACGCGATGTACCGCGGCCTGTACCGCGGAGGTGAGGCTGGTGGGCGGCACCGCCGTGCGAATGGTGAGAACGGATTGCGTCTCGGGATTCTGCAACATCGCACCGTAAACAGATTCCGCCGGACGGGTTGAACCCAAGCCGTCCATCTTCACATTACCGACCACGCCTACCACCACAAAGCTCTGATCCGGATAGAAAGTAAGTCCCACGTGTTTGCCGACCGCGTTGTCGCGCGGCCAGAAGCGTTTCGCGAAGGCCTCGCTAACCAGCAAAACTCGCGGCGCGCCGGCGTTATCCGCGTTCGTAAAATCGCGCCCTTGCTCCAGCGGAATTCGCATCGAGGTGAGATATCCGGGGCTGATCTGCCGGACGGGCACCTCCGGTTGATCCGCCATCGCTTGTATCGGCTGACCTTCGACCTGCACCGGCTGTGTAGAGCCGCCTTGAAACGGGACGCTATCGACGGCGCCAGCCGCTACAACACCCGGCAACGTGCGCACCAATTCGAGCGTCGATTCGTAAAAAGTTGCTTGCGGCTGGCCGGCGGCATACTTCGTCTGCGAAATTGCCAGTGGCACGGTCAAGACGTTGTGCGGATCGATTCCGGGGTCCGCGCTTCGCAGGAAATGCAGCGTTCGGATCATTAGTCCCGCGCCCATCAACAACACCAGAGAGAGGGCCACTTCTGAAACGACCAACACGCTGCGAACGCGCAGCCCGCCTGAATCCGAGCTCGTTTTACCCAGGCCTTGCTTCAGTGAATCGTTCAAGTTTGATTTCGTGAGATGCCAGCCTGGAGTCAATCCCGCTAGTACGCCAGTGAGAATCGAAATTGTGAAAGTGAACGCCAGCACCCAGCCGTCGAGCCCCATCTCAATTCCAAGCGCCAACTGATCGCCGAGGAATGCCGCAATTGCACGGACCACGAAGTGCGCCAGTAGAAACGCTAGCGCGCCGCCAATCACCGAGAGCAAAATCGTCTCGATGAGCACTTGCCGCATCACGCGCCCGCGACTGGCGCCCAGAATGCTTCGGATGGCAAGTTCCTTCCGGCGTCCGAGCGTTTTCGCCAGCATCAAATTCGCAACGTTGGTGCAGGCAATGAGCAGGACGAACGAGACGGCGCCCATCAATACCAGCAATGCCGGGCCGATGGAACCGATTACTAGGTCGCGGACTGGAAGGACAAGCGCGCCCCATCCGGCATCGTCGGTTGCGTACTGCTGGGCCAGGCGGCTGGAGATGGTGTCCATTTCCGCCTGTGCCTGGGTTTTGTTTACGCCGCGCTTCAAACGCGCCAGGACGATGTAGCTGTGATTTCCTCGCACGGCGCGTTCGGTGTCGGTCCAGGCATTTGGCACCCACAGCGCTGCTTGAAACGGGAAATCGAACTTCGGAGCCATTACGCCGATCACGGTGTAACCCTTATCATCGAGCTTGATTGTCTTTCCCAGGGCGTTTTGCACATCGCCGAAATGACTTGTGGCGAAGGAATAGCTCACGACGACAACCTTGGCTTGACCCGGCTGATCGTCCTGCGCCACGAATCCGCGGCCCGCAATTGGCGAAACGCCGAGCATCGGGAAAAAATCCGCGGAGACTCCCCTGCCTTGCACCGATTCCGGTGGCCCAAGGCCGGTCACCTTGAAGCTGCCGAATCCCATGGCGCTCATTTGAGAAAACACGTGGTTCTCGCGCTGCCAATCCAGATAGTTCGCAGGCGAGACGACAAACTTATCCACACCCGGAAAACTTTTTTGCGGCGGTGTGTGCCACACCACCATCACTTGCTGAGGATCATGAAACGGCAACGGCCGCAGCAGCACGGCATTGACGGCGGAAAAGATAGCGGTATTGGCGCCGATGCCGAGCGCCAACGTGAGCACTGCAACGACAGTGAAGCCAGGAGACTTGCGCAAAATTCGCAGGCCGTAGCGAACATCCATCAAAAAATTCTCAACGCTGGTCCAGCGCCAAATCGCGCGGCTGTCCTCTTCAACCAAGGTCACGTTGCCAAATTCACGGCGAGCAGCGGTGCCCGCTTCCCCTCGGGACATTCCGTTGGCGACCAGTTCTGCAATCTTCTCTTCCAGATGTGCGTGGATTTCCTCCGCGAGTGCACCGGATTCGCGACCGCGAGAAAACACTTGCTTGATCCAATTCATGATTCACCCGGCGCAAGCACCCGCGTTATACCTTCGAACATTCGTTCAAACTGCGACACTTGGCGCTCCAGGCGCTTGGTCCCCGCCTTGGTCAACTGGTAAATGCGGATACGGCGGTTCGTAGCGGAGATGCCCCATTCGGCCTGGACCAGTTCTTCCTTGAGGAGACGTTGCAGAGCGGGGTAAAGCGAGCCTTCTTCAATTTGCAGAAGATCGTTCGAGCAGCGCTTGATGTGTTGGGCGAGGGCGTAGCCGTGCATCGGCTGACGCTTCAGTATGCGAAGAATCATCATCTCCAGTGCCCCGGGGAAAAGGTCTCGTTGTTCCGTTTTTTTCATGAAGCGCTTCCGCTAAACGGGATACATCATTTGGCTCTAGGCCTAGAGTAAAATAGTATATGGGCTGTCGTCAAGACGTTTCTCCCAAATGGGCGGTATATCCGCGGTACCCCCTGAAAGCGGACATTTCTACTTTGCACAAACCGGACATTCTCATTTTGCGGCGACGGGGCGTCAGGGCGTCCGGCGCGTTGGAATCGCCGATCCGTCTTGCGGTAGGATAGAACGCTCTGTCAATTCAGCAAAAAGGCTGGATCTGTGGAAACACTGGCCAGAGACTTGCGCTACGGCTTGCGAATGCTGGCCAGGACGCCTGCATTCACCGCGCTCGCCATGGCCACCCTCGCGCTAGGAATTGGCGCAAATACGGCGATTTTTACCGTCGCGAATTCCGTTTTGCTCAGGCCGCTGGCTTACAAAGATCCTGGACAACTGGTGCGCATCAGCACCAAGCGCGATGGCACTTGCTGCGTTTCCCTTCCCTATTTCACACTTCTTTCCGACACGAGTCATTCCTTTTCCGGCTTGGCGGCATATCAATTCGACGCTGCGAATTTGGCTGTGCCTAGCGGCGCTGAACAAGTCGACGCCGAGCGCGTAACCGGCAACTTTTTCGATGTTCTTGGCATAAAGCCTCTTGCCGGACGTTCCTTCATGCCTGCGGAAGATGAGCCCGGCGGCAACCAAGTGGTGTTGATCGGATACGAATTGGCCACGCGGCTGTTCGGCAATGAACAGAAAGCCGTCGACCAGCACCTTTCCCTCGATTCCAGGGACTATACGATTATCGGCGTTCTCCCGCCGAAATTCGGGGTGCGGTTGCTCGGCCGCCAGCCTGAAATATGGATGACCCGTCTGATCGATTTCAGCTTGACCACGCCTGCGCGGGTAAACATCGGAGGCCTGTATTACGAAGCGATCGGAAGGTTGCGTCCAGGTGTCGCGCCCATCCAGGCGCAGGCGGAAACCGAAGTTGTCTTTCAGCAGTACAGGAAGGATAAGCCCACCAATTTCGACGCAACGTCAGACGTAGCAATGACCGTTGGCGATTTGCAGGAAAATCTGGTCGCTAATGTCCGTCCAACGCTGCTGATTCTTTCGGCCGCGGTCGGCTTTGTGCTCTTGATTGCGTGCGCCAATGTGGCCAGCCTTCTGCTTTTCCGCGCAATCCTGCGAAGAAAAGAATTCGCGGTACGCAGCGCGCTGGGAGCGCCTCGCGGGGCCATGATTCGTCAATTGCTCACCGAGAGCGTGCTGATGGCCGTGGTGAGCGGCGGACTTGGAATTTTTCTGGGCTATTGGGGGACGAAGTATTTGGGCGCGTTTACGCAAACGAACTTGCCCCAGGTGGCCGATGTACCGATGGACTTCCGCGTCCTTGCGTTTACTCTGACGATTTCCCTGCTGAGTGGGATTTTGTTCGGCCTTACGCCGGCTTTGCAGTTATCACGTCCCAATATTGGCGCGATGTTATCCGACGAAGGACGCGGCTCGGCAGGAAGCCGGCAAAGACATCGCGCGCGCAGCGTACTTGTGGCGGCGCAAGTGGCGCTGTCCATGGTGCTGCTGGTCGGTTGCGGTCTGTTGATACACAGCTTCATGCGGCTGCGTAAGGTGGACCCTGGATTTGATGCGAAGAACACGCTGACAGCGCAGACTTTCCTTCCGCCGGCTATTTATCCGCTGCCGGCTCGGCGCATCGCTTTTTATCAAGACGCGCTAGAGCGCCTGAGATCGATTCCGGGAGTCGAATCTGCCGCGATTTCGACGGCGCTGCCCGTGCTTCCCACCCACGGCACACCGGTTCGCTTTGAAGGACAGCCGGAAGTTGATCTGGGAAAGCGACCCATTGTGCTGATCGAATCCATCAGCCCGGATTATCCCAAGGCCATGCGCATTGCGCTGATCGAAGGCCGCGCATTTCTGGAAAGTGACAACGCTACTGCGCCACCGGTAGTCATGGTGAATCTGGCCACCGTGCGGCGCTTCTGGCCCAACCAAGAGCCTGTCGGCAAACTGGTTTGGGTTGGCAGGCAGGCTCCCAGTCAAGTGGTGGGAGTGCTGGGCGACATTAAAAACGATAGTCTCGCTACGGCGACGCAGCCCGAGGTTTTTTTGCCATATCCGCAACTCGCTTCACCGACGTTGTACATCACTTTGCGTACCTCAATGGACCCGCACAGCGTGGCTTCCGCGCTGCGCGCCCAGATTGCTGCGGTAAATCGCGGGCAGCCGATTACCGACGTACAAACGATGGAGGAGCGGCTGGAGACAGCCAGCGCGCAAACGCGTTCGATGATGCAGTTGATTGGTATATTTTCGGCCACCGCTTTGATTCTTGCGGTGGTGGGAATCTATGGAGTGATTGCGCACTCCGCCGCGCAACGCACGCAGGAATTGGGTATTCGCATCGCGCTCGGCGCATCGAGTGCCGATATTTTTGAATTGGTGATCGGAACCGGGCTCAAACTTGCAGCCGCCGGCATCCTCGTCGGCCTCGCTGGGTCATTCGCGCTTACGCGTCTGATGGCGAGCTTATTGTTTCAGACCAGCGCAGCCGATCCCATCACGTTTGTAGGCAGTGCGGTCGTGTTTGCTGCCGTAGCGGCGCTGGCAAGTTATTGGCCGGCACGGCGCGCAATGCGCATCAATCCCACCGACGCCCTCCGCTCTCGGTAAACCCTCCGATGAGTGTCCACTTGCGATTGCGACTCGCGGAAGTTGCCGCTGGAAGCTCTCGGACTCACCGTTTCACCAAGATTCAAACAACCTCTTTATTCCATCCACCAGGATCGTTTTCAAAAATCCTTAGTGCCGGAAGGTCCGGTTACGGTCGCCGATCATCCGCGTCTGGTGATAGAAGTCCACCGCCTGGATGGTCTATTAGACACCGCGGAAGGCCCTAGCGCTATGAGGTGCGGCGAAGGCGGTCTAGGAGGGCGAAGAGAATTACGCCAAAGGCTGCGGTGACGAGAGAATCGATAAACAGGCGCAAAGTGAAGAGCGGCGCAACATGGTTCAGCAGAACGCGTTGAGTGACCCCGAGAATTGCCTGATGAAAGTGAAAGAATAAAAATATCAGGCCGAAACGGCTTAGCGGATGTTCGGTGTCAATCCTCGCACCCACCGATGAAGCCAGGTAGCCCACGATTGTTTTTGCGATGCCGTACATGCCGATGGGATTGTCGTGGCTAAGAGCGTCTTGCAAAATTCCAATCGCCCCTCCCAGAAATAACCCCGACACAGGATTGCGCCGGCTGACTCCGAAATAAATGGTCACTAGCAAAGGAAGGTCGATTAGTTCTGACCAGCGTCCGTATTTATGCAGGAAGGCCTGAAAAACAAGAGCGAGCAAGGCGGTACCGACAATCGTGCCGCTGTAAAATTTATGGACCTCGACATTTGCTTCCGAGTGGTGCGCCCCGACATTGAGCATGTAGGCCATTTTATCAGCGAGGGGCGGGCGACTTCGCCGCGGGAGAATTGTTTGCCGTAGGAACAGGCCGCGTTGGAGCAGCGGCCGGTTTCAATTTGCTTGGGTCAGTCACAACCCCGGAGGATTTCGGCGCTTGCGGAGCCGCTGATTGTTCTCCGGATTGCGCGGCTGTTGAGTCGCTCGGTTCGGCTGCCTCCGTTTTCTTGGGTACGAGTTCCTGTTGCGAGAGCAGGACGATGACATCTTCCAGTCGGTCGAGACGCGCCGCAGGCCGAACGGAGATAGCTTGGAACGGGTTTCCGGGCTTTGCTACGTCCACAGTGCCAATCAGCAAATCCTTCGGAAAAATACGGTCTTCCCCGGAGGTGACGATGGCGTCTCCGGACTGAAGTTTCTCTTCGTTGATCACATATTCCATGTGCGGCTCGGGATCTCCGCTGCCTTTCACCACGCCGTGAGTGCGCGAAGAAGCAAAAAGCGCTCCAACGCCGCTGTCCTTGTCGTTGATGAGCAGAACCTGCGCGGTGGAGGGAAAGACCTCTACGATTTTCCCCACCACTCCATCGGGCGTGATGACGCCCATGTTTCGGCGAAGGTGGTCGCGCTCGCCGCGATTTATGAACAGGGTATGCGAGGTGGGGTCGGCGCTGGCACCAATTACTTCTGCGGCAAGCATGGGAGCTTCGGTATGCGCCTCGTGAAAATTTAGCAGCGTCGAGAGGCGTTGAGCTTCGGCCGCGTGGCTTTCGAGTTCGCGGTTGCGGAGGCGCAAGGTGTCCACTTCGCCGCGCAAGCGTTCATTTTCAGCGCGTGTATTGCGCAGGCCAACATAACCGCTCCAAACTCCCCCGACGTGAGAGAAGGTCCAAGTGCCGGCGCGTTCCAGAGGCGTCATCAATTCCACGGCCCAATAGCGGATCAGGCGGACACTGTTTACGCGCTTGATTTGAAAAGCGAGGAGGAGCACTTGCGCAAGGACGACGGTTGCCAGCAGGGCCAACGGGCGATGGCGGGAGATCGTGTCGATCATACTTTTAGACCTAAAGGTGTTTCTAAATGATAAGAACTCTCCAACCTATCGGTGCAGCTTGAATCCCAAGTCATCAATTCCGGCTTCGCCGGCTTAATCGATGGAGACCAGGCGCAACAGCCGGAAATCACTCAGCATCTTTCCGGTTCCCAGCACGACAGAAGCCAGCGGATCGTCGGCGATGGAAACCGGGAGGCCGGTTTCTTCGCGGATGCGCTTATCGAGATTTTTGATCAGCGCGCCGCCGCCGGTCAAGACGATGCCGCGGTCACTGATGTCAGCCGAAAGTTCAGGGGGCGTACGCTCAAGGGCGACGCGAATAGCGTTCAAGATCGTGGAGATGCATTCGGAAAGCGCTTCGCGAATTTCGCTGTCGTCGATGGTGACGGTGCGCGGCACGCCTTCGATCAAGTTGCGGCCCTTTACTTCCAGCGTGAGCGGCTTTTCAAGGGGATAGGCTGAGCCAATTTCGATTTTGATTTGTTCTGCAGTGCGTTCGCCGACTAGCAGGTTGTATTTGCGCTTCAAATAATGCATCACGGCTTCGTCCATTTCATTTCCGGCTACACGAACCGAGCGCGAATAAACGATGCCGCTCATCGAGATGACGGCGATGTCAGTAGTGCCGCCGCCGATATCCACAACCATATTTCCCGAGGGCTCTTCGATGGGCAGGCCAGCGCCGATAGCAGCGGCCATGGCTTGTTCAACGAGATAGACTTCACTTGCACGCGCGCGATAGGCGGAGTCTTGCACTGCGCGTTTTTCCACCGGTGTGATTTCGCTGGGAACGCCAATCACGATTCTGGGGTGGACCAGGACGCGCCGGTTGTGCGCTTTCTGGATGAAATAGGTGAGCATCTTTTCGGTGACTTTGAAATCGGCAATTACGCCGTCTTTCATAGGCTTGATGGCGACTACGTTGCCGGGAGTGCGACCGAGCATTTCCTTCGCTTCGCGGCCGACGGCCACGACTTCGCCGCTGTTTTTGTTGATGGCAACGATGGAAGGCTCGTTTACCACGATTCCCTTTCCGCGCGCGAAGACCAGCGTGTTGGCGGTGCCCAGATCAATGGCCAGGTCGGATGAAAAAAGACTGAAGACCGACCGCATGTTGTAGCCGTTTTTCGTCACGTCTTGCCTTCCCCCTCAAATCTGTTTGCACGCCGCGGCGGCGGTGAGTGCTCGGCGGACTTCTACACTTGCTAGCGCATAGTTAGTTTACGGGATTACGACCTGCACGCGCTTGGTTGCGGTTCCGCCCCGGCGGTTTTGGCCGGTGATGATCACCTCGTACGAGCCTTTGGGCATGGGCGGCAGAAAATGGCGGAACTGTCCGTCTGACTGGATGCTAGCAACGGGTTCACCGTTGATAATCAAAGCCGCTCCGGGCTCGGTGCGTCCAATGATCTCGACAACATTGCCCTGCAAGACAGTATTATCCACCTCGAGCAACATTTCCTGCTCTTTACCTTGTATCACCAGTGTGAATTTAGAAGGCTCACTTTGATCGCTGGTGGCGTTTTTAGCGTCGATGGCACGAACCCGCCAGTAATAATCGCCCGGGTCGAGCCCCACGAGGTCCAGAGTTTCCGAAGACGTTTTCTTGTCCATGATAATTTTGCTGAACATGGCGGTGGTGCTGGCCTGAAATTCATAAGACTTGGCGGTGGCTACGGGCTTCCAGGAAAAGCGCACAGGATCGTGTTTTGGATTCGATACGGTAATGGCCTGCAGGTTGAGCGGCACGTTTAGCTGGGGAGGCGCCAGCACATCGCTCCTAGTGATGGGTCCGCCCGCCGGGAAGGTGACCCGTTGCCACTGGCCGATATCGAGGTGCTCACCACCGCGATTCAGTTCCGCGCTACCAGAAGCCACGGTGATTTGCTGCTGCTTCGTGGTGGGGTCGCTGGTGACAGCCGCGCGGCTGTTCGCACGCAATGAAGCGACAGCGTTCTCGAAAGAAACTTCCGCTTTGGAACCCGGCACTTCCCAGGCACCGGTAGCGAGGTCCACTTGTCCGGAACTGATGTGCACGCCCACTTGCGATGCGTGATCCTGTTCCACAATGTTTTCTTCCACGGTAACTAGAGTATCGCCCTTTACGGTGTAGGTAGTGCCGTCCGCAAAGGCCATGCGAGCGACGCCTTCGGGACCGGTCTGTATCAGGTCACCCTTGTCGAGAGTGAGCTGATAGTCGGCGTTTTGCCACTCCACGGAGTTCACCTTCTTCACTTGCACTTTGCCATCGAGATTTACGAATCGGGCTTGCCGCGCAGTGATGGTGGCTACGCCTGCGTCGTGCGACGACACAGCCGCATCCAGGCGCTTTACGAGTTTGCCGGAAAGATCAGGAAAGACGAAATAGACCGCGCCGAGAATTACGCCAATAATTAATAGGGCGTAGACCGCCATGGTTTTGTAGGTGACGGTGTGCCAATAAACTTCGACGCGCGAAATCTTAGGCTTGTCCGACACCGTTGTTTTTTGGTCTATCATGTTTATTAGGGCTAACTTGGAAATTTAGCACACGGGTATAGGCCATACAACTCGGCGCGCAGAGAGTTGCGAAACTGCTAACCCCTACTTGTTCCAATCAGTTAACTGGCCATTAGGTGCAACGAGCGATCGGTTCCCTATCTCGTCGGGCCGGAGGCAAAAATGGTTCCAAATTGGCGCCATATTGGCGGTTGACCAAAGGCGGGCATATTAGGGAGACTATCTGCTCCGAACCGGTGTCGACGCCGCCGGCTACGCTGCCGAGTGCCCGCGGCAGATGACTGCAGGCGAAGTGGTTTCGAAGTTGCGAGGAACAAGATATGAAAGAAATAATTGGCGAACTGCTTCCACCGACACGCTTAATGATGACTCCGGGGCCCTCTTGCATGGACCCGCGAGTTTATCGCGCCATATCCGCACCGCTGGTGGGTCACCTAGATCCGTGGTTCCTGGAAATGATGAACGACGTGCAGGTCCTGTTACGTCGCGTTTTTCGGACCGAGAATCGGATTACCTATCCCATCTCCGCGTCGGGGTCTGGCGGGATCGAAGCGGCCGTACTAAACCCGCTGGAACAGGGAGATGAGTGCATTGTTTGCTCGAATGGAATGTTTTCTGAGCGCATGGCCGTGATTGCAGAACGCAGTCCGGCGAAAGTGATTCGCGTAGAAGCCCCGCTGGGACGTACGGTTGATCCTGAGGATGTGCGGCGTGCGGGCAAAGGAAAGAAAATTAAGTTTGTGGGATTGGCGCACGGTGAAACCTCGACTGGAGTGGTTCAGCAGCTTGAAAATTACCGCAAGGTCGCGGATGAAATCGGAGCGCTGCTGATTGTGGATACGGTCGCATCGCTCGCGGGCATTCCCCTCGGTGTAGATCGCGACCGAATTGACATTTGTTTCAGCGGAACACAGAAAGCGATCAGCGCTCCGCCGGGGATGTCGCCGATTACGGTTAACACCCGAGTGGAAGATTTGATACGAGCGCGCAAGACACCGGTCGAGAGCTGGTATTTCGATTTCACACCGATCATGACGATGTGGGGCTCGGAGCGCACCTACCATCACACGCCGCCCGTGTCGCTGATCTATGGGCTGCGGGAAGCTCTGCGGATCGTGTTGGAAGAAGGGCTGGAGAACCGCTGGGAAAGGCATCTGCGCAATCAGCAGGCGCTGGTGGCGGGGATCGAAGCGATGGGACTTGAGCTGTTTGTGACCGATCCAGCGGACCGGCTGGTTACTGTGACCGCGGTGAAAATTCCCGCCGAGCTGGAGGACAGAAGAGTGCGGCAGCAGTTGCTGGATGAATTCAACATTGAGATTGCGGGCGGCATCGGAAAAACCAAGGGGCACATCTGGCGCGTCGGATTGATGGGCTATTCGTCGCAAAACACGAATGTGCTGCTGTTCCTTGCGGCGCTGGAGAAAGTGTTGCTCGATCAGGGCCGGCGCGTACCAGCTGGGGCGGGTGTGGCGGCAGCCATTCGCAGTTATCAAGGGGCGGCGCAACCGGCGGTGGTTGGCGCACGAAAGTAAGGGCAGTGAATTTTGCATGGCGAAAACTTTTTATCCGACGATTCCAAACGCCGGCGCGATGAGAGATTTTATCGGCGCGTTCGAGGTGCCTTCGAAAGTGACCGAGTACGTATATAAGTGCAGGTTTTCGCATTGCTGGAACGGAATCGCGACGCGCCATGCGGATACCATGGATTGCAAATTCTTTGTGGATGGCCGCGGAGTGGTGTTGGGATTGGCGCACCCGGGATTCGTGGAATTTCGCGTGCGCGCGGGCAGAAACCTTTCCGACAGAGAAGCGAGTTATATTGCCGCTGATTATCTGCGAGGAAGGCTGGAGCAAGAAGACGAGCACACGCTTTACGACGTTCCCGCCACCGAAGTGACCCGCATCATTGAGAAGCTTGGAATTCTCTGACCGCGAAAAGGCTTTTATTTGGTGGAAGACTCTTTCTTGGCAAGTGAACGGATGTAGTTCACAAGATTCCACATGGCTTCCGGCTTGGCGCGGTCGCCTTCGGATGACATTTCGCCTTTGCCGTTCTTTATGATGTAAAAGAGTTCGCCGTCGGAGCGGTCTTTCAGCGCCGCAGGATCGCGGTAATCGACTAGCTTAACTTTCATATCAGCCGCTAGGTCGCCTTTGCCATCGCCGTCTTTCCCATGACACACCTGACAGTCGATGTCGTACATTTTTTTCCCCTGGGCGATCGATGCGGGAGTGGGTTTTACCGGATTGGCGAGCTTCGCGGCTTCCGGCGGAATTTTAAATTCTGCAGCGGAACTGCCCGCAGCAGGTTTCGACTCCTGCGCGGAGACCGACATAGCGGCCGCAAGCAGCATCGATAAAACAGAAACAGCTCTTACCATGGGAACCTCCCGCGATACAGGCAAGTGAAGCCGTTGCGCGCATTCTACTCCCGGAGAGTGTAAGCGGAAAGGCGTGTTTTTATGGTGTGCAGGAAAGATGACGCCGCAATTCAGGCGTCGGAGAGGGAGCCCCCAGAGCTTGCGCCGTCATTTAATTCGCCAACTTCGAAAATTTCGCCGCAATCGAGGCACTCGACATACTGGGTGTCGTCATCTTTGGCGATGAGCTGGGTGCGTTTGTGCTGGCAAGCGGGATCGGGCATCCGACGGCCACTAAAAAGCCGGACAGATTATACATCTTAGCCGCTCTGAATTGGGAGTGCGGCCGCGGGCTAAGACCTTTCGCGCGTGCGGGGAAAAGTCCGCGAAGAAGGACCGACGGCGGGCAGACAGGGCGATGCCAGGGTTGACAAACGTGAAGAATGACACTATCAGTCTGGTTACCTATTGTGGAGAAATGTAAGTGACAGTCGAACTGAGCACTTCGCAGAAGCGCCTGGGAAGCGCGCTGTTCTACGGGATTGTGATGGTGCTCGCCTATCTGGTTTTTCTCGTGTTCCAGCCGTTCCTAGCTGCTCTTGCTTGGGCGGTGGTTCTGGTGGTAGTGGCGTATCCGGTCTATGCCCGGCTGGCAAGGCGATGGGGGCGCACGCTCGCTGCGACGTCGAGCACGTTGGGTGTGACGTTTATCATCATTGTGCCCACGCTGTTAGTGACCGGCGCTTTTATCCGGCAAGGTGTGGAAGCCGTGCAACTGGTTCAACAGCAGATACAGAGCGGACATTTTTCCTGGGTGAACGATTTGTGGCTTCGCATTCAAGAGCGGTTTCCTGACGCGAATCCGGGCGATCTGACGACGGTGGTCCATCGATATGCGGACGCAGGCGCCGGCTATCTAGCTGCACGAGTGGGCACGGTGCTGCGCAACACCGCGATCTTCTTATTCCATCTCACCGTCGTGATTCTGGCTATGTTCTATCTTTTTCGGGATGGCGACGCCATTGTTGCGCGGCTGCGTGAAGTTTTGCCGTTTGAAAAAGCGCATCGCGAACGAATGATCGATGAAACGCGAGAATTAATTTTTGCCAGCGTCACTTCCAGTTTGGTTGCGGCGGTGGCACACGGAGTGTTGGGCGGGCTGGCGTTTGGATTGACTGGAATTCACGCGCCAATATTTTGGGGCGTGATGATGGGATTTTTCTCGCTGGTCCCACTGGTGGGTTCGGCCCTGATATGGGTGCCGGCGGCGATCAGCTTGATGGTAAATGGACACATTGGCTTGGGAATCGTTCTGATGATTTTTTGCAGCGTGATTGTGGGGCTGGTGGACAACATTATCCGCCCTTGGATGATTAGCGGGCGCGCGCAGATGGGCGGTTTGGTGGTGTTCATCAGCGTTTTAGGAGGGATCAGCGTGTTCGGCATGTTGGGGGTGGTGCTCGGGCCGATCGTCGTCGCCGCCGGAGCAAGCATGTTGGACCTGTACGCGCCGGGCGCTGTTGTTAGAAACACAAAATCCAAAGCGGGTGGGAACAAGTTGGGCGGCGTGTTAGAGTAGCGGCCTTCGGAAGCGAATGAAGAAAAATTCCAATTCAAAACACGCGAGCTTGCCGCCGGAAAAACTAAGGTGGCATTGCGATCCGGCACGAATACCGTTTGAGACGACGGCGGAAGTGGAACCGTCCACCGGAGACACGGGGCAGGACCGGGCCTTGCGCGCGCTGCGCATGGGAGTGGAACTTACCGCTCCGGGCTACAATCTTTTCGTCTGCGGGCTTTCCGGGACGAGCCGCGGCGGGATGATCGTAAGGCTCATCGAAGATATGCACCCCAAGAGCGAGGTCGCTCCAGACCGCTGCTACGTGAACAATTTCAAGAATAATGACCGGCCGCGCCTGCTCACCCTAACGCGCGGGCAAGCCAACGCGTTTAAGAAGGAAGTGGAAACCGGAATTGACTTTTTGCGCCGACGCATTCCGCAAGTGTTCGAGGGCGAGCCGTTCCAGCGGCAGAAGACGCGCATTGTAGAGCGTTTCACTTTGCGGGAAAAAGAATTGATGGACGATTTCACTCGCCGGATCGCGCGCGAACAGTTTGCGCTGGGGCGCATGCAAGTCGGTGCTGTAGCGCTGCCTGAAATTTTTCCAGTGATTGAAGGCGCCATGGTGCCCATCGAGGAAATCCCCAAGCTGGTGCAGGATGGCAAGCTGGAAGGTCCGGCGGCGGAAGAGCTCGAGCGCAAATACGATCAGTTCCGGCAGGAATTCACAGTGGTCTATCGGAAGACGCTTTCTCTGTCGCGCGAGCTCGCCAGCGAGATGAGTTATCTGGAGCAAGAGGCGGCGTCTGTGCTAGTGGATGGCGTGATTGAGGAGCTTAAGGAAAAATATCCCAGCACGCAGATTTCCGAATATCTGGAGGAAGTGCGGCATCACATTCTGGATAACCTGGAGCCCTTCAAAGAACGGGAAGGCGAAGAAGAGCAACCTCCATCGGAGGGCGGAGGAGGTCCTCGGCCGGAACGCACCGATCGCGATCCATTTCGCGTGTATGGCGTGAACGTGATTCTGGCTCACGGCGAGGGAGAGAAATGTCCCGTGGTCTTTGAGACCATTCCGACCTACGCAAATCTTTTCGGTACCATTCATCGGAGCTATGACACGCGCGGCGGATGGAGTTCGGATTTTATGGACCTGCGTGGCGGTTCGTTGCTGCGCGCTGACGGCGGCTACCTGGTGATGTACGCGCTAGACGCGCTGACCGAAACGGGAGTTTGGCGAACCTTGAAACGAACTCTCAATCACGGAAAACTGGAAATTCAACCGGTGGACGTATTTTTTCCGTTCAGCACTGCGGCGCTGAAGCCGGAACCGATCGATACACATGTGAAGATTATTTTGATCGGCGACCGCGACATGTATGAGCTGCTTTACGATTTCGAAGAGGATTTCCGCAAGATCTTCAAAGTGCGGGTGGAATTCGACGAAGAAATGAATTGGAGTGATGAAATTATCCGCGAGTACGCGGGGCGGCTGCGCACGATTTGCAACGAAGAAGGACTTTGCCCGTTCGACCGCACCGCATTCGCGTCCCTTTTGGAACACGGAGTGCGGCTGGCGGGGCGCAGAGGAAAAATTACCGCGCGGTTTTTCGACATTGCGGACCTGGCGCGCGAGGCCTGCTATGTGACGCGGAACGAAAAGCAGACGGTGGTGACCGCGGAGCACGTTCGCAAAGCGCTGGACGCAAAAGTGGAGCGCCACAATCTGACGGAAACGAAAATCCGCGAAATGATCGACCAGAATTTACTGTTCATCGACACCACCGGAACGCGTGTGGGCCAGGTGAACGGATTGAGCGTCATTGAAATCGGCGGCTATCCGTTTGGCAAGCCTGTGCGCATCACCGCGACGGCGTCGCTGGGCAAAGTTGGAATCATTAATATCGAACGCGAGTCGAATTTGAGCGGGCGTTTTCACGATAAGGGCGTGCAAATTATTTCCGGCTATTTGCGGCGCACGTTCGCCCAGGATAAACCGCTATCGCTATCCGCGAGCCTTTGCTTCGAACAATCCTATTCCGGAGTGGACGGAGACAGCGCCAGCTCGGCGGAAGTTTATGCTTTACTCTCCGCGCTTTCCGGGCTTCCCATCCGGCAGGAACTAGCGGTGACCGGTTCGGTGAATCAGCACGGCGATATTCAACCCATTGGAGGCGTGAATCAGAAAATTGAAGGATTTTACGACGTGTGCAAATTGAAAGGTCTAACCGGGGGGCAAGGTGCGCTCATTCCGGCGGAGAATGTGGACGATCTCATGTTGCGCGATGAAGTAATCGAGGCGGTAAGGAAAGGTCAATTTCATATTTATACGGTGGGAACGGTGGAACAAGGGATCGAAATACTTACGGGGGTGGATGCCGGCAAAAGGAATTCGCGCGGCGAGTATGGAGTCGGGAGCGTTTTTGCGAAGGTGAATTCGCGGCTGCACGAGATGGCCCAGGCCATGCGAAAATTCCACTAACCATACTTCTCTCTGTCCAATGAGCAATTGGGAATCAGGACCTCGGAATCCTCCGCGGTTAAATTAAGCGCTTCATTTCAATCACAACTTCCTGTGTCTTTCCGTTTCGCTCGATCAAGAGTTTGTATTTGTGGCCCACTTGGCGAAAAAGATTGCGCACAGCAGGGAGCGTTAAATCCGCGGCGGCCTCGGTATCGATTCCAGCAATGATGTCGCCCTCATGAATGCCGTTCGAAGCAGCGGAGGTTCCCGGCTGCACCCGTACGACTTCGAAGGTCCTGAGGTTTGGACCCTTGGCGACGATGGAGAGGCCGCTCATGTCTTCTTCGGCGAATTTGTTGAATTCCAAGTTTGGTTCGACAATGATACGTTGATGGGGAAGATCAAAAATCACGGTGAAGCGGCGAAGGAAACCGGCGCCGATTGCGCCCGCTACCGTTGCGTCACCGCCCTTCACGGGATTCGACTGAGAAAAAGCGGCCACGGGTTCCTGGACCGTGTAGGGCGCGAGCTGAAAAGTTTTCAAGCGGCCCAGGAAAATCTTGGCGCCCGCATCGAGTTGTGGGTAGGACACGGCGATGGTTTTGAAACGCCAAGAGGAGAAGCGGTGAGCTTCGGTGTAAGCGCTTGAAAACACGATGGGGGCATCGAGTGCGGTATTTACTTCAAAACTAGCTTCCAGCGGTTTATGGCCGGAAACTTCAAACTTCGCATGAATCAGGGGAGCCGCGCCCAGCAAGGTCACCGGAAAACTCTTCCCGGTACCGGAATATGTGAAGGTGGCGGGATCGTAGAGCTGCACGGTTTGCCTAAGATAATCGACTGCAATCACCAGGCGATGGAAAAAGTCCGCTCCCAGAGTTCCCTGATAACCTAGGCCCGTCTGCGAGCCGAAGGCGCTTTTGCCGGCGAAGGCGAGTGCGCTCATGGGCCACTGCACACCTGGAAGAGCAAGGACGCAATTTCGTATCGCCGGATCTGTCGCGCCAGCGGAAGTTGCGGCGGTGGGCGCGTAACCCGGGTCCACCGATGTTGCGGCCGCGCTGGAATCCAGTTCGAACAGCAGGGGCTTGCCCTGGTCGATTCTTACAGGCATGAAAATAAGATTGCCAATGAAAGCAGCGGGATTTTGTGCGGCGTTCCCGCCGTAAGCGAACCGGGCCGGTGCTGAATTTTCTTGTGATGTTGGTACAGGCGATCGCCCGGGAAGCGCAGATTCAAATACAAAGCCGAGAATCGCGATGCAGATCAGAAGGACAAAAGGAGCAGTTCGCCTGCGCATTCACTCTCCTCTTCGTGGATAAACAATCTGCGGCCAGAAATAACAGCTACTGGATGTAGTAATCAAAGTAGATTCCGCCGGAATCTTTCCACCATCCGTTGGCGCTTGCTTTTAGATGGCGATCGATCAAGCCGGGTTTTATGAGGCGCAGCATATCCGCTGTCGGAGGATTGCTCTGGTTCGATTGTTTAGCGGAACTCATTTGCTCAATGAAGCGCGCAATGATTTTGTCCCACGGGATTTTCCCGATATCCGCACCACCAAGTCCGGAAAGCTTCTCAGGCAAGAGTTGGCGCAAACGGACGAATTCGGGATTGGAAAGAACCGAGTCTTGCGAGCCCATCGAGGCGGTTTTCCCGCCAATCCGGGCTTGGGCATCCCGAACCATCGCTTTCCGCGGTCCGGTAATGATGAACTGCGGAGTCACGGCGAGATAGTAGAAGGACCGGCGTTGCTGGCCGCTTTCCGGATCGCGATAGGGAAACGACAAGTCCAGGTAAGTGGTGTCTCCAGAAGTGTCTTCCGCGGCAACAAATTTTGCGAGAGCAGCCCGCAGAAGCCTTAGCACATCCAGCTGCTTTTGAATGGCGACAGCATACATTTGTTGCGATCCCCCATCTTCCGCGAATGAGATGCGGCTGCCGAATTCTCCGGTGAAAAGCTGCAGGGCGTCCGATACAGACGTTCCCAAGAAACCTTGGGCCATGGCCTCCGCGCCGAGCAGGCCCGCGGACTGCTGCGGAGTCATCGCTGCCACCGCAGCTTCACGGACAATTTGATACAGCGCCGAAAAGTTAAGCTTAGAAATACTGAAATACGGACCGGCGCCGACAATCGGCTGGGTCTGGAAGGTGGCAGCGCTGGAGCCGGCAACATCGAAGAGGCTTCCCGCGGAAGTATCGCCGAGTACGGCGCCGTGCGCGCGAGTCGCTTCGCCGGAAAAGCTTATGGCTCCGCCGATCGCGTGAATTTTCTCCCAATGAACGCTACGGATAAACCGGGCGATGGGCTGATCTTTTTGATCGGCGGGTATCCATTTATCCGCATCGGGGAAATGGACGAAATATTCCAGGGCGGCATCCTGCCCCATATAGGGACGGACCGCCAGGTATTCCGGAATGTCGATGACCGATGACGCCGGTTTTGTGGGCGAGCTAAAGCGCGTCACGAGATCCTGTATGCAATCTTTCTGGGTGGCGAACAGAAAGAAGTTTTCAACCAGCGTGCTGTAGGTGGTCTTCGTACTCAGGGCGGCATCGTTCGCCGTTTCGGTCCTGACTTCGATCGTGCTACCGCCAAAAGTATAAGTGGAAACTTGCGGCCTGGTTTTGTTGTTTGCCTGCGCAAGGGCTTTCAATTTTTGAACCAGAGCGGCTTTGCCGGTGACGTTGTACACAAAAAACGCACTGGCCAGATGTGATGCATCCGCCGTCTTAGCGGAAGATTGTGGATTGGCAATGAAGCCGAAGGCGGCAGGATTGTCGAGCAGCGAGAACAGGTCGGATAGCTGCAAGGCTGCTGCGGTGGGACTATTCTTTTGCTGCCATTCCAGGAAATGCTTCGCGAGAGTCTGGCGAACAGGATCGAAATCGGGATCTGCCAGGAGCTGCAACACGTGATTTTTCTTGTCGGCATTGGCCAGGAATGATTTACCGCGCCATTGCACGTAAAAGAGCGTGTTTTGCGGTAAACGCTCGGAAATGGAAGGGACTTGCGCAAACGAAGGACCTGCGCCAAAAAGGAAAAGCAGAATCGTTGTCGCGATTACGCGACCACTCGTGTGAGCGCCCAGTCTTAAATTCCTGCGCCGGCCACTACGCCACGGTCTTTTCGTTTTCACGCGCTTGTCCCCCATTTTTCTCGATTGTTCAAACAAAGCCCGGATGAATCGAGCTGGTCAACGCTTGAACCTACTTTCCCGGCGGCGCGCTCGACGACGAACCCGCCGGCGTGGCTGGCGGAGCAGAATGCGCTGACTTTGGAGTGCTCAAGTAGCCCTTGGCTTGATCCTTGGTGAGATCGAACACAACGATTTCGTAAGGGGCGCGGGCTCCGCGAACATAAAACTGTATGGGTTCGCCGACAGTCTTGTCTTTCTTCTCGATGCTCTTGTCATCGACAACGACGTTGAGGGTGTACTTGAAATGTTTGGTGTCAATCTTCCGGAGGGCAACCTGGATGGGACCGACGTGCTCGGGGCCCTTGGTGTTTTTATTGAGGTTGAATTCGAAGATATCGCGCTCGCCCAGGCGTTTCAGCTCTTCTACTTCGTCATGATTACGCGCGATCAGGCCGCTCTGCACGCCTAAGTCGCCGATGGTGCTTTGCAGCTTGCTCTTGGTGCTTTCCAGGTCTGCTTTGGTCGCATCTGCTTCCGATTTTGTTCCGCTGAGTTCGGTGGCCACTTGGCCAAATTTCGTGGAGGCGTCGGCTTGCACCGCGCCGATTTGCTGATGAAGCTCTGCGTCGCTCTTCTGCTGGTCCTTCTTGATGGATTGAGCGAGGCTGCGGGCGCGTGCGAGCTCATCCTGAGTCAACCCGAGTTTTTGCGAAGTGACATCGAGCTGGCCTTTCAAGTCCGCCACGCGCGAATTCGTCTTGTCGATCTGGGCAGCCAGCGCTTGCGTTTTGCGATCCGCATCGTCTAGGCCCTTATGAAAATTCTGGCGCGCGGCGTACCCGGCGTAGAGCAAGTAGCCAACCAGCGCAAAAGCAACGACGAAAAGCAACGTTACCCAGCGCGGCAGACCTGATTCGGTGACCTGGGTCACTTCAACAGGCGTGTTCGGATTCGAACTCATCGAGCCTCCTTGGATCAGAGCGGTCCCCGCCGCTCGATATATAAGACGGGATTATGGCTGACGCTCAGGCGGAAGTCTATGCCCGGCGCGGGCCTTTGTTGCTTCCTCGCGAAGGCCAATCTGCCTGCACGGTGGTAGTTAAACCGCCTCGAGGGGTGAATTCTCCAGTGACGCGGAACCATGCCGGGCGCACCGCGGCCACGAAGTCGCGCAACATGCGGTTCACGGCATTCTCGTAAAAAATTCCAAGATCCCGGTAAGCCAGCAGGTACATCTTGATGGACTTGAGTTCGAGGCAGAGCTTTTTCGGCTGGTATTGGATTGTAATCGTGCCGTAGTCGGGCAAGCCGGTTTTGGGGCAGACCGAGGTGTACTCCGGAAAACGAATGGTAATTTCGTAGCCGGGGAAATGATTGGGCCAGGTTTCTAATTCCGGAAGCTGGGCGTCAATCCCGGCACGCGCGTGAGCGGCTGTGTAGTCAGGCATCCTAAGTTCCTTTCGAGAGCCATTCTACACGCGCCGGTGCGAGGAACGGAATTTCTGCAACTTGCTCCCGGTGGCAGTTTTATGTATTCTGCGGACGAAAACAGGAGAGATTTCGCCCGATGATCTGTCCGCAGTGCCGCAGCGCCAATGTTTTTCGATCTCACCGCGATGGCCTGATCGATTACATCCTTACAGTATCCAGCCTGCGGCCATGGCGCTGTCATACGTGCGATAACCGCTTTTATGCCTGGCGCGTGGCCGTGGCTTTCGAGCGATTTGCCCATTGCCCAAAGTGCGGGAACTTCGACCTGCAGCACATCTCCGGCGAGCGAGTGGATGGGGGAACTTTGTTCAACTTGAAGCGGAGACTGCGATTTCCCGCTTACCGCTGCGAACCTTGCCGTGAGAGATTCTTCAGCGTACGGCTCTTCAGGCGCATACGTCCTTCGATGATCACAGATGGAGTTGAACGACCCGTCGCGGGATAGGCGCTTGCCGTGTCGTGGCAGCGACAAACTCCCGTAGCTCCACTTCAAAAAAGGAACTAAAGAGTGTCGGGTCAGCGTGTGTCGCCGGTTTGGAACCTGAGGACTGACATCGCGGCGGAGTAATCGTACTTAGCGCTGGTTTGCGTAATTTCGGCTTGGGTCATGTTTAGCTGTGCCTGACTGAGTTCGATGATAGAGCTGAGGCCTAGCTTGTATCGCTGCCGGGCGAGATCAAGCGCCTGTGTGGCCTGATTCAAGAGTTGCTGGGTTAGGCCCAAGCGTTGAAATGCTGAATTGGCATCGAGCCAGGCCTTGCGAACATCGCGAGTAACGCGATTTTGCAAGTCGCGAAGATATTGCTCTTGCGCACGGGCTTGCGCGGTAGCTTCGGCGTGCAAGGCGTTAAACTGGCGTCCGTTGAAGATGGGAATGTTGACGTTAAATCCTGCCGCTGCGTAACGGCTTCCGAGAGCAGCTTCGCGCACGGGAGTCAGTCCTGCCACTGCAATCGTCGAAATGGTCGGAAACCAAAGGTCGCGCTCGCCGGTTGCATAACTTTGCGCTGAGTCGACGCTCAAGCGTCCGCCGATTAGTTCCGGGCGCTCTTGCAAAGCTTGCGAGACCAGCTGCGTGATGTCGGCGGGTGGAGCGGTAGGCGCAGACTCGTCCGAGAGGATGAACGATTTCTGATCGGGATAGCCCAGGGCGGTGGAGAAGTCTGCGTAAGAAGCTTGCAGATTATTTTGAGCTTGAATGAGAAGTAACTGCGCTTGAGCCAAATTCACATTTGCAAAACTCACATCCAGTCCCGATTTCAGCTTATTCTTTTCCAACTCGGTAATTTGATCGGAAACGACCTGGCGATCTTTAACGGTCTCCTGCGCTACTTTCAAAACAGCCTGGGACTTCAGAACGGCGTAATAAGCCTGATCAACGGCCAGCAAAACGTCCGCACGCGACGTGGCGACGTTTTCTTGCTGCGCTTCCGCGCGCAGGCTAGCGCTCTTCACGAACTCGCGGGTGCGCCCGAAGTCTGTGACAAGCTGGCCTACGGTGATGCCGTTCGCGTAGCGGTCGAAAATAATCGAGTTGCTCAGGGAACCAGCGGCTACGCGGCTGTCGGTCTCGGATTTGGCTCCGGTCAAGCTTCCAAATACTTGCGGGTAATATGCCGAACGAGCTTGGGTGACTTGCGCCTTGGCGGCATTCGCTTGATATTGGGCAGCCTGGATTTGCGGATGATTTTCGATCGCAATTTTCTCCGCGTCTGCCAGCGTGAGGGTCGCAGGGGTTTGCGCACGGCAGGGAACGGCGCCGAGCGCGAAGGCTAAAACAAATGAATATCGCAAACGCGAGGGCATCAGTGAGCCTCCTCCGGCAGAACGGCGATGCTGGGGGCCGTGCCGCGCTGGTAAATCAGCAGATACGCCGCTGGAACTACGAAGATGGTGAGAATAATGGATGAAATCAATCCGCCGATAATCACACGCGCAAGCGGCGCGTAGGCTTCACTGCCGGTCTCGAGTTTGAAAGCCATGGGGAGCAGGCCAACGACCGTAGCTAGCGAAGTCATCAGAATCGGGCGAAGGCGAATGCGGCAGGAATGCGCTACCGCTTCAACCAGTGTGTGCCCCTGGGCACGAAGAACGTTCGCAAAATCCACAATCAGGATGCTATTTGAAACGACCATACCTTGCAGCATCACGATTCCCATGAGCGATTGAATGTTGAGGGTGGTGCCAGTGAAGGCGAGAGTGAAAATTACGCCAACGAGTCCGGTAGGGACCGCCAAAACAATGAGAAATGGGTCAATAAAAGAAGCAAACTGGGCGACCAGGATCAGGTACACAAGGAGCACGGCCAGAATGAGCCCCACGCCAAAACTCTTGAAGGAAGACTCCATGGTGATCACCAGGCCTCTGACGTTGACGCGTATGTTGGAAGGCAATTTCGTGCGGGCGATGATCCTCGAAATTGCTTTCGCCGGAGCGCCAATGTCCTCGCCGGTCGGCGCGACATAAACATCGAAAGTTCTCTGCAATTGGTAGTGGTCCACTTCGGTCGGCGTTTGGATCTGCGTGACGTCGGCAACCTGATTTAGATAGGTCGGCATTTTCAGCTTGGGGGAGCGCAGCGGCATGGCCTTGAGGTCTTCAATCGATTTCACCTGATTCTCGGGATACTGGACGCTGACGAAATAATTGTTGCCGGTTTTCGGATCAACCCAATAGCTGGGCGCAATCATCACGTCGGAGGTAAGAGCGGTGATGACGTTATCGACCACTTCTTTGGGACTGAGGCCGAGTTGACTAGCGCGTTCGCGGTTCACGTTCAACTGGAGAGCGGGATAATCCATGTCCTGCGGGATGTAAACATCTGAAACGCTGGGAATCGCTTTGATTTCGCGGGCCAAGTTCTGAGCTAGGTTGTTGACCGCCCCCAAATCCATTCCGCTTACCTGGACATCAATGGGCGCGGGCATCCCTTGATTCAGGACCGCATCCACCAAACCACCGGACTGGAAGTACGTGCGCAATTGGGGGAGCTGCTTAGCGATGCGCCCGCGTACGTCGTTCATATATATGAGACTGCTTACGGAATGGTCTTCCTTGAGGCCCACCTGCACGGTGGCGGTGTGCATGCCGGAATTGGGCGTAAATAGAGCGGAAAGGTCGGGAAAGACGCCGATGTTGGAAACGATCGTGCTCAAATCTTCTGGTTTTACCGCTTGGCGAACAATCTCTTCGACCTGTTGGACATAGCCTTCGGTGACCTCGATGCGAGTACCGGTGGGCGCCTTTACGTTGATAACGAACTGCCCGGCGTCCGAGCGCGGGAAAAACGCGACTCCGATTAGCGGAGTCAGCAGAAAACACAACAAGAAAAATGCGACGAAGCCCCAAACTACCAGCAGCGGGCGATCCAGAGCGCGGCGGACCCATCGCTCGTAAAAGTTGAGCATTTGCTCGAACTCGGAGTTGAATTTATGGTGGAAGCCATCGCTCCAGGTTTTCTTCGCGTGTTCCGCTCCCGGGCCGTGCCCGTGAACAGCCTTCAGAAAATAAGCACAGAAAAGAGGGACGACAGTTACCGCATCAAAATAAGAAGCAAACAAAGCTAAAACAACGGCCAGAGCCAAAGCGGAAAACAGATACTTACTGACGCCGAACAGCAAGGTGACCGGAAAAAAGACCACGACGGCGACGAGCATGATGGCCAGAACCGGGAGCGCCACCTCGTTTGCGCCCTTCACTGCCGCAATTTTGGGGTCTTCCCCCAATTCAATGTGGCGATAAATGTTTTCAAGGACCACCACGGAATCGTCAATCAAGCGCGAAAACGCCAGGGCCAGGCCGCTCAGGACCATGCTGTTAACAGTCATGCCGGCCGAATGGAGAACGAAAAAGGTGATCATGACGGAGAGCGGAATCGAGAGGAAGACGGCGGCTGTGGCGCGAAAACTCCCTAGAAACATCCAAATCATAATGGCGGTTAGAAAAATACCGATGCCGCCTTCGCGCAGCACGGTGGAGATGGCGCCTTTAATGAAAACAGATTGGTCGAAAACGACGTGGCTCTTAAGCTGGGCCGGAATGTCGCGAAGAGTTTTGATGGCTTTTTTGATTCCGTCCACCACCGCGATTGTGTTGGTGTCACCGCCTTGCCTCAGGATGGGGACGTACACGGATTTCTGCCCGTCCACCCGCACGACGTTGTACTGCAGGAACGAGCTATCCACGGCTTTCCCAACATCTGAAACAAAAACGGAATTCTGCCCTTCCGTTTTCAATGGAATGTCGTTGATGGCGGCTGCGTTGGGAACTTGCGCGTTGGTGTAGATGTTGTAATCCAAGGGGCCGATGCGCACGTCACCGGCCGGCAGAATCAAATTGGATTCGTCGATAGCGCGCACGACGTCCATGGGGCTCAGTTGGTGGGCTTGCAGTTTCAGCGGATCTACGTTGACCATAATCTGCCGATATCGGCCACCGTAAGGAGGGGGCACGGTGGCACCCGGAACGTTCGCAATCTGATTGCGAATGCTGAACTGCAAAAAATCGTGAAGCTGCGTTTCGCTCAGCCCCTGGCCCTCTACCGTCAGTAAGCAGACCGGAAGGCTCGACGCATCGATCTTCATCACCACCGGCGGGAGCGTGCCTTGCGGCAAGCGACGCAGATCGGCCATGGCCAGATTTGAGATCTGCGTGACGTCGGCGTTGGCATCGGTTCCGGGTTGGAAATAAACTTTGATCAGGCTCACGCCGGTCATGGAGCGCGACTCCATGTGGTCGACGCCACTGCCTAGGGTGAAGAAGCGTTCGAATGTATCGGTGATATCAGCTTCGATCTGCTGGGGAGGCATGCCATTGTAAAACGTGGCGACCAGCACCACCGGAATGTCGATGGGTGGAAACATATCCACGGGCATTTGCACCAAGGCGGTGAGACCGAGCACGCAAACAAAAAGACAAAGAACAATGATGAAATAGGGGTGGCGAAGAGAGAATGTTGGCATGGATGTCCCTTTATTCCGTCCCAGCGGGGGCTGTGACAATTTGAGGTGACACGAGAGCGCCCGCTTTGAATTGACTTTGTTCGCCAAAAATGACCATTTCGTTTTCGTTGAGGCCGGACAACACTTCGGCCTGGGAGGCCGTTTCGATGCCGAGCTTAACCTCACGTTTTTCAACGCGGTTTGAAGAATTCACCAGCAGTACTGTGCCTTGGCCATTGCCCGAAGATTGCACCGCCTGAACCGGGATGCTTAGAGCTTGTGAAGCCGAACGAAGAGGGATTTTTACGGATGCATACATTCCGGGAACGAGGAGATAGCTTGGATTGGGGACTTGAACTTCCGTGTGCATCGTACGGGTTTGAGTCTCGATTTGGCCGGACAACCGCACGATTTTCCCGGTGAACGCATTCTTCGCGCCGGAAACTTCGATATTCACCGTGTCTCCGAGATGGACATCGGTGACGGCTCTTTCCGGCAGCGGAATCACCAAACGCAAAACGTTGTTTTGTGAAAGCTGGCACAGAGCGAGATCACCCTTATTCGACGAGGTTCCCGCGGGAAGCAACGATCCGGTATAAGCGTAAATCTGAGTCACCACTCCGTCGAAGGGCGCAGTGATACGCGCATAGGCAAACATGGCTTGGTCTTTTCCGAGAGCGGCTTTGGCTGCAAGCAATCCCTGCTCGGCGGCGGACACGGCGTCCTTGGCCGAAGAGACCCCTGCGTTTGCCTCCAAGTCTTTGCCCTGCGCGGCGTCAATTTCTTCCTGGGCGACTAGTTCGGGCCGGGACTTTTGTACATCGGCAAGCCGGGCATAGGTCAAGTGTGCAACGTTGTAAACGGACTGCGCACGATTCAGCTCCTCGCGAGACCGCCCAAGGTCCTGCTCGCTTCGGCGGGCGCCCGCTTCATCCTGTTGCAATTGCTGCTGCAGTTCGGGGATTTCCAACTCCGCAAGGATTTGGCCTTGCCTGACGTGCGTGCCCCAGTCAACGTATAGCTTTTTGATATAGCCGGAGACTTTTGCGTACACTTCAATTTCCTGAAGCGGTTGGAATTCCGAGGCGATTTCAAGCTCATTATTCAGGTCGCGGCGCACAACCTTTACGACCGGCGCAGACGGAGCATGCGCCGCGTCTTCCGCCTCGGCTTTGCGGGCATTGCCACACCCGGATACCAGGCCGGCGAAAAGCCCGGCGAAAATCAGCAAAGCCTTCGTCCGCTTGTTAATTTTTCTCATTTCTTCACCAGAAAATATTTGAGTTTTCATTTGTTTGGGAATTGCGTTGAGTTAGACTCCATTCTCTGCAGCGTCTCGTACAACTTTGCGATCGTAAAATCGGCGGAGTCACATAATTCGATCAGGATTTTTCTCTTCCGTAAGACCTCGCGCGCGGCGGAAGCCACAGGTGCAGCGATCTCGCGAGGAATCGTCTGAACGCCGTGCAGATCTCCTTGAATCAAATCTCCCGGGCTTATCGTTAGGCCGCCCAGCTCGACCGTGCCGCCGAAATCAAAAACGTGGGCGTAGGCATGCGATACAGAAACATTGCCTGCAAACATTTGGAACCCGGATGCCTGGACGGCTGGAAGGTCGCGCACGGCTGCGTTGGTAACGACACCCGCGCATCCAAGAGCCAGCAGAATGTTTGCGTGAACTTCTCCAACAAAGGCTCCTGCACCAGGAGCGGGATCTTCGTCCTGGGCAACAATGATTCTGGGTTCGGGAATCGTCTGGATGTGCCGCCACCAGTCGGGTCGCGCGTAGTAGGTGTGTCCTTCCATGGGAGGATCGGCCGTGCGGATTTTCGTGGTAACCGCATAGCCTACTAAAGGCGAGCGGTTCGGAAACATGCAGCGGATAGCGGAACTGGCAAAGCCCGCGTTGCGCAAACGTACGTCGAATGTCTCGATCGCGTCCGCGACCACACAGGTGCTCATGTTGCGGAACTCGTCTAGCAATTCGGGCGGAAGAGATTCCGAATTCATGGCAGCTCCTTTCGCGCGAATATAGCGCGAAGAACTTGGCCTTAACAGGGACCCGGGTTTCGTTCACAAAGAATGAGTTAGGTTTAGAGCGAAGTTGCTTCTTTCAGCAAAACGGCGAGGGAGGGGAGCGATGCTGGATGGAGACGGTGACCCCAACCGAAGTGGAGGGGAGGTCCGCTTCTTCTTCCGCTGTGTGCTTCTTCGGAATGAACGGTTTAGGCGGCATAACATTTGCGACCGGAGATGTCCGCTCGCGTTGCACGATTACGCGCGAGGTGGCCACCTTCATTTTGCTCGCGATGTTTACATAGTGCGTTGGATTCGACTTGGGGAAATACTGACTATTTTTCGCTAGAGTGGAGAGTCCCGCCACTGCGAACAGCATTAGCATCACCGTTGCGTTAAAAAGGCCGCGTTTGAATAACCGGCTGTTCATCGTCTCTCGCCCGCAACACCATAAAGAAGGTTTTAACTGTTCAATTATGGCCGCGCGCCGAGTTGAAAGCAACCGTGCTGAAAAAGAGCGTGACGTGTTACATCACGCCTGAAGCACCTCCGAAGACCGTGCCTTTACGCCACGCCCCCTAATTGCTTTGCGAGTATGGGGAGGCCCGGTGCAATGGGCGTCCCCATACTCGATTCGCGTTTTCCCCCGTGCGCTTAGGGAAGGACGTAGCGAAGATCTACGTACTGAAGAAATGCGTGCGCATTTCTGGGAGCTGAACCGGACACGGACCAGGGCGTCCGCTCCACCCAGGAAGACTGCGTGATGAATTGCAGCTTCCCGTGGTTCGGACTTCCCCAGATCGTCTTGGTAATACCAAAGGTCGCTTCCTGGAACGATTTGTTGTTGGTGTTAGCCGATCCCGGGAATCCGAAACCGGTACAGAAGAAACCGGACACACCAAGGCAAGAAGGGGCCGGTGTAGCCGTAGTGGCCACAGCGCCGCCGAAATTACGCTGGAAGTAGGCGCCGCTGTAGTACGCGTCAAACTCGAAGCGAGGCGTGACCTGATATTCGAATCCGGCGACTCCGGACCCGGAATGAATGGGTGAAAGTTGGCCGTCGGATTTGACGATGGCATCAGGGCCTAAACCTCCGATATAGCGGCCGTTGCTGGCACCGTAGAGGGTGTTGGCAATTAGACGAAAGTTGTGGAACGCCTCGAAACTCGCATTGAGTGATCCTGAGCCTTCCGTTATCGAATTCGTATCGGAGGGCGTTTCAAGATTGTTGAACACCTTAAAACTACGAATGAGCCCAGCGGCTTCTAGATGCAGCGCGTGATCGCCGAGTTTCCAGTCAAAAGCGCTCTTCACGATCAGGTCGGGGTGCAGGTTAGGAATTGCGGGGTTGGAAGCAGCACCTGTGCCATTGGTGGCGCCGCTGCCGTTGTCGAATTGTCCTGAAAAAAAGGCGCTCGGAAAAACCACCGAGCTCGGCGCGTACTGTTGGGGATTCTCAAGAGCAAAGCCGATGGCCCACCAATCGGTCGGGTGATAGACCAAGCGGAAGGCCGCCTGGCGTGCGTACGCGAGGCCGGCAACGTAATTCGTGTCTAAGCGGTACCCGGTGAAAACGTCCGACGGCATGGCCGAGAGTCCGACGCGGTTTGGCGTCAACAGCGACCACGTCTGCCCACCAATGACTTCCCACTTGCCATGCTTAATATCGGCAAAGGCCAAGCGAAGACGGAAGCTGCTGCTGTTCGTGCTGGTATAGGCGTTGGGCGGTTGGAAGCCGTTGAAATCGGATTCCACGTAACCCAAGACGCTTGTGGAATCGTTGACGTTCGCCTCAACCTTTATATTTAGCCGAGATGTTTGAGCGGTGGCGCGGAATTCAGTCAACGCTGCTTGCGGAGTTTGGTTGTTAAATGGAATGGATCCGAAGGTGGTTCCGGTTCCGCTGCCGATATCGCTACTGCGGAATACTCCCATAATGTCAGCCCACCCGCCCGGAGTAAATTCAGCGGCGCCGATTTTCCAGGACAACGGCGAAGGTTGCTGCTCGCCAGGTTTCTGCGTGCCGCCAGATTGGGGCGGAACTGGCTGAACCATCCCCGCTGACAGAGGTTGCGCCGAACTGGAAGAGGACGAGGAAGCCGAGCCTGGCGCGGAAACCGGTTCCGATGCGGCAACGGTAGCGAGAACCGTCGGCTGGCCCGTGCCGACGTGCAATTGCGCCTCTAGCTGCGCGATCCTAGCTTGTTGAGTTTGAAGGAGAGCTTGCTGCGCGTTGAGCTCTTCCCGGAGCTGCTGGATTTCGCCCTCAACTGCCGAACCAGTTGTTGCGGCTGGTTTCGGTGAGGCAGCCGCTTTTCCGGTATCCTCGCCAATTGTCGCGGCGGCGGCATTTTTTGTTGTATCCGCGGATTTATCGGCGGCCGTTTTGTCGCCGCCAAAGGATGCGCACCGCGCATTCGGCGAGGTGAGGAACATCACAAGCATGATGGCGGCCGTGACCGCCGTGTTTATCTTTACCATCAAACTCTCCCTGGAATTTATTGGCGGCAACTACCGGAAGACTGGCTAGTCGGCCGTCTTGGCTAGTAAGTCCATTACACCTATTATGTCTATTGATTTAATAGACATTTGGACCTAGTGTGCACGCGAGATGCCAGGTGCGGGAGTTTTTGCGTCCGAGGCTGCCTCTTGTTTCTCTTCTAACTAACTGAATATAGTGATCTTATTATTCTTGAAAATGCTGCCTTAGGGAGGAGGAACAGGGCAGACATCACTAAAGGGCTCGGGAGAAAGATTTTGCATACTTGCGCAAATTTGTTTCTGGGGGACACACACCCGAGGAGCTTCAAAAATGTGCGCCGGAAAATCAAAAAGCGCGGGAAGGGTGCCCCCCCTCCCGCGCTTCCTTCGTTCTAAGGCAGGTAATAACGGAACGACGTGAAGATCATATTGTCGATTCCGTGTGGAGTCGAGGAGACACCCTCACTACCAGATGCCCCCGACCAAGCGTTGCGGGTAATATAGGAGTATTGTGCTCCCCACTGCATGCGGCCCTTTTCTCCGTTGTAGAAGCGATACCAGAATCCCATCGTGCCTTCGATAATGATCCGGGGATCGCCTGCGCAGTTGGCCAGGGAGCCAGGAATAAACCCGACAGACCCGAGGACTGCCGTCGTATTGGGAGGGTTGCCTGGAGTAGCTACGGGCAGCGGTTCAACCGAACACCCATCATTTCTGAATGCGGGGGATCCGTATCCCGCTGTGCCAGCTTTCCCGGTAACCAGGTTGGTAAAGCTGTAGGAAGCGCGGCTGGCGTATTCCCCGCCAGCGTTAAGGTAGATATCCAACTTCGGCGTGGGGTGCAATTCGAGTGTGCCCAGTGCCTGATAATTTCTCAGCAATGCGAGAGTGCCGTCAGGGCGAACGGTTGAATCCACCAACTGTCCGGTGCCGTAGCGGCCGATCCCGCTTCCACCAAGGAAATGGACGCCAGCCTCAACCTTCTTGCTAAAGAGTGGCACGCGAGCATTCGCGCCAACGCCACCACCGGTTCTTCCATTATTGAAGGCGCCGGAAGTGGGGCTGGTCGAACCAGTGAGTGGGCAAGTTGTTGGCGGAATTGGAGCTGGGACGTTCGCGGGATCCTCACCTGGAAGAGTGGGGAAGGTAAAGCCGTTGTTCGCAAAGTAGCAAGGGAAGACACGATCCCGGAAAGTAGAAACCAGTCCAAAGAGTTCGTAGTGTCCCCAGCCCGGGTCTAGAGCGGCTTTGAAGACAAAGTCTGGAGTCTTGTTGTATGCATAGGTTCCGGTCGGATTGTAAAGGCCCGCGCTCAGTCCTGGCGCGCCGATCAGGAAATTGTTAAAAGTCGTAGTCGTTATGGTCGACGTGGTCACCGGAGGAGTAGGTACGCCTCCGACCGAGCCCCCACCTAAGACCGAGTTGGTAGTGCTGAGAGTAGTGACGGTGGGGTTTCCGTGAACCTGTGTGGTGGTTGCGGACCCTTCTACCGAAGCGGCCAGCGTGAATTTATCCCCGAAGCTTTTCACTACACGGAGCCCCTCTTGCCGTGCCCAGCTGAAGCCTACCGAATATTGTGGGTCGATGGTCATGGGCAAGGCTTCCGCACGGTTATCTATCGATTTTCTCGTTTCGGTAACCAAGCTCCACATCTGACCGCCGGTGATGCTCCAGCCGTTGTCGAACTTGGCTTGGCCCCAGCCCTGACGCAGACGCAGCACATAGCTGTTGCTCTCATTGTTGTTCGAAGTGATGCCGGCACCGAGGAAGTCAGTCTCGACGTAACCGCTGAGCTTCACCGAGGCAAGCCTTCCTTCCGCTAGCATGCTGAGACGCGACTGGCGCGCACTGGAGTTCCATTCCGTCGTTTGCCCGCCCGAATTGCCGGGGAAGGGGATGTTGTTGAACCCCGTGTTAATGTCGGCGCCCACGGCCTTGTTGCGGAAAACTGTTTCAGCCGCCAAGAATCCACCCGGAGAAATCGTGATGCCTTTGAAATGAATGGCCAGCGGCGACTCACCTGCGGCTTGCCCTGAGCGTTCGGCCCTGCCGCTGGAAGTCGGCACGCCGGCTACCGGAACGGAAGCCACGCCCGCGGTGTGGCTATCGGCTGCCGAACCGCTTACGGATGCCGCGAAAGCCTCTGGATTGCTGCTGGAACTGATTTGGCTCTCCAGCACCTGCATTCTGTGCTGCTGCTCTTTCAGTTGTTCGCTCTGCGCTTGCAGCAGCTTGGACTGGTTCTCGATGAGATCGCGGAGTTGCTGAATTTCAGTTTCCAAGCTGGAGGGCGTTGCCGCCGCGTTTGGCTTTGCGGTGTTCGCAGTCGCTGCAGTCTTGTCTTTGTCAGCGCTCGTGGAAGCAGCGCCGTTTTTCGGGTCTTTGTCATCCCCCGGTCTATCAGTCCCTGCCATCGCCGGGCTGACAATCATGCCGAGCGCTAAAAGCCATGTTACAAATACTCGCATCCCTTCCTCCTTGACTTTGAACTGCTAGTCCGTTAGTGGATTGCCCTAAGGGTGGCCCCGTTACCGAATGAGAGCTTAGATTCCGTCTGCATCCTGTGCAACCGTTACCTTGTCAAATCCTGGTTTCACCTTCACAGCGAACAGAACTACGAGGGACGACTTGTTTCTGCCAAAATGCCTGCCTGCAGAACCAGCTAGAGGGGCAAAAACCACATTCCATAAGCCTGTTCAACCATACCGGTACCCGCTGGCCGCATGAACCTTAAGCATCCTATGTGAATGGTCTGTGACAATGATGTTAATTGTGCGTTACATACTCTTTCGCGGATTCGCCCAAACCCAAAATGCCTTTTTTAGCGGCGCAAAGCGGGGCACCTATGACGATGCTAGTAGTGCTGAGGTAAAGCGGCGTGTACTTGCACCCGCTGTTCACTCGTGCGAAAATTGCGGGCGATTCCACCCCTGGCGATATCGTCTAAAGGTTAGGACGGAGCCCTCTCAAGGCTCAAATCCGGGTTCGAGTCCCGGTATCGCTACCAAAAAGCGCGAAGTACGCTTATTGTATATGGCAAGACTTGATTCCCTGCTTTTCGAAGTATTGCTGGTGATATTCCTCCGCACGATAAAACTCTGAAGCGGGAGCGACCTCGGTGACGATCGGCCGTTTGAACACTCCCTCTTTCATCAGGACATCCTTGGAAGCGCGAGCGGCTGCTTCTTGCTGCGGATCGTGAAAAAATATGGCCGAGCGATACTGCGAGCCCACGTCGGGCCCTTGGCGATTGAGTGTCGTGGGGTCGTGGCTCTTCCAGAAGACGGCGAGAAGCTCCAGGTAAGAAACCTTCTGCGGATCGAATTCCACCTGCACGGCTTCGGCATGGCCGGTGCGTCCGCCGCAAACATCCTTGTAGGTGGGATTCTTCAAGGTTCCGCCGGTGTAACCGACCGTAACCGAAGTAACGCCCGGTACTTGCCGGAACGCATCTTCTACACCCCAAAAACATCCTGCTGCAAATGTAGCCCTGGCCATGATTTCAGCTCCTTGAATTGATCTGCCGAATCTCTATGTTGCCATATTGCACGGTTGCGGTCGAGCGAGCCCCAATAAGGGCCGACCCATTTAAGATGCGTTAGAAACCGGAAAGAACTACTCCGAGACCAGGATTGCCGGGCGGGCCTGCGGTTCGGTTGCCGCGTCTTGTTCCAGAATTTTCTTTAGAAAAACAGGAATCTCGAATACGGCTTGGTTTTTCATCGCTGTGGCGTTGCGGCAATAGCGTGCCAGGGTTTCGGGCTCGATCAAGAGCGCGACAGCTTTGTCGATGTCGCGAAAATTAGGAAGTACCAGCCCGACTTCGTTTTCAAGGACCCAATCGGCGTTGTAGCGCTCCTGCGGCAGCGTCCATGCATTTCGCTCGACAATTACCGGAAGGCGCATCGCCAATGCTTCGCTTAAACTGCCAGGGCCGGGCTTGCCGATGAAAAAATCGGCGAGTTGCATGTAGTAATTTACACGGCTGGTGAAACCTTCGATGAAGACCGGAAAGCGAAACTTTCTGGAACGCAGAGCAGCAGCAAGTTTTTCATTTTTTCCGCAAATGATAATCAGTTGAAGCTGCAGCGCGGCGTGATTTAGGCGATCGGCGATTTTCAGGATTTCTTTCGAGCCGTGCCCGCCGAAGAGAATCAGGCCGGTCGGTAGATTCCGGCGCAGCCCCCAACGCTCGCGTTCTAGAATGCGATCTTCGACAGGCTTTTCGTAGAATCGCGGATGGAGAATCATTCCACTTGCTCGAAAGATGCGATCTTCGGAATAACCACGCTCCCGGGCTTGCGCGACGGCGTGTTCAGAGCCACAAACAAAATGCTGCTGTTGATTTCGCTCGATCCAGAAGTGCTCCGGATAGTCGGCTACATCGGTAAGTACGGTGACGAAGGGACGTCCCGGAAATGCGCGATGAAAGCTTTCGTAGAGCGCGCGATTGAAGTGCGGGACGAAAGAGACAACCATGTCTGGATGGGTCCGTTTCCAGTGACCCTCGAGTACACGCAGTGTCGCAGAATGATACGCACGAATGGTGAGCTGAAGCACTCGCATGAGCTGAGTGCTGCCCAGGGTCCAGCCGGTCCGCAGCATAGTGTTGTAGCAATCCTGGATACGTATCCCCGTGGATTTCTTGAGGATATCCAGCTCATCGAGTAATTCCTGCAGATTGGTTAGGCGAACATCCCAGGAAAGACCTTGAGATCGGATCGCAATTTCCAGGGCGGTGGCTGCGGCGCGGTGGCCTCCACCGGCGTCGAAAAAGCAAAACTCAATTCGCTCCATCCACTCAGTCTTGCAGCCGATTTGCAGCGGTTTGCTACAGGAATGTTAAAGTTCCGTGATGGGTGTCTAAAGAGTTAAACAGTTTAATTATCATAAGATTAGCATGGGTGTCACACCGCTGTAACGTCCATCTTCTACCCTTGTCGTTGTGAAGTGCGATCTTCACGTCCATTCATACTTTTCCGGAGCCTGCACCACCCCCTTTGTCAAAAATTTCTGTCGAGAGTGCTACAGCGACCCGGCAGAGTTGTACGCACAGCTTCGCCAGCGTGGGATGAATCTGTTCACCTTCACCGACCATGACTCGATAGAAGGTTCCGAAAAATTCCGGCACCTGGCAGACTTTTTTGTAAGCGCGGAACTCACTTGCCGGATGCCCAGCGGGACCGAGGCGCACATCGGTGTGTACGACGTTAGCGAGCGGCAGCACGATCAACTTCTGCGCAGACGTGGTGATCTGGTTTCCCTGCTGATGTACCTGACCGAGCGGAGAATTTTCTTCAGCATCAATCACGTTTTTTCGAACGTGACCGGCGAACGCGAGGCGGAGGACTTCGAATGGTTTCAGGAATATTTTCCGGCAATAGAAACACGGAACAGCCTGATGCTAGAAAGCACGAACCGGTACGCCACGCAGCTAGCCCGGCACTGGAACAAAATTTCAATTGGTGGGAGCGACGCGCACGCCCTGCCATCTGCTGGAACAGCCTTCACAGAAGTTCCTGGCGCACGGGACAAAGAGGAATTCTTCGCTGGGTTGCGCAACGGGTTAGGACGCGTGGCCGGAGAATCAGGCAGTTTTCGAAAACTCACCCGAGATGTTTTTATTATCGCCGCGGAAATGATGCGTGAGAAATCGTGGACCGCTCTGCTGGCGCCGCTAGGTGTTCTGATACCCGGTATCACCTACCTAAACTATCGCCACGAGAATAAATTCGGACGTTATTGGGCCAAAGAAATTCTCGGCGAATCCGAAACGCGAAGGAATGCTCGGTGGATGCCGGCGGCGCAACCTGCGGCGGAGGAGTTTATATGACCGTGGCCAAGGCTGTGTGGAACCAGATTCAATCGAACGATCATCGCTTAATGCGCCGGGTACATCGCTGGCGCGCGCCTCGTTGGTTTCGCATATTGATGATCGTAACGACGCGCATGGGAGACGGCTGGCTGTGGTACGCGCTGGGCTTGATCCTGCTGTTGTACGGCGGCGATCGCCGATTTCTAGCCATCGGTGCCGGGACATCTGCTGCCGCCGTCGGAATTCTTCTCTTCCGCACAATTAAGGGTTTCAACCGGCGTCAGCGACCGTGCGAAATCGAGCCACATTGCTGGGCCTCGATCCTCCCCCCGGACAAATATTCTTTTCCCTCCGGGCATTCCATCACCGCGTTCGCGGTGGCGCTATCGATCGGTCTTTTTTATCCTGATCTGCAAGGTTCTTTGCTGGCAGTGGCATTCTTGATCGCTTCATCGCGGATTATCCTGGGAATGCATTTCCTCAGCGATGTGCTGGCCGGCTCGGCCATTGGCGCCGCGTTAGGGTTTGCCAGCTACCACATCTTCCTAGCGCTCTGACCGGTCGCCTCCGACTGGCGTTTCTTCCTCCTCTGGAAAAACCGGGAAGGCTGCTGCCCGCCTTGACGCGCGCTCACGTTCAAGCGGAGAATTGCGCTCGCCCGATTTGGATGGTCATTGGACCACCCGGTTCGGACGCGCGTTAGCTCGGGTGACCGGTACTTCGTGAAAAACGCCAACAGCAGCCAGAAAAAATCCGAAACAGAGAAGAGTGCAGCCAACACCGGGCGCGAATGGAACCGATTGGCACCGACCGTAAAGCAGCGCATGGCAGCCGGAAAAGCATTGCGCGAAAAAGTTCCGCGCACTGTGCACGCGAAATGGATACCTTCGGCGAGCCGTCCGGACCCTATTGCGCTTCTGAAAAACTCGGACCGCGGACGACTGGCAGAGCTCTTGCCAATTCGATATGCGCGGATGCGGCGTTCGCCATTTGGATTTTTTCGCGGCGCGGCAGCTCTGATGGCGTTCGATTTGTCGCGAACGCCCGCGACCGGCATTCGCGTGCAGGCATGCGGGGATTGCCACGTCCTGAATTTCGGGGGATTCGGCTCGCCGGAACGCCGGCTGGTTTTCGATATCAACGATTTCGACGAGACCCTTCCGGCCCCGTGGGAATGGGATTTGAAACGGCTGGCAACCAGTATTGTACTGGCCGGCGGAGACCGAGGCGAGAGCACCCAGCAGTGCGCCCAAACCGTGCGCCAGATGGTGGCTTCTTATCGTCAGCATATGCGGGCCTATGCGAGGATGCGTGCGATCGACGCCTGGTATTCACACATTGACGCTGAGATTTTTGTGCACCAAGCGAAGACCGCGCGCGACAAGAAGAGCTGGGTGCAAATCGAGCGGCAGGCGCGTGCGCAGACCGCCGAGCACATTTTTCCACGGATCACCGATGTGGATAGAGGGCGTATACGGATTATTGACAAGCCTCCTTTGATGTATCATCCGCGCAATTACGGCAAAGCCAGCAAACACGTGCGCTCCATGTTTCACCGCTACACGCTAACGCTGCCCGCAGAACGGCGCGTGATTCTGGACCGCTACAAAATTGTCGATATCGCGCGGAAAGTGGTGGGAGTAGGAAGTGTGGGCACGCGTTGCGCTGTGATGCTCATGATGGCGGGAAAGAATGATCCCTTATTCCTTCAATTCAAAGAAGCGCATGCTTCCGTGCTGCAGCCCTATACGGTGAAGAGCCGGTGTCGCAATCAGGGCGAACGAGTGGTTACCGGTCAGCGCATGCTGCAATCCGCGAGCGACGTTTTTCTGGGTTGGACGCGCGACGACCAAGGCCACGACTATTATTTTCGACAGCTTCGCGACATGAAGATGTCGGTTCCACTGGACCAAATGACCAAGGCGAGCTGGGCGGAATATGTGGAAGTTTGCGGATGGGTGCTGGCGCGGGCGCACGCGCGCACCGGTGATGCGGCCCGGATTGGCGGATACGCCGGGAAGAAAGATACCTTGGATCGAGCCGTCGCGAAATTTGCGATCGCCTATGCGGAACAGACCGAGCGCGATCATGAGGCTTTGGTGAAGGCAATCAAATTGGGACGATTGCGCGCGAGTAGCGAAGGTGTCGAACCAAAAACGCACAATCGAATCAATTCATAGATCGAGAGGAAGCGGATTTTTGCCGGTGATTAAGCGCGCGGAGCGATCGAAGGTTATATAAAGCCAAGCCCATTGAAGCAAGATTAGCAGGCGATTTTGAAATTGAACGATGTAAAGCAGGTGGATGAAAATCCAGATCAGCCAGGCCGGCAGCCCCGAAATTTCCAACCAGTTGAGATCAGCCACGGCAGCGCCTCGACCGATGGTGGCTAAATTTCCCTTATCGAAATAGTGGAATGGGGGCATTTTTTTGTTCTGCAGGCGCGCCTGAATTAGCTTTCCAACGTAGCGGCCTTGCTGAATGGCGGGTTGCGCAACGCCTGGAAGTGGTTTGCCGGTTTGATGGCTGAAATTTGCGAGATCGCCGATGATGAAAATCTCCGGATGCCCGGGGACGGTCAAATCCGGATTCACCAGCACGCGCCCTGCTTTATCCACCGGTGCGCCCGCTTCTTTGGAGAGAATACGGCCTAGGGGAGAAGCCAGAACGCCGGCCGCCCATAGCACGGTGCGGGTGGGGATGGATTCCGTGCTATCGCCGTCGCCAATGGTTACCGACTCAGCGTTCACATCGGTGACCATCGCGCCGGTACGAACCGTTACACCCAAACGGACCAGCATTTTGCGCGCTGCTTCAGAGAGCTTCGGCGGATAGGTGGGCAGCGCTCGATCGCTTCCCTCCACCAAAACGATTTGCGTTTGCGCCGGGTTGATGTCGCGAAAATCGTGCGTAAGCGTATCGTGAGCGATTTCACCCAGCGCGCCGGCAAGTTCTGCGCCAGTGGGCCCGCCGCCAACAATAACGAAGGTCATCCAGGCTTTGAGTTTCGCCGGGTCGGGCTCGCGTTCAGCGGCTTCAAACGCGAGAAGAATGCGGCGGCGCATAGCCGTGGCATCTTCCACTGTTTTCAGACCCGGAGCAAATTGTTCCCATTCGTCGTGGCCAAAATACTGATGGGTCGATCCGGTCGCGACCACCAGCGTGTCATAAGACACCGCGCCGTCGCTTAGAATCACGCGACGATTCGCCACCTCTAGGTTCACCGCTTCCGCGAGCAAGACCTTCGTGTTTTCCTGCCGACGCAGAATTTGTCGCAGCGGGGCGGCTATGTTGGCAGGCGAAAGAGAACCGGTAGCCACTTGGTAGAGAAGCGGCTGAAAAAGGTGGTAATTGCAGCGATCGAGTAAAGTTACCTCTACCGGAGCGTGTTTCAACTGGTGCGCGGCGCTAAGACCCCCGAAGCCACCGCCGAGGATTACGACTCGATGCCGATCTTCCATGCTCTAGAAGTCTCTCTTTGGTTTGATGCGCTGGCGGTCAGCCAGACTCCAGAATGGCACATCTGATGATTTCGCGTAAGGGGAGCGTGAAAGGAGGAAAGATTTGGAGGCGGGAAGACTTGCCGTGAAGCTGCGTTGGCAAATACTTCCCGCCTTGAGCGAATCCATTAAGCGCGCGCAGCTTTGGACTTCTGTTTGCGGGCATTCATACCGGCTTCTTCTTCATCTTCCGCGCCTGCGGTGTCCGCCGCTTCCACATTGATCGTACCGGCCAGCTCGGTCAGCTTCTGATCCGTTTCCTTCTCTTCCTCCAAAGTTTGCTCGAGAAGTTCAACGGCCCGGTCGTGGCCCAGAAGTTCGGCATAGGTGCGAACGGTGCCGTAGGCTGCAATTTCGTAATGCTCCACGCGCTGGGCCGCAGAAATCATGGCCGCGTCCAGCACATCGTCTTCAAACTCATCCATCATTTCTTTCCCTTCGTTGATCAGCCCTTCCATGCCGGCGCACTTCTTTCCGGTCGGTTTCTCGCCGAGCTCGGTGCAGATTTCCTCGATACGGCGAGCGTGTTCTTTGGTTTGCTCCAGGTGCGCTTCGAATCCGGCGCGGAGATCGTCGGAGGTGGCCGCCTTTGCCATTTTCGGCAGGGCCTTGATGAGTTGATTTTCGGCGCTATAAATATCTTTCAATTCGTCGATGAAAAGTTCTTTTAGGGCTTTGTGTTCCATTGGAATCTCCTTGTGGGATATTGGATGGGTCTTGAAATTTTTCCGGGGCCCCGAGGCGCCAGGTCTCTGTGGAGGTGGACATTAAATCGTAAAATCGGAGCCAGTTCGCAGACTGAGGATACGTAGTGCTTCAGGAGCAGGATATCGAGTGAATTCATTAGAAGGAAAAACAGATTGCCGTAGGACCGGTCTACGGGGCTACTATTCCGGAAGCTTGTCCTCTAACTCGCTGGCTAGCTTGTGTACGTCGGTGGCATTGGCAAAACCTTGCAGTTCCTGCTTGGAAGAAGCCACGTCCACGCCCATGTGTTGGCAGATCTTTTGTTGCATCTCAAGCATGGTGGTAAGTTCCTGTTCGGCGAGCATGCTGACCTGGAGATCAAGGTGGGAACGCCGTTCAGCTTGGCGTGTCATGCGGTTTTGACTAATCAGCACGAAAATTGTCAATACCACGCTTTCGGAGGAAACCACAAGAGCTAAAATGCCGAACGGAAAGGGATCGAACGGCTTTACGCCCGGGATCAAGTTTAGGTTAATTGCGCTCCAGGACAGCACAAGCAGGATTTGCAATAACAGGAAAGCCACGCTCCCTATGAACCTGGCGATGGCCTCGCTTATTCGTTCAGCCGCGGTGCGCCGCTCGAGTGCGTCCTGCTCCAGCTTGGCGATAGCCTCGATGTTGTACTGGGTGGGATTCGCCTTGGCTTTATCGGGTAACGGAATTGGCATATGGGATCCAATTTACAGCCTGGAAGGGGATTGGCAGAGACATTCTACGCCACCGAGGCCCAGGAAAGGCGAGGGTGGCTAGCGAACTAGCGAACCGCAGCCTAACGAGCAACTGTGCCACTTGAAGTAAAAAGAGTTTAGCCGACCTTTCTTCCCTGTTTTCTTTCTGTTTTTGCTGTTCGAACAACCGACGGCTGCTTTTCGGTCGACGAAGCTGCCTTCTTGGCAAGGCTCTTCTTCAGAGCCTCCATTAAATCGATGACCGGAGTTTTGGCGGCAGCGTGCGGAACGACCGCGATTTTGCGGCCACTGGCCTTGGCGTCAATCAATTCCTGCAGGCTATTTTGATAAGTATCGTGATATTTGTCGGGCTCAAAAGGGGCGGCCAAGCTTTCGATCAATTGCTCAGCGAGCGTGCGCTCCTGCTCTTTGATCAAGGACTTGTCGGTATGGCCGTATTCGGCAGCCGGACGAATTTCGTTGTTATAAAACATGGTGTGCAGAGTAAGGCCATGCTCGCGCGGGCGAATGATCACGATGTATTCGCGATTGTGCATGGCAATTTTTGCGATTCCGGCGTAACCGGATTTTTCCATAGCTTCCATTAGAAGCTGATAAGCCCGCTGGCCTGGCTCTTCCGGAATCACGTAATAGGATGCGTCGAAATATACCGGATCGATTTCGTCGAGCTTGACGAACTCCAGGATATCCATTGTTCGCGCCGTTTCCGGCTCCACTTCGTCCAGTTCTTCCTGGCTAAAAAGCAGGTACTGGCCCTTTTCGTACTCGTATCCCTTTTCGACTTCGGAGCGCTCGACCATGCGATCGCACGTTGGGCAGAAGAGGGGCTGCTTCAGGCGCGTGTGACAGACTTTGTGTAATTGGTTGAAGCTAATGCGTTCCGTGCGTGCAGCAGGTGAGAGGCGGATAGGTATCGATATCAGCCCGAACGTCAAGTAACCTTTCCAAGTTGAACTGGGCATACATCACTCCCAAAATGGGATGGAGCACCGTGCTCGGACTGCAGCGAGACTAACGCGGGAGGCCCGGCGCGTCAATACTCCGGTGCGCAAGCCGACCTTAAAGGGTTATAAGCGGTCTGCCAATATAAGTATTACCAAAATGATGAGGATTAGTCCGAGCCCGCCGCTGGGATAATAGCCCCAACCGGCGCTATAAGGCCATGTAGGGAGCGACCCAAGCAGCAACAAGACGATGATCACAATCAGAATAGTCCTGAGCATGGGGCTTTTCTCCTTCGTGCGATTCCATCTGGTTTCGATGCCAATCGACGCAAACGGCCAAAAGCAGGCGCCATTGTAGACGGCGGCGTACTATAGGGTTTTTTGCAGCAAATCCGCTATGCCGGAAAGCCTGTAGAGTGGAAGCAATGTTGCTGTAGTTCGGTTCTAGTTAACCCCGGCTAGGTCATGAACTTACGATGGAAAAACCAAACAGAACCGGTGGCCTAACAAAAACTGAGACCTCACCATCGAGGCTAAGCTTCCGAGCTTGCTGCTTTTTCCGGATAGAACGTCTTGCCTGCTAGAAGCAGTTTTACGACTTGTACCAGTTCTCGGCCGGCCTTTGCTTTTGACAAATACCCGTGAGCACCAGCGGAAAGGACCTCGCGGACAGTTTGTTTGGATTCATGGACACTGAAAACCAGGATTTTTGTTTTCGGACAGCTGCGCAAGATCTGCCGCACGGCAGCGACTCCGTTTAAAACGGGCATGTTGATATCGAGAATGATCAGGTCGGGGCTTAGGGTGACGGATTTATCGACAACTTCCTGGCCATCGATGGCTTCGCCGCAGACTTCCCAATTCTTTTCAGACTCAATCATGGTGCGTATGCCGCGCCTCAGGACTTCGTGGTCGTCGGCAATTAGAATCCGGCTCCGAACGGCCGTGTCACCTTGTCGATCATCGTGAGTAGTGTCTGAGCCAGATGATTCAGCTCGCGGTTCCCGAATGGGCAGCGTAGCAGTTATCAAAGTTCCTTGATTCGGACGTGAAGTGACTTCCAGGCGCCCCGAAAGCTGGCGCATGCGCTCCTTCATACCCTGAATGCCCACACCGATGGGAGCTACGGCGCGGCGGGAAGATTTCAGGATTTCCGCACGAATCCCCTTCCCCTGATCGGCGATTTTCAGTTCGACCTCGTCGCCTACACGCGCAACGTGAATGAATGCAGTTCGAGTTTCCGCATATCTATGAACGTTGGTTAAGCTTTCCTGAATCACGCGGAACAGTGTGGTTTCGACGTCCGCAGGCAAACGCGGAAAATCGCGGGCGATGTCGACGTCCACGTGGATTCCCGTGCGTTTTTCGAAGCCTTGGGTATACCAATGCACGGCCGAAGAGAGGCCAAGCTCGTCGAGCAGCGGCGGATGCAAGAGATACGATAGAGTGCGGATTTCCTCGCTGATTTGATTCGTCAATTGTTGGCATTCCGCTACAGAACTTTTTGTGGCCGGATCGGTAACGGAGTTATTGAGTTGAGACAGTACGATGGACTGAAAGGCAAGCTTCTGGCCGGTTATATCGTGAAGATCGCGAGCGATATGCCGGCGTTCTTCGTCTTGAAGCTGAAGCAGACGGCTGGAAAGCTGGCGTAACGCTTCTTCGTTGGCTTTCAAAGCTTCATTGGCTTCGGCCAGCTCGGTTAATTCCGTGGCAACAACGCAAATCGTCTGCGGGATGGAATTCTTCACCGCGCTCAAGGAGAACTGAATCAATCGAGGGCGGCCCTCCCGTGTCTGGAGGCTTATTTCACCTTTTGTGTTGTCGCTAAGACTCTCTTGAACCAAGGCCCAAAGTTTTTCGTGCGCTGCGGGTGGAACATGGCTCTGAATCGGCGCGCCAATGAATTTCTCCAAGGGAACACGGCGAAGCGCGCATTGGCGTAGAGCACGGTGCCTTGGGCGTCCAGCGTGGCAGCGCCTTCATTGATGGTTTCCACCAGCACACGATAAGGGTGTTCGGCTCCCTGCAAGGTGAAAACCTGGTCGCCTGTGGGAGCGCTGATCACCAGGGCGTCCACGCTACCTTCCCGTATGGCCGTCAAGGTATCTTCGAGTTCCTGCACCCGAGCGTGCAGAACCTGGTTGCGGGCTTCCTGGGTTTTATTCTTTGATTTTCTGGCCGGTCGTTTGCGATTGGCCATACGACTACGCCTTCTCGTCCTTTATATCGAGCCCGATCATTACTTGCTTTCGGTTGGAGAGATCACCGACCAGCTTGCGCAGCGGGAGTGGGAGCATTTTTATCAGAGTGGGGGCGGCGATAATTTGGGCTTCGCGGGCCAGTTCAGGCTGCTGATAAATGTCGATCACCTCGAGCTCGAATTTCCCCACCAAATATTCGTCGCAGACGTTCTTGAGGTTTTGCAAGGACGAGGCAGACCGCGGAGTTTGGCCGGTGACGAATAAGCGCAGCCGATACATTTTTCGGGAGGTTGCCGGTTTCCCGCTTCGCTTGGCGGAATTTCGACCTTCCGGTTTTGCCTTCAAATTATGCTCCCGCCTTCCGACCTGGCAAGTCCCGCAGGTCCAGTCCAACTAAGACGCGTTCGGTATCGGAGAGGTCACCGATTATTTTGCGTATTGGTTTGGGGAGCTTGCGGACCAAGGTGGGGATAGCGAGTATCTGATCCCCCTGTGCTAACTGAGGATTCTTTATTAAGTCAATTACCTCTATGCGATAGCGCCCGTCAAGATGCGCGGCACAGATGCGCTTCAGGTTGGAAAGAGCAGCGAGCGATCTAGGTGTTTGGCCGGCCACGTACAGCCGAAGTTGGAAGTGATTGTCCCCGCAAGCGCCGGGTGCTTTTGGGCTTCTCTTCATCGCGCCCCTCTGGCCGACCGAACTTTCGGGGAACTCCCGCGTCGAACGCTTTTAGTCTGGACTTTCTGGGTCCGGGGAGCTGAATCAATATCAGGTTGCGGGTCACGTTCTCGATCCCGATAGGCCAGCAATGCGTCAGCCGGGCCCAGCTTAATACCCTTCGAAGTCATATTCATTTCGCGAAGCTGAGTCGAATGGGCCATGCCGCGGGACTTTAGAACGAAGAGGCCGCGGTGGCGCTTTCCGAAAATTTCCGTGTAACGCAGCGAAATCCAGCTGTCGATCAAAGAGGATATACCGACTTCGCTTTCTGCAATCTCGCCCACATTGGAGAGGCTCGTGAATAGCGAAGTGACTCCGTTTTCCTTCAAGAAATCCATCAGGCGCATTAGCATAGAATGAACGTCTCTTTCCGTGCTGGCGGTAATCAGATTTGTGATTGGATCGATAACGATGTCGTCAGGCTTAAATTTTTCAATGAGCTTGTGAATGCGCAGCAGGTGCATCTCTATACCGTACTGCGTAGGACGCCAAGCTCGATGCACCAAAAGACCTTTTTTTACCCAGGGTTCAAAATCGATGCCTACAGATTTCATGTTTCTCGCGATCTGGTTCATGGATTCTTCGAAACCGATGTAAAGGCAACGTTCGCCTCTTTTACAGGCGGCCTCGGCGAAAGTGGCGGCCAAAATCGTCTTACCAGAGCCTGCTGCGCCACTGATGAGGATGCTGGAGCCGCGGAAATAGCCTTTTCGCTCCAGCATGTCGTCCAGATCCGGAATTCCCGTGGGAACCCGCTGATTCGAAACTTTATGCTGCAAGTCCATGGAAGTGACCGGCAGCACGGAAATGCCGTGCTCGTCAATCAGGAAAGGATACTCATCGGCGCCGTGCTGGGTGCCGCGATACTTGACGATGCGCATGCGCCGGGTGGAGATTTGTTCCGTGATGCGGTGGTCGAGAAGAATGACGCAATCCGAGACGTATTCTTCCAAACCGTGGCGCGTAAGCGTTCCTTCCCCTTTTTCCGCCGTGACGATGGTAGTGAGACCCTTTGCCTTGAGCCAGCGAAAAAGACGCCGGATTTCGGCCCGAAGAATTCCAGGATTGCTAAAACCGGAGAAGAGAGCTTCGAGCGTGTCGAGCATCACCCGTTTTGCGCCTACTCTGTCAACAGCGTGCTGTAAGCGGATGAACAAACCCTCGAGATCGTATTCGCCGGTTTCTTGGATCTCACTGGGCTCCACATACACATAATCGAGATAAAGTTTCTTGCGGTCGGCCAAATCCTTTAAGTCAAAACCCAGAGACGCGACGTTGCGCGCCATCTCTTCGGGAGTTTCCTCGAAGGCTATCAGGACGCCGGGCTCGTTAAATTCGGTGGCACCGCGGACCAGGAACTCTAGTCCCAACATAGTTTTACCGCAGCCTGGACCACCGCAGACGATCGTGGTGCGCCCTTTCGGGAGCCCTCCGCCACTGATCTGATCCAACCCGGTAATGCCGGTGGGCGCCTTTTCGAGCGCAGGAATAGCGTGGCGCGCGGCTGTATTTCGATGTGCCATTTAAACTTGCCCCATCCGGATGGACGTCGCGCGGATGCAGTGCCGACGATAAGAGCTGGGAGGTTATGGTACTGAAAACGGGAAGCTCAGGCAAGGATGGCGGGCTAAACGACCCGCAATGAGCTCGTTTTGTGGATGCGAGGTTTTTCTTTTGGAAATAGACTATAGGATGTGCCCCTGGACTTAAGAAACTTATGACCGTTAATCGAATCGTTTCGGCAGTCGTCGGGATCCTGGTGCTCGTTTATGTGGCTGATTGGGTGGTGTTCGCGAGGCGGTCGAGCGGAGCGAACGGAAACGCTCTAGGGTCAGTGACTTATTACTACGCAAGTGCAACAAAGAGCGGGAGAGCAGACGTCTATTTCGATCAGCCGCAGACAGAAGTGTGTGCCCGCTCACTTTTTCCTCATTCCGGTTACAGTCCTTGCTGGTATTCGAACCGTAAAAGCAACATCAGAACGATCAACTAAAACGGTTCGAGGATGCAATCCGGAGTTTCGTCAGAGAAATTCGTAGTAGGCTGTCCGGTGCGAATATGACTCCACCACTGGCTGGAAAGCTCCAGGAGATTGTCTCCCAGCAAAAATGGGAATCCGCGATTGGCCTTCTTCAAGGCTTAAGCGCCAGCGATGCCTCTGATTTGATCATGGCGGTAAGGTTTGAAGAACAGCAAGCGTTGGTCCGCCGGCTGCCGATTCCGCTCGCCGCCTCGATCGTAAATCAACTGCCCTATTTCCACGCATACGTCCTGTTGCACGCGCGTTCGCTTCACGAGATGGCTGCGATTGTGGAAGCCATGAGTCAAGCGGAACGAGATCATTTCCTGGATGCGCTGCCGGAAGAGGCTTGGAATTCGCTCATGGATGAACTTGCCGAAGCGGGTTCCACCGCCGCGCCGCATCCCGCGGAAATCGCCGAAGCCCAACCGGAACAGCGTTTCGCCGCGCGACCTCCCGCTGACGAGAAGCCGATTATTGAGGCTCGCGGAATCTCGAAAAGCTTTAAGCAAAAAGACGGAAGCGAAATCCTAGTCATCGCTCCCGTGGATTTGTCGGTTGAGCCGAACACCATTATTGCCCTGCTAGGGCCGTCCGGAAGCGGGAAGTCCACGCTACTGCGCATGCTCACGGGACTGGCGGCTCCGACGGCCGGAGAGGTGTGCTGGCACGGAGAAGCTGTCAGAGAGTGCATCCCGAACGTGGCCATTGTATTTCAAAGTTTTGCGCTCTTCCCGTGGCTTACCGTGCTGGAAAACGTGGAGGCGCCATTGCTCGCAAGAGGAATGGAACACGAAGAGCGCCATCGCCGGGCGCTTAAGGCCATCGATGCGGTGGGACTCAGGAATTTTGAGACCGCCTATCCCAAGGAATTATCAGGCGGAATGAAACAACGTGTGGGTTTCGCGCGAGCGTTGGCCGTGGAACCGGAGGTTCTATTTATGGACGAGCCGTTTTCGGCCTTGGACGTGTTGACCGCAGAAAACCTGCGCGGTGACTTGATGGATCTGTGGTTGGCGAAAAAAATTCCCACGCGCAGTATTTTTATCGTGACTCACAACATCGAGGAGGCTGTGCTGCTGGCTGACCGCGTAATCGTGCTTGGACGCAATCCGGCAAGAATCCGGGCCGATTTTCGTATTGCGCTGCCGCAGCCGCGAGACCGCAAGTCCGCGGCCTTCTTTCCGTACGTTGATTACATTTACAAAGTGATGACCAAGCCCGAACTGACGCTTGCGCCGCCTTCCGCCACAGCCAAACAACCTGCACCGTTGCTCCCCCATGCGCGTCCAGGAGGTGTTGCAGGCTTGCTCGAACTTCTAATCGACCGGGGCGGAGAGGAGGATCTTTATCACGTGGCCGAGACGCTCTTACTGGAGGTGGACGACTTGTTGCCGATTTTGGACGCTGCGACCATGCTCGGATTTGCCACGGCGCATGAAGGAGATGTCAAAATCACTCCGGCGGGACGGACTTTTGCCGAAGCGGATATCCCGACTCGAAAACTCTTATTCCGGGAAGCATTGAAACACGTGCCGCTGATGCAGCAGATCGTCACGGCGCTGGAGAGTAAGTCTGACCACACCATGCCTATGGAGTTTTTCCGCGATTTATTGGACGAGCGCTTGCCCGCACACGACGTGGAGCAGCAGATCGAAACGGCGTTGAACTGGGGCCGCTACGCCGACATCTTTACCTATAACTCCGAGACCGACCGTCTGCGATTAATTCTAGCTGGGGAAACTGCGGATTCTCAGGAAGCCACGCGTTTGCACTGATGGCGCACAACAAAACATCGGCGCGAGTCTTAACCTGGGGAACCATCCCCGGAACGGTGCCGTCCATTTTGCAGGACCTACCGGTCATTTGCGCGGGACTAGCTTTATTTTACGCTCTGCTGTCCATCACTCACTACTGGATGGCGCCGGCCAACGCGCAAACGACGATTCAATTGGGCGTGAGGGCGTTGCCAAAATACGCGATGTTTTCGGTGCTGCGCATCGCGATCGCTTACGTTTGCAGTTTTGCGTTTACGTTGGTTTACGGATACATCGCGGCATACAACGCGAAAGCCGAAAGATTCATGATTCCCTTGCTCGATACCCTGCAGTCCATTCCCGTGTTGAGTTTTCTTCCGGGCGTGATGCTGGCAATGGTGGCGCTATTTCCGACCAGACAACTCGGCGTGGAGCTCGGCTCCGTCCTTCTAATTTTCACCGGGCAGGTTTGGAATATGACCTTCAGCTTTTATTCTTCGCTGAAGAGTATCCCACGCGAAATGCGGGATGTGGCGGAGATATATCGTTGGAGCTGGTGGCAAAGATTTACGCAGATGGAGCTGCCGTATGCGGCGATCGGGCTGGTGTGGAATTCCATGATGTCGGTGGCAGGTGGTTGGTTTTTCCTGATGGCCTGCGAGATGTTCGTGTTGGGGAATCGCGATCTGCGTCTTCCAGGCCTCGGTTCATATTTGCAAACGGCCGCCAATGCAGGCGACATGCGAGCCATCGTCTGGGGACTTGGCGTAATGATCGGAATTATTGTGCTGATCGATCAGCTCATCTGGCGGCCGGTAATCGCATGGACAGAAAAATTCAAATTCGAGCAAGTCGAATCGGTGGAGGCACCCCATTCTTTCGTTTTGGATCTGCTGAAGCGCTCCAGAGTTTTGTCCTTCCTGGCGCGAGTATCGGTAATACCGGCGCGAGAGTACTTGAGTTTATATTTTGCCAAAAAGCAGGCGGCATCGGCCGCTAAACAAGGAGAGGGCTTTATAGGCAGGTGGCTATCACGGCTGCTTTTGGGCGTCACGCTGGTCGGGGTGGCCTATGCATTCCTGAAGATGACGATGCTATTGGCTGGACTTACGAAAGCCGAAGCGCGCGGAATTTTTGTCGGAGCGGGCGCTACATTCCTCCGAGTTATGTCCACTCTGGCGCTCGCCGGGCTTTGGACGATTCCTACAGGAGTCATTGTGGGGCTGAAACCAAAACTCTCAGCGATCGTGCAGCCCATCGCGCAGGTGGCTGCATCCGTTCCGGCCACCGCCCTATTCCCCATTATTCTTCTAATGCTCATTCAAGTGGGTGGCGGCCTCGGAGTAGGATCGATCGTTCTGCTGCTACTGGGAACGCAGTGGTACATCTTGTTCAACGTGATCGCGGGAGCCATGGCCATACCCACGGACTTGAAAGAAGTATGCAATGTCTTCCGGATCGACAAACTGGAGCGCTGGCGCGAATTGTACTTGCCGGGAATATTTCCCTACCTGATCACCGGGTTTGTTACCGCTTCCGGCGGAGCCTGGAACGCGAGCATCATCGCGGAATACTTCCGCTTTAAGGGCCAGACCTATACGGTAACCGGTCTAGGTTCGGTCATCAGTCGTGCGGCCGACTCGGGAAACTCCCGGGTGCTGATAGCAGCCACGATCTGGATGGCGGCTATGGTAGTAACCATCAATCGCCTGGTGTGGCGAAGGCTTTATGCGCTGGCAGCAACGAAATTCAAACTCGAAGGCTGACTTTTCCCCATACCGACCAAGAGCTTTTTCATTACGAAATCCTTATGTCCGGCTTACGACTCCCTAATGCCTGGCATGTAGGATTTTCAAGGACCCTTGCGAGTCGTCTTCGCGACATCAAAGAGAACCAGGCAATGGGAGTCCTGATTTTCCAAATCTTTTGCATTGCCGGAGCGGGCTTCCTTATCTTTGTTTTGGCGAATTTCATATACGACGAAAAACGCAACCGAACAAAACCCGGCGTTCGGCCAACCGTGATCCGACCTAAGAGAACGGCGCTCATAAGCGGACGCAAATGAACGAGACAAACTCAAAAAAGGGAGAAGTTTTATGAAATTACCTTCGTGTTCAAGGTTATCGGCAGCATTCCTAGTGTTGGCGGGCTTACTGGCAAATTCCTGTTTCGCACAAACAAGCATTCAAGCCGCCGATCGAGCGTCGAACGTTGCGGACCAGCAGATTCCGCCTGCCGTAGCGAAAAAGCTCGAAGCTATGGAAGCCCGCATCGAGCAACTTGAAGCGGAGCTGAAGGCTCGTTCGGGAACGGCCGAGCCGGTCCAGCCCAAGGTTGTGGCAGCCACTTGGTCTTCATCGGCGGCCGCAAACCCTGCGCCTACGACATCTGCGGCTTCAACGACAACGCCCCCGATCCAGGTAATTACGAAAGCGCAAAGCGAGCCGGCACCGACCAAGGCAGATTCCGGAAAAGTCGAGCCGTTTTCGGATGCGGACTGGACCTGGTTAAACGGCAATCCGCGCACCAAAGAGATATTTTGGGACACGAAATTCTTCACGCCCGAGATCCGAGCCGATACCAATTATGTCTTTGACTTCAATCATCCGACCGATCATTCGATGGGAGGGTCGAGCGAACTCTTTCGATCGCAGGAGGTCCACCTGGAACAACTCGGGGTCGGTGGAGACTTCCACTACGACAATGTTCGCGCCAGGCTGATGACCCAGTTCGGCATGTATTCGGTGACCACACCTCGGAACGACCCGAGTCCGGGGCACGGCCAATGGGATCTTGTGAATGCCTACCGCTACTTGGCGGAAGCGTATGGCGGATATCACTTCAACGTATTGGACGGGATAAACGTCGACGCTGGAATCTTCATGTCCTACATCGGGCTGTTCAGTTACTACAACTTTGACAACTGGGCTTACCAGCCGTCTTACGTTTCATCCAATACTCCATGGTTTTTCAACGGCGTGCGGGTACAGATTTTTCCCACCAAACATTTGAAGATTGAACCCTGGTTCATCAATGGATGGCAAGCGTACGGTTCGGCAAATCACACGCCGGGTCTCGGAGGCCAAATCAAATGGACTCCGACTAGCTACATCAACATCATCTCCAACAATTACGGCCTGGGTGAAGATGACCTGTTCGTCCCCCACCGCAAGCGCATCCACACCGACAACAGTATCGAGGTCAAGTATTTCGACCGGCCATACCAAGCGCTCGATAAGATGGCGTTCACGCTTACCGGCGATTTGGGTTGTGAGTACGGCAGTGGCGTGAGTTGCTACGGCAATCACAAAGGCGGCCCCAAGCAGAGCTTCGTGGGTTTCATGCTGTACAACCGTTTTTGGTTCCACAAAGACCTATTTGCAGTAACGCTTGGAGGCGGAAAGATCAACAATCCGGGACGGTATTTGGTACTGCTTCCTCCGATCAATGGAGAAACTGCCGTTACTGCTTCGACGAATTCACCGTACTTTACAGAGAATCCCGGGGATCCCTTTAAAGCATGGGATTCGTCATTCACGTTTGACTACATGCCCAAGCAATACATCACCTTCCGCTGGGAGTATGACTATCGCCACGCAAACGTGCCGTACTGGTCTGGGCGCGGTGGGATAACGCCTCCAGGCGGGAATAACGGTTTTCCCCAATTCTTTGCCTGCAGCAATGGCAGCTCGTCCGGGCAAACAGCCCTTGGCCCCGCGGAACAGGCCTGTGGCACACCCGGCAGTACCTCTGGGGTCTTTTTCCCTGATCTTCGGAGGGATGAGCACTTTATCGACATGTCGATCATGGTGAAGTTCTGATGCGGGACTTTGTGTTCGTAATTTGCACCGTCGGTTTCTTCCTCGCAGCAATTGCGTACGTGTGGGGCTGTGACCGGCTGAAGTAAGGAGCGCTGAACATGACGGGGAACGTGATTTTGCTGGGAGTTTGCTTGCTGCTGCTCGTCTATCTGGTAGCGGCTTTACTGTGGCCGGAGAAATTCTAGGTATGACTGCGAATGGCTGGTTTCAAATCGGGCTGTTCTTGCTTGTTATTTTCGCGTTGACCAAGCCAGTGGGAGCATACATGGCACGGGTGTTCAACACAGAGAAGACATTCCTCGATGGCCTGCTGCGTCCGCTGGAGCGATTGCTCTATCGCGTGACCGGAGTGGACGAGAGACACGAGATGCGCTGGACCGAGTACGCGATGGCGATGCTTCTCTTCAGCGGCGTTTCGATGATTCTGCTGTATTTGATCGAGCGTTTACAATTTCGTCTGCCCTTAAATCCGCAGCAGTGGCCCAATGTGGCTCCGGATTTGGCTTTTAACACTGCTGCTTCGTTCACCACGAATACGAATTGGCAGGCCTATTCGGGCGAAACGACGATGAGTTATTTCACCCAGATGGCGGGGCTTGCCTATCACAACTTCATGTCGGCTGCGACGGGGATAGCGTTGGCGATCGCCGTGATCCGCGGAATCGCTCGGCGCGAGAAAGAAACCATCGGAAACTTCTGGGTGGACCTCACGCGTGCGGTCCTGTGGATTCTGTTGCCCGTTTGCGTGGGGATTGCAGTTTTTTTCGTGTCGCAAGGGATGATTCAGAATCTCAAGCCGTACGTCACGACGCAACTGTTGGATCCGCAGACCGTGCAAGTGACCGGAGCGGACGGAAAGACGACACCACGGCGAATAACCGAGCAATCCATTCCCCAGGGTCCGGTGGCCTCGCAGGAAGCTATCAAGATGTTGGGCACGAACGGCGGTGGATTTTTCAACGCCAATAGCGCGCATCCCTACGAGAATCCCAATCCACTCACGAATTTCATTCAGATCATTTTGATTTTTGCGATTCCCGCGGGCTTGACCTTCACCCTGGGCCGCATGACTGGATCGCCGAAACACGGATGGGCGGTATGGAGCGCGATGGCCACACTCTTCGTGGCCGGTGTGATCTGCGCTTACACAGCCGAGTCGCGAGGCAATCCGTTGCTTCGTGGCACGGATCAAAAGGTGAGCGCCACTCAGCCGGGCGGCAATATGGAAGGAAAAGAAGTGCGGTTTGGGATCGCAAATTCCGCGCTCTTTACCACCGTAACCACCGATGCAAGCTGCGGAGCGATTAACGGACAGCACGATTCGTTCACACCGCTGGGCGGCATGATACCGCTGATCAATATGATGCTCGGTGAAGTGGTTTTCGGCGGAGTCGGTGCCGGACTTTATGGTGTGCTGGTAATGGTCATTCTCGCCGTCTTTATCGCCGGTCTCATGGTTGGTCGGACGCCTGAATATCTCGGGAAAAAAATCGAGGCGTACGAGGTCAAAATGGCCATGCTTTCGGTGCTCAGTTTCTCCCTGATCATACTGGTGTTTACGGCGATGGGAGTTGTTACGCCTTACGGAAAGGCGGGCATTTCAAACCCAGGGCCGCATGGATTGTCGCAGATTTTGTACGCCTACACTTCGGGCGCGGCGAATAACGGATCGGCGTTCAACGGAGGCAACTGGAACTCCCTCTGGTACAACGTCAGCATGTCGTTCGATATGTTGCTGGGTCGATTTTTTATGGTGATTCCGGTGCTGGCCATCGCTGGAAGTTTAGCGCGCAAAAAAATCGTGCCTGAATCCGCGGGGACTTTTCCGGTGACCACGCCGCTGTTTTCCGCGCTTTTGATTAGCGTAGTGCTGATCGTCAGTGCGCTGACCTTCTTCCCCGCCCTAAGTCTGGGACCGATTCTGGAGCACTTGTTGATGAACGCTGGAAAGGTTTTTTAGGACCCCCATGACCATTACATCCACTCCCGGGAAAAAATCGCTGTGGACTTCCGGAATTATCGGCGTAGCGGTGAAGGATTCCTTCGTCAAGCTCAATCCCCGTACGCTCATGAAGAACCCGGTGATGTTTGTGGTGGAGGCGGGTTCTGTCGTCACCAGCGTGGAACTTGTAATCGATCTGCTGCGGCACAACGGTAACTTCGGATTCGAGCTCCAAATTACGCTGTGGCTGTGGTTCACCGTGCTGTTCGCGAATTTCGCAGAGGCGATGGCCGAGGGACGCGGAAAAGCGCAGGCGGAAACACTGCGCAAAGCTCGCCTGGAAACCATGGCGAAGCGGATGAAACCGGACGGCTTGTTGGAAGAAGTGCCCGGATCGAAGCTGCGGGTCGGGGACTTGGTTGTTATTTCTGCTGGTGAATTCATACCCGGAGACGGTGAGGTGGTGGTGGGCGTTGCGTCGGTGGACGAATCGGCGATCACCGGGGAATCCGCACCGGTGATCCGCGAATCGGGCGGCGACCGTTCGGCAGTCACCGGCGGGACGCGCGTGCTCTCCGATCAAATCACGGTGAAGATCACGGCAAATCCGGGAGAAACGTTTCTGGATCGGATGATCAAGCTTGTAGAAGGCGCCGAACGTCAGAAAACTCCGAATGAAATCGCGCTCAACATTCTTCTCGCAGGCCTGACTATTATTTTCCTGCTGGCGGTTGTAACCCTGCAGCCGATGGCAGTTTATAGCGGCGCGCCTCAATCTGTGTTTGTTTTGATCGCATTGCTCGTGTGTCTGATTCCTACGACCATCGGCGGGCTGCTGTCTGCCATCGGGATTGCGGGAATGGATCGCGTGGTTCAAAGGAACGTGCTGGCAATGTCGGGCCGAGCGGTAGAAGCAGCAGGCGACGTGGACACCTTGCTGCTGGACAAAACCGGGACCATCACCTTGGGGAACCGCCGCGCAACGGAACTGGTTCCCGCGCCGGGCGTGAAAGAGCAAGACCTGGCCGATGCGGCGCAACTGGCGTCATTGGCTGACGAGACCCCGGAGGGCCGCTCGATCGTCGTGCTGGCAAAAGAGAAATATGGCCTGCGCGGCCGCGAACTGTCGTCCTACGCCGCAACCTTCATTCCGTTTTCGGCGCAGACCAGAATGTCGGGAGTAGATCTCGATGGGCGCGAGATTCGCAAGGGTGCTCCGGACGCCATTATTCAATTCTGTCTGGAATCGGGCTGCCGCGCTCCACAAGAGGTGGAAGAGACGGTCAAGGCAATTTCGAATGCCGGAGGCACGCCGCTGCTGGTGGCGGAAGATCGCCGTGTGCTAGGCACCATCTACCTGAAGGACATTGTGAAAGGCGGGATGCGCGAACGGTTCGATCAACTGCGCGCGATGGGCATCCGAACGGTGATGATTACCGGAGATAACCCTTTGACCGCGGCAGCTATCGCGCGAGAAGCGGGCGTGGATGATTTTCTGGCGCAAGCAAAACCAGAGGACAAACTTGCGCTGATTCGCAGCGAGCAAGCCAAGGGCAAACTGGTAGCCATGACCGGTGACGGCACAAACGATGCTCCGGCATTGGCGCAAGCGGACGTGGGCGTGGCCATGAATGCGGGAACGCAAGCCGCAAAAGAGGCCGGCAATATGGTGGATCTTGATTCCAATCCCACGAAATTGATCGAGATTGTAGAAATCGGGAAACAACTGCTGATCACGCGTGGCGCACTAACGACGTTTTCGGTCGCAAACGACGTCGCAAAATATTTCGCTATTATCCCGGCGATGTTCGCGGGCGCATTTCCACAACTCATGTTGCTGAACGTCATGGGACTGAAGACGCCGCAGTCCGCCGTGCTTTCTGCAGTCATCTTTAACGCGCTGATCATTATTGCGCTCGTGCCGCTGGCGCTGCGAGGTGTTCGCTACATTCCCGTAGGTGCCGAAGCGTTACTGCGCCGCAATCTTTTAATCTATGGGCTGGGCGGCGTCATCGCGCCCTTCCTGGGCATCAAGCTGATTGATTTGCTTATTACCCATATTGGTCTGGCATGAGGTTAAGGTGAAAAGAAATCTGCTTATTTCCATTTGGATGACGCTCGCGACTACCGTGCTTCTTGGAATCGTGTATCCGCTGGTGGTTACCGGACTCGCGCAGGTCCTATATCCCCGCCACGCTAATGGAGAGATGATCGAATCCCGCGGCAAGCTAGTGGGTTCGCGGCTGATCGGGCAGCCGTTCACAGCTCCGGGCTATTTTCATTCGCGGCCCTCTGCAGCTGGACCGGCAGGTTACGATCCTACCCAATCGCAAGGCTCGAATCTCGCACCCACGAACAAAGCGTTGCTCGACCGCGTTTCCGCGAACGTACAAGCCCTGCAGGCGGAGAATCCAAACGCACCAATTCCAATCGATTTGGTGACCGCGTCGGCTTCCGGACTGGATCCGGACATCTCACCGGCTGCGGCCGAATTTCAGATTCCGCGGGTGGCCAAAGAACGCAGGATGAATGAGGCCGATCTGCAGGCGCTGGTGCAGCGACATACACAGCAACGCCAGTTCGGATTCCTGGGCGAACCGCGCGTGAACGTTCTCGAACTGAATCTCGACTTGGACGAGATCCACGCGCTCCAGTAAACACTATTCCTCGGGGTCGGCAGCGACGGACTTCTCTTGCGGTGGATCGAACCGATAACCTACCCACGGTTCGGTATGGATGTAGCGGGGCTTGCGCGGGTCCGGTTCGATTTTTTTCCTTAACTGGTTGATGAACACGCGCAAATACTCGGTTTCTTCCCCGTAATCCGGTCCCCAAACAGCCTGCAGTAGCCGGCGATGCCCGAGAGCTTTGCCGCTATTCGCCACTAAGTGCCGCAGAAGCTCGAATTCTTTCGGCGTAAGCCGGACCGCATTGTTTTTTACGGTTACCGCTCGTTTTTCGAAGTCGATTTTCAGATCGTCAGAGGAGAAAGCGGGAGTGGCATCACCCGGGCCGCTTCGCCTAAGCGCGGCGCGGATGCGCGCCATCAATTCCTGCACGCCAAAAGGCTTAACGACGTAATCATCGGCGCCGGCGTCGAGCGCCTGAACTTTGTCGCGTTCGCTATTGCGGATGGTCAGCATGATGATGGGCACATCACTGGAAGTACGGATTTCGGCGCAGGTTTCGAGCCCGGACATTCCCGGCATATTTACGTCGAGGATGATCAAGTCGGGCCGCCCGGTGCGAATTTTTTCGAGAGCTTCCTCGCCGCTGACGGCTTCCACCACGGAATAGCCGTGTGACGCCAGTGTCGTGAGCATTACCCGTCGGATTTGGGGTTCGTCGTCAACGATCAAAATAGTGGACGGGTTCATGGGTTCGCCACGCGGCTGTGGTCCACCGGCAACGTGAAGGAAAAGACGGAACCTTGACCCCGCTGGCTGGTCAAGCTCATCGAACCGCCGTGAGCCGCGACGATTGCTTTGGCGATCGGCAAACCCATGCCGGTGCCCTGTACCAGGAAGCGCTGATCTTTGCCGCGATAGAATTTTTCGAAGATAAGACTTTGCTCCAGGTCGTCGATTCCTGCGCCGCGATCGGCCACGCTGGTGACCATGAAATCGCCGCTCAACTCGGCGGTAATCGTAATCGGCTGGTCCACCGGAGAGTATTGGCTTGCGTTTTCGATCAGATGCGAAAGAGCTTCTTTTACCAGGACAAGATCCACTCGCACGCGCGGAAGACCGGGCGCCACGAGGACCCGCACGTCGCGATTGCCGAGGGTGGTCTTGGATTGGCCCAACGCCGCATGGATTACGCCTTCGATGGCGATGGGCTCTAGCTTGAGTTGCACTTCGCCGGCATCCAGACGTGCCATTTCGCCGGCCTCGCCAACAAGTCGATTCAGGCGGTCGCTTTCTTCGTTGATGACCATGAGCAGATCTTGGCGTTGCGCGCCGCTAAGGGCGCCATTCGTAAGAAGGTTCGTCACAGAAGCCTTGATTGAAGTCAACGGGGTTCGCAGGTTATGCGTTACCGACTCGGTCAGTGCCGTGCGCAAACGTTCGCCTTCGCGCATGGCCTCCGTCTGTCCAAGCTGCTCAATGGCGCGGGCGCGCTCGACGGCCACGGCGATCAAGGTCCCGATGGCTTCTAACGTTTGGCGCGAAAGAGTCGAACCGGAGATTCCCAAGCTGCCGATCGGGCGCACTCCCAGGCGGACGGGAACGAAGCAGAGGCTGTTGGGGATGTCGATGACCGGCTCGTCTCGAGCGACAATGGCTTTGAGACTGTCGATATCGAGACGTGGAATCACCGGCCCCGAGCGATAGACTTTCTGTTTTTCGGAAAGCAATAACGCTGCGGCGCCCACCTCGAAAGTATTTACGATCTGCGCGGGAATTCGGTTGAGCAACTGAATTACGTTGCCGGATTCGAGCAAAACCTGGCTGAAGGCATATAATTTTTCGATTTCCCGGCGGCGCGCGGAAGCGTCTTCAGCCTTTTGCCGCGCGCGCGTGGAAAGTGAACTCGCTGAAACAGAGACCACCAGAAAAGCAAAGAGTGCCACCCAGTTCTGGGGATCCGCTACGGTAAATTTCCCGATCGGGGGAAGAAAATAATAATTGAATGCAAGCATTGCCGCGATCGACATAAACACCGACACAGCAATGCCCCACACCGTGGAAACCGCTAAAATGGCCAGCAGAAATGTAAGCGCAACCGTGGTGGGATTAACGGGAAGCACGCGGCGATAAAAAAGAGAAATTCCCAGGACTAAGCCCAGCGCCGCCGCAAATCGCGAAAAACGGTAGAAAAAGGGCTCGCGCACGTGTGCCATTCTATCGTAGCTTTACCAGTCGCCCACAAAAGAGATTAAGCGGAATGCCAAAAACTCCTGAAGAATGGCTAGCGGTTTCGAAGCCTCCGGAAAAAACCAAGGGAATACTGAAGCTGTTCCTCGGCTACGCTCCAGGCGTGGGAAAAACCTACAGCATGCTGAGCGAAGCGATCCGGAGGAAGAACCGGGGAGAAGACCTGGCCATCGGCGTGGTGGAGACCCACGGAAGGAAAGGCATCGCGGAACTGTTGCCACAGCTTGAAACCGTTCCGCGGCGCAAAATGGATTACAAAGGCACGCTTTTTGAAGAGATGGATACGGATGCGATCATCGCGCGAAACCCGAAGGTAGTTCTGGTGGACGAACTCGCGCATACGAATATTCCCGGCAGCAAGCGCCGCAAGCGCTATGAAGACGTGCTGGAAATTATAGAGGCCAAGATCGACGTTCTTTCGACTCTAAATATCCAACATATCGAAAGCATCGCGCCCACGGTGCGCGCCATTACCGGAGTGCAGGTTCGCGAAACCGTGCCAGACTGGGTTCTGCAAATGGCGGACGAAACAGTGATGATCGATTTGACTCCCGAGGCTCTGCAGAACCGCATGAGGCGTGGCGATGTCTATGGCGGCGAGAAAGTGGAGCAAGCGCTGAAGAATTTCTTCCGCCGCGGTAACCTGATCGCGTTGCGCGAACTCGCACTGCGGCAAGTAGCGGAGCAGGTGGATCGCAGCTTGGAATCCTATATGGTGGAAAAAGATATTCGCGAAAGCTGGGCCGTGCGCGAGCGAATCGCCGTTTGCATCAGCGGAAGTCCAAAGGCCCAGTACTTGGTGGCCAGGGCGGCGCGCATGGCGCGTCGCATGGACGCGGAACTCTACGCCGTGCACGTTGACGATCGTCCGACAGACGAGCAAGAGGAAAAGGCCCTGGTTGCAAATTTACAGTTTGCGGAAAGCCTGGGAGCCAAACCAGTTCGTCTGAAGGGCGAGAATATTTCCGACGTAACCGCGCAATTTGCGCGAGACAAGCACGTAACACAAGTTATTTTTGGCAGGTCGGCGGTGGAAGGCTGGCGAAAACTTCTTTACATGAACGCGATTAACCGGTTTCTGCGCGATGCGCCCGCCGTAGACGTTCACATCGTCACCCAAGAACCGGATTAGATCGCGTCGCTTATTCGTCCTCAGCGGGGACATCAAACTTTACCAGGTCGGATTGGAACCCTTTTGTCTTTACCGCGCCATACGCGATTCCGATGACCATCCAGACCCCTCCTGCTATTTTTGCCGCGGGGCTAAGATTCAGCCAGATGAAGAAACAAATTAGAAATCCAAGCAGAGGATAAACAAAGTTAGTCCAGCGCTTTCGTTCCGCCTGCAGGAAATAGCGGGCGAACGCAGCACCGTTTACTCCCATAAAGGCTATCAACGCGCCAAAATTCAGCAATTCTGCGCCTCGTTCATAGCTGATTAGAAAAGCTCCGGTAAGCGCAAGGGCGCCGACGAATAGCACGTTGTTTCGCGGAATATGGTTCTTGGGATCAATCGCGCCAAAAAACTTCTGCGGTATTCCATTGCTGCGTCCCATTCCATACAGCAGACGCGCGGCACCCAGCTGAGAGCCCATCCCCGAGCCGATATTCGCAATCAAAACGGTAAAGTTCAGCAGGTGGAATAAGAAGAAGCCGCCTGCACGCAGGGCCACGAGTGGAAATGCAGATTCAACTTTGTCCGGAGGAAATGGATTCGAGCCCCACACAAGCTGCGCCGCATACACTTCGAGCGATGCCAGTACTCCGGTAATCACGCAGACCAGAACCGTCGCCAGCATGATATTTCTCCGGGGATTTTCCACTTCTTCTGAAAGGGTAGAGATCGCGTCGAAGCCGATGTAGGTAAGAACGGCGATCGAAGTGCCCCGAAAAACACCGCTGAAACTGAAAGTCTGCGGATTGTAGAAAGGCTGCCAGAAAAAACCGCTGCCATATTCGTGCAGCCCCCAGATAAAACGGATCACGAATGCAAAAAATATCACCACCACGATCGACATCCCGGCGGCCAGCACGTCATTAATACGTGCGGAAGTTTTCACCGCACGCAGGTTCAGAAGGGTGAAACCTACGGCGTAGCCGATAGCGAACACCCCATAGGGCACGCCGGGCAAAATATTCTGAGTCAGCTTGCTGCAAATCACTGTGCAGATCAGCGGGTTCAGAATGTAGTCCATCAACATCGCCCAGCCGGTGACGTAACCAAGCGCAGGATGAATCTCCTGACCAACATAAGTGTAGGCGGAGCCCGCGCTCGGATAGGCGCGTGCCATTTTCCCGTAACTAACGGCGGTAAACAGCATGGCCACCATGGCGATGAGAATGGTGGTGACGACATGTCCGCGGGCGGCATTGCTGATCACACCGTAAATGCCCATGGGCGCGATCGGTTGGATGATAACGATGCCAATAATAATGAGGTCCCAAAGGAGAAGAGTGCGCTTCAATTTTGGTGCGGGGGCGGCTGAGGTTATTTCTGTGCTCATTCGGTAGTGACCGATTTTACTAGGTTTCTGGGGTGATCCACATCGCAGCCGTTCAAGGTGGCAAAGTGGAAAGCGAAAAGCTGTAGCGGAACAACTTCGACGATGGGCTGGAGCAATTCCGGCGCGGGGGGAACGTGGATGACCCGGTCGGCAAGGGTGGCGATGGCGCGGTCTCCTTCCGACGCGATCGCCATTACTGTTCCGCCCCGGCTCTTGATGTATTCCAGCAGGGAAAGAGACTTTTCGTAGCGCAGCACGGAATCCGGATCACTGCGATCCTGCGTCGCTAGAACTATCACCGGGAGCTTTTCGTCCACCAGTGCGTTGGGGCCGTGACGCAATTCGCCGGCCGGAAGGCCTTCGGCTTGAACGTAGGAAATTTCCTTTAGCTTTAGCGCTCCTTCACGGGCGATGGCATAGTGAACTCCGCGGCCAAGAAACAGAAATGCCTTAGCATGCTGATACTGGCGAGCGCAACCGGCGGCTTGGGCATCCCAGGAAGGAAGAGCCCTTTCTATTTCCGCGGGAAGCGCACTCAGAGAATCTAAATGAGCGCGCACCACTCCGGAAGTGATCCGGCCGCGCTTGCGTGCTAGAAACAACGCAAGGAGATAGAGCACGGTCAACTGCGAGGTGAAACTCTTGGTGGCCGGCACCGCTTCCTCCAGGCCGGCAAAGGTATGGAGCGTGGCGCTTGCTTCCCGGGCGATCGTGGAATCGGCGACATTGGAGATTGCTACGGTTTTTGCGCCGCGGCTGAGGGCTTGGCGTTGCGCCGCGATGGTGTCGGCCGTTTCGCCCGATTGCGTTATGACCACCACGATAGGCTCGGTGTCGGCATGCGTGGAGCGGTAGCAATACTCGCTTGAGTATTCCACGTCCACGGCGATTCCCGCGAGGTCTTCCATCATGATCTCGCCCGCCAGGCCTGCATGACGGCTCGAACCGCTGGCCGCGATAATTATTTTTTTGAAGGCGAAAATTGCGCTTTCGATAGGTTGCAGCGCGTCAGGAAAAATGGAATCCGCTTGCACGTTGCCGCGGATGCATTGGCGAATCGCGTGCGGCTGCTCGTAGATTTCTTTGAGCATCGAATTTGGAAAGCCAGGGGGCGTTGAAGGAGCGGCTTTCGAGTGCTCGTTGGGCATCAGCGCCCGCCGCCCGAACCTTGTAGGGAAGCCGCAACGCTCTCTGGCAAAGGAATCGTGGCGGACTCAATGTTCCATCCCGCGAGGGTAAGTTCAAGCGAGTCTGACAGGTCCGATGTGGGAAGGTACCTGGCGGAGATTTCTCGCGATTCGCCAGGCATCAACTCGATATAGTTGTCGTCCCAAAAAACTGGAAGAATTTCCGCATCTTCACCTTTTTTCCGAATTCCCAATCGCACTTGGAACGCTAAATGGTCGCTGGAATTTTTCACCGTTACATGGACTACCGGGCCGCCCGCGGTTGAAGCGGCCCTTCCGCTGACATCGATTTTGGCCTTGGGCAAGTTCCCAAGAGCGGTGAAATCTTCGTAGGATGATACGGGCGTGTATTTGTAATCGGTCTTGCCCCACTCGTAGGTGTTCTTTTTCGGGGAAAGCCAATAAAAGTTGGTGCTCGCGGCCTTTCCGTCATTTGTCTGGAGATCCAGCTTGATGAAATACACCGGAGAGGTAGGCCTAAAAGCTTCCGTGGGGAGCGTTAGCACTTTCGCGACGCCATCCGCATCCACATCCGTTTGGGCCTGACGAGAAAATCTTTCATGCAATGAATCGTCGTAAAGATGTGCGTTGACGGTCACGCCGGAGAATTTCTGGTACAGGCTATTCACCACCACCACGCTGCTGTCGTCATACGAATACAGCACATGCAAAGGCTCGCAAGCCTTTTTTGCGCCGAAATAACCGCCGGCCGGCTGCAGATAATAATCGTAAAGATGCCAAATCGTCGAAGGCCAGGCGTTGTTCAGCATCCACTGGATGATCCCGGTCGAAGTGTACTTGTTGCGGGAATAAGCCTCGAACATGGCGCGCTCGCCATCGTAGGCCATGGTCTGCGCCTTGGTTTCGTAGTCATCAAGCCCCGAAGGCGCTCCGTAGATCGATTTCATGGCGCCTTCGAAGTGGCTCAAGTTCTTGAAACCTTCGGAGCCCGCGTGGTAATCCCAAAAGGAGTTTTGAGGCCACAAATGATCGGAGGGAATAAATTTACGGAGGCAACTCACCGGTGGAACCGCGGGACCCGGCCCGGTCTCGGTGTTAAAACCGAACGCGCCGCCATATTGGCTGGTATCGGTGAGCCAATAGTCCGGCGGAACGTAATCGTACGGGCCTGTCATTTTCACGCCGGATTTTCCGGTTACCGAGGCGGGCTTCTGTGCCGCCGAGGAAATATACGGGTTGGGCCAATCCGTTTCCTTCAGTACCTGGATGTATGCGCCTTCAACGTCCGCGGGCGGCGGACCATCACTGCCATTCAGCCAGACGAGCAAGCTGGGATGGCTTCGCATACGCAAAATCTGCGACCTCAACGATGCAGTGGCAATCTCCAGATCGCCGGGCTGCCAGTGTTTCCACTGTTCCCAATGATCGCAGCAGCACCATCCCGCCATGATCAGCACGCCTCGTTCATCCGCGAGATCGTAGAAATCATCGGTCTCCAATTTTCCTTCCAGGCGGATGGTATTCAGGTTCATCTCACGCACGTAGCTAAAATCCGATTCCAAGCGGGCATGATCCGGACGCAAAAGCATGTCCGGCGACCACCCTCCGCCACGGATCAGTATCTTTTTCCCGTTCACATAGAACTGGCGTGCGCCCTGCGAGTTCAATTCCGAAGTGATTTCGCGGATCCCAAATCTGACGCTTTGATGGTCTGATAAATCATCTCCAACACTGAAACGTAGATGAAGGTCGTGAAGATCCTGCGCGCCCATTTGGTAGGGCCACCATACTTTCGGGGCCTTGATGCGCAACTGCGAAAATTCATCGGGGGTAAAGTGGACGGTGCGATTTTCCCCCGGCTTCAAAGAGACCGTTTGCCGAAATTTCACACCTTCCATTTCGCCGTCGAGAGAACCCGTGATTGACGCATCACTGGCGTTACGCAGTTCGGCTTCCACAGTAAGATCGGCTTCGTCGAGCGATGCGTTTGGAAAATGCGTAGCGACCATAAGCTGGCGGATTGCGACGGCGCCGCTGTCCTGCAAATAAACGCCGCGCCACAAACCCATATCTTTGTCGGGAGGCGCCGGGTTCCAGTCCACCCAGTTAATTCCAAGATCCTTTTCAGTTTGCGCAATCGTTTCCACTGCCAGAGCGTTCGGCCCGTCGCCAGACACCAGGGACTTAACCTCAAATTCGTAGGTACGGTAGGCACCCGCAATGTCTTTGCCGCCTGCCACTCGGTGGCCGTTGAGCCAGATGTTCGCATGGTTGTTGATCCCGCCGAAATACAGCCAGATGTGCCGGCCCTGGTAATTCGCAGGAAGCGTGAATTCCGTGCGGTACCACCAGGAGCAACGGAACGGACTATCCTTGGGCATGGCGAGCAACGAAAAGTTCTTGCCGATCGGATAAGTTGTTCCCGGAATATCCCGCAAATTCTTGCCGTAATACGGGTCCGGATAGGTTTTGTCGGCGACCAGGGCAGCCACCACCGTGGTCGGCACAGTAGCTGAATGCCAGCCGTTAGTCTTGTATCCGGCCGTCGAGATCTGCTCGCCTTTGGCAAGAAACAAACAGGAAGACTGCAAAGCCCAGCCCTGATGCAAAAATATTTTGCCGGATGATGTGGGAGCATCCGCGTTTGCGATTGCGGGCGCGCCGGCGAGAATCAGGGGGCAAAAAATGGAGCAGACCGACAGAAAGACAAGACGAACGCCCGACAGTCGTTTTAAAAGCATGGCCGCTCTCCGAAAGTCTGTGGTCAATACATGGCGAAGACGGTAGTCCTGCAGATTCTTTATGATTTATTAAATTTTATTAAACTGACGTATTATTCCCAGCTTTCCCATCGTGTCAAGGAAAAACCGCTCAATCCGCCCCGGAACGCGGAACCGAGCGTGTAGTTTCGCGCACCACAAGTTCGGGCGGCAGCTGGCGGTGAACCACTTCGAATTCTCTCTCCTCGATGGCGGAGTTGATGGCCTCCAGGACAATTCCCACGGCGGCAGAGCCCAGAGCCTCCATAGGCTGGCGCACGGTGGTGAGCGACGGGACCGACAGCCCGGCCAGTATCACGTCATCAAAACCGATCACCGAGCAATCCTCGGGCACCTTCAACCCGGCGCGAGCCAATCCGCGAATGGCGCCGAAAGCGGTCATATCGTCAAAGGCCATCACCGCCGTGAAACGCTTTTTGTGCTTCAGGAATTCTTCCGTGATTTTCAGCCCGCCCTCGAAGCCGGAATTCGGATCGAGCGAATCTGGCAATTCCATCACCAAGGCCGGATCAATTTCCAGGCCCACCGATCGCGCAAAGGAACGCACGCCGCGCCAACGGGGTGCGCTATCTCCCAGCATCTTGGGACCTCTGATAAAGGCAATTTTTCGATGACCCAGAGAATAGAGATGCTCGATGGCCATGTGAGCGCCCGCTTCATTATCTACCATCACCGAACTAATCGAGCCGCTGCTAAGTTCGCGGGCGATCATGACCGCGGGAATATTGCGTTTCTCGAGGTCGGCGAGCAGATCAATGTCGACAAAAAGCCAGTTGGCCACGAAGACCAATGCTTCGACTTGCCGCGCAAACAGCACTTCGAGATAGCGCTCAAAACGTCCGCGCTGATTGTGTACGTCGGTCAGTATCGGGAGATAAGACGCCTGGTATAGCGAGTTCTCGATTCCTCGCAGAATGAGCGTGCAAAAGGGGTCGGTGATGTCGAACACCATAACGCCCACCATACGATTCCTCTTAGCGCTGAGAAAACGCGTTACATCCTTCGGGCGATAGCCCAGTTTTTTTGCGGCTCGTTCGATGCGATCTTTAGTGGAGGGCGGTATATATCTGGCAAGCGGAGCATTGTTCAGAACAATCGAAACCGTAGCCGCCGAGACGCCGCTTTCTTGCGCGACGTCGCGCAGAGTAACTCCGGACTTCGCGGCCTTCCTGTGTTTCAACAATGCCCTCGGATCACAATGAATATTTTAGTTAGTTGCAAATGTTCGAACATCTTTACCATAGGCAGCGCTAGGAGGCCAGCGGAACGAGCGGGAGAGCGGTCTTAAAGTTCGCTCGGTAGCCCAAAGATTGAAATCCGGAGAACGAAAGACGCTTGAGGTCCAAAGCAGGAGGCTTCACGCATGCGGAGGAAGAGCCATTCGCCCAGACCGATCGAACAGCGGAAAATTTGAAAGGTGTTTAAACACGGGGAATCTCTGAAATGTTCCATCCTCCGCCTATCGCTTTGATCAGAAGTACGCTGGCCGTCATGCGGCGTGTCAGAATCGTCACCGCGGTAACTTCGTCGGTGAGCGCCGCGCTCTGGGCGGTGGTTACTTCCAGGTAGTTGGTGACCCCGCCTTTGTAACGTGTAATTGACAGCTCCACGGAATGCTTCGCCGCCCCTACCGCCACATCCTCGGTTTGCGCTTCGCTCGCTAGAATGCGCAATGATGCCAGGTTATCTTCAACTTCCTGGAACGCCGTCAGCACCGACTGGCGGTAATTATCGATGGATTGCTCGTACGCAGCTTTCGCTTCTTCCGACAGTCCACGCCGTCGGCCGGCGTCGAAGAGGGTTTGAAGAGCCGTTCCGCCCACGGCCCACAAACCGCTAGGTCCCTGAAATAGCGTCCCTGCGGAAATACTTTCGAAGCCGCCTTGTCCCGTCAAGGTAATCGTTGGGTAATACGCGGCTCGTGTGATGCCGATTTGCGCGTTGGCCGCCTGCATTCGTCTTTCCGCAGCGGAAACATCCGGCCTGCGCTCGAGCAAGTCGGATGGCAGTCCGGCGGGGATCGCCGGCGGCGGCGTGTCGAGCGGCAATGGCGCGATAGAAAATGTTGAGGGAGGCTGACCGGCCAGCACCGCAATGGCATGTTCGAATGCGGCGCGTTGAACTTGCACATCGATCGATTGCGCGCGCGCGGTTTCCAGTTGTGTCTGCGCTTGGGCCACGTCCACGGCTGAAGCCAGCCCGCCTTTGAATCGAGTCTCGGTAAGTTCCAATGCTTTTTGGAAGGACACCACGGTTGAGTCTAAGAGCTGTTTTTGTGCGTCCAGACCGCGAAGCTGGAAATAATCCGTGGCAAGCTCGGCATGCAAACTCAGACCGACGCTGGCCAGATCGGCGGCACTCGCTTGCGCATTCGACCGGCTTTGCTCCACCGTTCGACGGACCCGACCCCAGACATCCAGCTCATAGGTAGCGTCGAGTCCAGGAACCTGGAAATCGTTAAAAGTCTCGGCTTTCCCGGCAACCGCAAGAGGACGATTTTGCGAGAAACGCTCGCGCGCGATTCCGGGATCGGCGGTAACCGTGGGATAAAGATTCGAACGTGAGACACGGACCGCCGCACGGGCTTGCAAGAACTGCGCCTCGGCTGCTTTTAAGGTTTGGTTTGAGACATCCACCTTCTCTTCCAGCGTATCGAGCTGCGGATCTTGGTAAACCTCCCACCATTTCCCTTTTATCGCTTCAGCGCTAGGCTGCGCGACCTTCCAATCTTTGTTCTCTTTGAAGTCGGTCGGAACTTCCGCCTTAGGCCGAACATAATTGGGCCCCACTGTGCATCCACCAAGGAAGAACGCCGCCAACAGGAAAATAAGGCCGGTGCGCGATGACCCGCCTCTGCCTTGTTCTTCTGCGTGCAGAAAGGTTTTGCTATTGGCTTGCATAGCTGATCCGCCAGATTGAGTTCGAGGCGTCATCGGTGACCATCAACGAACCATCTTCCGCCACCGCAACTCCCACGGGTCGGCCCCACACTTTCCCGTCGGGCGTAACAAAACCGGTGAAAAAATCTTGATACTCGCCGCTGGCCTGGCCTTTCGCCAGCGGAACGAAAACAACTTCGTAGCCCGTACGCACGGAGCGGTTCCAAGACCCGTGTTCGGCGGCGAAAATACCTCCGCGGTATTTCTCCGGAAATTGCTGCGCTTCATAAAAGGTTAATTCAAGTGAAGCATTGTGTGGTTCAAGCAAGACGTCGGGAACGATAACTGTATCTTTGAGTTCAGGGTGCTTCCCTTTCAGCCGCGGCTCTTCGTTTGGTCCGATGTAATACCAAGGCCAGCCGTAAAACCCTCCTTCCTGAACGTGAGTAATGTAATCCGGAGGAAGATCGTCGCCGATATCGTCTCGCTCGTTTACCGATGTCCACAACACACCGGTGGAGGGATCAAACGCTATCCCCACCGGATTACGAATTCCCGACGCATATACCCGCAGCTCTGAGCCATCCGGATTGGCCTCAAGAATATTCGCCCGATGATATTCAGATTTGTCCGAGTCAGTATCGGCAATGTTCCCGCGCGAACCCACCGCCAGGTACATTTTCTTTCCGTCCGCGGAGAATGCCAAGTCCCGCGTCCAATGACCTCCGCCACCGGTATGTTCGTTCCCGCTAGGTATATTCGCGATGACGGTTTCAGGGCCGGCCCGCGCCTTCAGGTCACCATTTTGGTACGCAAAACGCACAACTGAATTGGTGTTGCCGACATAGACATACTGGGGATCCGGGCCGGGAGGATAAAAAGCGATACCGAAAGGGCGCGTAAGTCCACGCGCAAACGTTTCCGTGGTTTGGGCTTTGCCATCGGAGGTTATGCCTCGGAACACGAGAATGCGGCCCGGTCCGCTTTCCGCCAAGAACAAGTCGCCATTCGGTGCTGTGCGAATCAGTCTGGGATTTCTCAAATTCTGGGCATAGAGCTCCACCTTGAATCCGGCCGGAGCCTGCGGCCAGGCGTTCGATGGCCTCGAAGCAATGCGCGCGCTATTGTCGACAGCAGGTGTCGCATAAGGCGGGGGCAAATCGGTCGCGGAAATGTGGTGAACATTTCCCGGCTTTTCCATGCGGTAGTCGGTAAACGGTCCCTTCGGACCGGAGGTTTGGGTTAAGGCCCGAAGTTCTCTCGCTGCGGAAACTGTTCGATAAGCGACGGCCGATAACAAGGCTATGAATAGTATTGCGAGGATGCCTAAGAAAGAACGCCGCATTCCTAATTTCCCCTCAACCTAACTTGGATTGGTTTATGAGAATCGAGTTGCCCACCTACTCAATTCACAAAACTGCTCAATTCCTGGGAGCCCCCGAATTTTGACCGCCACTCGGCTGGCCCGATTGCGAATTACCGGGCTGTGGTTGGGTCGGCTGAGCGATCTGCACTTGTTCGCCTTGCACCAAAGAATCCGGCGGGTTCACCATCACGTTTTCCTGTCCAGTGAGCCCCGACACAACTTCCACTTCGCTGCCAAAATCGCGGCCGAGAACAATCGGGACAAGTGAGGCTTTGCCATTCGCCACCGTCGCAATTTGCAAGCCCTGCGAACGAAATATCAGCGTGTTCACCGGAAGAATGAACGTGGGAACTCCTTCGGGAAGCTTCAGGTGAACCCCGGCGTACGCTCCGGGAAGAAGTTCGCCTGTGGTGTTATTGACATCCACTTCCACCAGTAACGTGCGAGACGCTTGATCAATGGCCTTCGAGGTACGCACGAGTTGGCCCTTAAACCGGCGGCCCGGGAATTCCGCCAGCGTGAGGTCCGCGGTCAGGCCGGGCTTGGCAGCCTGCGAATATTGCTGCGGAACGTTGATGTACACACGCAGCACTCGGGTCGATCGAATGTGAAAGAGTTCCTTCGCTGCTCCGCCACTGCCGGAATCAATCAATTGCCCCACATCCGTATTGCGCGCGGTAATGATGCCGTCAAAGGGCGCGTAAATTTTGTTAAATGCCTCCGTTTCCTCCAGGCGCTTCACGTTGGAGCCCGCCGATGACACCATGGCTTTCTTTGCTTCGAAATCACCGTGCGCATTGTCCACATCCTGCTTTGAAACAGCGTCCGTGTTTTTCAGACCGTCGTAACGGTCGGCGGTGATTTTGGAGAGATGCATGTTCGCTTGGGCTGTATTCAGGTCGGCCCGAGCAACCAGAAGTTGTTGTGCAACCTCGGGAGTTTCAATTTCCGCGAGCAACTGGCCCAGCTTAACATTCGCACCGATATCCACGTACCATTTCTTCAAATAGCCGTTCGTGCGCGCGTAGATAGGCGCGTCTTCGAAAGCCTGGATATTGCCCGGAAGAACTATTTCCTGCTCTGGGTCGCCGTGCTTGGGATGGATCACCACCACCGTCGGGATGGCCAAATTGGTCGTCTCCGTGCGCAGTGCAGCTTTAGCCCTCAAGCGCGGGACCACGCCCATCACCACAACACCCGCCACAATGATCACCACGAGTATGGCGATGATAACGCCGTGGCCCGAACGCGATGGGTGCGCATGGCGGAGGTAGGGTTCGCTTTGACCTGGCGACGATTGCGGGCCCTGGTTCTCCATCTGGTCGGTCATTAAACTTCATCCTTTGCAGTGTCTTTATTGGACGATTTGCCAGGCCCAACGGATTCACTCATTGTGACGGCACTGGCCGGTTATGCATTTCGCTGTTCTCGCCATCCATGCACCAGGCTAAAAACAACAGGCACAAAGAAAAGAGTCGCCACGGTGGCGAATAAAAGCCCTCCGATCACTGCCCGTCCCAGGGGCGCATTCTGTTCGCCGCCTTCTCCCAAACCCAAAGACATCGGCAGCATGCCGATAATCATGGCCAGCGCCGTCATAATCACGGGCCGGAAACGCGTGAATCCGGATTCCAGTGCGGCTTCTGAGGCCGTCTTCCCTTCGTCGAGTCTCTCTCGCGAGAAGCTAACCACCAGAATGCTGTTCGCTGTAGCAACGCCCATGCACATGATCGCGCCGGTAAGAGCCGGTACGCTGACCGTCGTCCGGGTGATGAACAGGAACCAAACGATGCCGGCCAGCGCCGCCGGGAGCGCCATTAATATGATGAAAGGGTCAAGCCAGGACTGAAAATTGACAACGATCAGCAAGTAAACGAGAAGAATCGAAAACGCAAGCCCCCACAAAAGACCGGAGAAAGATGACTGCATGGTTGCAATCTGTCCGCGGACGATCAGTTGCGATCCTCGGGGTAAGTCTTTCTTGCTTCGTTCGATGATCGGCGCGATTTCCCGCGCCACCCCGCCGAGATCGCGGCCCTGTACAGCACCGTAGATGTCGATCACCGGTTGAACATTGTAATGTGAAACGACGCCCATTTCAGCTCCCCGGGTGACCGAGGCCAGGCTCGCAAAAATTGCCGGCGGCGCATTTGGATTTGGCCCGCTCACCGGAATATTTTCGAGATCTTGAAGCGTGTCGATGCGGTATTGGGGCATCTGAGCGGCAATGTTGTAGGTCACTCCCGTTTTTGGATCGAGCCAGAAGCTGGGAGTCGTTTGGAAGCTTCCACTCAGCGAAATCAACAGATTGTTGGCAACATCCCGCTGTGTAAATCCAATTTCCTGCGCCTTAGTGCGGTCCACATCGAAATGCAGCTTGGGCTGGTCAAACGGCTGTTGGATTCGCAGATCGGTCGTTCCGGGTACGAATTTCAGTTGGTTCAGCAGTTTGTCTGCGAACTCGCGGTCGCCGACCAGATTTCTCCCGACCACTTGGATATCGATCGGGGCTGGAAGACCGAAATTCAGAATCTGGCTGACCATGTCGGCGGGAAGAAAGTAAAAAGTGACACCCGGAAAATCGTGGCCCAGGCGGTCCCGAAGCTCGTGGACGTATTCTTCGGTGGGGCGATGTTTCTTCGATAGTTCCACCAGGATATCCGCGTCACCAGGGCCGATCGGCGCGGAGTTGCTGTAGGAGAGGTTGAAGCCGCTGTACGGAACGCCGATATTATCGATGATCGTGGCCAACTCTGATTTAGGAATCAGCTGGCGCATGTCATCGTCTACGCGTTCGCACAGGGCCGCCGTCTCTTCAATGCGCGTACCGGTGGGCGCACGAAGATGAAGCTTGAATTCGCCGCTGTCCACCGCCGGAAAAAAGTCTTGTCCCACCATGGGCAAAAGCAGGAAAGACAGGACGCAAGCGGCGAAGAAGCAGATGACGAATAAACGACCGTGGTGCACGCAGGTCTCCAGCAGCCGGTGGTATCCGTCACGAATTTTCTCAAATCCATTTTCAAATTTTCGCTGAATTTGAACAAAAGGGTTGCGCGACTTGGGGACTCCTTCATGCCCCTCCTCGATTTGCGCTACCAACAGATACTTAGCCATGGTGGGCACGAGCGTTCGCGACAGCAGATACGATGCGAGCATGGCGAAGCAGACCGCCTCGGCAAGGGGAATGAACAAATAGCGCGCTACTCCCGAAAGGAAGAACATCGGCACAAACACGATACAAATGGAAAGTGTAGAAACGAACGCAGGCACCGCGATTTGCTGCGCTCCATCGAGAATCGCTTGAACGATTTCTTTTCCTTGATCGATGTTGCGGTTGATGTTCTCAATTTCAACCGTCGCGTCATCCACTAGAATTCCCACGGCCAGCGCCAGACCGCCGAGAGTCATGATGTTGATGGTCTCTCCCAGAGCGCTCAACACGATAATCGAAGTGAGAATCGAAAGGGGAATCGATACCGCGATGATCAGCGTGCTGCGCCAACTCCCCAAAAAAACCAGGATCATGAAGCCGGTCAGGCAGGCGGCAATGATGGCTTCCCGAACAACGCCTTTGATCGAGGCTTGTACGAAAATAGACTGGTCTGAAAGAGGTTTGATTTCCAGCTGCGGCGGCAGTCCGGCCTGGATTTGTGGAAGCAACGCTTTGATACCGGAAATAATGTCGAGTGTGGATGCGGCTCCATTCTTTTGAATGGACATCAGCGATGCGCGCTTTCCATCTACATTCACGATGTTCGTTTGCGGCGGGAAGCCGTCGCGCACATGGGCCACGTCCCTGATATAAATGGTCGAGCTCCCTACCGTCTTTATCGGCAGATTATTAAGTTCATCGACCGTGGCGGGAGTGCCGTTCATGTCCACTTGATACTCAAATGGCCCGATCTTCGTGGTACCTGCCGGGAGAATCAGGTTCTGCGCCGAAATCGCCGTCACCACGTCCAGCGGAGAAAGCCCTTTTGATTGCAATGCGGAAGTATCCAGGTCCACCTGCACCTGTCGTTGCTTGCCGCCATAGGGGTAGGGAATCGCCACCCCTGAAATTGTCACCAGCCCGGTACGAAGGAAATTTAATCCAATGTCTCCCAGCTGCTGTTCCGATAGGCCTTGGCCCGAGAGGGCCAGCTGAAGGATCGGCACCGTGGAGGCGTTATAGGTAATGATGAAAGGCGGCGTGGTGCCAGGCGGCAGTGTCCGGACGATAGGCTGCGATATCGCCGTCACCTGCGCGATAGCATTCGCCACCTGCACGCCCTGATGGAAAAAAATCTTTACCACGGCGATACCGCTCAACGATTGCGATTCTATGTGTTCGATGTTGTTGACGGTCGTCGTGAGCGATCTTTCATAGTTAAAAATAATACGGTTGGACATATCCTCGGGAGATAGTCCGGTGTAGTTCCAAATAACGCTGACCACCGGGATATCAATGTTCGGAAAAATGTCGGTAGGGGTCCGCAGGATCGCCACCGGGCCCAATATGAGCAACAAAATAGACATTACAACGAAGGTGTAAGGCCTGCGTAACGCTAATCGAACGATCCACATTCAGGGGACCCTCACACTGCCCTCAAACGCGAGAAATTCTCACCGAGCGCGTTCAGGACGGATATGGCCGCACTATTATTGCACGCGATTTGGAAAATCAGATTACAGGCCCTTAGGCCGGCGTGCTTTTTGTTCCGATTCGACCGGACGCAAATACGATCGCACCCCGTCAAATTCAACAAGCCATACAGACGCTCGCAGCGCTGTCTATCTTCTGAGCAAAATGAACCGGTGTGACGCAGCAACTTTTTCACCGGCCGGGGTTTATATGGATGAACCCGGAAAAACTCCGCCTGGCGTCATAGCACTTGTCTCAGGGAATTAGACGCGAGAAAGGGGGGAAAAGGTCCATGCCCGCAATCGTGATTGTACTAATGTTTTTGGTGGCTTTCCTGTTGGCGGTGCTTGCCATGATTCTTGCGCCGCTTCTGGGCCTGGTGGGCCACGCACTCTGGAATCGAGGCTCGCAAAGCCTCCCGGAGAACCCTGTTCGGACTTTCGCGAATGCCAGATTGCAACCAAGCGGATCCAACGATTCGCGTTATGGTCTGAAATAAGAAGCGGTGAATTCCGGATTCCCTTCTTGTCAACTCGCCAACAAGTCTGGAGAAAATCGAAACTGAAG
>Ga0307477_10000173_pt1 | contig 89380 bp, 65 predicted proteins | sample atmos_gasesECM2C_FD_203316 | JGI IMG/M metagenome (GOLD analysis project Ga0307477, IMG submission 203316) | Hardwood forest soil microbial communities from Morgan-Monroe State Forest, Indiana, United States - atmos_gasesECM2C_515 | ecosystem: Environmental > Terrestrial > Soil > Temperate...
GGACTCAAATGCCGTCCCCTTCCCCAGACCCCTTCTCCTGCTAGGAGATGCAAGAACGCTTTTACGAAAGCGGAAGCTGTGTCCAAAAAAACTGTGCCATCTAAGGGGTTCACCCCATGACCTAAGGCCCAAGTTGGGACAAAAAGGGGGAGTAGGTTAACCTGCCAAGGCAGGGGATGAGTCTCGTTGGAACGCGCGAGATTCATTTTAGTCCGAAGACAGCAGCGAGTGGCTTGGGGGGAATGTGAATCGTCGCTTCTTGTTTTTGGTGCTGGCCGTGTGCGGAGCCGGAGCCGCCTTTCTCGGATACGCTTTCAAGCAACGGCTGGCCACGGCCACGGAGTTCGATCGCCAGGTAAAGCTGGCTAACGAGGAAGCGGCGCGCATCCGCGAGCACGTTATCCTGCCCACCGAAAAGAGAGTCCCCGCGGGAGACAATTTCGTTGCCGCTCTTCAAAAGTTCGGATTGAGCGCTCAAGAAGCGGCGAATGCCTCCGCTGCCGCGCAGCGCGCGTTCAATCTGCGGCAGGTGCGCGCCGGAAACACGATCTCGGTGGGGCGGTCCGTGGAAGGCATCCTGCGGGAGATCGACTACAAGATTGACACCGATCGCATGTTAAAGATTGTCCCGGATGAACAAGGATTTTCGGCGCAGATTACGGAAATTCCTTCCAAGACCGAAGTCGCCGCAGTGACCGGGCGTGTGGACGATTCACTTTTTAACGCCGTGGAAGACGCCGGCGAATCCGCGGAGCTGGCCATGCGGCTGGCGCAAATCTTCGCATACGACCTCGATTTCTACACCGACCCGCGTAAGGGCGATACGTTTCGCATCGTACTCGAGAAGAAGAAATATTCGAACGGGCAGACGGCCGGCTATGGAAAAATTCTCGCCGCGGAATATGAAAACGCGGGAAGGAAATACCAGGCGCTGCTCTTCCACGATCCGGCCGGGGGGCCGGGATACTATTCCGCCGATGGAAAGTCCTTGCAGAAGGCCTTTCTTCGCTCGCCGCTGAAATTTGGAGCGCCGGTGACATCGCATTTCAGCAACGCGCGCTTTCATCCTATTCTGAAGGTCTATCGCCCGCACATGGGAACGGACTACGGGGCCCCGGTGGGCACGCCGGTGCAGACGATCGGAAGCGGCCGCGTGGTATTTGCCGGACGGAAGGGCGGCGAAGGCAATATGGTGCAGATCGCGCATTCGAACGGGTACGAGACCATGTACCTCCATCTGTCGCGCATGTACGTGCACGCCGGTGAACACGTGGAAATCGGCAAGACGATTGGCCTGGTCGGCAGCACGGGGCTCTCCACCGGTCCGCATCTGGACTTCCGCATTCTGCAAAAGGGCCAGTATAAGAATTTCGAGAAACTCGGACTGCCGCCGTCCGATCCAGTCACGAAGAAAAATTGGCCGGAATTCGCGGCGCTGCGCGAGAAGTGGCTTCCGGTACTGAAGAATCCAGAGCTGCTTCAAGCCGCCGTGGTCACCAATGCTAACGAGACCCACTAATTCCACCAAAGACAAAAGAGCCACGCCCTTTTCCAAACAGGCCGCTCCGATTAGTAAATAATAGGAAGTTTCGAGAAGTCCGAGGCCGTTTCCTCGGTCACGCGAAGCACGACCAGGGTGCGATCGTCGTGAGGAGCGGTGCCCTGGCCGCTGTGGTTGTCCGTGGCTTCGAGGATGCGTTCCGCTATGCAACGGGCCGAATCCTTCCGCGATATGTTGGCGAGAAGGGCAGTCAGGCGATCCGGGCCAAACTCTTCCTCATCGGCGTTCGCCGATTCGAGAATACCGTCGGAAGCGAAGAGCACGACGTCTCCCGGCCGCAAATCCACGGTGGTTTCGTCGTACTCCACTTCGACGAGCAGGCCAAGCGGCACGCCCTCCAGGCGGATTGCCTCCACGCGGCCATCGCGGACCAGGAGCGGATAGGGTCCGCCTGCATTGGCGAGCATGAGCCGGCGCGAGGCCGCATCATAGATACCGAACAACATGGCGATGAAGCGCGAGTCGAGCCGCGCGCTATACAACCGCCGGTTGAGAAGCGAAAGCATGCAGGCCGGGTTACAGGCCTGATCGACCACGATTTCTCGAACGGTCCCGATGGCCAACGAACCATAGAGAGCAGCGGCCGTGCCTTTGCCGGAAACATCGCCGAGCGCGATGGCGAGCCGGCCTTCACCGTAAGGGAGAAAATCGTAAAAATCGCCGCCCAGCTCATGGGCCGGAACGTAAGCGGCCGCCAGATCGAGCCCCGGCACCTCCCGAGCGCCGGTCGGGAGGAGCTGGCGCTGAATTTCCCGGGCCGTGTCCAGATCGTTTCGCAGCACTCGTTCGCTCTCGCGCGCCTCTTCGTAAAGACGGGCGTTTTCCAGCGCAATGGCAACATACGAGCCAAGAGTAGTCAGGATACGTTCGTGTTCCGCAGTAAAGGCATGAGGTGCGGTGCTCTCCAAATCAAGAACACCGATGAGGCGGTCCTGCAAGAAAAGAGGCACGACGATTTCAGAACGCGCGTCCACGCCCGTCTCGCAGCGGATATAGCGCGGGTCTTCGGTGACATCATTGATGCGCACAACGCGGCGCTCGCCGGCGGCAATTCCCGTGAAGCCCCGATGAAGAGGAAGGCGAAGACGCGCGGGAATGGAGTCCTCGTAGCGCATGGCAAAAACACTTTCCAGAAGCTGCGTTTGCTCGTTCCAAAGCATGACGCTGAATACGTCGTAGTTGACGATTTTCTTGACGCGCTGGGCGACGCGGCGGAGCAGTTCTTCGCGGTCCAGAATCGAGGTCAGCTCGCGGCTCACCTCGTACAGCAGCATCAGCGTCTTGGCCTGCTCGGGATAAGCCAGGAAAAGACTCTGGGGCACAGGATCGGCGTCACCTAAAAGAGCGAAAGAGCCTAGTCCTGTTGGTTCGTCCATAGCGGAAGAACTCCGAAGTTTGTCTCTATTTGATGTAACAGAAGATCAGAAGTTGCACAAATGAATTTACAAGCGGCTCGTGGAGACGAACTGCAAGCCAATTTGGAGTCCGGTGCAGTGTTTCAGATTTAGCTATAGGATTCTTGTCTGAAGAAAATTTAATGAAAAGTTCGGTGCTTCCAGCGCAGTCCTTACCTTATTATTTTAGTCCGGCGAAGAAATGCCGCGGGACAAAACAGCAGGATGACATCCAAGCCAATTCTGGTGATTGCGGCCTTTCTACTTCCATTCTCGACCTGCCTGCCGGTGCCGGGGCATTCCTCGATGCTTTTTGAGGATAGAAGCGCTGCGAAGAGCGATGAGCCGTCTGCTGCAGAAAATGCGCAACCCGCCGACTCCCGGTTGATTTCAGGCGTGGTATTGGATCCTTCCGGCGCTTCCATCGTGGAAGCGCAGGTGATCCTGCTCGCTGCGGATGGAAAAGAACTGGCGCGGACTTCGACGGATAAGGAAGGCAAGTTTCAGTTCGAAAACATGCCTTCTGGAACGTACAAAATCGATGCGCGGGCCAACGGATTCAGCGAGAAAAAAATTGACGTAAAGATGACGGGGAAGGGTTTGCCCACGTTGCGAGTAGTCCTGCCCATTGCGGGACAAAACGAAACGGTCCAAGTGAGTGGGAGCGATGCGTCTCCCCAATTGAGTGCGGATGTTTCCGAGAACCAAAATGCGAACACGCTGGACCGCTCCGCACTGGACCGCGTGCCTGTATTTGACCAGGACTACATCACCCTGCTTTCGCGCTTTCTGGATGACAGCTCCATCGGCACGAACGGCGTCTCGCTGATCGTGAACGGCATGGAGGCGAACGGGCCGGGAGTGCCGCCGTCGGCGGTTCAGGAGGTGAAGATCAATCAGAATCCGTATTCCGCACGGTTTACGCGGCCGGGACGCGCGCGACTGGAGATCATCACCAAGGGGGGCACCCCGGTTTATCACGGTTCCGTGAATTTTCTCTTTCGCGACGCGGTTTTCGACGCCCGAAATACTTTTGCAGCGGGGAAACCTCCCGAGCAGCGGGAATTCTTCGACGGATCGCTGACGGGACCTGTGGGAGACGATAAGAAAACATCGTTTCTTTTGGCTTTGGAGTGGGACAAAGACGACAACCAGGCGGCGGTCGTTGCAACGGGCATCAACGGAGGAATCAACGAGAACGTCGGGCAGCCGATGCGTCACTTCTTTGGCTCCGGGCGCGTGTTCCATGACTTCAGCGACAACGACCACATCTGGATCGGGTATTCGTTCGAACATCAGAGCAACAAGAATGTGAACGTCGGGGGAAATGTGCTTCCAGAAGCCGGAACAAACACAAGATTTCTGGAACACGAGGTCAATGTCGGTTACCGGCACATTTTTTCGCCGAAATGGGTCAACCAGTTACAATTCCTGGTCGGCCACAACGAAGCTCCGGTGTTCAGCCTCGACGAGAATCCGCAAATTGTAGTATCGGGTTTTTTCACCGGCGGGGGTGCACAGGCAGACTCCCGGCGAACGGAATTTCACTTCGAGAGCACGGAATTTCTCACATACGTCAGCGGAAAGCACCAGCTCGTTTTCGGCGTGGACGTTCCTGACATCAGCCGGCGCGGCGCGGACGACTTCACGAACATGGCTGGAACGTACACCTTTGCCAGCCTTGCCGATTATCAGGCGGGGAAGCCCGCGACCTACCTGGTGCAGCGCGGGCAAGGCCATTTGGTTTTTCTCGAGAGAGTGGTGTCAGGATTCATCGAAGACACCATTCGAATCAAGCCGAACTTTTCCATTTCTCTCGGTGCGCGCTATTATTGGGAAAACTACTTTCACGATGATCCCGACAATCTCGCGCCGCGCCTCGGTTTTGCCTGGGCCCCTACAAAGAACAGCAAGACCATTTTTCGCGGCGGAACGGGCGTCTTTTACGATCGCAGCGGCCCCCGTCCGATCGCTGACCTTCTGCACTTTAACGGTGTGAATCTGCTGCGATTCATTGTTTCGAATCCTGCGAGTCCTCCATTCCCGCTGACGTATCCGGTCACGCCCGCGGAACTCGTGGGAGTGCCCACGAGTGAAGTAGTGCTGGACCCGCGTCTGCGCATGCCCTACACCGTGCAATACAGCTTCAGCATCGAGCGCCAGGTAACCGCGAAAAGCACGTTCAGCGCGACCTACATCGGGTCGCGCGGGATCGATCTCTTCCGCTCGCGCGACGTCAACGCCCCTCCGTCTCCTTATCCCAATATCGTTCGTCCCAATGCGGGCCTCGGCCAGGAGCGTCAAATCGAATCGGAAGGCTATCAGAAGGGCAACGGGCTGGAGCTGACGTTTCGCGGAAAGCCAAGCCGCTTTTTCAGCGGGCAAGTGCAATACACTCTGAGCAAGACCTACAACAACACCAGTGGGATTACCTATTTTCCGGGCAACAGCTATTTCCCGTCAGCGGATTGGGCGCGCTCGGACAACGATCGCCGGCACAAGTTTGACTTGCTCGGATCCACGCAGGCTGTAAAGCTTTTCTCGATTGGCGCGGCTCTTTCGCTCTATTCCGGAAAACCCGTGAACGTGACAACGGGCTCCGACCAAAACGGGGACGGTATCTTTAACGACCGCCCGCCGGGCTACACGCGAAATACGCTGCATGGACCCGGGCTGATCAACCTGGATTTGAATGTGGAGCACGATTTCCTATTGGTAAAAGGGAAGAAGGAAGGCCCCACGCTGACGGCAGGCTTGAATTCCTTCAATGTGCTCAACCATCAGAACGATGTGACTTACGTTGGCGTTCTCTCTTCGGTGTACTTTGGGCGGGCGGTTTCGGCGCTTCCGCCGCGGCGCATGCAGCTCAACCTACAATTCAAGTTTTAAGCGCGATCCACTTTTAATGATTCAGGAGATTGTGAGAACTGGAAACGAAGGCTATTTCACTTCCCAGGTGTCGCCGGCGCGGAGCAGCTTTGCGAGGTCGCCAGGCCCGCGCTTGGCGATCACGTCTTTGATCTGCTGGTTCATCACGTCTTCGTAGCGCGGCACGTCGCCCCAGGCGCGGAAAACGCCGATGGGTGTGGGAAAATCCGGGCGGTGCTCCATGTGCGAGAGCTGGAACGCATATGCGGGCCGTGGATGGTGCGAATCGTGAACAATCAGATCGGACTCAGCTACGCCGTTGCCGAGCGCGACGACTTCGATGTCGCCGTCCGCTTTCCGGCGAATGCCCTTGTCGCGGTTCTTGCCGAAAATCATGGGCTTGCCATGTTCGAGCTGAAGGATGTGCTCGCTGCGCGCGTCGCGGTCGGTGAGTGAGAACCAGGCGCCGTCGTTGAAGATGTTACAGTTCTGCAAAATTTCCACGTAGGCAGAACCCTTGTGCACGGCCGCGTGCTTGAGTGTTTCTTTCAAGTGCCCCTGGAAAACGTCAACGGAGCGCGCCACGAACGTAGCCTCGGATCCGATGGCCAGAGAAACGGGATTGAACGGCCGGTCCAGCGATCCGAACGGCGTGGATTTTGCCTTCTTGTTGATCTCTGAAGTTGGCGAATACTGCCCCTTGGTCAGTCCGTAGATTTTATTGTTGAACAGCAGCACCTTGATGCCTACGTTCCGGCGCAACATGTGAATCGTATGATTGCCGCCGATCGAGAGCGCATCCCCGTCGCCGGTTGCCACCCAGACTTCCAGTTCGGGCCGGATGGCCTTCAGGCCGGTAGCCACTGCCGGCGCGCGGCCGTGTATGGTGTGGAAACCATAGGTGTTCATGTAGTACGGAAAACGACTGGAGCAACCGATCCCGGAGACGATGACAAAATTTTCTTTCTTGATGCCGAGTTCCGGAAAAACGGACTGGACTGCGGAAAGGATGGCGTAGTCACCGCACCCCGGGCACCAGCGCACCTCCTGGTCCGTCTGAAAATCCTTCTTCGTAAGAGGCGTGAGGGGCGGCGGCAGCGTTGCGGTTCCCATGGTCGAGTCTCCTAGAGTCCCAGCACTTCTTCGATTTTCTGTTCCAATTCCGCTTGCTTGAACGGGCGGCCCTGAATCTTGTTGAGGCCGATGGCGTCCACCAGATACTTCGCACGCAAAACCCATAAGAGCTGGCCCATATTCAGTTCCGGCACCAAGACTTTCTTGTAACGTTTGAGAACATCACCCAGGTTGGAAGGAAGCGGGTTGAGATGGCGAAGGTGCAGGTGTCCGATCTTGCGGCCCTTGGCACGCTGCACCTTCAGCGCCGCGGTGATGGATCCGGCGGTCGAACCCCAGGCGACGATTAGCAAATCGCCCTCGGAATCGCCGGCGGGAAGCACGTTTGGAATATCTTGCGCGACTGCAGCAACCTTCGCCGCGCGGATGCGCACCATGTTTTCGTGGTTCAGCGGTTCGTAGTTAATGTTGCCGGTCGGATCCTGTTTCTCGAGGCCGCCAATGCGATGCTCGAGCCCCGGAGTTCCCGGAACCGCCCACGGCCGCGCCAGCGTCTGCGGATTGCGTTTGTAGGGAAGGAATCCGTTCGGATCGCTCGCAAACGTCACGGGGAAATCCGGAATGTCCTTGAGATCCGGAATGCGCCACGGTTCCGCGCCGTTCGCCAGGTAGCCGTCCGAAAGGATTATGACGGGCACCATGTATTTCACGGCGATGCGGCACGCTTCGATGGCCACCCAAAAGCAATCTGCGGGAGTTGACGCAGCCAGGACGGGAATGGGTGCCTCCGAGTTGCGGCCAAAGAGCGCTTGCAACAAGTCGGCTTGCTCCGTCTTAGTCGGCAGGCCAGTGGACGGCCCGCCACGCTGGATGTCGCAAATGACCAGAGGAATCTCGACGGCCACGGCAAGACCCATCGCCTCCGTCTTCAGCGCCATGCCAGGACCCGAAGTCGTGGTAATCGCCAGCGCGCCTGCATACGCCGCGCCGATTGCCGAAGTGACCGCCGCAATCTCGTCTTCGGCCTGAAACGTCATCACCCCGAAGTCCTTGTACATCGAAAGCTCGTGCAGAATATCCGAGGCCGGAGTGATGGGGTAGCTGCCCTGAAAAAGTGTCAGCCCCGATTTCTGGGCCGCGGTAACAAATCCCAGCGCCAGCGCCTGATTCCCGCTCATGCTGCGATACAAGCCCGGGGTAAGCTGCGCCGGAGGAATCTCGTAGCTGGTCTGAAACGCTTCCGTAGCTTCGCAGTAGGAATAGCCACCCTTCAATGCCAGCTTATTCGCTTCGACGAGCAGCGGCTTATTCTTGAATTTGTCCTCGACCCACCGGACCGTGGGTTCCATCGAGCGGTTGTAGAGCCAGTAGCACATGCCTAGCGCGAAAAAATTTTTGCAGCGGTCCATGGACTTCGCGTCGAGGCCCAGATGCTCGAGCGAACGCCGTGTCAACCGTTCCAGCTCCACCGAGAAAAGCCGGTACTTGTCCAGCGAGTGATCTTCCAGTGGATTCGAGGTCATCTGCGCCTTGCGCAGATCGCCCTCTTTGAAACTGTCGCTGTTGACGATCAGAATCCCGTTGGCCTTCAGATCGGCGATGTTGACTTTCAGCGCCGCCGGATTCATGGCAATCAACACGTCGATCGCGTCGCCGGGCGTGTAAACCTCGTTGGAGGAAAAGTGCAGCTGGAAGCCGCTGACGCCGGGAATCGTGCCAGCAGGGGCGCGAATTTCTGCTGGGTAGTCTGGAAACGTAGCAATGTCATTCCCGTAAAGTGCGGCAGTATTGGTGAACTGGCTGCCGGTGATCTGCATGCCGTCGCCGGAGTCGCCCGCGAAGCGAATGACCGCCTGATCCAGGACTTCGCGCCTGTGTTTTACTGGTGGAACTTCAATGAGCGTAGACATTCCTGTCCCAGGCCTCCGCGGAACGATGAACTCCCCCTTCCCGGGGGATTGCGGCTCAATCCTAAGGATGAGGCGGTGCAGTGAAAGGATGGCTTCAAAAGTAGCCCGCCAGGAGCCGACACCCAGAGGATATCACACCGTAACGTGCGCGGCAGCGCCAGAGCCGTCCACCCAGCAATGTGTCCTATGAAGAAAGACGCGTTGCGTCGATCGGCAGCGCCGGCCTCCACGCAAGAGTAAAAGGAGATTCCGAGACGCAGAAAGCACCCCCGGCGTGGTTACGGTGCAGAAGTGGCTCTAGAACCGGCATTGAGGAAGCGTGCGCGGTAGTAGACGAGCATGCCGAGAATCGTACCGGCGAATACGAGTCCGAGAACACTAGTCCAGCCATACGAATGTGCAAAGTTTATGGGTGAAAGTGATGTTTCAGGCAAATGAAGCGAGGCCTGCATTTCTTTAAAGAACGAGTCCATCACGGCATTGTAGTTTGGGCTCAATACGCTCACGACCGTACTAGTGAGCCAAAAGACCTGGAGTCCGATGGTCAGGGAATAACTCCAAGGCTTGAGCTTCAAGAGTCCGATGCCAGCGAGGACAAAAGCCAGGCAGCTGAGAATCAGGACCGTCCGGCCAACGCTTGGCGGAAGAACCCGTCCGAAAACAAGTATCGGCACGTGGAACGAAAGGAAAGGGATAAAGAGCAGGTTCAAAATGGAGCCAATGTAAAACCATGCGAGCACCGCAATGGGCAGAGGGCAAGCAGGTTTCTGCGCCAGCCCTTGCTGGGCAGATTCTCTCCCTCCTGCGAACTGCGCCTTGACGCTCTTGCGATTGAACAGAATGAGCCACCAGATACCGATCAGAAGCGGCAGGCCGTAAATGAAAAGCAAAATCCAACGCACCGCTTGCTTGCTATCCGCTGGCAAAGCGGGAGTCGTTGTGTTTGCAGAGAATGTCGTGAGATATGCAATGGGGATCCCGATTACCCCGAAAAAGACCGAAAAGCCTCCCCAAATCAGAATGGAGATACGCGCCCAATTGCGCAGGTAGAAAAGTCCAATACCTGTGGCCATCCCGAAGAGGCACAGACCTATCGAGAAACCCTCGGTCACCATCGCGATGTTTCTCGCCAACGGCGGGACCTCGGAGGCGCTGCCAGGCAAGTTGACCAGCAGCATTCCGAGAAATGCGACCGAACAGCATAGAAGAAGGAAAAGGCTGTACAACAGAGCCACAACCGCAGCGATAGTCACAGAAGCGGTACGTCTTGCAGAATCATCCATCGTAGAACTGTATATCACTTGCACTGTCATCGTGGAATGGGATGGGGAAGGTAACGCGCGGGGGAAAATGGGCTTGACGTTCGCTTTATTTTCGCCTAAAGTGCCTGTGGAAAAGATTTGTAAACGGAGGCGCACACATGGCCCTGACGAAACGGCAAAAAGAAGTTCTCGATTATCTCGTCTCGTTTGAGACCAAACATGGATACGCGCCGAGTTTCGAAGAGATTGGCAAGGGCCTGAAACTCACATCCCTCGCGACGGTGCACAAGCACATCACCACGCTTGAAAAGAAAGGCTTCATCCGCCGCGGCTATAACCAGAGCCGCTCGATCGAAATCGTGCAATTGCCGAAGTCCGTCAAGGATCAAGTGATGGAGCGAAAGATCCAGGAGCTGCCTCTCGTCGGCCGCATCGCCGCTGGACGGCCGCTGGAGGCCATCGAAGAGCGTGAGACACTTTCGCTCGGCGATTTTGCGCGTGGCGGCAATTCCTTCGTTTTGCAGGTCAAAGGCAGCTCCATGATTGAGGATCACATCATGGATGGCGACTACGTCGTTTGCGAGCAGACGCAGGTCGCCAATGGCGGCGACATCGTCGTGGCGCTGATCGGCGGCGAGGATGCCACCTTGAAACGCTTCTATCGCGAAGGCGCGGGCAAGATTCGTCTGCAGCCGGCCAATTCCGAGATGGAACCCATCTTCGTCGCGGCGCAGGACGTAAAGATTCAGGGCCGGGTCATCGGCGTGCTTCGTAAGTACTGAGCCCCAGCCGGCCTTCCTTCGCTTCGAACGGCTACTGCGAGTTCATCCTTCATCCCCCAGTCCTTGAGGGTTCCTGCCTTCAACGAGATTCATCCTTCGTTCCGTTCCAAAATCATTTGTGACAGAATCCAGGTGACAGCAGGGCTGTATCTCATGACGGTTGAGCTTCATCTATAAGAGTGCGGCCGCTCCCGTACAGCGGCCAAGCGCAGAGTTACAAATCCTGAAGCACTAGAAGGTCGCAAACTTGTCCTCTAAACGCGAAGGCATTCTGATTGTCGATCCAAATGACGCCTCACGGCAGTCGCTGGTGGAACTTCTGCGCACCGCTGGCTACGAGGTTGCGGTCTCAAAGTCCCAAGGCGAGGGCTTCGAATTTGTCAAGAATGCCGGAGTGGACCTACTGATTCTTTCCGCGGACCTCGCGGATATTCAATGTTGCGACGCTCTTGCCGAGATCAAGGGCAACTCGGCGACGGCCGATACGCGCGTCATCCTGATCACGCACGGAGGCGGGGCCGAGCGCGCCCGCGGTCTCGACCTTGGCGCCGACGACATCCTCACCCCGCCCTGGGAGCCCGCCGAGATGCTCGCTCGCGTGCGCGTGCAACTGCGCGACAAACACGCCGTAGCGGAACTCCGCGAAAGGACGCGCATCGCCGATGAAGGCCGTGAAGTGGCGCAGACCGCCTTCCAGGCTTTGGCCGTCACCGAAAAGATGACTCGGGATGCTTTTACCCTCGGACGCGCCCTGAAAATCGGAGTGTCGGCACTCTTCGCTGTGGCCATTCTGATTGCAGGAATCTTTCTTCTCTACTCCCGCCGCGCCGACAAGGAAGTGAATCGCGCCTATTCCGTTATCGCGCAGCTGGAGCGCAGCGCTCACCGCCAGGAGCAGTTGGTCGCGGACGCCCGCAGCGCGCGCGCCGAGCTTCAGAAATCCGATGGCCTCCAACAAAAGCAGCAGCTCCAGCAGCAAACAGAAGAGCTGCGCCAGAAAATCGCCGGTGCGCAGGGCAACGAGGTCTCCGCTTTGCGCAAACAGCTTGACGAAACCACCAGCCGCCTCAAGCGCGTGGAAACGGAATCGGAGTCTGCCGAAGACGTCATTCGCGCCTACGCCCCGAGCGTTTGCTTGTTGCACGTCTCCGTCTCTTTCGTTGACCGGAGCTCCGGCCAGCCGCTGCGCTATGGCGGAATCAATCCCGATGGCGAGCCGCTGAAGGACAGCGACGGAAACCCGGTCTACACCCTGGAGGGCCACGCACCGGAAGTCCGCGCCGATTTCTTCGGCACAGGCTTTGTCGTGGGCCAGGGGCGCATTCTGACAAATCATCACGTCGCGCAGCCCTGGTGGAAGAATGACGAACTGAGTGCGATTCCAGCCCAGGGGCTCAATCCCGCCATTGCGGAGATGACCGCCTATTTTCCCGAAGCCGCCAGCGGCGTACCGGTCAACATTTCGCAGATCTCTGATGAGGCGGACCTGGCACTGGTGACCGGCGATCTTTCCAGCCTCAAGCGGCCCGTCCTGAAAATTGACGGGGGAAAAGACGCGGCAATCAGCGGTCAGCCCTTGCTCTCACTTGGCTACGCCACTGGGCTTAGCGCCATCCTCGCGCGCGCCGGGGAAGACGCCGTGAACGAAATTGCGAAATCCACTGGCGGCGACCCCAAGAAGGTTCTTCAGGAGCTTGTCCACCGCAAACTGATCCGTCCCCTGGTGACGCAAGGCCACATCGGCGACGTCCTTCCGGACAAGATTGTGTACGATGCCCAGACTACCTCCGGCGGCTCCGGCGGGCCGCTGATTAACCGCGATGGCGAGGTGATCGGTGTTACCTTTGCCGTGGTTCGAGGATTTGGCGGTTCGAACTTTGGCGTGCCGATTCGCTTTGCCCAGCCTCTCCTCAAACCCTGAGTCTCCCAATTTGTTTTTTTTCGAACTGGAAGTTGAGGCAAGCTTCCTTTACCTTGTTGGAACAATGAAGCAGCATTTCAATCGCCTCCGCGCGCTGGTCGTTGGTTTGCTAGCGGTGTCGCTCGCATGGCCGGCTCCTTTACGCGCCTACGCTGTGCTCGCGCATGAGGCCATTATTGATGTCACTTGGGAAACAGATCTCAAGCCTCTGCTTCGCCGGAAATTTCCACAAGCTACGGAAGAGCAGCTCAGCGGGGCCCAGGCGTATGCCTACGGCGGTTCCATCATTCAAGACATGGGCTACTATCCTTATGGCAGCCCTTTTTTCAGCGAGCTGACGCACTATGTGAGAAGTGGAGATTTCGTTCAGGCCCTTCTGCGCGATGCCAAGGATGTGCGCGAGTTTGGATTCGCCTTGGGCGCGCTGGCTCATTACGCCGCGGACAATGACGGCCATCGCCTGGCCACCAACCGGGCGGTTCCCATTCTGTATCCCCGCCTGCGGAAAAAATACGGAGATACGGTTTCCTACGAACAAGATCCGCTGGCGCACATGAAAACGGAATTCGGCTTTGACGTCCTGGAAGTGGCGCAGGAAACGTATGCGCCGGAGGGCTACCATGACCTTATCGGGTTCGAAGTATCGCGGCCGCTGCTCGATCAGGCGTTTCGAGAGACTTACGGGTTGGAACTGAAAGACGTGCTCGTTAACGAGGACAAAGCGCTCAGCTCATACCGCCACGACGTTAGCAAAACCATTCCAAAGGCTACCAAGATTGCATGGAGCCTTAAGAAAAGCGATATCAAGGACGACCTGCCCGGCATGACCAAGAGAAAATTTCTATACAATCTTTCGCGTGCCGACTATGAGCGGGAGTGGGGCAGGGACTATCAGAAGCCGACGTTAGGCGAGAGATTTCTCGCGTTTCTATTCCGGCTGATTCCAAAATTTGGACCGCTGAAAGTGCTGGAGTTCCGCACCCCTACGCCGGAAACGCAGCGCATGTTCCGCGCGAGCTTTAACGCCACGCTCGACCGCTATCGCAAACTGATCGCCGAATGGAACGAGGGGAAACTGGTGCTGCCCAACGATAATTTTGACACCGGCGAAGAGACCGGGCCAGGCAAATACCGCCTGAACGACGATGCTCGCGCCGATCTGCTGGACAGGCTGGCGGCCCTAAACTTTGTTGGAACGACGCCGGAGCTGCGCGAGGACTTGCTGCGCTTTTATGCGGACCCGGACGCTAACTTTGCCACCAAACGAAACGCCAGGGCTTGGGCGAAAGTCCAGACGCAACTGGAGCAATTGAAATCGGCAGCCCCTGCTCCGGCAACACTTGCTCCGCCAGTTGTGGGGTCATTCGAGGACCTCCTGCTGCCTTTGCCGCCTTCCCACTGATAGCGTCGCAGGGATCGTATTCTGTTTTCTTCTCTATTCCGCAGCGTCATGAATTTTCTTTGTTCAAAGCATAAAAAAAACTGCAGGCTTGTCACACCCCGCGCGTGAAACAATGTAGAATTTCGCGCGATGCTTTTGTCGCTCCAGGTATGAAGAAGACCAAGCCAATTCAAAAGCTGCTTGCCGCCAATCGCAGCGAAATTGCCATTCGCATTTTTCGGGCCGCGAACGAGCTGGGCCTCCGCACCGTGGCTATTTATTCGCAGGAGGATCGCCTTGCTCTGCACCGCTTCAAAGCCGACGAAGCCTATCAAATCGGCGCAGGCAAAGGTCCCGTGGAAGCCTACCTGGACATCGCCGGAATTGTGGCGCTGGCGAAGGAAAAGGGTGTAGATGCCATCCACCCGGGGTATGGCTTCCTTTCCGAGAATCCAGCGCTCGCTCACGCCTGCGAAAAAGCCGGCCTCATCTTCATTGGTCCGCCACCGGAGCTTTTGGAGTTGCTTGGAGACAAAACCGCTGCGCGAAGGCTTGCGGCTTCAGCCGGAGTTCCCGTTTTGCCGGGAACCGAGAATCCCGTCAAGTCCGCAGCCGAGGCCCACAAAATCGCCCTGGAGATCGGCTATCCCGTCATCGTAAAGGCCGCGATGGGCGGAGGCGGGCGCGGCATGCGCGTCGTGCATTCCGCCTCCCAGCTCGAAGCGCTGCTCGAAGAAGCTCAGGGGGAAGCGCGTTCCGCGTTCGGCGACGCCTCCGTCTTTTTGGAAAAATATCTGCCTCGCGCGCGGCATCTCGAAGTCCAGATCCTTGCCGATCATCACGGTAACCTCCTGCATCTCTACGAGCGCGACTGCTCCGTGCAGCGCCGCCACCAAAAGGTTGTGGAAGTCGCCCCCGCTGCGAATCTTTCCGCCAGCATTCGTCGCGAGCTCTGTGATGCGGCGGTGCAGCTTGCGCGCAAGGCAAACTACCGCAACGCCGGCACCGTCGAGTTCCTTTACGACGTCGATTCACTGAAGTGGTATTTCATCGAAGTCAATCCGCGGATTCAGGTCGAGCACACCGTAACGGAAATGGTTACGGGGATTGATCTGGTGCGCTCGCAGATTCTCGTGGCCCAAGGGCATTCGTTGCATCAGCCGCCCATGGATCTGCCAAGACAGGAAAATGTCCCGCTGAACGGCGTGGCTCTGCAATGCCGGGTGACGACCGAAGACCCGGAGAAGAATTTCGCCCCGGACTACGGGAAAATTTCCACGTATCGTTCTCCCGCGGGGTTCGGCATCCGCCTCGACGGCGGCACCGCCTACGCCGGCGCGATGCTCGCCGCATATTACGATTCGCTTCTCGTTAAAGTCACCGCCTGGGGTGCGAATCTTCCCGAAGCCTGCCAGCGCATGGACCGCGCGCTCCGCGAATTCCGTATTCGCGGGGTCAAAACGAATATCCCGTTTGTTGAAAACGTTGTAAACCATCCTACGTTTCGCGCGGGTGACGTCACCACATCATTTCTTGACGATTCGCCCGAACTTTTTCGCTTCCCGAGCCGCGGCGATCGCGCCACCAAATTGCTCTCCTACGTTGGCGACGTCATTCTCAATGGCAATCCCGAAGTGAAAGGGAAGCAAGCGCCCCAAGAATTCGAAATCCCCGTTGTGCCTGTGACCCCGGGCATCAAACCGCCGGCAGGCACGCGTCAACTTTTGCAAAAACTTGGCCCTAAGAAATTCGCCGCTTGGGCCCGCAAAGAAAAGCGCCTGCTTCTCACGGACACAACGTTCCGCGACGCCCATCAATCGTTGATGGCCACGCGCGTCCGCACCTACGATTTGCTGGCCACCGCCAGCGCCGTCGCTCAACGCCTGCCCAATCTGTTCAGCCTTGAAATGTGGGGCGGCGCGACCTTTGACACTTCACTTCGCTTCCTCCACGAAGATCCCTGGCAGCGCCTGCGCGAACTCCGCCAGCGCGTCCCCAACATCTGTTTCCAGATGCTTCTCCGCGGCGCCAACGCCGTTGGCTACGCGTCTTATCCCGATAACGTCATCATCGAGTTTGTCCGTGAAGCGCACGCCCAGGGCATCGACATTTTCCGCATCTTCGATTCGCTGAATTCCATTGACAACATGCGCGTTTCCATCGATGCCGCGCTCGAAACCGGTGCGGTTTGCGAACCCGCCATTTGCTACACCGGCGACATCCTCGACAGAGGCCGGCCGAAGTACTCGCTCAAATATTACGTAGGCCTTGCCAAGCAACTGGAAAAACTCGGCGCGCACTTCCTCGCTATCAAAGACATGGCCGGCCTCTGCAAGTCCTATGCCGCGTTCGAATTGGTCAAAACGCTCCGTGAAGAAATTGCGCTCCCCATTCATTTTCACACGCACGATACCAGCGGCATCAACGCCGCCTCAGTGCTGAAAGCGGCTGACGCCGGAGTCGACGTCGCCGATGGTGCTCTTGCCGCCATGAGCGGTGGCACCAGCCAGCCCAATCTCAATTCCATTGTCGAAGCCCTGCGCCACACTCCGCGTGACACCGCCGTGGACATAGATGCGCTCAACGAATGCTCCGATTTTTGGGAAACGGTTCGGACCTACTATTTGCCGTTTGACTCCGGGCCGAAGGCCGGCTCGGCCCGCCTCTATCAGCACGAGATTCCCGGCGGCCAGTACACCAATCTGCGCGAACAGGCCACCGCCATGGGCCTCGGCCACCGCTGGCGCGAAGTGGAGAAAATGTATGCCGAGGTGAACCAGCTTTTCGGCGACATTGTTAAAGTAACGCCGTCGAGCAAAGTCGTCGGTGATATGACGCTTTTCCTGATGGCCAAGGAAATGCAGCCCGCCGACGTTCCTAAGCTTGATGAAAACCACGATGTCTCGTTCCCTAATTCCGTGGTCGAAATGTTTTCGGGCGTTCTCGGCGTGCCTCCCGGAGGCTGGCCCAAAAAGTTGCAGAAAATCATTCTTCGCGGCCAGGCCCCGCTCAAAGGCCGCCCCAGCTCAAACCTCGAAGCGGCAAAGCTCGACGAAGAACAGAAATCCCTCGAGAAAAAACTCGGCCACGCCGTCCGTCGCGACGATCTGCTGAGCCATCTTCTTTATCCAGAAGTTTTTGCGAAGTACGACAAATTCCGCCAAAGCTACGCTGACGTCAGCGTCCTACCCACGCCCGTTTTTTTCTACGGATTGAAGTCAGGCGAAGAAATCACCGTCGAAATCGAATCCGGCAAATCCCTCATCATCAAATTCCTGACCACCAGCGAACCTCATCCCGACGGCACCCGCACGCTTTTCTTCGAATTGAACGGCCAGCCCCGCGAAGTAAACGTGCGCGACCGCGCTCTGCGCGTCGTCGAACGCGCGCATCCCAAGGCCGATCCCGCCGATCCCGGCCAGGTCGCCGCTCCCACTGCCGGCGTGATCAGCGGCATCGCCGTGCAAGCCAGTCACGTGGTGGAACGCGGCGCGAAACTTCTCACCCTCGAAGCCATGAAAATGCAGTCAAATATCTACGCGCCCATTTCCGGCCGCATCGTCAAGCTCCTGGTGACACCGGGGCAACACGTCGAGGCGAAAGACCTTCTGGTGACCATCGCACCGTGAGTTCCGGACAACTCCGCAAGCACGAACAATTTCGCTCGCGCTTCCTTCGCAATCAGCGCGACCTTATCGTCTACACGCCGCCCGGTTACGCCGAACAGTACTTGCGGCATTTTCCCGTCCTCTATCTTCACGACGGTCAGAATCTTTTTGACGGCGCCACTTCTTTCATTCCCGGGCAGGATTGGCAAGTCGGCCAGACCGCGGATCAGTGCATCCAAGCGGGCACCGTCGAGCCGCTCATCATCGTCGGCATGTACAACACCAAGGCGCGCATCCGCGAATACACTCCGACGCAGGTGCCTAAACTCGGCGGAGGTCGCGCTGATCGCTACGCAAAATTTCTGCTGGAAGAAGTAAAACCCTTCATCGATCGCGAATACCGAACTCTTTCCGGCTCTCAACGCACCGGCATTGGCGGTTCTTCGCTGGGCGGACTGGTCTCTCTCTATCTGGGCCTCCAGCATTACCGCATTTTTGGGAGAATCGCCGCGCTCTCACCCTCGGTCTGGTGGAACCAGCAGGTCATCCTCAGGTTTGCCCAGACGGCAACCGTCGAGCCGCGCCCGCGCATTTGGCTTGACATCGGCACGCGCGAAGGCCCGCGCATCGTGCAGGACGTCGAGCGCTTCCGCGACGTGCTCCTCGAAAAAGGCTGGCAGCTCGATCGCGACCTGCGCTACGAGCGCGTGGAAGGCGCGGAGCACAATGAAGCCGCCTGGGCCCAGCGCGTCGGCCCGTTTTTGCAATTTCTGTACCCGCCGCGGTAGCCCGCTGTATAATCCGCGCTCAAGTTCCGCGTCGCCCGGGGGCGTCGAATGCAGGAAGGCCGGCCTCTCACCATCCTCTGCGTCAGCTCCTACGAAAAGGGCCAGGAATTCATCCGCACCTGCAAGGCCATCGGCTGCCATGTCCTCCTGCTGACCGTCGAAAAATTTCGCAATGGCGACTGGCCGTTCGAATGCCTCGACGATGTCTTCACAATGCCGGAGGAGCTTCCTTTGCAAGGCTTGATCTACTCGGTGAGCTACTTCGCGCGCTCCCGGCAAATCGACCGCATCGTGGCCCTCGACGAATTCGACATGGAAAACGTTTCCGCCCTCCGCGAACATCTCCGCATTCCCGGCATGGGCCTCACAACCGTGCGTTATTTCCGCGACAAATTGGCCATGCGCTCGCGTGCCCGGGAAGCCGGCATTCCCGTACCCGAATTCGTCCACGTCCTCAACTACGACAATCTCCGCGAATTCATGTCGCGCGTCCCCGGCCCCTGGCTGCTCAAGCCTCGTTCGCAAGCCTCCGGCATCGGCATGAAAAAGATTCATTCTCCGGATGAACTCTGGCCGTGGCTGGACAAGCTCGGCGATCAGCAATCGTTCTATCTGCTGGAGCAATTCCTTCCCGGCGCGGTCTACCACATAGACAGCGTGGTGTCCGACCGAGGCGTCTTGTTCGCCGAAGCCCACGCCTACGGCACGCCACCGCTCGATACTTCCCACCAGGGCGGCGTTTTCACCACGCGTTCTCTTCCGGCGGATGGGGAAGAAAACAAAGCTCTCCAGGAGATCAACCGGAATTTGCTCGAAGGCCTCGGCTTCGTTCGCGGCGTCACGCACGCCGAATTCCTGAAGTCCCACGCCGACGGCAATTTCTATTTCATCGAAGTTGCCGCCCGCGTCGGAGGCGCCTACATTACGGACCTCGTCGAGGCTGCGAGCGGCATCAACCTCTGGCGCGAGTGGGCCCGCCTAGAAGTCGGAGCAGGGAAGCAGCCCTACGAGCTTCCGCCCTTGCGTCGCGGACACGCCGGCGTAATTCTTTCGCTCGCGCGCCAGGAACGCCCCGATACCTCCGCCTATACCGATCCGGAAATCGCCTATCGCATCACGAAGTATCACCACGTCGGCTTCATCCTGAAATCTACCAGCCCCGAACGCATCCAGCACTTGCTCGATTCCTACGCGCAGCGCTTCACCGCCGATTTTCTCGCCACCCAGCCCGTCCCAGACAAACCAAGTTCCTAACCGCTGCACGGCACTCCGTTTGACGCTCCAGAGACGCGGCTATATACTCGCGCCAACACTTGAGATCCGGACAGAATGGTGCCCAGATCTAGGCCAAATCCATCCATTTGAAGAACGTCAGGAGGAAGAAATGAGAAGAGCCTTGTGGGCCACTCTATTTGTGGCGATGGTGCTGACGGCGCTCCCCAGCTACGCGCAAAGTCCGAATTTTGATGTTGGGCCGGTGTGGCGCGTCACCTATTACCATATCAAGCCAGGACAGTCCGAAGCGTTTTGGAAGGATATCCGGGAGCATCTGAAGCCCATCTATGCCGACTTGAAAAAGGAAGGCTTGATCAGCGATGTCAAAATGTGGTTGAACGACACTACCGATCACCCGGGCGATTGGGACGTGGCGATCGGATTCCTGTATCCGAATTATGCGGCGCTCGATGGTCTGGACGCCAAGGGCGCGACGATTGTGGCCAAGCATTATGGTTCGCGGGACGCCATGATCGAAGCGGGAAAGAAGCGCAATGAGCTGCGCGAAGTGGTAGCGAGCAAGCTGGCCCGCGAAGTGACGCCGAAATAATCGTGGAACGGAAGTGGAGTGAAACCGGCCGGGCCCCGAATGTCTTTCCGCAAAGCGTTCGGGGCTTGCCGTTTGTGAAGTGGGGTTCCTGTGGATAATTGACGGATGTGTCGCCTTGCCGGAGACGGACCAGCCACCGTGCCCCACACCCCGCTTTACATTTCCCCCGCATTCCTTCACACTTTCCGTGGATTGAGCCTACCCAGGCCCGGCGCGTCCTGTCCCAAAGTCTAGTAACTGTCTGGAACAGCGCTTTCATACTTTGTTTGCTGCGCGCGCTTCCGGGGAATAAAGTTTGCAGTACCCCGGCTGGAATTCCGCGTGGGGTGGTGCTGTCCCTTTGGGAGGACCGATGTGGGGCAATAAGAAACCGGATGCGCCGCTATCCGGGCACCCGGATCCAAGAAATTCACAATTGAATCAGCCGCCGAAGTCCGCTCCGGCAGCTTGGGAGGATAAACCCGCAATGAGTACAGATGCCATGCGTCCATTAGGGGCTACCGCTGACCGCGCCACCGCGCGCCTCGGCGCCAGCCTGCACGTGAAAGGTGAGATCTCCGGCAATGAAGATCTGCTGATCGATGGTTCAGTCGAAGGATTGATCCAGCTCGATGAGCGGAAATTGACCATCGGTGCCACTGCAAAAGTAACTGCCGACATTATCGCCCGCGAGGTGGTGGTGTATGGCAACGTGAAGGGCAACCTTCGCGCGAAGGATCGGATCGAGATCAAGAAGGATGGTTCGGTCAACGGTGACCTGACCACCGCCCGCATCATGATCGAGGACGGCGCCTATTTCAAAGGCTCCATCGAGATCGACAAGAGCGCGGAGAAGGAACCCAGCGGGAACGCCTTCGCCCGGAGTTCTCAGGCCTCCGCGGGTGCAGCTGCCACCAAGACGATTTAACGTTCCTCATCTCTCGGAGAATCGCAAGAGCGTCCCGGTTTCGGCCGGGACGCTCTTGTTTTATCGGGACCGCCGCTTTGTTTCAATATTTCTTAACTCGACAACTTATATCTCAGCCTAGCGCCACCCTGACCATTCGAGGCAGGGGTTTCCAGAGCGGCGCCACAGGTTCCTTCAAGGACGTCAACACACTCTCGGTTGTAGCTCCCCGTCTGACGTCCGGCCCCCAGCAGATCGTGATCACCAATCCCGATGGCCAAACCATTTCACTGGACGCCGCAATTACCGCAATTTAAGTGATCATGCCGCCGGAAAAACCTCTAACTTTTCTTTCAAACAATTCATCCAACGGAAAGAAAGAAGCCTTAGAATGAGCGCGCGCGAAACCGTTGCTGACGCGCAATGTCAGGAGACGTTCGAATGGAATCGCGAAAACTGGGAAACTCGGACATCAAGATCACGCCGGTTGGCTATGGAGCCTGGGCCATCGGCGGCTCGGGCTGGGAGTTTGGCTGGGGCGCCCAGGACGACGCCGACTCCATCGCCGCAATTCATCGCGCCCTCGAATTGGGAGTCAACTGGATTGACACCGCCGCCGTCTATGGTCTCGGCCATTCCGAAGAAATCGTTGCTCATGCTTTGAAAGAATGGCGCGGCCCCCGTCCCTACGTTTTCACCAAGTGCGTTTTGCGCTGGGATGAAAAAGGGAAAGTGCATCAGGAGTTCAGCGCCGATTCCATTCGCCGCGAATGCGAAGACAGCCTCCGCCGCTTGCAAGTCGAGACCATCGATCTCTATCAAATCCACTGGCCGCCCGAGGACAACGGCCCCAGCCTCGAGGAGGCCTGGCAAACTCTCGCCGCTCTCAAGAAAGAAGGCAAAGTCCGCTGGATCGGAGTTTCGAATTTCAATGTTGAGCAGCTCAAGCGCGCCGCGAAAATCGCCCCAGTAACCTCTCTCCAGCCGCCGTATTCCTTGATCCGCCGTAAGATTGAAACCGAAATTCTTCCATACTGTGAAAGGCAGGGAATTGGCGTGATCGTCTATGCTCCGATGGCTTCCGGTTTGCTCACCGGTGCGATGACCCGCGAACGCGCCGCCGCGCTCCCGGCCGATGATTTCCGCAGCCGCAATCCCGAATTCCGCGACCCTCGCCTTTCGAAGAATCTCGATCTCGTCGAGCGCCTTCGCCACGTTGGCGCGCGCCACGGACGCGCTCCCGGCGAAGTCGCTATCGCCTGGACGCTTCGCCTTCCCGCCGTCACCGGCGCCATCGTCGGCGCTCGCAACGCCACGCAAGCCGAAGGCATCATGCACGCCGGCGAACTGAAACTTTCACCGGAAGAGATCGCTGAAATCGAAGGCGCAGCCGCCGCCACGGCAAGGTAGCGCGATTCGAACGAGAGTGTGGAAATAAATGGAGTGAACAAATGGATCTCGGACTGAAGGGCAAAACCGCAGTCGTGTCCGGCTCAACTGCAGGCATTGGTTTCGCCATCGCCGCAGCGCTAGCTGCCGAAAGCGCAAAGGTCGTCGTCAACGGCCGCACCGAGGCGCGAGTTACTTCCGCGCTCGAGAAAATTCGCAAGCACGTTAAGAATGCGGATGTGCGCGGCGTCGCCGCCGATCTCGGCTCTGCCCAGGGCGTCGCGGTATTTCTGAAGCAAGTCCCGGACGCCGATGTTCTCGTGAACAATCTCGGAATCTTTGAAGTCAAACCGTTTCTCGAGATTGCCGATTCCGATTGGCTTCGCTTTTTCGAAGTGAATGTCTTGAGCGGCGTTCGCCTTGCGCGCCACTACTTGCCGGGAATGTTGAAGAAAAAGTGGGGCCGCGTCATTTTCATTTCCAGCGAATCGGCCCAGAACATTCCCGCCGAAATGGTTCACTATGGGATGACCAAGACCGCGCAGGTCTCGATCGCGCGCGGAATCGCTGAATCTGTCGCCGGCACCGGAGTCACGGTGAATTCCATTCTCGCTGGGCCAACGGCTTCCGAAGGCGCCGTCAATTTCGTCGAGAGCCTGGCCAAGCAGCAGGGAATCTCATCCGCGGAATTTGAGAAGCAGTTTTTTTCAACCATCCGGCCCTCTTCGCTCCTGAAGCGCTTCGAAACGCCGGAAGAAGTTGCCTCCGTAGTCGCCTTCGTTGCCAGCACGCAGGCCATTTCGATCAATGGCGCCGCCGTCCGCGCCGAAGGCGGCGTCGTTCGAGGCATTTTCTAATCGGACTAAGCTACGCGCGCAAGTAATCCGGTCTCCAAGTCTTGACCAGTCGCTTGATTGCTTTGCGCTCCGTCAGTTTTTCATCCAGCACTTTTCGCATCAGTTGCGGCAATTCCTCATCGCAGGCGAACCGCAGCGCCACGAACTGGTTGACGGTGAGTTCGTCGGCGCGCCAGCGCAACTCTTCCGGCAATACCCGCTCATAGCGCACCCGCTCTTCCAGACGAATGAGGCGGTCTTGCACTGCCAGTGCGAACGCCCGCGCCACGAAGACCAGCACAACCAGCGCCGCGGCCAGCAGCACGCCAAAAATCCCCGCAAATGAAAATCCCAAGGTCCTCAATCGGAAAAGGGACCACACAAAGTTCACAACGAAGACGGGCACTGCGAAAAAATGATAGACAGGCACATACTTTCCGTGATTTGCGAAATTCTGCTCAGTCATTGGCTTTCCTCCACTTCGATGCGACTGATTGTAGCAAATACCGTCGACAGCGCTGTACGGCTGAGTTGCCCCGCTTACCCACTTCCGATGCGCGAAGCATTTAGCGATTAGTCACAATTCCTTGCATCAATCGCGCCGCCTGCGCATCCAATACTTTGGACATGTTTGCCAGTCGAGGGTTATTCTGGCGGAAGCATCCTCATGCAGCGGAGACATTAGAATGGCCAAAGCCTTGTGGGCTGGACACGTTATCGCTGAGAGCGGCGCCACCGTCGTCGTGGAAGGGAACCAGTATTTTCCGCCGGACGCCGTCGCAAAGAAATTCTTGAAGCCCAGCAGCTACACTTCCATCTGCCCGTGGAAGGGCACCGCACATTATTACCATGTGGAAGTGGATGGCATGAAAAACGAAAACGCCGCCTGGTTTTACCCCGATCCCAAGCCGGCCGCCGCGGAAATCAAGGACTGCATCGCCTTCTGGAAAGGCGTCCGCGTCGAAGTTTGAGACCTTGCATCACCCGCTCCCGTTTTACTTTCCGATTTCGTTTTTGTAGACCGCTCCATCCTGCATCACAAATTTCACGTGCTCCAGTTCGACGATGTCCTTGAGCGGATCCCCGGAAACCGCAATCACTTCCGCATACGCGCCCGGCGCAATCACGCCAATCTCTCCTTTCATGTCCAGCATATCCGCCGCTCGCGACGTTGCCGCTTGAATCGCATCCATCGGCGCCATCCCGAGCGAAACCATTCTTCCAAACTCTTGCGCGATCGGCTCCGTCCAGGGAATCCCGCCCATGTCCGTTCCAAAAACTATTTTCAAATGTGCCTGCATCGCCTTCTTGAAACTGGTTTCATGGACGGCCGCCCGCGCGCGGTCCCGTTTCCCGCCCGGCGTATCCGCCTCAGCCCAGTCGTCGTAGTAGGGCGACAGCGTCGGGCAGTACCACGTCCCCTGCCGCTGCATCTGCGCGATCTGCGCGTCGGTGATTTCCAGTCCATGCTCGATGGAATCGCACCCGCCGTCCAGCGCCCGCTGCAAACCGATTCCGTTGTACGCGTGACACGCCACTTTTTTCTGCCAGCCGTGCGTTTCATCCACGATGGCCTTCAACTCTTCCACCGTCAGCGTCGGCTGTGACACGAGGTTCCCCTGCTTGTCCACCCACGAGCGGTGCGTCATGTACACCTTGATCCAATCCGCGCCATGCTCGAGCTGCTGCCGCGCTGCCTTGCGCGCTTCCACTGGTCCATCCACAAGTTGCGCGCCTTTGGGCATCTCCAATTCCGGCGCATAGCCTTCCAGGTTGTACCCGCCCGTCGTCGAAATCGCCCGCGTCGCGCCAAAAATTCGTGGCCCCGGAATCGTTCCTTCTTCGATCGCTTGCTTGATCTCGATATCACCGTATCCCGCGCCTTCCGTCTCCAAATCCCGCAGCGTCAGAAATCCCTGATCCAGCGCCCGCCGCACTGCATACGTCGCCCGCGCCGCCCGCAGCGCGATCCCCGCATTCAAAATGTTCGCGTCGTACCCGCCCTTTTTCGGATCCTCGCCCCACAAGAAAATATGCGTGTGCGAATCAATCAGCCCTGGCAGCACCGTCGCGTTCGAAAGATCGATGACCTTCGCCTCCGCCGGAATTGCCGCCCCTGCGTCCGTCACCTTCTCAATGCGTTCCCCGCGCACAAAAATCAGCTGATTCTTCCGTGCCCCCGCGCTCGTCCCATCAATCAACGTCCCCGCGCGAATCACCGTCAAAGCCGCGGATGTTTGCTGTGCGTTCTGGCTCCGCGCAGCGGCGGCGCACCAAATGAACGAGGCGATAAAACATAGCAAGGAACGACGCATCGAAAGTCTCCTCAGCGGCGCACGGTAGCTTGCCGCAATTCAGTCAAACTTTGCAATATCGGAAACGAATTACGTGCCCAGCAGGTTCGGCTGGAGGCGCGTGTAACCATGTTCGTGGGCCCAGAGCGTCAGCGGGATCGCGGCGAGGTCGTCCACCAGCGGCACGGCGTGTCCGTCTTTGGTGAGGTCCACGGTCTGAAGGTAAAATTTGCACGTGTCGCAGGCCTCGACGCGCACGTGCGCCAACTGTTCCGCAACGTAGACCGGCAGCTTTCCCTCGGCTTCTTCGCCGCACGTAGGGCATAAAATCCGTCGGAACTCCCATTCTTGCGAACAAAACGCGCAGAGCAGGAAGCGCTTCCCGCCATCGCCCTCCAGCCGCAGCACACCCATCAGCGGCCGCGCGCCGCACAACGGGCAAACGCGAATCGTGACCGCCAGAGGACCCTGCAACATCCGCGCCGCGCGATACTCCGCGTACGGCTGTAAAAAGGCGCGCGAAAGGAACTGCGCAAACGCGCCAACCTGCTGGTCATACTTGCCGGCATGCTGCCAATACGCTTCCAGGCTGGCGATCCAGGAATCCGACGGCAGCAGAGACATTTGACGCGCCGACTCGCGCAGCGCGGACGGAGCGTGCTGCTCGACGACCGATAGGAAGCCGCGAAAGTGCGGAAGCAACACGGTGAGATCGAGCCGGTCCCGCACTTCGGCAACGGGCGCCCTGCCCGGTTCGTTCCCCTGCGAAGAACGGATGCTGGCGCGAAGTGTTTTTTGAAATCCCGCAATATGCCGATAGAAGTCCAGGAATTCCGCGGCGAAGGGATAGCTTACGGACAACCGCGCCGCGCGCGCGATTCGCGCGTCATACTCAGAGCTAACGGTCTGTGCTGTGGTCATTTCCGCGGCGGGGACGATCCGCCGGCGATCTCATCATACCAACCGGGGTGATAGCGCTTCGCAAAGTCGACGGAAACATCGCCGCGGATCACCGAGCCAAACGCTCCGCGCTCCGCAAACACGCTCATATAGATGTGGATCAGAAACAGCCCGATGGTCAGCAGCGCCGCCGCGGGATGAATCAGCACGGCGGTATAACGCAGGAAACGGAGATTCCAGGGAATCAATTCCGGAAACCAGAGAACGGCGCCGGTCAGCAGCAGCAACAGACTGCACCAGAAGAATCCCCAGAAAAGAAGTTTCTGCCCCGCATTGTACCGCCCCGCCGGTGGCATCTTGTCGTCTTCGTTGCGCGCGTAGTGGCCCACCGCGCCCCACCACTTCTTGTCCGTTTCCGTCGCGCGCATCTGCTTCGCCCACATGCTGTACATCCCGATGACCGCGCAGAAAAACATCAGCCCCGCCCAAGGATGCAGCATGCGCGAAATCTGCCCGCCTCCCAGTGCGACGGCGATCCAGAAAAGCCACGGCGTGTAAAACGCCAGTCCCGTCAAGAGAAGATAGATGTAGGAAAAGGCGGCGGCCCAATGCGTGAGGCGCTCGTGAAGCTCATACCGCAGGACGCGGCCGTGAGGAAGGAGTTGTCCGGATTGGCTCACGATTTTGTCTCCCCTGCTTTCATCTCTTCATCGTCGCGGTCCTTGGGGCCGAACCGCAGATAGTGCACAAAGAGGCCAATCAATCCGCCGACCATGGCCACGTTGCCCAGCCACTTCAGCGGGCCCTTCCAGAGTTTCACGCTCCACGGAATGTGCGGATCCTTCGGCAGCCCGCCATAAAGTTCCGGGTTGGCTGCATCGTGCAGAACATAAATCACGCTGGTACCACCGACGCCCTGCGGATCGTACACGCCGGCGTTCGGATAGTTCGAATGATCGCGAAGCTGCTTCGCCCGCCGTTCCGCAAGTTCCTTCATATCATCTTTGCTGCCAAAGTGCAGGCAGCCCGTCGGACACGATTTAATACACGCCGGCTCCAGCCCTTCGCCGACGCGATCCGTGCACAGCGTGCACTTGAAGACGCGTTTGGTCTGCGGATTCAGCTTCGGTATGTCGAACGGGCATCCCGTGATGCAGTACCCGCAGCCAATGCAATTGGCCTGCTGAAAATCCACGATGCCATTGGTGTATTGCACGATCGCGCCATCGGACGGACACGCCGCCAAGCACCCCGGCTCCGCGCAATGCATGCACTGGTTCTTGCGCATCAGCCACATCAGCGAGCCGTCTTCGCGCTCGTGCTCGTTGAAGAGGATCAAGTTCCAGTAGTTCCACCGCGTTTCCGGCATCGTCTGATACGAATTGCCGAAAATCGTTTCCCCAAACGGCAGGTCGTTCCACTCCATGCACGCCACTTCACACGCCTTGCACCCGATGCACGTGGTGGTGTCGATCAGCTTGCAGATGGTGTATTCCCGTTGCGTATCTTCCCCGGGAACAGTTCCCGCATGGCCGGAAATTTTCTGTATGCGCAGCGTCTCCTGGCTCATGGTGGCCTCTAAACCTTTTCGACCTTGACGAGAAAGCCCTTGAACTCCGGCGTGTGCGCGTTGGGGTCCGTAGCAGTATGCGTCAGAGAGTTCACCAGGTCTCGTGCCGTCTTGCCTTCATCTTCGGCGATCCCGCGGTATCCCCAATGAAACGGGATGCCGATTTGATAGGTTTTCTTTCCATCGATCATCATCGATTTGATGCGCTTCGTGACCATGGCCTTGGCGATGTACTCGCCTCGCGCGCTGGAAACCTTTACTCTTTCTCCGCCGCGAAGGCCCATTTCGTCCGCCATTTCTGCGGCCATCTCAATAAATGGCTCGGGCACAAGCTGCACGTTCATGGGATTGTTCTTGGTCCAGTAGTGGTAGTGTTCCGTCAGCCGGAACGTCGTGCACACCACGTTGAATCCGTCCTTCGTCGTTCCAAACTTGTCATCGGGATCCTTGAATCGTGTCACCATCGGATTGGTCGACTGCCCCGCATGCAACGGATTCACAATCGGACTCTCGATCGGCTCGTAATGCTCCGGGAACGGGCCGTCCGCAAATGCTGCCAACGGAGCGAAAATTCGTCCCACGCCCTCCGGATTCATAATGAACGGCCCCATGTGATCCTTGGGGTGCGAGTCCGCCTTGAAGTCCGGCACGTCGTTGCCCACCCACTTTTGCGTGGACTCGTTCCACCACACTTGGCGCCGCGAAGCATCCCAGGGCTTGCCCTCCGCGTCGCACGAGGCGCGATTGTAGAGCACCCGGCGATTCGCCGGCCAGGACCAGCCCCAGCCCGGGTGCACGCCCATTCCGGAGGGATCGGATGGATCGCGTCGCGCTGTTTGATTTCCTGCTTCCGTGAACGAGCCCGCGTAAATCCAAATTCCGCACGCGGTCGTTCCGTCGTCTTTCAGCCAGGAAAAGCCCGGCAGTTGCTGGCCGGCTTTGATCTGCTGTTTCGTCGCGGGATCTTCGAGATCGGCCAGCGCTTTGCCGTTCATTTCCTTCAATACTTCCGCCAGCGGCGGATTCAGGCGATCGCTGTAGTTCCACGTCAGGTTCAAGATCGGGTCGGAGAACTTTCCGCCTTCCTTTTTGTACAAATCGCGGACCTTCAGGAAAATCTGGGCCACAATTCCTTGATCCAGCCGGCAATCACCGACCAACGGCACGGCGGCGTTCTTCCACAACAGCCAGCGCGCGGAATTGGTAAACGAGCCGTCTTTTTCGGCGAAGCCCGCGCACGGCAGCCGGTAAACCGTCGTCTGGATTTCCTTCATGTCGCCTTGTGCGATAACCCGCGGCGATTTCCAGAATTCGCTGGTCTCGTCCGGATAAATCTCTCCGACAACCAGCCACTCCGCCTTTTTCAGCGCGTCAATATTCTTGTTCGAGTCCGGCCCGATGGCCACGCCATTCATCCCAAAGGCCAACATGCCTTTGACCGTGCCCCGGTACATGTCGTCCCACAAGTGCGTCCACGAATAATCGCGATCCACTTTCGGGAGATAATTAAAGGCCCATTCGTTTTGCTTGGTCGCCGCGTCGCCATACATCGTTTTTAGAAAACTGACCATGAATTTCGGCGTATTGCTATAGTAATTCCACGAATCCCACGGCGCCGGTTTCGAACTGGTCGGTGTGATGCGCTTCATCCACCCGTCGAAGGACGTGTCGGCCGGCGTCGGTACCTTCAAATACCCAGGCAAACTATCGAACAGCCCCGCCATGTCCGTGGCGCCCTGAATGTTGGAGTGTCCCCGCAGCGCATTCACGCCGCCGCCTGCGCGCCCGACGTTCCCAAGCAACAACTGCAGCATCGCCGCGGTTCGAATGATCTGCGTACCGAAGCTGTGCTGCGTCCATCCCACGGCATAAATGATCGTGCCGACCTTCTTCAGATCGCCGTCTTTTCGAATCGAGGTGTAAAGTTCGGCAGCTTTAAGGAACTGCTCTCTGGGGATCCCGGTGATGCGTTCCACCATTTCCGGCGTGTAGCGCGAATAATGTTTCTTTAAGAGCTGGAACACACAATTCGGATTCTGCAGCGTCAGGTCGTACTCCACCTTATCTGGCAAAGGCGGCAAGGCTCCCGGCGCGGCAGCACCTGCCGCGCCACCCGCTCCGGCGTAATTCCACGAGGCGCGGTCGTACGTGTGCTTCCCGGTGTCGAACCCGGAAAATACTCCGTCCGTGTCGCCAGGCAGCTTGAAGTCGCTTTTAACTACGAAAGCGGCGTTGGTGTAGTTAACGATGTAGTCCTTCGCGATGCGGTTGTTCTCGATCGCGTAGTTGATCACGCCGCCGAGGAAGGCGATGTCCGCTCCGGCGCGAATCTGGCAGAAGAGGTCTGCGACCGCGGAGGTGCGCGTAAAGCGCGGATCCACGGAAATTATTTTTGCGTTCCGCGTGCGCTTCGCTTCAATGGCCCACTTGAAGCCGCAGGGATGATTCTCGGCTGGATTCCCGCCCATGATCAGCATCATGTCGGTGTTCTTGATGTCTACCCAGCCATTCGTCATTGCGCCCCGGCCAAACGTTGGTCCCAAACTTGAGACCGTGGGGCCGTGTCAAACTCTGGCCTGGTTTTCCAGATGCACGACCCCCAGGGCGCGCATCGCTTTGACCACCAGAAAGTTAAACTCGTTGGTATCCGTGCAGCCGCCGATCCACGCAATCGACTCCGTGCGGTTGACCGTGTGGCCGTTCGCATCCTTTTCCAGGAAGCTCTCGTCGCGCGTCTTTTTGATGCGTGTGGCAATCTCGTTCAACGCGTCGTCCCAAGAAATATCTTCCCATTGCGTGCCGCCGGGGCGCCGCACCTGCGGCTTCAGCAGCCGCCGGTCGTTCAGAATGTCTTGCTCCAGCGAAGCGCCCTTGGGACAGAGCGTGCCGCGGTTGGTTGGATGATCGGGGTCGCCCTCGACGTGCACCACCTGCGCGGTCACGTTCTTGGCGCGATCTCCGATCGTGTAGATGATCGTGCCGCAACCCACCGCACAGTACGGGCAGGTCGAGCGCGTCTCGCTCGCGCGCGCAATCTTCAACACTCGAAGCTGCGCATACGCCGGTTTCAAGTCGAAGCCAAAGACAGCGGCTGCCGCTCCGCCTACTGTCGTCAGCTTCAGGAAATCACGGCGGGTAGGGTTCATGCTGGGTCCCCCATCGCGAGAGATAAGGTAGGGAGCGTCTCGCAGAACCCCTTAATAAGACTTACCGGTCTGGCTGTCAAGCGGTGATTTTTGCAAACACAATGAGCCTCTTTTCGCGCCAGATTCTTTGTACCCAACGACTTACAAAACGCATCTAAGGCGAAATATCCCGGGGTGTCCCAAACAGACCACCCCGAATTATGGCCTACCACGTTACAATGGTCTGAACGGGGGACCAGGCTGGGATGGCTGTAATTTCTGGCTTCACTCGACCGTAATAACCTAAGTGGTGAGTTTCTCGTTGTGTTGCAAGGAGCAGGGCCGCGAATGGCGACTCCACTCGATTCCGCAAAACCCGATCTCGGGTCGCTCCGCATCCATGATGGCCAGCGGGCCAGGTCCGGCCTGGGCCGGCGCATCATGTACGCCGCTATCCCGGTGCTGATCTTCGCTGGCATCGTGGCGGCCGCGTATGCCTTCCGCAGCCAGAAGCCCGTGGTGGACGTCGCTCCTGCAGTGAAGGCCGATCCAGGTGGGCGGCAAACGCTTCTTAACGCCAGCGGCTACGTCACGCCGCGCCGCCGCGCCACCATCGCGGCCAAAATTACCGGGCGTGTCACCGGTGTTTTTTTCGATGAAGGCACGCGCGTCGCCCAAGGTCAGCTTCTTGCCACCCTCGATGATTCCGACGTCAAGCGCGTCCTCGATTCCGCGAGAGCTGATCGCAACTCCGCCCAGGCGGCCATCGCTGACTTCGAAGTGCAGCTCAAGAACGCTCAGATTGAACTCCGTCGCGCGGATCAACTCCAAAAAGCCGGTGTCCAATCGCAGCAAACCCTCGACAACGCCACGATGTCCGCCGACAGCCTGAGGGCGAAAATTGTGCTGGCCAAGCAGCAAGTCATTGGTTCGGAAGCGCGCATCGGCGAAGCCCAGCAAGCCGTGGACAATTGCACCATTCGCGCGCCGTTCGCGGGCATTGTCGTTTCGAAAGATGCGCAAGTCGGCGAGATGGTCTCGCCGATTTCCGCCGGCGGCGGCTTCACGCGCACCGGCATCGCCACCATCGTGGACATGCATTCGAACGAATTCGAAGTGGACGTAAACGAATCCTATATCGCGCGCGTCGAACCAGGGCAGGATGTCATGGCCATTCTGGATGCCTATCCCGACAAAGAAATTCCAGCAAAAGTTCGCACCGTCATACCGACGGCGGACCGCCAAAAGGCCACCGTCAAGGTGCGCATTACCATTCCCAATCTCGAAAAATACAATTTCATCCTTCCGGACATGGGCGTGAAAGTCAGTTTCGAAGGACCAAAGCAAGCAACTCCTGAGAAAGGTCCGGAAGCCAAGGCCTACGTTCCGAAGGGCGCGATTCGAACGGACGCCGGCGCGTCGTTCGTGTTTCTCGTGCGCGACGGAAAAGTCGAACGGCGCGCTGTCAGCCTCGGCACAGATCGAGGCACGGATGTAGCGATCCTGGCGGGCGTCTCCCCCGGCGATTCGTTAGTTGTCAAGGGCCCAGAGAATTTGCGTGATGGTGACAAAGTCGAAATCCGGCAGTAGGAGCCAAGCATGATCCGAGTGGATGGTCGTAGTGATTCTTCCAGTCTCATCAAAGTCCGCGGCATCAATAAGACCTACAGCCGCGGCGGTGAGAAAATCCAGGTGCTTCAGGGCCTCAACCTTGACGTGGACAAGGGCGACTTCGTCGCCTTCATGGGCCCCAGCGGCTCCGGCAAAACCACCCTGCTCAATCTTCTAGGCGGTCTCGACGTGCCCTCGGCCGGCAGCATTACCGTGGACGGCGACGAGATCACCCACATGTCCGCCAGCAAACTCACGCACTGGCGCGCGCGCCACGTCGGCTTCATTTTTCAGATGTACAACCTCATTCCTGTGCTCACCGCGTTCCAAAACGTCGAGCTTCCGCTGCTGTTGACCAAACTTTCCAAATCCGAGCGCCGCAAGCATGTGGAAACTGCGCTCAGTGTCGTCGGGCTTGCCGACCGCATGAATCACTATCCGCGCCAGCTCTCCGGCGGTCAGGAGCAGCGCGTCACGATTGCGCGCGCCATCGTTTCCGATCCCACATTTCTTCTCTGCGACGAACCCACCGGCGACTTGGACCGCAAGAGCGCCGATGAAATCATGGCGCTCATTGACGAGCTCGTCGGCAAACACAACAAGACCATCTTGATGGTCACGCACGACGCGCTTGTCGCCGCGCGCGCACACACCACTCTTCATCTGGATAAAGGCGTCCTCATCGAAGCGGGCAAGTCCGCCCAGCCGGTTCTTGCAGGGGGTGCCGTGTGAAATATAGCCGCTTGATATTCGCTAATCTGTTTCGCAAGAAGATTCGCTTGATACTGACGATCGGCTCCTTTGCCGTAGCTCTCTTCCTGTTCACCTTTCTCGCGGTAGTAAAGGGCGCCTTCAGCCGCGGTACGGAACTGGCGGGCGCGGATCGGCTGGTGGTCATCAACCGCGTCGGCCTCATCAATACCATGCCTCTTGCGTACGGCGATAAAATCCGGCAGATCAAGGGCGTCATGTTCGCAACGCACAACAATTGGTTCGGCGGGGTTTACCAGGACGAAAAGAATTTCTTCCCACAGTTTGTGATCGATCCGGAGAACCAGCGCAAGGTCATGACCGAGATGCGTGTTCCCGACGATCAGTGGAAAAACTTTGTTAGCGATCGTCAGGGCGCGATTGCTGGGCGGAATCTCGCAAAGAGGTTCAAGTGGAAGGTGGGCGACCGCATTCCGCTGCAAAACGCGCTTTACGGTCCGACCAAAACCTGGGAGTTCAACCTCGACGGCATTTACACGAACGACAAGGAAGGCGGCGACGAAAGCCAGTTCTGGCTGCAGTGGGATTATTTCTATGAAAATATTCCTCAGCAAATCAAGGGCCAGGCCGGCTGGTGGGTCCTGAAACTGGACTCGCCGGACGACGCGGTTCGCGTCGGGAAGGCCATCGATGATGGCTTCGCGAACTCTTCGTACGAAACCAAGACGGAAACCGAATCCGCGTTCCAGGCCGGCTTCGCCAAGCAACTCGGCAATATTCAGGCGCTGATTACGACCATTGGCAGCGTGGTGTTCTTCACCTTGCTCCTTGTCACGGGAAACACCATGGCGATTTCCATCCGCGAACGCACCGGCGAACTCGCGGTGCTCAAGGCCATCGGATTCACAGACCGCTTCGTACTCTTCTTCGTGCTGTCGGAATCGCTCGTGATTGCTTTAATTGGCGGACTGCTGGGACTCGGCCTCGCGATCCTTGCAATTCCGGTGGTGGGCGCCAATTTGAATGGTTTGCTTCCGCCGTTGCTGCTGTCCGCCACGGCATTGGGGCTCGGAGTGGTTTTGGCTGTGCTGGTCGGCGTCGCGAGCGGACTTCTTCCGGGGCTTGGCGCGATGCGGCTGCGCGTTGTGGATGCGTTGAGGAGAGTCTGACGTGGCCATTCCGGTCATCTACAATTTGCGCAGCGTGAAGGAACGGTGGAGCTCGGCGATTGTCGCGGTCGTGGGCATCGCGGGCACGGTCGGCGTCTTCGTGGCGATGTTGTCTCTCGCGCGAGGGTTCAAGGCGACGCTGGTCTCTTCCGGCTCCGAAGACAACGCCATCATCATGCGCGCCGGCGCTACTTCGGAAATGACCGGCGGCGTCACCATCGACACCGTAAAAATCATCCAAGACGAACCGGGAATTGCTCGCTCCGCCGATGGACCGCTGGTCACGCCCGAAGTTGTTCTGGTTGCGCCGATCCCTCTCATTTCGACGGGAACCGACGCCAACGTTGAAATCCGCGGCGTGTCCAAAAACGTTTTGGAAATCCGCAAAAACATCAAGATCGTTCAGGGCCGCATGTTTACGCCGGGGCTCAATGAGCTCGTGGTCGGAAAAAATGCCAATACTTCCTATGCCGGGCTGACCCTCGGAAACACCATCAGCCTCGGCAGCGTGCGCTGGAAAATCGTCGGCATCTTTGACGCGGGCGGCAGCGCCTTTGACTCGGATGTCTGGGGTGATGCGCACTTAATCGGCCCCGCCTACAATCGTCCGGACGTATTCTTTCAGTCCGTGACCGTGCATCTCACTTCGCCGTCCGCGTTCCAGCAGTTGAAGGACGCGGCCACCAGCGACCCACGGCTCAACGTGGACGTCACCCGTGAAATCGATTACTACTCGAAGCAATCCAACCGCCTGACGAAGCTGATTACCGTGCTTGGCGGCATGGTCGCCGCGGTCATGGCCATTGGCGCAGTTTTTGGCGCGCTCAACACCATGTACTCTGCCGTCTCCGAACGCGGCCGGGAAATCGCGACCATGCGAGCGCTCGGGTTCGGCGGGCCGGCCGTGGTTTTCTCCTTTGTGATTGAAGCCCTGCTGATTTCCTTTGTGGGCGGCTTGATCGGCTGCCTGGCTGTGCTTCCGCTGAACGGACTGACGACCGGCGCGATGAATTTGCAAACTTTTTCGCATCTGGCCTTCGCGTTCAAGATCACTCCTGAACTCCTCGTCAAGGGAGTGGTGTTCGCTCTGTTTATGGGCGTCCTCGGAGGATTGCTCCCGGCCATCCGCGCCGCGAGCCTGCCGATCTCGCAAGCGCTCCGCGAATTGTAGCCGGCCGCGCGCTTCGATCCGGCACTAGCAGGCGTATCTGGGCAATGCTGGTGCCCGCTTTCGCCACCTCTCGCTTGGCGCTGCGGCAGGGAGCCCATCCTTCGGGGTTCTTGGGAGGAATTCCGTGCCACGAAGGAACGCAGGGGGCTAACGACTTGAGAAAACCTCTTACTCTTGGTCCGCACATCCCTTGACGATGCCAGGGCCTCGACCCTAGCCTAGTTAGGGGGTGCCCGGTGCCCGTATGAGTGCTTTCGGAAGACAGCCGTCGCAGACGCGGCAGTGTGCGTATTGCGGCAAACGGATCGGTGTGCAGCTGACGCAGTGCCCGTTTTGCCGCGAAGCGGTGCCGCAGGTACAGTTGTCTCGCCGCAGGGGCCCCGACGGACGCGAGCAGACGCGCCGCGGGCTGCTGTGCATGCTGCTGGCGGCGGTGGTTTATTACTTCGCGGGAGGATACGGCGCGCCGCTGCGTCTTCCCATTGAGATCGTGCCGGCGGTGACCAATTATCTTCTGCCGTTGCTTTTTCTGAGCGGACTGGGGCTGACTCTTTACGGCTTTATTCAAAAGATCAGATCGTGAACGCCGTTTTGTTTTTTGCATCGCGCTTCTCGTAACGCTCATTCTGCGAATGGCTTCCTCTTTTCCGCCTATCTACCTGTTCCAATGGCCAGCTTGACCGATTGTGGGAGTACCCTCCGCGCAGGTGTATTCGCAGCGGGAACGCTGTGGCCTACTGAGGTCAGGCCAGGTCCGGGCCAGGTCCGGCGGCCTAATCTCTCAATGCGAATTGGCTTAACAGGAGTCAACATGAAGAAACCGTGGTTGGTGGTTTTGTTTGTTGCCTTAGGTGTGTCCCTGGGCGTGACAATGGGGGCGGAGCGCGCGGCGGCGCAGGGTCCTGCGGGTGCGGGTGCGTCGACTGCGGCAAAGGATTCGTCGTCGTCGACAGGTGGGCATTCGCTCAATCCGATCAAGTGGGTCAAGAAAGATCCCAAGCCTTCGGCCGAATCCAGAAGCGACCTCGAAAAGAAGCTGACGCCCAAACTGCAAGCGAACGGGCTGCTGGCGGCCAACACGACGGCGACAGATGCATGCGCGCCCTTCGTGGTGCTCGATGAGTGCCTGGCGTCGCTGCACGCGAGCAAGAATTTGGGGATCGATTTCAACTGCGTGCGCGCGGACGTCACAGGCGTGCAAACCAACGTGGATCTGTCCGGCTGCAAGGGAACCGTTGGCGACAAGGCGCAGAACCTGACCAAGACGCTCCGCATGCTGAAACCGGATGCGGACGCCAAGGGGCAGGCCAAGAACGCGGAGAGGCAGGCCAAGGACGATCTGAAAGACCTCGGGTCGTAAGGCCGAAGTTCACAAAAAGTTCGTCAGAATCGAAACGGGACGGGGCGAGCCGGTGGTTGCGGCCCCCGCCCTTTTTCCTTTTTGGGGCAGGGGCGACGGAAAGGTTGCCGCCGAGCGTCGCGGCTCCTGGGGATAGGAGGTTGACAACGAGAGCGGGGGACCATTAGTTAGTTACAATGCTGGCATGGTGATTCATACATTTGCATTTCGGTGGAAGGCGGGCATCGGTGAGGACCAAAAGTTACGGGCACTGGCGGAAATTCGTGGACTACAGGGGCAGATTCCAGGGTTGCTTGACACCTGGGTTGGCGTCAACGTGTCACCGCGCTCGCAGGGATATGAGCTTGGCGGCGTAATGAAGTTCACGGACCGATCCGCGTTAGACGCTTATGGAGCGCACCCTGTTCATCGGAAGTTGCTGGTATGGCTGATGCCACTCATTGATCCGCTTGAGGTCGATTTTGAGGCGTGATGTGAACCCGCTGCGCTGCCGCTGGATTTCCGTATGAAGTCTCCATAAGTTTCGATAGTTGAGGAGGATTCGTTCGCGCAGAGCCGGTGGGGGATTTGTAATCCATTTCGATGCAATGATTTAGGATTTTGCGAAGGTCGGAAGGATGTGGCAGCCGCTTTGCGGCAAATGCTCCGTTCTGTGGTGGAGCGGGACGCTCCCCTCGAGAGAGTGTGGGGTGGCCCGCTCCCAACTCATCCTCCTCAGCGCATTGCCGGGACTGCCGCGCTAGTCTTTTTGGGCGAGCAGGGTATCGCGGACGGTTTCCAGTTCTTTCTTTTTCGCTTTGTCCACCTCGGGGAAGGACAGGTGGAGTTCGTCGAGCGCCTGGATAATCGCGGAAGCCACGATCAGGCGGGTGAACCATTTATTGTCAGCGGGAACCACGAACCATGGCGCGTGCTTGGTCGCCGTGTTCTGGATCATTTCCTCGTAGGCTTCCTGGTAGTCCTTCCAGAAGCCTCGTTCGTCGACGTCGGCCATGGAGAACTTCCAGTTTTTTTTCGGATCCTCCAGCCGTTCGAGGAAGCGCTTCTTTTGCTCTTCCTTCGAAATGTGCAAAAAGAATTTTCGAATCACCACGCCATTTCGCGTCAGATACTCTTCGAACGCGTTGATGTCTTCGTAGCGCTGGTCCCAGATATGTTTGGTGATCAAAGCGTCGGGCAACTTTTCCGCTCTTAGCAGCGTGGGGTGAACGCGCACGACCAACACTTCTTCGTAGTAGGAACGATTGAAAATACCAATCTTGCCGCGCGAGGGTATGCACCTACTTGTCCGCCAGAGATAGTCGTGGTCCAACTCTTCATTGCTCGGTGATTTGAAGGCGTGAACGTCGCATCCCTGGGGATTCACGCCGGACATGACGTGTTTGATTACGCCATCCTTTCCGGCGGCGTCCAGCGCCTGGAGAACGACCAGAACCGCCCAGCGGTCTTGCGCATAAAGTTTCTCCTGCAGGCGGTTGAGCACGCCTTCGCGCGCATCGAGAATCTTCTGGCCTTCTTGCTTGTTCTTGACTCCGGTGGTAGCAGCGGGATCCCAATCTTTCAAGCGAAACTTTTCGCCTTTCGTGACGCAAAACGGCTCGGCCAGGTGCGCAGCTTCTTTGATGAGTTTTTCGGGTTTCATGGCCTCGGCAGTGTAGTACAGGCGTGCGCTTCAGAAAAGCGAGCCGAGGCCCCAGCCGAAGGCGAAGAAGCGGTTGTGCAGCAAGAAAAGCGATTTCTGCGAGAGAGCGATGGAACGATTGAGGCGCAAAACATTTATGGCGCAATAGGTGCGAACGGGAACCTGGACTCCAGGCACGGTCCAGCGCAGTTCGAGGCCGGTCGAACCATGGAGCACGCCGTTGGTGCCTCTTACCAGCACTGGCCGCGTGGGGCCCAGCCAGTTCGGGAGCAACCAGCCGGACCCCAGGTCAAAAAAGCCGGCCGCTTCCACGCCGCTGCCGAGATGAACGCGATATTCGGCATTGGTGGCGACAATGAGATTCGCGCCCGCAGGCGCCGCCGAGGGCAGCATCAGACCGGATGCCGTGGTCTTAGTAGTCATTTCATACGGGCCGAGATCTCCGGCCAGAACTCCGCGTACAAACTGATCGCCGGAGAAAAAGCGCGCGTACAAGGGCATGTCGCCGTGATAGCTTGCCGCGCCGCTAAACGTTGTTCGAAAGTCCCAAGAATTGTTCGAGGAGAAAACCGAGTCGCGGTAAATATGCGCGTACTCGCCGGAAGATCGCAGCATGTTTTCGCCTCCGCCAAGAATGCCTCCGGAGACCGAGTTGGAAAACAAAATGCGCTCGTTTCCGGCGTCGTGCACCCAGGCTGTGCCAAGTGCGCTGCTGGAAATGCGCGTGCGGACGCCGAGCGGCGGCACGCCCGTCAGGCCGGGCGGCGTGCCGAGTGCATAGCCGGCGGTCGTGTTCGAAAGCGTGTAGTGGACGCCGAGCGAATCGTTGTTTGTCAGCGGGTAGGTCCAGGGGATGCTGAATCCTTCGGTGTGCGTGGTGAAGAAGGGTCCCTGCGCGCTGCCTGCAAATCGCGGCCGAATAACATTATTAAAGATGGAGAGCGCGAGTGACCCACGCGTTCCGAAAATCCCCTCCTTGGCAATTCCCACCATGATTTGCACGGTTTCCGGTCCGCCTTCCAGCTTTGTGGAAATGAGCTCTTCCCGGTTCAAGAGGTCGAAGACGGTATACGCGATGCCCAGCGTGCTGCCGAATTGGCCCTGGCCTCCCTCGAGCGAGGCGCGCTGCTGGCCGACCTCTTCCACGTGAATGGCGACGCGGGCGGTGTGCGTGGCCTCGTCCAAACATACATGAACATCTTCCCGGTGGATCGGCTTGAAATAACCGGTGCGCGCGATGCGCGCAAGGCCGGTTTCGAGCGCACGCTCATCCACGGGATACCCCTCGCGCAAGAGAATCTTGCGGCGAAGGTAGCGGTCGCTGAAGCGGTGCAGCCCCTCGAATTCGATGCGCTGCACAACGTAGGGAGGCGAATCACCAAGGTCCAGGGTCACGTGAACCGCGTGCTTCTCCGCGTCGAACGACGTGCGGGTCTCGACGGAACGATAGGGAAGTGAGTCGACGTTCGAAGCCTTGGGTTGAATGCGTGCCAGCCACACGCGCCGCAGTTTTTCAATTTCATCCGCGGAGTACGGCCGGCCATTCCCAATTCCCGGAAGAAGGCTCGGGGAGCGTGGTTCCGACGCTTGCTGGAGCGCGCCACTCATCTGGATGGGTTCGAGGCGATACAGAGGACCTGCCTGAATGGGAATCGAGACGGATAGGCCCTTCAACGTGGCGGCGTGCGGCCAGGGGAGCCATCGGTGCGACCGCTCGTTGATGCGCTCGACTCGCGGGGCACCGACACGCGCTTCCGGGTAGCCATGGTCCTGGTAGTACAGAAGGATGCGGCGGCTGTCATCTTCCAAGGCGTCGCGAGTAAATGCGTTTTTCCCGCGCCACGCTGCAAGCGGCTTCCAGGGCGCCACGTTTTGCATCTGCCTGCGCAGCAGTTTTTCGCGGAGCTGGGGATTGCCTTCAAAGTCCACGCGGCGGACCGGCAGGAAAGGGCCATCCTCGATTTCGAATCGCACAAAGACGGTTGCGTTCGGCGCTATTTCGCAGTGAATTAAGACATTTGCGTCTGGATGGCCCAAGTCATTCAAACCGTGGCGGATTGCCAAGGCGATTCGCTGAAGAGCGAGCGGATCGGCCGGCTCACCGAGACGCGGCACGAGCTTCTTGTCTTTGACCAGTTTTTCGATTTGCCTTGGGGGAAGCAACCGAGAGCCTGCGTACTCCACTCTGGACAGGAACGGGAATTCTTTTAAGTGAATGACGATGGCGACGCCTTCAGGTGCTTCTGAGGATTGTAAGGACTGACTGGTGGAGGATTGCGCCTCGATTTGTATGGATTCGAACCATCCGAGTCGCGCGAGCGCGCGGACATCTTTCTCAATTCTCGCAGGGTTGGTTGGTTCACCGACGCGCAAGGAGACTTGGGCCGCGACCGCCCCGGGTGCAATATGCCGCAATCCCGTGAAGCGCAATTCCTCGACCACGGGAGCTCCACCGGTGTTCCATGAGCCGCGGTCTGTTTCAGCCTCCGCCCCCGCAGTACGATTCTGCGGGAACACAGGCGTTGAAGACGCCAAGAGCGCCCCAATACACGCCGTCGCGATGAGCCAACGCACCAGCATCCCTCCTTGCACCGAGGAGGATGATTATGAGTGCAAAGATGATCGGCCTTGCTGCGGGGTTGTCTGGTGCGAAGCGTAATCCGCGGCAAGAGTGAGTGAAAAAAAACAAGCCCTGGACCGCTTCGAAAGGTGCGAAGCGTTCCAGGGCTCTGGAGTTGTTGTGCCTGCGGGGGACTAGTCCTGATCCACGACCGTGCCAGTCTGGGGGTCCAGGAAGAGCCGGTGGGCGCGCGGCCCATCCGCGCCGAAATCGAACAGGTTGCTCAATGTTCCGGCGATGGCGTCAGTTGAGCCGGCGCCAATCCGGCCAAGGCTCCAGTTGTCCTCGATGAAGCGCAGGACCGAGGACTGGTCGGTAAGGCTATGATCCACGTAGTTTTTCTTAGCCCAGGCCGAAACCACTAGCAGGGGCAAACGCGGACCATAGCCGCAGCGGCCGTTCTGAATCGTGCCCGCCGCATCAATCGGCTTCGGCGTGCCGCAGTTGTTTGTCGTTGGAGCCACGCCAAGCAACATGTCGTCGGACACATTGGACTGGTTCACGATTGGGCCCATCACGTGGTCGTACCAACCATCCGAGTCGTCGTACAAGATAATCACGGCGGTTTCCTTCCACTCGTCGGTCTGTTCAAGTGCGTTGATGGTGTTCACCAGAAAAATTTGTTCATCCAAGGGGTCGGAATATCCGGCATGGCCGTCTTGAATGGCTTTGGCTTTCAAAAAACTGACGGCCGGCAGGTTGTGTGCCTTGACGGCGTCCCAGAAATCGGTCAGATCATACTCATGGTTTGCCGCATCGCCCTGATGGCCGATCATCGCTACCGAGGTCCGCGGCGTGTGCTTGGCATTGAGTGTGGATTGCCAGTATTGAAAAAACGCATGGTGCGGGATGTAGTCGGCGGTCGTCAGGCCGGTTGTTCCTGTAGAGACTGCGGCGCAATTGGCAAAACCACCCATAAACGAGCCCCACGTAACGCCGGCTTTGTTCAGCAGGTCGCCAACGTTTTGTCCCGACATGGTGATTTGCGTGCGGTTCGGATTCGAGCAGACGTCGCCTGCGGGATCCGGGTCGCCGATGACAGCTCCTGCGGTCGCCTGGCCCGCGATGTTGCCTTTGGCGGAAAGCCCGTTGGTGATGGTTCCCTCAAAGGTATTGCCTGCAACTAGATTGAGGAGGCCGGGTGTCGAAGGACCGAAAGTGGTGCCAAACGAATTGTCGCTCATCGCGAAACGTTGGGCGTAGTTCCAGAATGCGGTTACGGTATTACCGTCGAAATACCCCATCGTGCTGAATTTGCCAATGTTCGGATCGCTGCAGCTGAGTTTGGCGAAGCGGTCCATCAAACCGCCGTCGAACGCAAATTGTTCGTCTCCATAGCCGTGATCCTCGTCGCACGTATTGGCATTGCTGCGGTCAATGCGAAAGGGATTCGCGGCGTTGGGGTTGTTCGTGAGCAGGCCAGCGCTCTCCAGATTGTTCACACTGGGTGTGCCTGCTTTAGCGTGCTTGAAAAAAACCGAGCCGTCCTTGTTGGGTTGCGCGTGCGGATACGTGCCGAAATAGTGGTCGAAGGAGACGTTTTCCTGAAAAATGACGACCACGTGTTTGATGGGAGTTGTCGTTGGGAAATCGTCTCCGTCTTGTGCAAAAGCTGGGCAGGCTGGCATGAACGTCAGAGCCACAGCAGCCACGAACGCCATTCCCTGGGCAATGCGATGATGCATAGTCAGTTTCTCCTTGGAATTCTTAAGTTTTAGAGCACTCCAAACGGCAATGGATGGGCGCACTCTCTCAAGTAAGGACGCACACGAGCGGGGACCGCGATCCTTTTCTCCCGTCAGGAGAGTTCTAAGCGGAAGATGTTAGGGGCAGATGAATGAATCATCAAAACTAATGGCACAACCGGGGAAGCTGTATAGAATCAACGCGCCACCTCGATCCCATGGCCACACTCGCGCGCAAACTTCGCCTCGCCGATTATTTCGCGCTGGCTTTCGGGACGATGGTGGGTGTGGGATGGCTAGTACTAATGGACGATTGGCTCGGCCGTGGCGGGCCCGCCGGCGCCATGTTGGCATTCGCTCTCGGCGGGATTCTCCTGTTGCCCGTCGGCTACGTGTATGGAAAGTGGGTGCAGCGGCTTCCCGACGCTGCGGGTGAGGCTGCCTACACCGCCCAGGTCTTTCCGCCCATCGTCAGTTATTTCACCGGCTGGATGATGCTGCTGGCGTACTTCATCGTTTGCCCTTGGGAAGCGGTTGCCGTCGGCAAGCTGGCCGCTTACATTTTCCCGTCGCTGAATTCGTTCGAATTGTATCGAGTGGCAGGGCAGCCCGTGTTCCTGCCGCGCCTGCTGCTCGGCATCGCGCTAACACTATTTCTCGCGGTGCTGAATTACCGCGGCGTCCGCTTGAGCGCCAGCTTCCAGAACTGGACGACGGCGATGGTGTTGCTGCTCTTTGTTGTCGTCCTGGGCATCAGTGGCGTGCGTGGTTCTCCTGCCAATTTTCATCCGGCGTTCAGCGCCACTCCTTTCGTCTCGATCCTCCTAACTCTCCAGATCGTGCCGTATTTCATGACCGGATTCGAATCCGCGCCGAAAGAGGCGGAAGAAGCTCATTTGGAGTTTCCTCCGTCGGGATTCTTGCGCGCGATTACGATGGCTGTTCTTGTGGGCGCCGGCTTTTACGTTCTAGCGGTTGCCGCGGTGGCTTACGTCGCACCCTGGCAGGGTTTGATCGGCAAGCGCTTCGCCACCGCCATCGCGTTCGAACAAGCGCTCGGCGCACGCTGGCCGGTTCGGCTAATCCTGGCCATGGCCCTCTTCGGACTTTTCCAGTGCTTCAACGGAAACTTTGTAGCCTCGAGCCGCCTGCTCTTCGCATTTGGCCGCCGACGGACTATTCCTCCGCGCTTTGGCGAAATCCACGAAAAATTTCTTACCCCCTCCATAGCTGTCCTCGGCATAACCGCTGCGACGTTGGCAGGAGTCCTGCTCGGCGATGCGCTCCTGGTACCCGTCACGGAAGTCGGTTCGATGGCATCGGCCCTCGGCTGGTTCGCCACCTGCCTGTCCTTCTGGATGGTAGAGAAGCGCGCTTCCATGCGTATTGTGACGGGAATGGGGATATTCGTTTCCTTATTACTCTTTCTGATGAAGGTTCTCCCTGTTTTCCCGGGACACTTTTCGCCCGCGGAGTGGACTGCCCTGGGAATTTGGCTCGTCCTTGGCGCGATTCTCCATCGCCGCTCCTCATCCGCCCCCTTGTAACGCCAAGTTGCAGCCTGGGTTCTTCGCTCCCTAATTCTTGGGCAACTTGCCCTCGTGCCAGGATCCATGTGCGCTTCCATGAGGAAACGGCAACCTTCCCAACGTGTCTCGATGTGGACAGATATCCGTCCCTATTCTTCGTAATATGTTACGTGCAGTGGAGAGAAGCCAAGCTTCCGCGCGCCGGAACTCGAATCTCGTCAAAGGAGCCGACAAAATGAAGCCCAGCACGAAGGATGAAATCGCAGGCAAAGCTCACGAAGTAAAGGGCACGATCAAAGAATAAAGTGGGCAAATTGACGAACGATTCAGACTTGGAAGGCGAAGGCACCGGCGAGAAGATTTCCGGGAAAGTGCAGGAGAAAATCGGTCAAGTAGAGAAAGCCCTGGGGAAATAGAAGCGGCTTCCCGTGGAACCAAAAAATCAGCAATAGAGGACGGATGCGATGAGTCACGATAATTGGTCCGATAAGTTCATTACATTTGCCGTGGGGCTTGGAGTAGGCGCGCTTCTTGCATTGCTCTTTGCTCCGTCGTCGGGAGAGGAAACGCGCGACTACATCTCCGGCACGGTCAAACAAGGTCTAAATGGTGCGGCCTCCACAGGTAAGCGCTGGACTCGCCGCGCGCAAGAGACGGTAGACGGCGTGAAAGCCAACGTAGCCGATGCCGTGGAAGCCGGCGGAAAAGCCTACCGCACGGCACGAGACGCCTGAGACTTTTGTCAGGCGCTTCTGTTTGCAGCCGCTTGCAATTCTGAAGGATGAACAGTTTCAATCTCCCGGGCTATTACTCTGGGAGGCGTGGTTCCGATTTTGAGGAGCCCTGCGACCACCCACGCCGACAAGTAAACGAGCTGCCGGCCTCCCATCGCTGGCTTGGCCGGCATGGGCCTGCGCTCATGTATACTCACGAAGGAGCCAATCCTTCGTTCATCGATGATCCCTTTCTTGCATCTAGGACCGCTCACGATTCCAACCTTTGGCCTGATGGTCGCGATCAGCATGCTCGTTGCTGCGTACCTCTTGCAGGCCGATTTCGACCGCCACCGCGCACAATTTGCGAAGAATGGCTTTCTAAAAGAGGGAAGCGGCGCGAGTCATCGCGATGAAGGATTCTTCATCATCGGAGTTGCGGGACTCGCAGGTTTGATTGGCGCAAGACTTTATCATGTTCTTGAAACTCCACAGGAGTTCTTCGCGGACCCCGCGCCGCAGCTCATGAGCCGCTACGGATTTGCGTGGTTCGGCGGGTTTCTCGGCGGTTTTGTCGCGCTGGTGATTCTTGCGAAGCGCTTTCGAATTCCTGTGCTCGCATTCCTCGACCTTTGTTCGCCCGCCGCCGCCGTTGGCTATGCCATTGGACGCATCGGCTGCTTGTTATCCGGCGACGGCGACTACGGCATTCCGACCACATTGCCCTGGGGCATTAGCTTTCCCAATGGCGTCGTCCCAACGACCGCGCGCGTGCATCCCACGCCGATCTACGAATTCTTAGTCTGGCTGGCGATTGCCGCATTTCTCTGGCACATGGGAACCAAAGCGCTTCGCGGGCCCAAGGCCGCCGGCGAAATTTTCTGCAACTATCTTATTCTGACCGGCGCCGCCCGTTTCCTGGTCGAGTTCATCCGCATCAATCCGCGTTCGTTCTTCGGCATGTCGAACGCGCAGGCCGCCAGCCTTGCTTCCATCCTTGCCGGCGCGGTGTTACTTTGGCGTCTTAAAAGCCAATTTCGCGGACGCAAAAAAGAGCACCGCATCGTAGAACACATCGCTTCGCACGGCGATGTTCTCCAGGCCGAATATCACCGCCCCACGCCGGAATGCCCGCACCCGGAGCGCTGGCACATGTACGACTCGATGACTGCGGAAGCCGAGGTGCTTGATTTTCTGAAGGCGCTCGTGCAAACCGTCAAGCCGGAACTCGTGGTCGAAACCGGAACGTTCTCCGGGCTGAGCACTCTGCGAATCGCGGAAGGCCTCAAAGCCAATGGGCTTGGGCGCGTCATCACTTGCGAGTACGACCCGAAAGTTTTCGCTGTTGCGGCCAAACGGTTTGTAGACTCCGGTCTGGGAGATTGGATTGACGCGCGGAATGAATCAAGCCTGGAGATGAAGGTGGTTGGCCGAATCGACCTGCTGTTCTGCGATAGCGATGCGCCGATCCGTGAGCAAGAGGTGCGGAAGTTTTTGCCGCAGATGAATCCGCACGGGCTGATCCTGATGCACGATGCCAGTTCCGCGATGAAAACAGTGCGCGAGGGCGCGCTCAAATTGGAAGCAGACGGGCTGATTTCCGTATTGTTGTTGCCGACGCCTCGCGGTTTGGTAGTGGCGCAAAAACGCGAAGGGCGTATCTAGCGCAGCATTCTCATGGCTGAAGAAAATGGGCGCACTCAAGAATCGGTTGAGACACTATTTATAGCATCTGCCGCAAAACGTACTGCAGGATCCCGCCATGATGGAAATACGAGACTTCTTCCGGCGTGTCCGCCCGCGCGATCACTGAAAATGTCTTTACTTTCCCGTCTCCCGCTTTCGCATGTACGGTGATGGATTTCTTCGGTGCGAGCGACGCCACGCCTTCGATATCGAACACTTCGTGTCCGGTGAGTCCCAGTGTTTCGCGGTTCTCTCCCGCCCTGAATTCCAGCGGCAGAACACCCATCCCGATCAAGTTGCTGCGATGGATACGTTCGTAGCTTTCCGCAATCACCGCGCGCGCGCCAAGCAGCCGCGTGCCCTTTGCCGCCCAGTCGCGCGAAGAGCCGGAACCATACTCCTTGCCGGCAAGCACCACCAGCGGCACTCCTGCTTCGCGATACTTCACCGCCGCATCGTAGATCGTCATCTTTTCGCTGCCAGGAACAAAGAGCGTCCAGCCGCCTTCGGTGCCCGGCGCAAGTTGATTGCGCAGGCGGATATTTGCGAACGTGCCGCGCATCATTACTTCATGATTGCCGCGCCGCGCTCCATACGAATTGAATTCATGCGGCTTGACGCCATTGGCGATCAGATATTTGCCCGCCGGCGAATCCACCGGAATCGACCCTGCTGGCGAAATGTGATCAGTGGTTACGCTGTCGCCGAGAATCGCGAGCACGCGCGCGCCGTGGATGTCCGCCAGCGCCGGAGGGGTCTTCGGCATGTTCTCGAAAAAGGGCGGCATCTTGATGTAAGTGGATTTCGGATCCCACTGGTAGATGTCGCCTTTCGGAATTGGCATGGACTTCCAGTGCGCGTCGCCTTCAAATACTTCCGCGTATTCCTTGCTGTATTGCGCGGTGGTCACGGCCGCGCGCACCGTGGTTTCGATCTCCTGTGGCGACGGCCAGATATCTTTCAAGAACACCGGCTTGCCCGCGGTGTCATTTCCGAGCGGTTCGGTAGTGAGGTCCACGTCCATGCGGCCCGCAAGCGCATACGCAACCACGAGCGGCGGCGACGCAAGATAGTTCGCGCGCACCAGCGGGTGAATGCGCCCTTCAAAATTGCGGTTGCCGCTCAGCACGGCCACGGCGATTAGATTGTTGTCCTTGATCGCAGCGCCGATGGCGTCCGACAGTGGACCACTGTTGCCGATGCAGGTTGTGCAGCCATATCCCACCAGATGGAATTTTAACTTCTCGAGATACGGCGTCAGCCCCGCGGCCTGCAAATAGTTGGTCACCACTTTCGAGCCGGGCGCCAGGCTGGTCTTCACCCACGGCTTTACGTGCAGCCCGCGCTCCACTGCCTTCTTCGCCAGCAGACCCGCGCCGAGCATCAAAGAAGGGTTCGAAGTGTTGGTGCAACTCGTGATCGCCGCGATCACCACCGAGCCGCTCGATAGATCGAATGAGTCGCCATTGTTTCGAACGCTGACGTGCTTGTCCGGCGTTCCTTCTACGACTTTGGTGAACGAAGACTTCGCCTGCCGAAGCGGCACGCGGTCCTGCGGGCGCTTCGGTCCGGCGACAGTAGGCTCCACGCTTCCCAGGTCCAATTCCAGCGTGTCGTTGAAGAGCGGCGCCGGCGTTTCGTCCGAGCGGAACAGCATCTGTTCCTTGCAGTACGCTTCTACGAGAGCGACATGCTCCTGCGTGCGCGCCGTGAAATGCAGATACGCAAGCGTTTCGTTGTCTACCGGGAAAAACCCCATGGTCGCGCCATATTCGGGCGCCATGTTGGCGATTGTGGCGCGATCCGGCACGCTCAAACTCGTCAGGCCCGAACCATAGAACTCCACGAATTTTCCGACCACGCCCTTCTTGCGCAACATTTCTGTGACTGTCAAAACTAAATCCGTGGCCGTGGCGCCTTCGCGCAGGCGTCCATGAAGGCGGAAGCCCACGACCTCAGGAATGAGCATCGAGGACGGCTGGCCGAGCATTGCTGCTTCCGCTTCGATGCCTCCAACGCCCCAGCCAAACACGCCCAGCGCATTGACCATCGTGGTGTGCGAATCCGTTCCCACTACGGAATCCGGATACGCTTCCACGCGGCTGCCGTACGGCATGGCACAGACGACGCGCGCGAGATATTCGAGATTCACCTGATGGCAGATGCCCGTGTCGGGAGGGACGACCTTGAAATTGTTAAACGCCGTTTGTCCCCAGCGCAGGAACGCATAGCGCTCCACGTTGCGCTGAAATTCCAATTCCGCGTTCAGGCCGAACGCGTTGGCGCTTCCGAAATTGTCCACCTGTACGGAATGATCAATCACCAGCTCGGCGGGGAAAAGTGGATTGATGCGCTTGGGGCTTCCGCCCATGCGCTGCACAGCTTCGCGCATGGTGGCAAGATCCACGATCGCTGGCACGCCTGTGAAATCCTGCAACAGGACGCGCGCGGGCATAAACGCAATTTCTTTTTCCGGAGCGCCTGGCCGCCAGCCTGCCAGCGCGCGGATGTCATCGGCATGCACGAAGCGGCCGTCTTCGCAGCGCAGCAGGTTCTCGAGAAGAATACGCAGTGCGAACGGAAGCTTCTCCAGGCCGCTAATTCCTTGCTTTTCGAGAAGTTCGAGCCGGTGAATATCGAAGGTCTGGGCGCCGACGTGCAGCTTGTCGCGTGTGCGGAAAGAATTGCCCGCATTAATGGCCATCCTGACGGTCCTTTCGCTATAGTGCGCAGCCCTCTATGATAACCGAAATCGAATCCGAGCGGCGTCCAGCTATACTGGTAGTGCCTTGAACATCGTTCTCATTTCGACGTACGAGCTTGGCAGGCAGCCGTTTGGGCTGGCATCGCCCGCGGCGTGGCTGCGCAAGCGCGGGCATGCAGTGGTGTCGTTTGACCTCTCCCGGCAAGCGCTCGACGAATCCGCGATTCGCAGAGCGCAACTGATCGCCATCTATTTGCCGATGCACACGGCCACGCGGCTTGCGGCGCAACTGATTCCTTCGCTGCGTGAGCGGAATCCGCAAGCGCACTTTTGCTGCTACGGTCTCTATGCGCCGATGAACGTCGAATATCTTCACTCGCTTGGCGTCTCCACCATTCTCGGCGGCGAATTCGAGGAAGGCCTCGTGCATCTCGCGGAACGCCTTTCGTCCAATGGTCAGCCACAGAACACCCTGCAGGCAGAGCCACTCATTTCCCTGACGCGATTGCAATTCGAAGTGCCCGACCGCACGGGGATGCCCCCGATGGAAAAGTATGCGCATCTCTTAGTTCCCGGTGATGGCTACCGCATCGTGGGCTCCACGGAAGCCAGCCGTGGCTGCAAGCATCTCTGCCGCCACTGCCCCATCGTGCCGGTGTACAAAGGCGTCTTTCGAATCGTCAGTGCGGACATCGTTATGGAAGATATCCGCCGCCAGGTGGCCGTCGGGGCGCAGCACATCTCTTTCGGCGATCCGGACTTCTTTAACGGCATCCGCCACGCCATGGATCTCGTTCACGAATTTCATCGGCAATTTCCCGCGGTGACGTATGACGCAACCATTAAAATCGAGCACCTGCGCAAATACGCGCAGCATTTGCCTGCGCTTCGCGACACGGGCTGCCTCTTCGTCATCAGCGCCGTCGAATCGGTGGACGACGCCGTACTGAGCTACCTCGACAAAGGTCACACGCGCGAAGATGTTCTGCATGTTGTCCAGAATTTCCGCGAACTTGGCATGACCCTACATCCCACGTTTGTGCCATTTACTCCCTGGACCACGCTTGATGGTTATTTGGATCTGCTTCGCGTGCTGCAGGCGGAAGCGCTGATCGAAAACGTCGCGCCCATCCAGCTCGGCATTCGCCTGCTCATCCCGGAAGGCTCACGAATGCTCGAATTGCAACAGGTGCGCGATCTGGTCGGACCGTTCGATCCCCAGTCCCTCACCTTTCCCTGGAAAAATTCTGATCTTCGCCTCGACGCGCTCAGCGAAACCGTTCAAGAAATCGCCGCTGCGGCCGAACGGGAAAAGCAATCGCGCTCCGCGACGTTCGAACGTATCTGGAACGCTGCACACGCCGCGGCTGGACGCTCAACTCCGCCGCTTGACCTCGCAACATTGCCACAACGCGCCGTTCCTATTCTAAGCGAGCCCTGGTACTGCTGCGCCGAACCGACGCAAGCCCAGCTAGTCTCCATCGGCGGAGCAGCGCCCAAACCAAAAAGCGCAACGGTCTCTGCTGATGGCTTCGTCTGATCCCCATCGCCGATGACCAATCATCTAAAACGATTGCTCCTCTTCACCGCCAAGCTCGGCTACCAGACCCGCAGCTTCGAAGACGCCGCGCGCAAATTGGGCGTGCAACTCGTCTATGTCACGGATCGCTGTCACCAACTGGAAGATCCTTGGGGAGATCAAGCCATCGCTGTGCATTTCGAAACTCCCGAAGTAGCCGCGTATACCGTGACGGAATCTCTCCGCGGTCAACACGTCAGCGGATTGCTTGCATTGGGAGACCGCCCCTCCGTCGCGGCCGGGTATGCCGCGCGCGGGCTCGGAGTTCTCCACAACCATCCCGCCGCCGTCGAGGCCTGTCGGAGCAAGCTGCGCATGCGGGAAGTCTTTCGCGATGCGGGGCTGCCCACTCCCTGGTTTCGGACGCTTTCCATCGAGCCGCCGCCCGAACCCGCGCTGCTCGGCATTTCCTATCCCTGCGTGCTGAAGCCGGTTTCGCTTTCCGCAAGTCAGGGCGTTGTCCGGGCGAACAACCGCAAGGAATTCCTTGCCGCCGCGGCGCGCATCCGCCGCTTGCTGAACTCACCGGAAATCCTCGCGACGCGCGAGCCCAATCTCGACAAAATTCTTGTCGAAGGTTATATCCCGGGAAGGGAAGTGGCTGTTGAAGGACTTCTCACCGGCGGTTCTTTGCGGATTCTGGCGGTGTTCGACAAGCCCGATCCGCTGGAAGGCCCGTATTTCGAAGAAACGATTTACGTCACGCCCTCTCGTCTGCCCGAAACAACGCAACGCGCCATCGAGGAGTGCGCGCGCAATTCCGTGCGAGCGCTGGGTGTGTCGCATGGACCGGTTCACGCGGAATTTCGCGTGAATGAAAATGGAATTTGGCCGCTCGAAGTCGCACCACGCTCGATTGGCGGCCTTTGCGCCCGCGCTCTTCGATTTTCTTTTCCGTCCGAATCCGCTCCGATCGGCCTCGAAGAGCTTCTTCTGCGCCACGGGCTAGAACTTCCAGGCTCCGATTCGCCGCGCGAAACGCTAGCCTCCGGCGTCCTGATGATTCCCGTCCCAAAGAGTGGAATTCTGGAGAGCGTTGCCGGAGAAGAAGTGGCCCGCTCAACCCCAGGAATCACAGAGCTGATAATGACGGCGCGCTTGCACGATTACATCGTCGCCTGGCCCGAGGGCTCGAGCTATCTTGGTTTTCTCTTTGCAAGGGGAGAGACGCCCGAAGAAGTGGAGCAAGCCATCCGCAAGGCTCATGAAAAACTGACATTCGCGATCACGCCGCGCCTGCCGGTCGAACATCCCGCCACGCGTCGAATGTCCAACGAGGGGCGCTAGCCTTTCGCTTTCGGCGGGACGTATCCTTCCGGCAATTTCGAGCCTTCGCCGAAAAAAAACTGCTCCATTTGCTCTTCCATAATTTTCTGCGAATTGGGATCCAGCGGGTTCAGGCGGTATTCGTTCATCACCATCTTCGAGTGTTCCAGCCACAGCTTCCAGGCATCTTTCGAAACACTTTCGTACACGCGCTTGCCAAGGTCCCCTCGCCACGGCACGCGATCCAGGCCCGGCAAATCCTTGTCGAACTTGACGCAATGCACCATCCGCGTGCCGGGCTTCACCGGCTCGCTAGGTACTGCTGTTGGACCGCAGGATTCGTCAGCCATGCTATTCTCCTCACCATCGCTGCATTTTTACCTTACTGCAACTGACGGGAAATTCCTAGCAGTCGCCGCCTTTGCCGAGGCGGGCCAAGACCCTCCTGCACGGCGTCTTGTTTCTGGTAACTATCTTTCAATAACCCAGCCGAAAGGGCGTACTCTAATCCGCTAAACCTGTGTCTTCTGCGCGTCTCCGCTCATCTAAGGACAGACTGTGCAGACAAGGCGCAGGTCCAATGACCGGAGGTGCTGCACACTTGGCTCAGATCACAACGCTCTTCTGGGACATCGGAGGCGTTATTCTCACCAACGGCTGGGATCGCAGCGCGCGAAAAGAGGCCGCAGCGACCTTCCACTTGGATTGGGATGAATTTCAAGACCGCCACGATCTTTCTTTCCCCGCGTTCGACTCCGGCCTCATCACCCTCAACGAATATCTCGACCGCACCTTGTTCTACCGCCTGCGCTCTTTCACGCGTGAGGAATTTACGGCGTTCATGTTCGCGCAATCGAAGGAATTTCCGGAAACGCGCGCCATTCTGGACAAGCTGGCAGACTCGGGACGGTACTTCATCGGCGCGATCAACAACGAGCCGCTCGAATTGAACGAATACCGCATCGCAGCTTTCCATCTTCGGCGTGATTTTCTGGTTTTCTTCAGCTCGTGTTACGTGCGTTCCCGCAAACCCGAGGAAACCATTTTTCGCATCGCCCTCGAAGTCACCCAGCGCCCGCCAGAACAGTGCCTTTTCATTGATGATCGCCCGCTGAATCTGGAAAGCCCGCGCCGCCTGGGAATGAACACCATTCAGCATCAGAACGCCGAGCAACTGCGTTCCGAGCTTGGAAAGTACGGGGTTGAGGTATAGTTTTGGCGTCGCGTTATTTGCCTGAACGGGACGTTATTTGCCGGAGGATGAAAAGATGGTTGCGGACACGGTTCGTTCGGGTTCACTTTATGGGGGCGTCGTTGATCCTTGCACCGTAGTTCTCTTCGGTGCCTCGGGCGACCTCGCCAAGCGCAAAGTCATTCCTGCACTCTACGATCTAGCCATTCATGACGCCTTGGGGCCACGCTATGCATTGGTTGGCTTCGCGCGAACGCCCATGACCGACGATAGTTTCCGCGCGTCTGCAAGCGAAGCTGCAAAAAGTATTTCCGAAGTTGGCCCCATCGATCCCAAACAGTGGGACGGTTTTGCCTCCAACCTTTATTACAGCCCCGGCGATTACAACAATCAGGAGGCCTACGCCCAGCTTGCCAAGCGCCTGACCGAGCTTGAATCTTCAAAGGGCCTCGGCGGGAATCGCCTCTTCTATCTTTCCACGCCTCCCGAAGTCTATCCCGACATCGTCGAACAAATCGGCCGCGCTGGCCTTGCACGCCCTGCTAATCCAAATTCCTGGGTCCGCATCATCATCGAAAAGCCGTTCGGCCGGGATCTTGCTACCGCCAAGGAATTGAATCAGATCGTTCTCAATGTCTTCGAGGAAAAGCAGGTCTATCGCATCGATCACTATCTCGGCAAAGACACCGTGCAGAACCTGCTAGTACTGCGTTTCGGAAACGGCATTTTCGAGCCGCTCTGGAACCGCAATTATGTGGATCACGTGCAAATCACCGCCGCGGAAACTCTCGGCGTCGAACGCCGCGGCGGCTTCTATGAAACCGCGGGCGCCCTTCGCGACATGATTCAGAGCCACGTGTTGCAGCTGACCTCTCTCGTCGCCGTCGAACCTCCCGCGTCCTTTGACGCCACCGCCGTACGCAACGAAAAGTTAAAAGTCCTTCAGTCCATTCGCCCCTTCAATCTCGAAATGGTCGCGCAATCCGTTGTCCGCGGGCAATATGCGCCGGGAAAACTCGGCGATCAATCTGTGCCCGGCTACCGCCAAGAACCCAACGTGAATCCCGCCTCCAGGACCGAAACTTTCGTCGCCGCTAAACTCTTGATCGACAACTGGCGCTGGGCTGGCGTCCCCTTCTATCTTCGAACCGGCAAGCGCCTTGCCAAGCGCAGCACCGAAATCATGATCCAGTTCCGCTGCGCGCCGCACCTCGTTTTCCGCGATCGTGGCATCGAGCCCAATCGCCTCATCCTGAATATTCAGCCCGATGAGGGCATTTCCGTTTCCTTCGGCGCAAAACGCCCGGGAACCGAAATGAGCATCGGAAACGTTACAATGAACTTCAGTTATCTTGAGGGATTCGGCGGCGGATCGCGTAGCGCCTATGCCACGCTACTCAATGATTGCGTCCGCGGCGATGCTACCCTTTTCGATCGTGGCGACAGCGTCGAGGCCGCCTGGTCGCTGGTAGACCCTATCCTCGACGTCTGGAGCGCCGCCCGAACCGCGTCTGTGCCACAATATCCTTCCGGCAGTTGGGGACCGCGGGAATCCGATCTTCTGCTCGAGCGTGACGACAGGCAGTGGTACAACCCATAGTGTTACAATTGGTTGTTTAAATCGATTCAGCGAATTTAGGGGGAACAGGTGATTCTCGCGGGGGATGTTGGCGGCACGAAGTGCAATCTGGCCCTCTTCTCGGAAAAAGGCGGCAAGCTCACACCCGTCTTCAAGCAGCGCTTTGCCAGCAAGGAATTCGCGCAGTTCGACCGTATCGTCCGGGAATTCGCGCGGCAGGCCGCCGAGCATTTGGGCAAGGAACGCATCGTCGCTGCCGGCTTCGGCATCGCCGGCCCGGTGATTGATGGCCGCGTCCGCGCCACAAACCTTCCCTGGATCGTCGAGACCGAATCCCTGGTCAAGGAACTTAATGTTCCGCACGTCGTTCTTCTCAACGACCTCGGCGCAACCGGGCACAGCATCGAGCATCTTACCCCGGACGATTTCTGCATTCTGAATCCCGGCACTCCCGAACCAGGTGGCACCCGCGCGCTGCTAGCCGCCGGCACCGGCCTCGGCCAATCCTTTCTGGTGTGGGATGGCGGACGCTACCGCGTGGTTCCCTCCGAGGGCGGCCACTCCGATTTCGCTCCTCACACGGAGCAGCAGATCGAACTGCTGCGCTTCATGCGCCGCCGCTATCCCCAAGTGAGTTGGGAACTCATTCTTTCCGGCCGCGGCTTCCGCACCCTTCATGAATTTCTTGCGCCGAAGGTGATGCATCCATCCTTCGAAGACCCCGACGCCGATCCCGCTCCGGAAATCACCCGCCGCGGGTTGGATAAATCCTGCCGCGTTTGCGTGGACACGTTGGATCTTTGGACCGCTATTTATGGCGCCGAAGCAGGGAATCTTGCTCTGAAAGTCCTGGCACTCGGCGGCGTCTATGTCGCCGGAGGCATCGCCGTCAAAATCCTCGAGAAAATGAAGGACGGCATCTTCTTCCACGCCTTCAAGGACAAATGGAAATTCGAGGGCCTTCTCAGCAACATCCCTGTTTCCATCGTCCTCAACGAATCGGCCCCCCTCCTCGGTGCCGCCTACGAGGCCTTGGCCGCCATCGATAGATAGCAATTCACCCGCTTTTCTGTGGATCATTCTGCATTCTTGGCAGCGATCGAACCTTCCGGCAGGGAGACGGCCCCGCCTGGCGTTTACCCCGACTCGGTCGGGGAGGCGGGCCGTTCTCCGCCATTCTCGTAGCATTCACCGCACAGTGCATGTTGAGTCGCTTCCTGCGTGAAATCCCCCTTGCTACGCTTACTGCAATGGCCTTCCTCGAGGACAAATTCGGCGAATGGAAACCTGTCTCCCGCATCACGGGCATCTTCTGGCTCTGTTGCTACGCCCTCTTCCTGCTCTATGCCCTGACCAACTCCTCCGGTTTTCTCTTCCCCGACTACGCCAACCTGATGATTCACGAAGCCGGACACTTCTTTTTCGGCTGGTTCGGCAACACCATCATGATTCTCGGAGGAACCCTTGGCGAACTCCTCGTCCCGCTCTTTTGTGCACTCTTCTTCTTCTGGCAACGGGAAACCACCGGCTTTGCTTTTTCCATCTTCTGGTTCTTCGAAAATTTCCCCTATATCGGCGCTTACATGGCAGACGCCCGCACCGCGTCTCGGCCACTCGTAGGCTCCGACACCAGCGACTGGGAGATTCTTTTCGGCCAGTGGGGCCTCCTCACGCAAGACCAGAAAATCGGCGATGCCATGCGCACACTCGGCCTCCTCGGCATGTTCGCAACAATGGCCTGGCTTGCCTACCGCTTGCGTCATGACGCCGTGTCAAAGGTGGGCTCGCAGACTCGAAACTCTTCGAGCTAGCCACTTGAAAGCCTTGGATTGAACGGTTTTCGCTTCACCGCTACCGAGGAGTCCGCCGCACAAGCCATCCTCAGCCTCGTCGCTGGCACCCTCGATGAACCCGCCCTCGCCGCCTGGAACTGCGCCATCGTCAAGCATCCGTGACAGCCCTCTCTCCAGCGTCGGACGCCCGTCCAGAGCTCCCAACCTGTAGCGAGGTCCCGCCTTGCCCGCGATTCGTCTCTCATCCCTACCATTTCTTGGTAAACTAGCTCGACCCCGACCCGAGTCTTCAGAGAGTTGGCCCAGGGGAATACTTCCCCCGTCCCTCGCACGGGCCAAGGAGCACAGTATGAGCAGTGCCGTAACCACCCAAGTCACCGAGCTTCAGAACTACGTCAATGGCGCCTGGCGCCGATCCGCGGCAACCGAGTACTTTGACGTCACCAATCCCGCGACCGCCGAACTGCTGGCGCGCACGCCCCTTTCGACCTGCGCTGACGTTGACGCTGCCGTTCAGGCGGCCGCCGATGCTTTCCCCGCCTGGCGACGCACCCCTCCCGGCGAGCGTGTCCAATATCTTTTCAAGCTGAAGAACTTGCTCGAGGAAAATATCGACGAGCTCTCGAGAGTCATTACCCTCGAAAATGGAAAAACCTTCCCGGAAGCCAAGGCCGAACTCCGCCGCGCGATTGAAAATGTGGAGGTCGCTTGCGGCATCCCCATGATGATGCAGGGCTATAATCTCGAGGACGTCACGCCCGGCGTGGATGAAATGCAAATTCGCCAGCCGCTCGGAGTCGTTGCCGCCATCGTGCCTTTCAATTTTCCTGCGATGGTTTCCTACTGGTTCCTTCCATACGCCATTGCGTGCGGAAATACTTTCATCCTGAAGCCCTCCGAGCGCGTTCCACTCTCCATGCACCGCGCCTTCGAGCTTTTGGAAAAGACCGGCCTCCCCAAAGGAGTTGTGAATCTTGTCAACGGCGGGAAAGATGTGGTCAATGCGCTCTGCGACCATCCGCAGGTTCGCGCCATCAGTTTTGTCGGATCCACTCCCGTCGCCAAACATGTCTATACACGCTCCGCGGCGAGCGGCAAGCGCATGCAGTGCCAGGGCGGAGCCAAGAATCATGTCATCGTTTTGCCGGACGCGGACATGGAACTGGCTACTCAAATTATTAGCGACAGCGCGTTCGGGTGCGCCGGCCAGCGCTGCCTGGCCGTTTCCGTCGCGGTCACGATTGGCGAAGCCCAAAAAACGTTCCGCGATTCCATCGCGCATGCCGCTTCTTCCATTCGCGTCGGCAACGGTCTCGACTCAGGCATTCAGATGGGCCCGGTGATCACCAGGGAAAGTAAGCAGCGCATCGAATCGCTGATCTCCGCGGGCGTAGGCGAAGGCGCAAAACCTATTCTCGATGGTCGAAATACAAAAATTCCGAAATACGAGACCGGAAATTTTCTCACTCCCACGGTCCTGGACGACTTGCCTTCGAGCAGCCAGCTTGCCAATACGGAAATCTTCGGGCCTGTGCTCAGTTTGATTCATGCTAATTCCATTGATGAAGCCATGGAATTCCTTCGCCGCAGTCCCTACGGAAATCAAGCGTCGCTTTTCACCACCAGCGGCTCCGCCGCCCGCAAATTCCGCTACGAAGCGCCCGCGGGAAATATCGGCATCAACATCGGCGTAGCCGCCCCCATGGCCTATTTCCCGTTCAGTGGCTGGAAAGAAAGTTTCTTCGGCATCCTCCACGGCCAGGGACGCGACGCCGTCGAATTTTTCACCGAATCAAAAATCGTAGTCGAACGCTGGTCGCGCCAGGAAACGCGCAAGTTCTGATATAGGATGCGGGTGCCCGGCTCCCGCCTTTGCGGTCGTCGTTGCTCTTCAATTCAACGGAAGAATGGGAGCATCCCAAAGATGATCAAATGTTTTCGTGCTGCTCGCCCCGCCATTCTACTGATTGCTTTCCTCGCCACTCCATGGATTCTCCGCGCGCAGCAAACGGCCGCCGCCGACTTGGCCGATTCCAGACTTGACGACATCATCAAGGAAACCCAGTTGACAGTCGGTGGCAAGGACACGGCAGGACTTGTGTGGTGGCTTCCCACGGAATTCTGGGAACAATCGGCGATTCAGCAGGGCAACTCGCCCGAACAGGCAAGAACCACTTTCGCGCCCATGCGCAATTACACCATGATCATCGTTGCCGTCGGCAAAATTGGACTCGGCAACATCAATTGGCACTCCGAAAACGAGATTCGCTCGAACACCACCCTGCGGGATTCCGACGGCCAGGCGTATCAGCCCTTGAAGGAAATCTCCCCGGATGCCCAGGGAATTGCCTCCCTCGTCAAGCCCGTTTTAGCGAATATCCTCGGCCCGACGGGGCAAAACTTGCAAATCCTGTTTTTTCCCGCGAAAACGGCCAAGGGAAAGTCAATTGCCGATCCGACTCACCCCGGAAGCTTTTCCGTACTACTCTCCAACTTGACTTCGCAGAAGGAAGCGGAGTTCGCCTGGCGGCTGCCGCTGTCCAGCCTGAGCCCACCGAAATTCTGCCCCGTGGGGAAGGAGCGCGTGGAAGCCAGTTGGAAATTCTGTCCCTGGCATGGCAACCGGCTCGATGAGACGCCGCTAGCTCCTCAGGCGGCAGAACCAAATAAGAAAGTAGAGAAGCCGCGATGAAAACGCGCCGGCCTCGCGAATGCAATTAAAATGACAACCCGACCCTTACATTTGGATGTGCACGAGCAAATTGAGTGCGCTCAGACGCTTGCTTCTTGCTTTTACACCGATCCCACAATCTTGGGACTTGAGATGACGCGCATTTTTCATCGCACCTGGCAGCTCGTCGGAACGCTCAGCCAAGCGTGCGGCGAAGTGGACGGCGTCAAACACACGATCGATGATCCGGAAAGCTTTTTCACCGCGGATGTTGCCGGCGAACCCATCATCGTAGTTCGCGACAAGCAGGGGACTCTTCGCGCGTTCAGCAACGTCTGCCGGCATCGCGCAGGACCCGTCGCGCTTGGCAGTGGATGCAAAAATGTTCTGCGTTGTCAGTATCACGGCTGGACCTACACGCTCGATGGCCGGTTGATCGGCACGCCCGATGTTGAAGGCGTCGAGTTTTTCGATCGCAGCACCATGGGCATGGTGCCGCTGCGCTGCGAAACCTGGGAGCAATTCATTTTCGTGAATTTCGACCTGAAGGCTGAACCGCTTTCAACGTATCTCGGTCAGATTCCGCAACAAGCGCGTCGTTTCCAATTCGAGGGGCTGCAATCTGCCGAACGCCGCAATTACATCATCAACTGTAACTGGAAAGTTTATGTGGACAACTATCTCGAGGGCTACCACATTCCCATCGCGCATCCCGGCCTTATGAAGGAAATCGATTACGCGCAATATCGCACCGACACGTTTCGCTATTACTCGCAGCAATTCGCGCCCATCCGGGCGATGAAGCCGGAAGATGCGGGCGAGCGTTTTTATGCCCCGGGGGCAGGTTTGCAGGAAGCGCTTTACTTTTGGATTTTCCCGAATTTGATGCTGAACATCTATCCCGACAATGTTTCGACGAATGTAATCATTCCTCTCTCACACGAAAAGACCCTCACCATTTTCGAGTGGTTTTTCCACGACGTGACTTTGGAGAAAAACCCGGAACGCATCAAGAAAGCCGTGGCATTCAGCGACGAAGTGCAGCAGGAAGACATCGGCCTTTGCGAGAATGTCCAGCGCGGCCTGCGTTCCTCGACCTACGATCGCGGCCGCTATTCTGTGAAGCGCGAAAACGGCGTTCACCACTTCCATATGCTCCTCGGCGAGTTCCTGGCGCGGCCGCAACCGCCGATGATGCGGCCGTGATCATTCTCCTGATGGGAACCGCCGGATCCGGCAAGACCACCATCGGCAAACTGCTCGCCGCACAAATGAAATGGGAGTTTGCGGACGGCGACAGTTTTCATTCGCCCGCCAACATTGAAAAAATGTCGCGCGGCATTCCGCTGACCGACGGAGATCGCGTCCCGTGGCTGAATTCCATTCGTGAAGCGATTTTGCAATGGGACGCGCAACAGAACAACATTGTTCTGGCGTGCTCCGCCCTCAAACAAATCTACCGCGACAAGTTGCTGGTCAATTCGAACGTGAAGCTCGTCTATTTGAAAGGCTCGTATGAACTGCTTCGCGAGCGATTGCATTCGCGCAAGGGACATTACGCCACCGAGCAACTTCTCACCAGCCAATTTGCGGATCTCGAGGAGCCTGCGGACGCCATCACGGTGGACGTGGCGCCTTCTCCGGAAGAAATCGTCGCGGAAATTCGAACGAAACTGGCTCTGAAATAAGATCTGCCGCGTGTTCGAAACGATTCTTCGCATTCCTGCCATGCTTTCTGTACAATCCCCGTACTCCTACCGTCTGAAGCGGGCGCCGTGAAACTGAATTCCATTCTGTTGAAGAGCACCGTGGTCGCCGCACTGGGCGGATTGCTGTTTGGATTCGACACCGCAGTAATTGCGGGCGCGACGCCGGCGTTGAAGATTCAGTACCACCTCGCGCCGTTCTGGGAAGGTTTTACGGTTGCGAGCGCGCTGATCGGAACAGTGATTGGCTCGATGCTGGCGGGAATTCCCGGAGAGCGTTTCGGAAGGCGTGACAGTCTTCGCGGAATGGCGGTGCTGTACTTTGTTTCCGCGCTGGGTTGCGCGTTGGCGTGGAACTGGACGGCGCTTGTCATTTTCCGGTTTATTGGCGGACTCGGGATCGGCGGATCCTCCGTTCTTGGGCCCATGTACATCGCGGAGATTTCTCCGGCGAAGTGGCGCGGACGGCTGGTGGGCTTTTTTCAGTTCAACGTAGTGTTTGGAATTCTGCTGGCCTATCTTTCGAATTACATCATCGGGACGATGGGGTTTGGCGGCGCGGAATGGAGATGGAAGCTTGGAGTTTCCGCAGTTCCGGCCGTTTTTTTCTTTTTGATGCTTTTCGGAATTCCAAGAAGCCCGAGATGGCTGGTCAAGAAGGGAAGAATTGAGGAAGCGCGCGAGGTGTTGCGCCTGACCGGGGAAGAGAATTACGAGCAAGAATTGAAAGATATCGTGGAGTCGATCGACGCGGAACACGTCACAAACGATATGCTCTTCGCAAGAATATACCGTCTGCCCGTATTTCTCGCGGTGTCCATCGGGATGTTCAACCAGCTTTCCGGAATCAACGCGATTCTCTATTACTTGAATGCGATTTTCGAACATGCGGGCTTCAGCAAAGTGTCAGGTGATTTGCAATCCGTGGCCATTGGCGGGACGAATCTCCTGTCCACCATGATTGCGATGTCCGTGATTGACAGGGTGGGGCGCAAAACGTTGCTGCTGATCGGATCCGCCGGCACCGCCATCTGTCTTGCCGGCGTTGCGGCCATTTTTTTCGCGGGGCGGCACGAAAATCTGCTCCTGTGGATGCTGGTGGGTTACATTGCTTTCTTCGCGTTTTCGCAGGGCGCGGTCATCTGGGTTTTCATCAGCGAAGTATTTCCGACTCGCGTGAGGGCCAAAGGCCAGAGCCTGGGAAGTTTTTCCCACTGGATCATGAACGCGCTGATTTCCTGGACGTTTCCGCTGATGGCGGCGTCTTCCGGCGGTTATCCATTTGTGTTTTTCTCGGCGATGATGGTGCTGCAATTCTTCGTGGTGCTGTTCGTCTACCCGGAAACCAAGGGTATCTCGCTGGAGGAGATGCAGAAAAAACTCAAGATCGCCTAGATCGGTCCAGTGATTTCTCCGCGCTGATCAAGGCTTTTCTCCCGAGGATTGACGCTTGAGCGCATCGAGGTTGTCGCGCGCGAGCGCCAGGTCAGGATCGATCGCCAGCGCTTTTTCCAAATGTGTTTGCCCTTCCCTCCAATCGCCGGTTTCGGCTAGCGCGGTTCCGAGATTCGCTTCGGCATTGGCGTCGCGCGGATTGATTCGAACGGCGGCGCGAAACTGTTCCACGGCTTCCTTGAAGTTTTCCTGCATGGCAAGCGCAATGCCGAGATTGTAATGCGCATCAAAATAGTCCGGCCGCGTCCGCAACGCCGCCCTCAGATACGGGACCGCTGCTTCCGGATGACCCGATGCAATGATGGTTCCAGCAAACGCGTTATTCGCCGCCGGATCGTCCGGCCGGATGCGCAAGGCTATCTCGTACTGTTGCACGGCCTCCGTGGATGCGCCGCGGAGCTGGAGCATGGCCGCGAGATTGTAGTGGGCCTCGAAGTCCGCGGGATTCTTGTCCACGTTGTGCCGTGCCATAGCTTCCTGCAAGAGTCTGCGCGGATCGCTCGCTTCACCTGGAACGGTATGGGGCAAGACTTGAAGCCAGAGGTGAGCCATCTCGTCGCTGGAGCGATTGCCTCCGACAACGCGCTTCGGAGGATCGTTGGGATTGCGCACATTGTCAGTGGAGTTGTCGTAGGAATAGCGCATGGAAATGACAGTTCCTGCGGGCAATTCGACGGGAGAAGAGTAGCGATAGACCGCCTGCCAGTTCAAATCCCACTTCGCAATGTGGATTAACGATTTTTTTGTTCCGCCGGGAAACGTCGCGAACGCCTGCATGTCTTTTGCGAGGTAATGCGCGTGGGGATAAATGGCAAGGACCTGGACGTCCACCGGCAAGGTGAATTCGTCGGTAACGACGAATTCTTTTTCTCCAGGAGGAATGTCTATTTTTCGGTCGTTTTCCAACTGGAGCAGCATGGGGAAGAGTGTCGCCGGGCGATCCGTGAAATACAGTCCGAGGCTCGGCTGAATCCATTCGGGCTTCCCCGGAGGCTGCAGGTGAATATTCAGAACTAAATCGGTGTGGGCATCCAACCGCAGCGCCAAGCCATCCGGCTCGGTGTAGGGAATTGTGCCGGGCTTCCAGAAAAGAAAATGGCTGTCCGGGTCAAAGGCCTCGGATTCGATTTTGATTTCCATGCCGGCGAAGCCCGCTCCCGGAGGAGTTTCCTGGGTGCGCGCCGATTGCATGCGGTCCACCAAAATGTTTGCATGATGGACCACGCGTTTATCACCGGGGCGAATCTCGATGGCCTTCAGCCAGTGGGTCTGATTCACCGGCGCTCGAAAGATAAAATTCCAGTATTGATCGGTCCCGCTGGCAGGCAGCCGAAAGGGCTGTTCCGCCTTGACGATCAGATCAGGTTTCCCGATTTGCCAGCCTTCCACAAAATCGGGCTTGGGCGGCAGATCGCATGGGGAGCCTTCGACCGCGCCCTGCTGGACCCATTTCGCAATCAACTTGATCTGTCGTTCGGAGAGACGGAGTTCATCCGCGAGCTTGAATTCGCCGGGTTCCGGCAGCCAGGGAGGCATGAATCGGGATTGCGTGACGAATGCAATTTGACCGGCGTGGGATTTTGCGTCGTTGTAGGTGAGAAGTGGAAAGGGGCCAGATTCGCCGGGGCGATGGCAGTTTGTGCAGTACTGAAGGAGGATGGGAGCGATGTCCCGATTGAAAGTGATCTCCGGATTTGCTCCTCGGCTCTGTTCCTGGGGCCTGGGACGCGAGCGGCTTTGCGTGGAGAGAAGGGCTGCGAACAGCAGGAACGGGACAACGGTTGAAACCGTTCGCCTAAGGCGTTTCATCGGAGGTCTGCGATGAAGCATCCCACGCCATCCACGGAAGCTGCCGGTGGAGTGACGCCTTTGTCGGCGGCTTCGATGGCGTCGGCCAGCTCATGAGTGGTGGCGACGCGGCGGCTTCGGCCAAAATCCTCATAAAGATTGTCAATGCGGCCGTGATAGATGAGTTCGCGCTTGGCGTTGAATACGGCGACTTCCGGCGTCACCTTCACGCCACTCTTTTTTACCAGGTCATGTTCCGGATCCCGCAGAGCAGAGAGCTTGTAATTGTATTCCTGCAAGTAGGCGCGAATTTCTTCGGAGGATTTGCTCTTGTCCGGGAAAACCAGCCAGAATGCGGATTCGCGCGCGTATTTAACGCTCAGTTCCTGGATGAGAGGGGCGTAGCGATTCGAAAGCGGACAGTCCGTGCGCACAAAAACGAGAACGACGATCCGGCCGGGCGATAGCTTCAAAAGGTCGACCGGAGAGCCGGCAAGATCAGAGGGTTGCTGACCTGCGGCAATGGGCAAAAAGGAGAGACAGATGATCAAGACCGCGGTAAGCGCCAGTCGAGGCAAGGAGACCGTCCCGAGAGTTTGCCAATCGGTGCGCAAGGCATTCCGCCTGAGGGAAGACGACCAAATCTTACACCCGCTCGGAAGGGGTGTCTAATTTGGCGGGTATTTGGGCCGGGTCCTTTTCCTGGGAGCGCGTTCATCGGACGCTACGCTATTCATAGGTATTTAGCGCGATGAAGATCGATCCTGATGGAGACTGGAATCTTCTGCTGTTTACAAGATATCCTGTCAGCGGCGAGAGAGCGGCAACGGACGCCGCTGTGAGGAAAATGATGGTTACAAGACGCGAGTTTCTGGATGCGCTGGCAGTGGGAGCGGTGGGGCTGGCCGTGGGAACGACGGCGAAGAGCTACGGCCAGATTCTCGGTTCGAACGATCGGCTTAACTTTGCGGTGATCGGTCTGAATGGACGCGGCTACGCTCATCTCGCCGGAATTAAGGCGAACAAGAGCGCAGCGCGCATCTCGCACGTCTGCGATGTGGACAGCACCATTCTCAAGAAGTTTGCTGACAGTGTGCAGCGGGAGACAGGTGAGGCGCCTGCGACGGAAAAAGACTTTCGCAAGATTCTTGAGCTGAAGGACGTGGATGCCATCACGATTGCGAGTCCCGACCATTGGCATACGCCGATGGCCATCGCGGGATTGCAGGCGGGGAAGCACGTGTATGTGGAAAAGCCGTGCAGCCACAATCCTGCTGAAGGCGAGATGCTGGTCCGTGCGCAGGAGAAGTATGGAAAGCTCGTGCAGATGGGCACGCAGCAGCGCTCTTCCGCGCACACGATCGAGGTCGTCGAAAAAATTCGCGAAGGGATTATCGGCAGGCCCTACCTCGCGAAAGCCTGGTACAGCAATGTGCGGAAATCCATTGGCACAGGCAAAGATGTGCCGGTGCCGGCGCAGCTGGATTGGGAGTTGTGGCAGGGACCGGCGCCGCGGCGCGCTTATCGGGACAACGTGCATCCGTACAACTGGCACTGGTTCCGAAATTATGGGACTGGCGAGACGCTCAACAATGGCACGCACGAGGTGGATGTCTGCCGCTGGGCGCTTGGTGTTGAATATCCGAAGCGAGTGACTGCCTCGGGCGGCAGATACCATTTCAAAGACGACTGGCAATTTTATGACACGCTGGTGACCAGTTTCGAATACGAAGATAAGATGATTTCGTGGGAGGGAAAGAGCTGCGAGGGCATGAAGTATTATGGCCGCGATCGTGGCGCGACCATACTGGGGACGACTGGCACGGTGCTTGTGGATCGCGACGGATACGAGATTTATGATCTTAAAGGAAAGAAGACGAACGAATTCAGGGCCGGTAGCACGACATCGTCGGGTGACCTTCTCGGGGCTGACTCCATGACGGATAGGCACTTCGCGAACTTCATTGCGGGAATTCGCAAGGGCGAGAAACTGAATGCTCCCATCGCTGTCGGCAACGTGGCCGTTACGATGCTGCAGATTTCCAATATCGCATGGGAAGTGAACCGCGAGCTGCATCTCGACACGAAAGACGGACGAATCCAGAACGATGCGGAGGCGATGAAGATGTGGGGGCGCGAGTATGAACAGGGGTGGGCGCCGAAGGTCTGAGGAGGAGGTAGTCAGTCGTCAGTTTTTGGTTGTCAGCAGGGTAGAAGGGAATTTGGTTTATTCAGGTGATTACGAGGAGTAGAACACTCTAGGCCGCTTATGAAAAACATGATCTCCCGTCGCAATTTTGTTCGCTCTAGCGCGCTTGTCGGGGCTGCTTCGATGGAGGGCTTCGCTTTGGCCCACGAAGGGCCATCGGCAGACGAAACGGCGCCGATCCGATTGGGAGTGGCCAGCTATACGTTTCGAAACTTCAGCCGCGCGCAGTTGATCGGCTTTCTGAAGCAGCTCAACGTGCTTGAACTGAATGCGAAGGACGTCAAAGATCATCTGCCGATGGACCCGCAGGAGGAGGCGGCTGCGCTGGCGGACTATGCCGCTGCGGGCATCAAACTTCACGCGGCAGGAACCATCTATTTCGCCAAGGATGAGGACGCCGACATCCGGAGCAAGTTCGAATACTGCAAGCGCGCGGGGATTGGAGTCATCGTCGCGGGCGATCCCGCTCCGCAAACTCTGCCTCGCATCGAGAAGTTCGTGAAGGAATACGATATCCGCATTGCGATCCACAATCACGGGCCGGAAGATAAGTTGTGGCATTCACCGTTGGACGTATTGAATGCGGTGAAGGGAATGGATCCGCGCATCGGGTGCTGCATTGACGTCGGGCATACGGTTCGTGCCGGGACGGATGTGGTGCAGGCGATTCACGAAGCAGGCCCGAGGCTGTTTAACGTACACATGAAGGACCTCTCGAACTCTCAAAGCAAGGAAAGTCAGGTGGTGGTGGGAGACGGTATGATGCCGGTGCGGAAGATGTTTGAAGCGCTGATCGCGATGAAGTACAAAGGCTTTGTTGATCTGGAGTACGAGGTTCATGCGGACGATCCGATGCCCGGTGCGAGCAGCAGCTTTGCTTATATGCGCGGCGTCCTGGCGGGAATGGGGTATACGAGGCAGAGTTGAAGTGCTTGGTCGTTTTGTGACCGAATAAACTGTGTGGCAGCCGGGAGACTTGGCGGGTGAATGTCCCTTGCACCACAAAAGCATCAACTGGGAAAAAGCGACTGGCACTCGGCCACGCGCCGAAAACGTCTTGTCCTAGTCACCATCGTGAATAAACGTGGCCCAGACCTTGCTGATCGCGTTTGGGGCCTTGGCAGGTTCGTGTTTAGAAACACTTGGTGTCAACTTCCGCATGACAAACTCCTGAAGGAGATTGATAGCGGCGGACTCGCCGATGCCGATTAAAGCGTTTTCAAACGTTAGCTCCGCTCCTTCGCGATTTTTGGCTGGATAGTAGAGATTTGAGATGCCTCCTGCGGCGAGGCTTCCCACGATACTCGAGTAATTTGCCTGCCAGTGTCCATTGTCGCCCTTGCAAATCACTGAATTGGCCAGCGCGTAGAGAATCCGTGAGCGCTTGCTGCCAGTTCCCTTATAGAAATAGCGTGGATCCTGCTTCAGAAGAGATGGCAGCACGGCGCTTCCAATGAACGTGCCCGCCACGAAGTTGCCATAGGAGGCGGCGTAGTACTTTCCATAAGCTTGCGCGCCTTGACCATAACCACTGAACTCATTTTGGGCTTGCTGAATTCCCGCGACGGCCCCGGTTAATCCGAAGCTCACTGGATCCACGATGGTCTTCCAGGCAAGCTCGAACTTTTGCTTCGGAGCGAGAGGAACGGCGTTGTGGTCGTAACTGACATAGAAATTTGGAACGACACCGAGCACACGCTGCTTCTCTTCCACCTTGATCTCATCCTCTGCCACATCAATGCGTGCGGGTACGACGCGCACCTCCGTGACGGCGGTGGCAAGCGCTAAGGCGATCTGCGGGACCGTAAAGAATTCCCCGGACCGCAGGTTACCTAAGGAGGATTGTGTCGTGAAGCCCGCAGAGGTAATGGTAAGTTGGAAGGGTCCGGGGGTGACGTCGGCAAAGGAAAACTGGCCATCCTCGCTGGAGAAGACCTCTTGGTCTGGGGATTGATCCTGGTGTGAGAGCTTTATACGTGCTCCGGCGACGGCGGCGCCCGTTTGATCAACTACGGTTCCGCTGATGCTTCCTGACGAGCGCAGATCTGGCGACTGCGGGCTGGGTGATGTGCTTTGTCCCTGCGCCTCAGGCGCACCAGACCTTACTCCTGGCAGGGGAATGCGCTGCTGAGCTGCGGCCCGAGGTGCAACGGCGCACGGCAGGACACCCAGAGTCAAACCGACCATCCAAGGAGCGAATCTGGGCATAGTCATCCCCATCCGCCATTATGATGCACTGCGAAGGGGTTTTGGATTCCCCAAATTTTTGGGAACTTTATGAGTTAATGGCAGGCCCCCAATCGTTGGAGAACCGTTTGTCTGAGAAGCGCCGGATACGGAAAAGTGGATTCTTTGTGAATAGGTAGGATTGGCGCGCTCGCGAGCAGTGTTGCTTCCAAAAAGAGGGCTGAATTTCGCAACTGGTCAGTACCGAGGCTCATTTTAGCGCGGCGGTGACTCGCGGTATACAAGGCAGCAGGAGACCGGCTTGGATAAAGCCAGTCGCCGCGTGCTAATTCGTGATTTTGGCGATGAAGACGGAGTAGGGTTCCATTGGGATCGAACCGCTCGCGGGAGGCAGCGGCTTGTGAAAGTTCGCCAGCAGGACGCTGACTTTCGGCGTGGGAAAGCCCAGGGATGCCGGGTCCAGTTGAACGTTTTGGGCTGATGCGGACATGTTCAGCATCACCAGGATAGCTTCGTCCTTGTAGCGACGCAGGTAAGTCAGCACGTTCGGATCTTTTTCATTCAGCATGGTCAAGTTGCCCTCGATCAGCGCGGGTTCCTGGTGGCGCAATGAGAGCAGCTGCCTGTAAAAACTCAGCACGGAATTGGGATCCTTCATTTCACCGGCGACATTGTGGGTTTTGTAGCTGAGAGGAACAGGGAGCCAGGGTTTTGCTTGGCTGAACCCAGCGTTGCTGCTGTCATTCCACTGCATCGGCGTGCGTTCGCCGTCGCGGCCTTTTTCCAGCGGCCAGCCTAGCTTGCCGATAGGATCCTGGACGTCGTCTTTGCTCTTGGGGTCGTTATTCTCCATACCGATCTCTTCGCCGTAGTACATGATGGCCGTGCCGCGAAGCGTCAGGTAGAAGCCCGCCATCATCTTGGCGATGTCGTCGTTGTGCGAACCGTCGGCGTAGCGGGTATAGGAACGCACGATGTCGTGATTGGTGATGACGTAGACGGGCCAATGGCCGGCGACGTCTACCGCGGCGATGTGCTTGCGGTACTGATCCGCGGAGAGGCCTTTGAACTCCGTCATCATCAGGTCCATGGGCAACTGGAGTTCGTCGTTGCTTTGCCCGTAATAATCTTTGAGTTCGGAAACATTGGTGGTCCACGTTTCGCCGATCAGGACGGAGCCGAATTCGTTGGCAGTGCTGCGCAGTTTGCGCATGACGTCGTGGACTTCGGGCAGCTTCTTGTTGTACTTCTCAAGCATATTGGGGCGGCCAAATTTGTCGGTTCCCGGCAGGACGGGATTATCGGCGAGCTTGGGATCTTCGAAGAGCGTATCCACGGCGTCGAGGCGGAATCCGGCGACGCCGCGCTTGTACCAGAAGCGCGTCACGTCGAGCATGGCTTTTTCCACGGCCGGATTGCGCCAGTTCAGGTCCGGCTGTTCGGGATAAAAATAGTGGTAGTAATACTGGTTGGTCTTCGGGTCGAGCTTCCACGCAGAGAGGCCGAAGGTGGAAAGCCAATTGTTAGGCGGCTGCCCGGGCCCTTTGCCGTCGCGCCAGATGTACCAATCGCGATGCGCGGAGGTACGCGAAGATTTGGAATCCAGGAACCACTTGTGCTGGTCCGAGGTGTGATTCACGACGAAATCGAGAATTACGCTGATGCCGTGCTTTTTGCCTTCACTTACCAGATGATCGAAATCTTTCATCGCGCCGTACATGGGATCGATTGCCTCGTAATCGGAAACGTCGTAGCCGAAGTCCACTTGCGGAGAAGGGAAGCACGGAGTGATCCAGACGGCGTCGACGCCTAGCTCCTTCAGGTAGTCCATTTTCGAAGCGATGCCATTGAGGTCGCCGACGCCGTCGTTATTGCTATCGGCAAAACTTCGCGGATAGATTTCGTAGAAAACCGCGTGCTGCCACCAGGGGTGGCCCAGTGCATCCACGGATTTCTGCTGGGCGAAGGTGCGGGGCGATGCCAAGCCGAGCAAGGCGAGAAGAATTATCGCAAGCAATTCTTTTCTGAACATGGCATTCGGCTCCTTTGTCTGATGGATTCCAATCCAAGAGCCTAACACCAAATGGAGGATTCGAGTTGGAGGTGAGAGACACCAAGATGGAGGCTTCGATCGGAGAGGAATGCGAAAGATTTCGCGGAAAGCAGGCGAGTATAAATCGGAGCGGAGGCGCGAGAGCCTATCCAGGGAGGGCCAATCATCGAAGGCGAGGAAAGAAAAAGTGTGGCACAACTGGCGGATGGAGGAGAATTGTCTCCAAGTGCGTTTGTTCCGCGCTCCAGGCAGCATCGAGCGGAGTGCTGGCGGCCGACTGATGGAGATGTCCACATGAAAGCCTGTGTGCTTGTCCGTCCGGCGTTAGTCGAAACACAACCTCTCCAATACACGGAAGTGCAAATGCCCGAGCCGGGCCCGGGAGAAACTCTCGTACGTGTGCGTTGCTGCGCCGTTTGCCGGACCGATCTGCATGTCGTGGAAGGCGAACTCCCGCCCCGAAAGTCGCCTGTCATCCCCGGACACCAAATTGTGGGGATCGTTGAAAAAACGGGAAGAAACGCATTCCGGTTTCCCGTGGGCCGCCGCGTCGGAATCGCGTGGCTGCATGGCACCGACGGGACATGCAGTTATTGCCGGTCGGGTTCCGAAAACCTCTGCGACCATCCCGAGTTCACGGGATACAGCGTGGATGGCGGCTACGCCGAATACGTTGTTGCGCCGGAACAGTTTGTCTACGCGATCCCCGAAACGTTCGCAGACGAACAAGCCGCGCCGCTGTTGTGCGCGGGGATTATAGGATTTCGTTCGTTGCGGCTGTCTGGAATTCAAGCTGGGGGGACGCTCGGATTATTCGGATTCGGAGCCGCGGCTCACGTGGCGATTCAAGTGGCGCGCCATTGGGGCGTTGACGTGTACGCCGCTACGCGCGACGCCCGGCATCAGCGCTTGGCGATGGATCTCGGTGCGAAGTGGGCCGGCGCAACTTTCGACGAGCCTCCGGTAAAGCTCGACGCCGCCATCGTCTTTGCGCCGGCTGGCGAGATCGTACCAGCAGCTCTCAAGGTGCTGCGCAAGGGCGGCACCCTGGTTTTGGGGGGCATACACATGAGCCCGATTCCGTCGTTCGACTACGATTTGCTCTACCAGGAGCGGGTCGTGCGCAGTGTAGCCAACAATACCCGTCAGGATGGAGAGGATTTTTTACGGATCGCTGCGGAGATTCCTATTCAATCGCGGGTCCAGCTATTTACCCTGCAGGAGGCGAATCGCGCTCTCAATGTTTTGAAGAATGACGCGATCCAGGGTGCAGCCGTGCTGCAGATTACTCCATGACCCATAAAAAGTAAGTCCGGGATATTTCGTAAGAGAATGGAAGGAAGGTATCGCTGTTCCAGCGCAAGATCCCGTCCGGCATGGTGTCTGCGCAGAGCGGGCGCTGCGGACGTTGCACGATCTTTGATGAAATGGAAAAGTGGCGCGCGGCCCTAGCTGGCTGGAGACTGTCGGGCGCTCGAGTCAGAAGCGAGTTTCCAACATTCTCTGGCAATCGCCCAATCTTCCTGGGCCCGCAGCACCAAAACTCGGACAGTTGAGCCAGGACCGGAAATCTCCTGATCTAGATGCGGAGAGGCGTTTTTCAAAGGATCGAGCGTTACGCCCATAAATCGAAAGTTGGCGCACGCCATCTCTCGCACTTCCGGAGAGTTTTCTCCAATTCCAGCGGTAAAGACCAAGGCGTCAAGTCCGCCCAGCGCCGCGATCATCGCGCCGATGCCCGCTTGCAGGCGATGAACAAAGATATCGCACGCCAGCTTGGCGCGCGCGTTTCCTCCTTTCATCGCCGAAACGATCTGCCTCATGTCGCCAGAGATGCCGGATATTCCAAGCAGGCCCGATTTTGTATTCAGCAAATCATCAAGCTTTTCTGCGGTGAGATGGTGCTCGCGTAGCAAGTACGTCAGGATGCCGGGATCGATGGAACCCGAGCGAGTCCCCATCATGAGTCCTTCCAGCGGCGTGAAACCCATGGTGGTGTCAATGCTCTGGCCGTTCCGGATCGCCGCGAGCGAACATCCATTTCCGAGATGGCAAGTTACAAGGTTCAGCTTCGATAGGCTTTTCTGCAGCAGCTGCGCTGTCCGTCCGGCGCAGTATTGGTGATTGATTCCGTGAAACCCGTACCGCCGAATCCCTCGCGCGGCCCATTCATAAGGACCGGGATAAACTGCCGCTGCTTCCGGCAACTGGCTGTGAAAGCCAGTGTCGAACACGGCGATCTGCCGGACGGCCCCGAATTGTTTTTCGATGAGGCCAATTCCTTCGAGTTCCACGCGATTGTGCAGCGGAGCAAAGACGGCCATCCGCTGGATGGAGACTTTGACCTGTGGCGTGATCAAAGTTGGCTGTGAATACTCTGAGCCGCCGTTCACGATACGGTGTCCAACGGCGCTGATTTCCGACGTGTCGCCCAGAACGCGAGTTTTGCCGGACGTCAGAGCGTCAAGCAAGCGTGCGGTGGCTTCGGAGCGCGCGCCGATGGTGATTTCGTCTTTGTGAGTTGTTCCCGCAGAATTTCGCACATCCAGGACTGCTCGATTGCCCTGCCATTCGATTTTTCCCTCCCACAAGGGGGCCGGCGGGGAGTCCGGCAGCGGAGTGTCGAGCTCATACAAGCATGACTTTTGGCTGCTCGATCCCGAATTGAGTACAAGGATTCTCATGGCCTAGTAAGGCCATTTCCAATCCCGAACTTCCGGCAGATCGTCCCCACGGTCGGAAATGTATTGTTTGTGTTCGACGAGCTTGTTGCGCAGGAACTGCTTGAAATGCCCGCCGACGCGTTGCAAGCGAGGGACGCGGTCCACCACATCGCCGGCAAGATGAAAGCGATCCAATTCGTTCAAGACAGTCATATCGAAAGGAGTGGTCGTTGTCCCTTCTTCTTTGTATCCGCGGACGTGGAAGTTGTCATGGTTGGTTCGCCGATAGGTCAACCGATGGATCAGCCAGGGATAGCCGTGGTAAGCAAAGATGACTGGTCGGTCGGTCGTAAAGATGGAGTCAAACTCATGGTCGGAAAGCCCGTGGGGATGTTCGCTGGTAGGTTGAATGGTCATCAAGTCAACCACGTTGACGACCCGAATCTTGATATCCGCAAAATGCTTGCGAAGCAGATCAACGGCCGCAAGCGTTTCCAGCGTTGGGACGTCTCCGGCGCAGGCCATCACCACATCCGGATCGCTTCCATTGTCGTTCGAAGCCCACTGCCAGATTCCGATGCCAATCGTACAGTGCTCGATCGCGGACTCCATATCGAGCCACTGCAGCGCAGGCTGCTTTCCGGTAACGATAACGTTGACGTAGTTTCGGCTGCGCAGACAGTGATCGGCAACCGAGAGCAGCGTGTTCGCGTCCGGCGGCAAGTAGACTCGCACGATGTCCGCTTTCTTGTTCACCACGTGGTCGATGAATCCGGGGTCTTGGTGCGTGAAGCCATTGTGGTCCTGGCGCCACACGTGCGAGGTGAGCAGGTAATTCAACGAGGCGATTGGGCGGCGCCAGGGAATGTCTCGCGTTACCTTCAGCCATTTAGCATGCTGGTTGAACATGGAGTCCACAATGTGGATGAAGGCTTCGTAGCAGGAGAAGAAGCCGTGACGTCCAGTGAGCAAGTAGCCTTCGAGCCATCCCTGGCACATATGCTCGCTCAGGACTTCCATCACGCGGCCGGTCTTGGAGAGAAACTCGTCTGTATCCAGAGTCGGCTCCATGAAAGCTTTGTCGGTCGTTTGGTACAAGGCGTCGAGGCGGTTTGAGGCTGTCTCGTCAGGGCCAAATACGCGGAAATTTTTCGCGTCCGCGTTACGCTTCATCACATCGCGCAAAAGGGTTCCGAGGACGCGAGTGGCCTCCCCGATCTCCGTTCCCGGCTTCGGCACCTTCACCGCGTATTCGCGAAAGTCCGGCATCAGGAGGTCCTCAAGCAGCGTTCCGCCATTCGCGTGCGGATTGGCGCCCATCCGGCGTGCGCCGTGCGGCGCGAGTTCCGCAAGTTCTGGAATCAGCTTGCCGCTTTCATCGAAGAGTTCTTCCGCATTGTAGCTCTTGAGCCAATCTTCCAGGATCTTCAGATGGTCGGGGTGCGACGCAAAATCCGTGACCGGCACCTGGTGAGCGCGCCAAGTGTTTTCGACCGGTTTTCCGTCCACTATTTTTGGGCCAGTCCAGCCCTTCGGCGTTCGCAAAACAATCATCGGCCACACCGGAAGTCCCGTGGAGCGTCCGGCGCGGGCTTCAGTTTGAATCGCGCCAATTTCCGCGAGGGTCTTGTCCAGAGTATGTGCCATGAGCCGGTGCATGGCCTGCGGCTCGCGACCTTCTACAAAATATGGCTTGTAACCAAAGCCTGTGAAAAGTTGCGTCAAGTCCGCGTCCGTTAGACGGCCTAGGATGGTCGGATTGGCAATCTTGTAGCCGTTCAAATGCAGAATGGGTAGGACGGCACCGTCGCGAGCGGGGTTCAGAAATTTGTTGGAATGCCAACTGGCCGCCAGGGGACCTGTTTCGGCTTCGCCGTCGCCCACCACGCAGCAAACCAGCAAATCAGGATTGTCGAAAGCGGCGCCGTACGCGTGCGCGATCGAATACCCTAATTCGCCTCCTTCGTGAATGGAGCCAGGCGTTTCCGGCGCGACATGGCTTGGAATTCCTCCCGGGAAGGAAAACTGTTTGAACAGTTTTCGGAGCCCCTCTTCTGTTTGTGAAATGTTCGCATAGAGTTCGCTGTAGGTGCCTTCCAGGTAGGTTTGGGCAACCAGTCCAGGCCCGCCATGGCCGGGGCCCGCTACGTAGATGACATTCAGGTCGTGTTTTTTGATCAAGCGGTTGAAATGAACGTAGATGAAATTCAGCCCCGGAGTCGTTCCCCAGTGGCCCAGTAAGCGTGGCTTGATGTGCTCGATTTTCAGCGGCTCGCGCAGCAGGGGATTGGCATAGAGATAGATCTGTCCCACGGAAAGATAATTTGCCGCGCGCCAGTACGCGTGCATCTTCCGCAATTCTTCTTGGGATAGTGGTGATTCGAATTCGTAGGGCTTTGCCGAGCCTGTCGGTACCGCTGAAGCCATGTCCGTGACCTCCTCGTGACGGAGCGAAGCCGCTCATTTATTCAAGGGACAAAGAGCTTCCCGCGCTGGCGCCACGAACTAATCTTATCCCCGCAAGTTTGAACAGACCACTACAACCCATCGCTGTCCTAGCTTCTCAGCACTAAGCAGATAGTTGGATCGCCAAGCCTCGTAAAAAGACCACAGAAAAGCGTGCAGCCAGACTTCAATCGTCCGGTTCACGCGTTCGAAGGGAACGTCACGGTTTCACAGCAGCCGGAAGGCGCGTTTCAAGCATGGCGTTCTGCGGTCCGGCCAAGAGTGTTGCCATAAGGCCGCACGCCGCCGCAAAGGACAACCACAACCCGGGAACCGCGCGATTCCCGGTGAGATGAATCAAGTAGGTGCTGAGTGCGGGTGTAAATCCGCCGAAGACGGCGGTGGCCAGGCTATAGGCCAGCGAGAAACCCGAAGTCCGCACGTCGATCGGCATGATCTCCGTCAGGAATACGACCATCGCGCCGTTGTAGCTGCCATAGAGGAAGGACAGCCAGAGTTCGACCATCAGCAGACGCAGGAACGAAGGCTCACGCACCAGCCACTGCATCGCCGGATAGGCCGTAGCCAGCATTAAGATTGTGAAAACAAAAAGCAGGGGCCGCCGGCCGATCCTATCGGAGAGCGCTCCCATCACCGGGAGCCAGAAGAGATTCGACGCCCCCACGCACAGCGTAACGATCAAACTGTCCATGTTGGCTAGATGCAGCACCGCGTTCCCGAACGTGGGCGTATATGCCGTGATCATGTAAAACGAAACGGTGGTCATCGTCACCATCATCGTGCCGATCAGCACGATTCTCCAATTGGCGGCGAGCGACCGGAGAATTTCCGAGGAGGTCGGCCTGTGTTTGCGGGCTTGAAACTCATCCGACTCCTGGAGCGAGCGCCGCAGCCGGAAGAGAAACGGAATGATCACGCAGCCGAGGAGCAGCGGGACTCGCCATCCCCACACCGTCATTTTCTCCGGTGGGAGCTTGGCGCTCAGCACGACACCCACCAGCGCGGCGAACATCACCGCCACCTGCTGGCTCCCGGATTGCCAACTGACATAGAACCCCTTATGGCCGGGCGTGGCGATCTCCGACAGGTACACGGAGACGCCGCCCAGTTCCATGCCGGCGGAAAAACCCTGCAGTAACCGGCCCACTAGCACAAACAATGGAGCTAGGAACCCAATCGTGGCGTATCCGGGCATGCAGGCGATGGAGAGGATTCCGACGGACATTAGTCCCAACGTCAGCATCAGACCGGCGCGGCGTCCGTGGTGATCCGCGTAGGCGCCGAGAACGATGGCTCCGAGCGGCCGCATCAGGAAGCCGGCCCCAAACGTCATCAGCGATAACATCAGCGATACGAATGGACTGCCGCTCGGAAAGAAAGCCCTGCCGATCGCAGCGGCGTAATAGCCAAATACCATGAAGTCGTACATCTCCAGAAAGTTTCCGCTAGAGACGCGAACGACGGACCAGAGCTTTGGATTCCTTTCAGCGGACGTGATCATGGGATGGTTCTATTCTTAGAATCGTGCGGCCCGCCAGGGTGCCTCTTCGCATTCGTTAATCGGCTGATTCGAAGAGTTTTGCGAGTGTCGGAGTTTTCTGTCTCATTTCGTCGCGAATCTGCTCCGCTGTCTTCTGAAATTCCGCTTCCTTGCCCTTTTCGTACATGAACACGATGCCTGCCGCCCCGATCGTTTTGCCGGACTGGTCCTGCATCACCAGTTCTACTTCAAAGTGGTCGCCCTTTTTATTGACCTCGAGATTCGGTTTGCCCGTCTCGATCACCCGCAGATCGTCCTCGTCGGCCTTTTTGCCGATACGCCCGATGTTGGAGGCGATAATCACATTTTCGGTTTTGCCGGGAGGCGTGACGTGCATGGCCATGATCACAACCTCCTTGTGTTTGGCGAGCGTTTCATCCAGCAGCTTCTGCGCATAGATTTTCTTTGTCTCCTGTCCAGAAGCAATGAGCGCACTTCCAAAAACCAGCAGCATCAATGCCCAGGTCATTTTCTTCAAGCCTCGCATTTCACTCTCCTTGATTTGCATGTACTTGACGTTGGAATTCCCTTCGTGTCGCTTACCAAATGAATTTCAGGGCAAACTGCATCTGCCGGGATGTTGTGATCGTGGGACTCGTGAGCAGTCCGGCGTTGTTCAAAGCACCCGATGTCGCAAACACCTGACGCGCCCCGGGCGCGGGAGGATTAAAGTTTGCGTGGTTAAAGATGTTAAAAATCTCCCAGCGGAACTGCACGTTGAAGGTTTCGGATATCCGAGGTACCGGATTGTTCTTGAAAAGAGAAAAATCAAAGTCCTGAAGACCGGGACCCGTCACCGTGTTGCGGCCGGAGTCGCCCAAGAGAGTGGAGCAGAAGCTATTGCCAGTGGGCAGAAACAGAGCGGGGGGAGCAGCGTAGAATCCCGTTTTCGCGGCAGGATTATTTGCGAAACAATTCGCCGCCGCAAAGGACGCAGGGACGTTCGGCAAAGTGAAGCAACTGAGATTGAGATAGTGCAGCCCGTTGCTCTTGAAATTGGAGTTGACGGGATTGCATCCAGCGATCCGGTCTGGGAAGGCATAGAGGTCTGCGCCCAACAGGCCCAGCGGATCACCGCCAATGGTCGGAGTGAACGGCAGTCCCGTGGTGATGGTGTAAATGCCGCCGACCTGCCAGCCGGAAGCGAACCACTTGGGGACCTGGCTCCAGTCGGCGGGATTCGGAACCAGCCAAATAGCGTTAATAGCAGCAACATGCCTCACATCGAAGTCCGAAAGGCCTCTGCGCAATTGGGGGTTGAACAGCGGAAGGCTGGAGACGGAATTCCCGAAGGTGTCGCCGGCAATTCCGGACGATCCTGTATCAATGCTCTTCGAGAAAGTGTAGGAGCCCTGGAATTGAACGCCGTGACTAAGGCGCTTGATCGCGGAAAGATTCAGGCCGTGATACGTGGAAGAAGTGGACCACTGCACGGTGCTGACCTGACCGCCGAGATTAGGGAAAAGGCGTGTTCCGGTTACTCCTGGACCCGGCCAGAGGTACCCTGCGGAGGTAAGTGTCGGCTGGATGTCGTTGATTTCGTCCGCATGGAAGGGCAGGTGCACACCGTGCGAACCGACGTAGCCTGCTGTAACCGTGAGATTGCGAATGATTTCGTGCTGGACGTTCAACGTCCACTGCTCGACGTAACTGCGATGCGGGTTTTGTTCGACGTACGCATTGCGCAGGTTTGTGGGGTTCTTTGCTTTGGTAAAGCCCCCGGTAGGAAAGTCGTTAGCAACAACGGGTGTGCTTGCGCCCTCCGTAAACGGAGCGGAAAGCAAGGTCAAGAGCTGGAACTCGTACGGCAACGGCAGCACATCGTACATGCCGAATGCGCCGCGAACAGAGGTCTTCCCGCCTCCGAACGGATCCCAAGCAAATCCCACGCGAGGGGCAAAGTTCCTCAAGGTAGGATTCGAATAGTAGGGCGAGCCGAGATGCGGACCCTTATCGGTAAAATTGACAAGCGTAGAGAGTTGATTGGCCGTTTCCGTCGGGACAGTGGCCATCTCGTAACGAAGCCCAAGATTCAAGGTCAGCCGGGGCTTGATCTTATAATCATCCTGAATGTATCCCCCAAACACACTCTGTCGGAGGTCACGTGGAGTGCGGGATGTGCCGAGCAACGTTTGAAACGTAGTCGGCATATTCTGCAGGAAGCTCGAGAGAGATCCAAAGGTGTAGAAGCCGTTAGGACTCGCGCCCTGCGTGAATTGATTGGCTTGGATGCGCTCGGCATAGAAACCAAGCTTTAAAGAGTGCTTATTCCGCGTCCAGAAGAGATCGTCGTAAAACTGAAATGAATTGAAGTGGAAGCGATACGCCGAGATGGCTCCCAGGCCTCCGGAGAATTGCGTAACGCCTGAACCTACCGTGATGATTCCGACGGGCAGGCCTGGATTGAAGCCGAGAGTTGTGTCTGCGGCCGCAGGGTTGATTGCAGAAAGCGTTGTGAAGGCGATGACCACGTCTCGATTGAACCCGAAGCGCGCGGTGTTCACCAATGTCGGAGCAAAAATGTGAGATTCCTCAAGCGCAAAAGTCTGGCGGCTCGAATGGTTCCCGATCAACTTGAAATTGTAGGCGTCCGGATTTTGCTGCTGTCCCGTGTCAAACACGTAAGTTCCAAAGAGATTGTCTGATGCCGATATCTTGTGATCAACGCGGCCGGTGGCAAAATTTTCATTGGTGACCTGCTTCGCGACGAAGCCGAACGTGCCGGTATCTCCCGTCGTCGGGGAACTTGGGAACGGAAATAGCTTGAGGAATGGCACCACCTTCGGATTCACAGTGACGTTACCGCCCACGAGGATGCCGCTGTGAGCGTTCTGCGAAGGGACCGTGATCGTATTGGTCTGGCTGAGACTCTGACGCAGGCCTTCGTAGTCGGCGAAGAAGAACGTGTGGTCTTTGATGATCGGTCCACCAGCAGTACCGCCGAACTGATTTCGTTTGAACGGCGGAACGATCAGATTTCCGGATGCGTCCTTCGCCGTGTCAAAGAAATTGCGGGTGTCGAGCTTGCTGTTCCGGATGAATTCGTATGCCGATCCATGAAACGCATTCGTGCCGGAGCGGGACGCGGCGTTGATTACCCCTCCCGAGGTTTTTCCATAGTCGGCCGGCGCGTTACTCGTTACCACCGAAAACTCTTGCACCGCGTCCACGCCAAGAACTCCGCCAGTGACGCTGCCAGGCGCGCCCGAACTGTAATCATTGATGCTGACTCCGTCGAGCTGATAGTTGTTTCCCTGGGGGCGGTTCCCGCCGATGGTCACGTCCGTGCCCAAGCCACGGTTTGGCCGGTCGTTACTCACCCCCAGGGCTTTCTGCGTCCGCACCTGCGCCACGCCCGGCTCGAGGAGAGTCAACGACGTCCAATCCCGTCCGTTGAGGGGTAACTCGTTCACCGTATGAGAGTCCACCACGCCACGCACTTCCGAAGAAGCCAATTGAACATCGGAGATTTCTGTGCTAACCACGTTGACTTTGTCGGAGGTTTGCCCGAGCCTCATGTTGACGTTGACTTCGCGCCGGTCTCCCGCCAGCAACCCGACGCCTTGCACCGTCTCGGTCGCAAACCCCGTCGCAGTAACGGTGATTTCGTAGGTCCCTGGAATCAGATTGGGCGCGGTATATACGCCGTCGACATTGGTTGTCGAATTGCGCTCGACGCCCGTCGCGACATTCTTGATCGTCACGCTGGCGCTTGCTACCGCGGCGCCACTCGGGTCCATCACCGTGCCAACGATGGTTCCGCCGGCCTCCTGTGCCTCAACGGGCGTAAGCCAGGCCGTCGCCATGACTAGCATCAGGACAGACCTCCGCAGTCCTCCCCACCTTTTTTGCAGCCCCAGTGAGTTCCTCATTTCACCCTCCTACCCACCCCGCTCGATTTCACATCTTTGGCCTTTGCGCGGTTCGCGCTCCCCCACCATTTGCCCTCACGGCCTCTTACTCCGTAGGTTCGAAATCTCTCCTGATCTGTGTCACGGCATTACCTTGAACGTCAGGACTTTCGCAGTGGCCTTGGTCTCCCCAGGTGATACCGCTACGAAATAACGCGCCAGACTTGGTACCAGCAAACAGGTCTTTGCTCCCGGCTCGGAAACGACTTTCGCCACCAGTTCATACCGGTCCGCGGTTTTCTGTTGAAAGACGGAAATGATTCCTTCGCCGCCTGGAACATAGATCCGTCCATTTTCGGCGTCGAACGCGATATCATCGGACCGCTCCGCCGCCGGAAGGCTCTCGACCACTTTTCCGTTATCCGAATCCATCACCAGCAGTGTCCCCGGTTTGCGGCAGACGATGAGCAACCGGTGGTGCCTCTCGTCGTACGCCATCGGAGAATTGTCTGCCTGCGACCCGATGAGCCAACGCGCGATCTCTTTCATGGCTTTTCGATCCACCACTGCCACTTCATGTTTATCCGTGATGTTTACGAACAGCCGTGAACTCGAGGACTCCAGCGCAAATGCTTCGACGTGGTTGCTCTCGATTCGCAATTCGCCCACTTTCTTCTTTGTCTTCAGGTCGATGGCCACCAGGAAGGAATAATCCAGCGGCACGTCTTTGCCGCCCGTCACCAGATAAACAATTTGTGTCAGCGAATCGAGCTTCATGGAATCGGCTCCCGCCAGGCCGTCCACGTGCTCCACGACCGCATAGTCTGCCCCCCGCAGAATTTGCAGCGTGCCCTTGTCGCCGTCGGCCACCAGGATGCGATCCGTTTCAGCCAGATAGATAATGCTGTGCGGCGCCCCGAACCCTTCAATGCTCTTCAAACGCCGCCCCGTTTTCAGGTCAAATACTTCGACGGTTTTGTGATCTTCTCCGGCAAGAAACAGCCGGCCTCCTTTTTCGTCCACGGCGAAGTGATCAAAGTCCCCGCCAAACCCCGGCAGCGGCACCGATTGGAGAAGCTGCAACGGCTTGGCCTCGTCCGCTCGCGCCCAGGACGCCAGGCTCGTCGCTAACACGACGAGCAACAGAATCCCCACGTGCTGTTGGCAGTCGTGCGCAGCCTGGATGATCCTTGTCGTCGCAGTTTCCGACCGCTTCCTCGGCGTTCCAATGCCCGTCTTCTCGAACATCCTGAACTCCTCTGGTTTGGGTAGCCTTGAATGGTGGGGGCACCGCGTTCTCAAACTCTTGGCAGCCCGCCGCGTCTACCGATTTGTCCCCAAGATTCGGACACCCCCAGCTTGAAGCGCACTTTGCTTCTCGCTTTCAAGCATTTCAAGTCTTATTCCGTCACATCGAAAACGTTTATTTGTCACCAGCCGGCGTTCAGAAAACAAATCACTTAGAGGCAGGGATAACAAATTCCACTCTTGGCGGTCTGTGGGAGTCGCGCTATACTCCCCTTCGTCTCCTCACTCAACGCCATGAATAATTCGACCCTTCCGGCGACCTCGCTGCGTTTCGGCGCGTATGAGTTCGACCTGCGCTCCGGTGAACTGCGCAAACATGGCATTCGCATCAAGCTGCAGGAACAGCCTTGTCAGATTCTCGCCATTCTGCTGGAGCACCGTGGGGAAATGGTCACTCGCGAGCAACTTCAGCATCGCCTGTGGCCTAGCGATACCTTCGTGGACTTCGACCACGGCCTGAATACCGCCGTGATGCGCCTTCGGGAGGCCCTCAGCGATTCCTCCGACAATCCCCGCTTTATCGAAACCCTCCCTCGCCGCGGCTATCGTTTCCTCGCTCCTGTCGAGGAGAAGTCCGCCTCCGTTATCGAGACAACTTCTGTGCCATCCGGTCATGGAGTTGTATCTCAGTCGCCTGCATCGAATGGCGACTTGCCGCTCCAGGTTCTTTCGCCGGCGCCACCCCTGACTGCCACCAAGCCGGATGCTCGCGTCTCCCGGCCGGCACTCGTCTTCCTGTCGGCGCTCGTAGTCCTCCTCGCCACCGCAGTTGCTTTCCGCTCATTTAGAAAGGCCTCCGCCGCCGTCCCGCCCTCCAATCAGCTCACCTCCCTCGTCGTCCTGCCGTTCGAGAATCTTTCCGCGGACAAGGACCAGGCCTACTTCGCCGATGGCATGACCGATGAACTGATCGCCCACCTCGCCAAGATTCGTTCCCTGCGTGTCATCTCCCGCACCTCTTCGATGGAATACAAGGGCACGCACAAGGCACTCTCTCAGATTGCACGCGATTTGAATGTGGATTCCGTCGTGGAAGGTACTGTCTTGCGTTCCGGTGACCGCGTTCGAATCACCGCCGAACTCGTTCAGGTTGCCACCGACCGGCACCTCTGGGCGGAAACCTACGAGAGCCAGCTTGGCGATATCCTCACACTGCAAAGCCATGTGGCCAGTGCCATCGTCAATGAAATCCGCATCAAACTGACCCCCGAGGACCAGGTCCGCCTCGCCTCCACCCGCCCCGTCAGCACCGAGAGCTACGAGAACTACCTCAAAGGCCGCTACTACTGGAACAAGCGCTCGCAGGAAGGTCTCACCAAAGCCATCGATTATTTCCAGCTGGCCATTGAAAAAGATCCCAATTACGCGCTCGCCTACGCTGGCCTGGCGGACTGCTACAGCATCATCGGGTCGGCGATTGTGGGAACCGTTCCCACGGCGGAGGTGGCTCCGAAAGCCCGTGCCGCCGCGCTCAAGTCACTGGAACTGGACAACACGCTCGCCGAGGCCCACACGTCGCTCGCTACCGTGCGCTTCAACTACGATTGGGATTGGAACGCGGCCGCCAGCGGATTCCGGCGCGCGGTGGAACTAAACCCCAGCTATGCCACCGCTTATCAGCGAAATTCGCTGTACCTCATGAGCATGGGGCGTACCAGTGAAAGCATCGCGGAGATGAATCGCGCGCATGACCTGGACCCTCTCTCGATCAGCACGAACTTCAGTTTGGGCTGGCGCCTCTATCTGGCCCGCGAATATGACCAAGCCATCGAACAGTTGCGAAACACGATTGATATGGATCCGCAGTTTGTGCTTCCGCACTTGGTTCTTGGTCAGACGTACGAACAAAAAAAAATGTATGACCAAGCGATTGCCGAGCTTCGCCGCGCCACAGACATCTCACAGAGTAGTCCGCCCGCCGCCGCCGCTCTCGCGCGTACCTATGCGGTATCCGGAAGGGCCGACGAAGCGAGAAAGCTACTGGATCAATTGATGGAGCAATCGAAGAAACGATATGTTTCCCCGTTTTACATCGCGATTGTCTACGCCGGCCTCGGTGAAAATGACCGTGCCTTGGACTGGCTCGATAAGGCCTATGCGGACCATTCGAACGCCATCGTTTTCGCCAAAGTCGATCCACAGTTGGACAGTTTGCGCTCTACTCCCCGTTTCCAGGCCCTCCTGCATAAGCTAGCTCTCCCAAACTAGCTCAATCCTTCCGGCGGGTCGCAGCGCCGTCCTCGGCACTCCGTCTCCTCGCCCCAGCTTTTGTTTGATACGAATTCTGCCTGGACGGGGAGAGTCCAAGACAACTCCTTTGGTTACAGCCTGCTAGGCGCCCTAGCCCCGTTACTCTTGGCACATCAGAGAATTCTAATAGGTCGTGGAACGACTCTTTTAGAACATTTTTGCAGACCGTTTTAATGAACCATTGGTACGCAAGATGCACAACGGCATTATCAATAAATTTCGTTGCCGAGATTGTTAGCGACCCCGGTCAACAGGATCGATGAACCAGAGTACCGCGCAATGGAGGAGCAATGAGCGAATCCGTAGAGTTTGTGACCGGTCCCAGAAACACGCCGGATGCCGCCACGATTGAGAGCGTGGCGGACATTCTTGAACGCGAACTTCAATCTGTGATTGTGGATTGGCTTGCTCGCGTCGAGCAGGAGCCAGACCTGAAGTGCATCCCGCTGAGCTTCGAAGACCGGACGGGCCATCTTCCTCATCTTCTGCATGACGTCATTGCGCGTTTACGTCTGGACGCGGGGACAAAAGCTCCGATTTCGAAGGCTGCCGCCGAACACGGGGATTTGCGGCGCAAACAAGGCTACACGGTGGCGATGGCGGTGGAGGAATCCCGTCTACTGCAGGTCACTATTTTTTCGACGCTGCACAAAAACGTGAAGAATTTGGAATACAGCATGCTGCTTCCCGATGTTGTGACCATCGCGGACGAGGTGGATGCGCAATTGAAGGAACAAATGCTGCGCTTCATGGCGGCGGATGTTACACACACGGCCAAGGGCAAGTAACGCGTTTTTTGGAATAAGCCAAACGCCAATCTTTAGAGATGAGAACCGTGAAACAAACGAACACGAAAGGTTAGGACGGTGGTGCGCATGATGATGGATCGCCGGGAAGCGCAAGCAATGGTTTTGGAAAATGAAGTCGCCAACGTGACGCTTGATTCGATCGGAGAAGCCGTACTGCGGACGGACGGGCAGGGCAAGGTCTCCTATCTGAATCGAAAGGCGGAAGAGATGACTGGGTGGCACCGGGAGGAGGCACGGGGGCGTCCCATGGCGGACGTGCTGCGGCTCATCGAAAACACTAGCTGCCCTCCGGCTGGCAACGTCGTTGGAATCGCACTGCAAGACGGCCAAGCCACCAAGGAAACGGCCGATTGCACAAACTGCATTCTGGTCAGACGGGACGGGTTCGAATGTAGAATCGAGCGTAAAGTAACTCCCATCCAGGACCAGCATGGCAACGTAACGGGGGCGGTTGTGGCCTTCCACGATGTGAGCGCGGCGCAGGCCAAATCGCTCGAAATGTCGCACTTAGCGCATCACGACGCTCTGACCGATTTGCCAAACCGCGTGCTCTTCAACGACAGACTGAAGCAGGCCATCGTCCTGGCAGACCGCCAGAACAAGCAACTGGCGGTGATGTTTGTCGATTTAGATCACTTTAAAAAGATCAACGACTCACTCGGCCACGATGTTGGCGACAAACTGTTGCACTCCGTAGCCGCGCGATTGACAAGCTGTGTGAGGCGCTCGGACACCGTAAGCCGGCTGGGAGGGGACGAATTCGTGATACTCCTCGCTCAAGTCGAGCATGCCGAAGACGCGGCCTATAGTGCGCAAAAAATTCTCAGGGCCTTAGCCGCTCCGCATATTATCGACGGCAAAAGTTTTGATATCAACGTGAGTATCGGGGTGAGCACCTACCCAATTGACGGGCAAGAAGCCGAAGGTTTAATAAATCGAGCGGACAACGCGATGTACGAAGCCAAGGAACACGGCCGGAATACCTATCAGTTCTTCCGCCGCGAGATGCACGCGCGGCTTGCGGAACGGCAATCGCTGGAAGCGGATTTGCGTTGCGCCCTCGGCCGCAACGAGTTCTTGCTGCACTACCAGCCCAGACTTAGTCTTCAGACGGGGAAGATCACGGGAATGGAAGCGCTGATCCGCTGGCTGCATCCGCGGCGCGGGATGATTTATCCGACGCAGTTCATTTCCATAGCGGAGGAGTGCGGGCTGATTGTGCCTATCGGGCAGTGGGTGCTGTTGCAGGCCTGCAAACAGGCACAAGCTTGGAGGGATTCAGGACTCGGGGTTGTGCCTGTGTCGGTGAATGTGTCCGCGGCTGAATTCGGCGCCAAGGATTTTCTGTCAGGGGTACGGGCGGTGTTGATTGCAACGGGAGTGGAACCTCAACATCTAGAGTTGGAATTGACCGAGAGCGTGTTGATGCGTGACGCGGAGGCTGCTGTGGTCACCCTGGCTAAGCTGAAAGCCATGGGCGTGCTGCTGGCCATCGACGACTTTGGCACGGGCTATTCCAGTTTCACCTATCTTCGGCGTTTTCCTTCCGACGCCCTGAAACTCGATCAATCTTTCGTGCAGGAGATCACCGTGGACCCGGCGGACGCGGCTATTGTCAGCGCCATGATCAATCTCGGCAGGAGCCTGAGGCAGCGGGTGATTGCGGAGGGGGTAGAAACCCGGGCGCAACTCAAATTCCTTCAGCTCCACGGCTGCGGCGAGGGACAAGGCTTTTATTTCAGCCGTCCGGTTGTGCCGGAGCAGGCCGAGAAGCTGTTTGTGGACGGCATACAAGCAGGGTTGGTCCACTAGCGACAAAGGTGGTCGTTCAGGCAGGTCCCCGGTGGGGCAGCGCACGCACCGACTTCACGCGGTCGGTTGATCCAAGCACCAGCCAAAACGAAGTTGTCTTGGAGATGGCTGCAAGATGCCTGATTCAATTTGATAAGTGGCGCCCCCGGGGAGACTCGAACTCCCGGCCCTCTGCTTAGAAGCCGTTCGAACTATTTTGCCAAATCTTGCCAGAAGAGTGGCTAATCGAACGAAATCAGCAAGCTGGGGCAAATTCTGGCAAACCACTTTCTTCTTCTTTTGTTGTCATTTTCCGCAGAATTGCGGTCGTTTCCACGATTTGCGTGACATTTTCGTGACAGCATCGCCCCGGTGATCCATTCGACCCGCCAGGGGATTTAATCCGAGAGAGCCGGCGTGATACAGGCGCAATCCATAAACGTGCGTCGAATGTCGGTTAGTAAATCCTTGCCGGTCGCCGGAGAGCGCTGAGAGGGCCGCAACACAGAATTAGGTGTTACGGTGCGACCACAACACAACATTAGCGCCCGCCCGCACTCTGAAAGAGACAACTGCCAATTTCGAAAAGAACCGGAATCGCCATAGCTGCTGAACGTTCAGGGCGGCACGTACCGCCGTATCGGGAGCACTATGTGGTACCTATACAAACACCTAGGCTCTTCCCGTACGCGCCGCGCCCCTATTTTTTTGGCTCGATGATTCGCAGTGTATCGTTGGCTCGCAGGCCGTTCGTGAGCTTCTGTTTGCGGCCGGACGGCCAGTCAACATCCACTTGATCCACCTTCGTGGCGTCTCCCAAGCCAAAGTATAGCGGCAGAACGCTCTGCGCCAGATAGCCGGACTTGCCATCATCGTATTTCATATATACCTGGCCGCCCGCATGGACCCGCACCGTTGCCCCGAGCCCGTTGCGATTCGAAGCGGTCCCCACAAGGACGATCTTGAGCCAGTGAATCTTCTTGCGCTGCGCCAGGTCGCTTATGAGCACCCGCGGCGGGGCATTCCATTCCCCAGTCACGATATCCAAATCGCCGTCGTTGTCGATATCGAAGATCACCGACCCGCGGCTGGACATCGCGCTCATCACCGTGATTTTCCCAGTCCTCCCCGCACAGACCATCTGGTTCATCTGATTCAGGGCCCCCTGCGAACAATCCAGGTCGAAAAGCGGTGTGTGCGTTTGCCCGTCGCGATGCGGCTCGATCCCCAGCAGAAACTCGGCATCCAG